>Ga0116147_1004154_pt1 | contig 13160 bp, 11 predicted proteins | sample AD_JPNHG3_MetaG_FD_89749 | JGI IMG/M metagenome (GOLD analysis project Ga0116147, IMG submission 89749) | Active sludge microbial communities of municipal wastewater-treating anaerobic digesters from Japan - AD_JPNHG3_MetaG | ecosystem: Engineered > Bioreactor > Anaerobic > Digestate | place...
CCATGGTTATCCCATTACGGAATGCGCCCGCGCCGCGCCGGCCAAGAGGACTCGCTGGTGGGTTGTGCGGGTCTTTGCGCGCTACGGCACCACCGATTTCATCCGGTAGAACCGGGCGCCGTTGGTGGCCCCGCCAATATCCACGTAGCTGTTCGTAACCAGGCCCACCCCGGCAATGAACACCCGGCTGCTTAAGTCACTGAACCCGGCGGACAGGCTCGAGGCCTTCTGCACCGTGTTGGTCCTTCCGCCCGCGGTCAGCCACGTGACGACCAGGTTGTCACCCTGGCGCGTGGTGCTCAGGATGCGGTAGGGGCCCACGGCATAGTCCGCCAGGTCGTAATGATTGTTGCCGTCGTTGTCCAAGCCGAGAAAATCACCCACCGACCAGTTTTCGTTGGTATTGGAGAGCAGCACGTCGTTGGCGGGATTCCGGGCTTTGGTGTCTGCCGTCCCATAATAGGGCGGCTTGGTGGTTTCGGGCGGGGGCGTGCCGTCGTTCGGATGGCAGGTTGCACAGCTCGTCACGCCGTTGATCCGGTGGTGTTTGCGCAGCCCCAACGGCTCATGGCAGCCGTTGCATCCAATGGCAGGATTATTCGCCGTGCCGTTGGAACGGCCGATCGCCGTGGGAAAACGCGTCGAACTGTCCCCGGTATGGCACAAGTTGCAGGCGGTGCCCATCCAGCTCGCGTTCCGGTGCATGTCATGTTTGTTGTTGTTGGGAAACACCGTGCCTTTCGTGCTGCCCGGCCCGCGAAAATCGCCATGACAACCGTAACACATGCCCGTGCCGGTATTGGGGTCCGAGTAATACTCATACCCCCGGACGGTGCCGGAAGACAATAAGGCGAGGGCCACACCCGACGCGGTGGCTATCAAGGATTGATGGATTGGAGAACAACTTCGGTTTTTCATAGTTTCAAGTTAAGTGTAAGCCGTTTGCGGCATTAAGTTTTCTACTATCTTATGAGACAAAGTTTTGACTTCTCCTATTTTGGCTTATGACGGCTCTATTTTGTATGGGGGATTTCCCTAGGCATGGCTGGTTTGGGGCTGGTTTTGGTTTGCGATTTGGCCTGCCCGGGAGAACTTTGTAGGCATGGTCGTCAAAAGAGACAGTTGTGGCAGCGTCCGGTTCGGTCTTGCATCTGCGCTGTGGCTGGCTGCGCTTGCCGGCGGTCTGGCGGCGGACTGGCCCATGTTTCGGGGAGATCCGGCGCTGCGCGGCATTGCAAGCGGTTCGCTCCCGGACAAGCTGGCGCTGAAATGGACTTTCGCCACGGGCGGGCCGGTCAAATCCTCGGCCGCCATCAGCCAGGGCCGCGTCTTCATTGGGTCGGACGACAAGAGCGTGCATGCCTTGAATCTGGCGGACGGGAAGGCGGTCTGGGCGTTCAAAACGGGCGGGGAAGTCGAGTCGTCGCCCCTGGTGCTTGAGGGGCGGGTATTTGTCGGCTCCGGCGACGGCTGCCTTTACGCGCTGGAGGCCACCTCCGGAAAGCTGGTGTGGAAACATGAAACCGGGGACCGGATTCTGGGAGCGGTGAACTGGGCGCGGGTGAATGGACGGGTGTGCGTGCTGGCGGGCAGTTATGACTTCAAGCTCTACTGTCTCGACGCGGCCACGGGCCGAAGCAACTGGGTTTACGAAACCAGCAATTACATCAACGGCGCGCCAGCGGTGGCTGAGGGGCAAGCCGTGTTCGGCGGCTGCGACGGGCTGCTCCATGTGATCAGCCTGGCGGACGGCAAACAGGTCAAGGAGATCGAAGCCGGCGCCTACATCGCAGCGTCCGCCGCACTGGCGGAAGGACGCGCCTACTTCGGGCAATATGAGAACCAGTTTCTGTGCGTGGATCTCCGCCAGGGCGCAAAGGTCTGGACCTTCAAAGACCGCAGCTTCCCTTACTTCTCGTCGCCGGCGGTCACGTCTGACCGCGTGCTCTTTGGCAGCCGCGACAAGCGTCTCCATTGCGTAACGCGCGCGGAGGGCAAGCCGCTTTGGGCCTTCCCCACCCGCGGCAAGGTGGACAGCTCACCGGTGGTTTGCGGGGACAAGGTCGTGGTGGGGTCCGACGATGGACGGTTGTACGTCGCAGGTCTGGACACGGGTCGGGAACTGTGGTCTTACGAAGCGGGCCAGGCGATCACGAGCTCCCCGGCGGTGGCCGACGGACGCATTGTGATCGGTTGCGAGGACGGCAAGGTGTATTGTTTCGGCGCGGCGCAATAAGCTCCCCCCTTCGCTATGCGGCTGCTTCAGCTTACTCCCGGGGCGGGGGCGATGTATTGCGGCAACTGCCTGCGCGACAACGCGCTGGTGGCGGCCTGGCGCAAGCTCGGACACGACGCGCTGATGGTGCCCCTCTATCTGCCCATCACCTTGGATGAGCCGGATCAAAGCGAGGGCACGCCCATCTTTTTCGGCGGCATCAGCGTTTATCTGCGCCAGAAATCGGCCCTTTTCCGCAACGCTCCCGCCTGGATGCACGATTTGCTCGCTTCACCCCGCTTGCTCAGGTGGGCCGGTGGCCGGGCGGCAAAGACACGGCCTGCGGAGTTGGGCGAACTGACGGAGTCCATGCTGAGGGGCGAGGCGGGGCATCAGGCGGCGGACCTGGAACAACTGCTGGGCTGGCTGCGGTCGCAACCGCGGCCGGACGTGGTGTGTCTTTCCAACGCGCTGCTGGTCGGCCTGGGTCGGCGGCTTCGAAGCGGGCTTGGGGCGCCCGTCGCCTGCATGCTGCAGGGTGAAGATTGGTTTCTGGATGCGTTGCCGGAGCCTTACCGGCAGCGTTGCTGGCGGATTGTGGCCGAACGCGCCGCTGAACTTGACCAACTGATCGCACCCAGCGGTTATTTTGCCACGCTAATGGGCCGGCGGCTGGGCCTGTCCGAAAAGGCGATCGCCGTGGTTCCCAACGGCATCCAGCTCGAGGCTTACGAGGCCGCGCCGGGTCCCCCGCCCCTTCCCCCGGTGCTGGGTTTCTTTGCGCGCATGTGCCGGGAGAAAGGACTGGACAGGCTGGTCGCCGCTTATATCCGCATCCGCCGACGGGGGCGTTTCCCCACGTTGAGACTGCGCATCGGGGGGAGTTGCGGCCCGGCCGACGAGCCCGTGGTTGCAGAGGTTAGAGGACAACTGGCAGCCGAGGGTTTGCTGGAGAGTGTCGAGTTTCATCCCAACGTGAACCATGCCGCCAAGGTGGCGTTTCTGCGGTCGCTGTCGGTTTTCTCGGTTCCAGCCGTTTACGGGGAGGCTTTTGGACTTTATGTGATCGAGGCACTGGCGGCGGGAGTTCCGGTGGTCCAGCCCCGGTGCGGCGCGTTTCCGGAACTGGTGGAGAGCACCGGCGGCGGTCTGCTGTGCGATCCGGGCGATGTGGATGCACTGGCGGACGGCATCGAACAAGTGTTGGGAGAGGCGGATCAGGGGCGTGGACGAGGGACGGCGGGCCGGCAGGCGGTGTTCACCCATTTCAGCGCTGAAGCAATGGCCCAAGGCATGTTGCAGGCCCTGACCCCCGGCCTCAGCCACACCGGTCCAGCCCCCCGAGGGTGAAGTAGAAGGTCGCCCCCCGATCCGGCTCCGATTCGGCCCAAACCCGGCCACCGTGTTTGCGGATGATCAGGTCCACAATCGCCAGCCCCACGCCGGTGCCCTCGAATTGCGAGGCCGGATGCAGCCGCTGAAAGACGCCAAACAACTTGTCGGCGTGTTTCATGTCGAAGCCCACACCGTTGTCCCGGACGAAGATGGCCGTTGCGCCATCGGCCTGACAGCAACCGACCTCGATTACGGCCGGGGATCGGGGTCGCGAATACTTCAGCGCATTGGCGAGCAGGTTGGCAAACACCTGTTTCATCAGGCCGGGATCGCAGTTGGCGGTGGGCAAGGGAGCGATTCGCCACTCGATGTTGCGCCCGGCGGTTTCCGAAGCAAGGTCGTCCCGGGCCTGTCCGACGATGGCGCCCAGCGGCACCAGACAACGGCCGAGCTCCTGGCGGCCCAACCGTGACAAATGGAGAAGATTATCAAGCAGGCGGCTCATGCTCCGGGCGCTCTGCCGGATTGTGGCCAGGCAGCTCCGGGCTTCGGCCGGCAAAACGCCGGCGTGCTCCGTCTCGAGCATCTGGCTGAAGGTTTCAATGTGGCGCAGCGGAGCGCGCAGATCGTGCGCCACCGAGCAGGCAAAGGATTCGAGCTCGCGATTGGCCGCGGTCAACTCCGCCGTCCGGTCCGCGACGCGCTGTTCCAGCTCGAGGTTCAGACTGCGGATGCGCTCCTCAGCCGCCCGGCGCTCGGAAATATCCCTGAGAATCACCGTAAAGAGTTTTTGCCCGCCCGCTTCGGTCTGGGAGATCGAAGCCTCAATGGGGAATTCTTCCCCGTCCGCCCGCAGCGCCACCAAGGGTTGCAAATGGCCGAGCGCCCGGGCGGTGACACCCGTTTGGCTGAAGGCTTGGATGTGGGCCCGGTGGGCGGGGCGGAAGCGCTCCGGGATGAAACGTTCCAAGGGGCTCCCGATGGCCTCGGCGGCGGGACAACGGAACATCCGCTCCGCGGCGGCGTTGAAGACCACAATCCGCTGGCTGGCATCCACGCTGATGATGGCGTCCATGGCCGAATCAATTATGCCGGCCAGGCGGGCCCGGCTTTCGCGCAGCCTTCGGGAAATGACCCAGATCACGGAACCACCCGCCATGACCGCCAGCAGGGCGATTCCCGCGTAGGTGCCAAGCTGTTCGGCAATCCGCCACCACCCCGCCTCCCGATGGAGGGTCTCATGAAAAAAGACGAGGGGAACCGCCAGCAGCAACAGCCCGAGGCTTGCTGCCAACCCCAAGGTCAGGCGCTGTTTTTTCCAGAACATTTCCTGGTTTCCAGGCGCCGGCTCAATGACCGCGCGCGGACGCAACCGGGTCCAGCAAAGCCGATTCGGTTTCGATTGACAATGGGGTGTAGTTTCTATGGCGTTCGCCGCCGGGGGAATCTTCGGTGGCTGGACACCGGCGGGTGAGCCATGGGCTGCCCCTTCCCTGGGCATTGACACCGCTGCCCGCTGGGCTACGCTCCAATCTCATTATGAGATTCGGCCTTAACACCTTCCTGTTCATTTCCCCCTTCACCATCCAGAGCACTGGCTGGTTCAAACACTTTAAAAAGTGGGGCTTCGAGTCGGTCGAAATCCCTGTCGAGGATCCCGCCCACATTGACCCCGCCCGCGTCAAAGCCGAGTTGGACCGGGAGGGGCTGGTTTGCGGTTCGCTCTGCGCCGTCACCGCCGCCGGGCGGGATCTGCGCGGCACCCCGCGCGAGCAGAAAATCGGGATGGACTATTTTCGGGCGCTCCTTGACCAGATGGTCGCGCTGGATTGCCCGTCGCTGATCGGGCCGGTCTATTCGGTGGTAGGCCGGGCGGAAGCCGTGCCGCCAGCGGAGTATCGCCAGCAATGGAAAACGGTCGTGCGAAATCTCAAGACGCTTGCGCGGTACGCCGAGGACCGCGGCAAGCAAATCTGTCTGGAGCCCTTGAACCGCTTTGAAACCGACTTCATCAACACCTGCGAGCAGGCGTTGCAAATGATCGCCGATGTCGGCAGCCCCGCACTCAAGCTGCTCCTGGATACCTTTCACATGAACATCGAAGAGAAGGACCCGGCCGCTGCCATCCGCAAAGCCGGCCGGCGGCTGGGGCACTTCCACGCCTGCGGCTGCGACCGGGGCACGCCGGGCAGCGATCACATTGACTGGCCCGCCATCGCCCAAGCGCTCAAGGATATCAACTACCAGGGCGACATTGTGATCGAATCCTTCACCCCCGATGTGAAGGTCATCGCCCGCGCGGCCTCGATCTGGCGCCAAATCGAGCCTTCGCAGGAGGAAATTGCCCTCAAAGGGCTCAAACTCCTGCGCAAGCTGTTTGGCCCCGTCCGAATGAAGACTGACAAGGCGAAATCCGGCCGGAAATAAACTGCGGCCCCTCTTCACGAGTCACCTGGCATTCAATCTCCCGTTTTGGATATGAGACCATTCGTTTCCCTCGCCCTTGTCATCGTGGTCGCCGCCTCATGGGGCAATCTTCGTCCCTTGCTGGCGCAAGCCGGCTCGCCGCCGAACGCCGGGCCGCACGCCGAACCGGGTTTCGAGAGCCTCTTCAATGGCCGCGACCTCACCGGCTGGGATGGCCAGCCCGGCTTGTGGTCGGTCGAAGACGGGGCCATCGTGGGCCGGACCTCGGCGGAGGCGCCGATTAAAGTGAACACGTTCCTCATCTGGACGAACGGCACGGTGGGCGATTTTGAGCTGCGGTGCTCGTACCGGGTGAGACCGTTGAGTCCCGGCGGCAGTGCCAACTCCGGCATTCAGTATCGCAGCCGCGTGCTGGATGCGGCCCAACGGGTGGTTGGCGGTTACCAGGCCGACATCGAGGCGGGCACCAACTACACGGGCATCCTGTATGAGGAAAGGATGACCCGCGGCATCATGGCGCTGCGTGGAGAGAAGGTGGTCTGGACGGCCGACGGACAGAAAAAAGTGACCGGCTCGGTCGGTAAAGCGCACGAAATCCAAGCCGGCATCCGCCAGGGAGATTGGAACGAATACGTCATCATCGCCCGCGGCAATCATCTTCAGCACTTTGTCAATGGCCGGCAGACGGTGGATGTGACCGATGAATGCGTGGCCAAGGCGGCCAGGGAGGGGGTGCTGGCAGTGCAACTGCATGTCGGACCGCCCATGGAAGTTGCGTTCAAGAACCTTCGCCTCCGGCGGCTGGGCCCCTGAGCGAGGCGCTGTTGGCGGATCGGACGGCTGGTCAGGCGTGTTCGTAGGGCGGCGTCGGGCCGTCGCTCGTCCCGGCCTCCGGGACGGAGTCCTCCCAAACCTTCACCGGTTGGTAGAAGGTGTCGCGTTGAACGGGGATTCGCCCGGCCTCGCGAATGGCTTTCACCATGGCCGCCTCGGTCTGCAACTGGGGCGTGGCGGCGCCGGCCATGTGGAAGATGTGCTCTTCCAGAATCGTCCCGTGAAGGTCATCGGCGCCATAGCTCAGGGCCACCTGCGCCAGTTTAAGCCCCAGGCCCACCCAGTAGGCGGTGATGTGGTCGAAATTGTCCAGGTAGATGCGGCTGACGGCAATCGTTCGCAGCGCGTCATATCCGGTTGGCGGATGGGATACGGGAATGCGGTTGTTCTCCGGCTGGTAGGGCAGCGGCACGAAACCGACAAACCCGCGGGTTTCGTCCTGGAGCTCGCGCAGGCGCCGGAGGTGGTCCACCCGGTCCGCCAGCGTTTCCACGTGGCCGTAAAGCATGGTGCAGGTGCTGCGGCCCCCAAGCTGATGCCATTGCCGGTGCACGTCCAGGTATTCCTCGGCGGATTCCTTGCCCAGGGCGATGGCCGACCGCACCTCCTTGCGAAAAATCTCGGCGCCGCCGCCGGTCAGGGAATCCAGCCCGGCGGCTTTCAGCTCGCGCAGGGTTTCGTCCACCGACTTCCGGGCCAGCCACGACAGGTGCAGGACCTCAATCGCAGTAAAGCATTTGAGCTGCAGGCGTCCGTCCAGCGACCGAAGCGCCCGGAGCATCTCGAGGTAATAGGTGAATGGCAGCGAAGGATGGAGACCGCCGACGATGTGCAGCTCCGTGATGCCGAGCTTGAGCGCCTCGCGCGCCTTGTCCACGATCTCCTCGAGGGAAAGCTGGAAGCCGTCGGCGTCCCGCTTCTTGCGGGCGAACGAACAGAACTGGCAGCTCAGAATGCAGTAATTGGAGTAATTAATGTAGCGGTTGAGGATATAGCTGGCGCGGTTGCCAACCCGCCGCTGCCGGGCGAGGTCGGCAATCGCGCCCACCGCATTGAGGTCCCGGCTCTCGAAAAGCCGCAACGCGTCGGCGTCGGAAAGCCGTTCGCCGGCGGCGGTCTTTTCGTATAGGTCGCGCAGGTCGCTGCGCTGCACAAAATAATGCACAGCTTACGATTAACAAACCCGCGCGGTTTGGCAAATGCCAACCGGGGTCAGATGAACTCGTTGATGATGTTTTCGAGCAGCTCCTGCCGGCCGCTGGTGTTGGGGGTGATGTCGCCGCGCTTGAGCATGTAGGCCTCGAGGTCCTTGAAACTGGCCTTGCCAGCCTCAATCTTCGCGCCAATGCCGGTGTCCCACGAGGCATACCGCTGACGAATGAATTCCGCCAAACGCCCGTCCTTGCGGATGGCCGCCGCAATCTTCAAGCCCCGGGCAAAAGCGTCCATGCCACCAATGTGGGCGTAAAACAGGTCCACGGGTTCGAAACTCTCGCGCCGCACCTTGGCGTCGAAGTTCGTTCCCCCCGTGGTGAACCCGCCCATGTGCAGGATGGACAGCATGATCTCCGTCGTGAGATAGATGTTGGTCGGGAACTGGTCGGTGTCCCAGCCCAGCAACAGGTCGCCGGTGTTGGCGTCTATGGACCCCAAGGCGCCCGCGGCAATGGCCACTTCCATCTCATGCTGCATGGTGTGACCGGCCAGCGTCGCATGGTTGGTTTCCAGGTTGAGTTTGAAATCCTTCAACAGGTCGTATTCCCGCAGAAAATTCAAACAGGCCGCCGCATCCGAGTCGTACTGGTGTTTGGTGGGTTCCTTCGGTTTGGGCTCGATGTAAAACTGGCCCTTGAAGCCGATGGCCTTCTTATGGTCCACCGCCAGGTGCAGGAACCGGCCCAGATGCTCCATCTCCCGCTTGAGGTCGGTGTTCCAGAGGGTGGAATAGCCCTCGCGTCCACCCCAGAAAACGTAACCTTCACCCTTCAGCTCATGAGTCACCTCGATGGCTTTCTTCACCTGCGCCGCCGCGTAGGCGAACACATCCGCGTTGCAGCTCGTGGCCGCCCCGTGCACATACCGCGGATGGGCAAACAGGCAGGCCGTTCCCCACAGCAGTTTCACGCCCGTGCGCTGCTGCTCTTGTTTGAGGATTTTGACGATGGCATCCAGATTGCGGTTGGTTTCCCTGAGAGTCCGGCCCTCGGGCGCCACGTCGCGGTCATGAAAGGCGTAGAAGGGGGTGCCAAGCTTTTCGAGGAACTCGAAGGCAACCCGCACTCGGGTTTCCGCCATTTTCATCGAATTGGTGCCGTCCTCCCAAGGACGCAACGCGGTGCCGACGCCGAACATGTCCGCCAACTGCCCGCGGATCGTGTGCCAGTAGGTCACCGAAAAGCGCAGATGTTCCTTCATGGTCTTGCCCTCCACCACCTCGTCGGGATTGTAGTGCTTGAAAGCCAGCGGATTGCGCGAGTTGGGACCTTCGTATTGAATCTTCGGAATGTCGGGAAAGAATGCTTTGGTCGCTTTTTTCATAGGTTGCACAGAGTTTGCGGGCAAAGCCTAAAGGCGTGAATTGCGGACGGCAAGCCATGAGTTTCGATCCCGGCCCTCGTCCCCGGCCGGCATCCCCCCTGACCGACCCAATCGGGAGGTGAGGCTGGAGCACCTGGTCATGGGGCACGACAAAAGCCGGCAAGGGCGGAAAAAAACAGCTTGACAGGACGTCTGGCCGTAGGTAGCATGGGCGCATCAGTACTGGTTATGAAATACAAAACCCTAATTGCCATGATGTGCGGCTTGGCCTTGACAAGCGGCACCCTCCAATCCCAAATCCTTTACTCCGACAATTTCGACGCAGGCACCAGCGCCAGCGGCTGGACGGCGGTTTTGTCGCACAGCGATGCTTTTGCCGACTTTGCATTCGATTACAGCACCCTGGGTATTCCCCCGGCGCCCCGCTCTTCCGGCACCACCATTGGCATGCGGTTTCTCGTCAACCAGTCCGCGGGCGTTTTTCAAGGCATTTCCGCCAGCCCGAATGGCCAGGGTTTTACGGATTTCATTCTCCGACTTGACATGTGGCTCAATTATAACGGGCCTCTGAATGGGGGCGGGAGCGGTTCCACTCAGGTGGGCAGTTTTGGCTGGGGCACCTCCGGAGCCAGCGCCCAGTGGGCGGGGGCCTCCTCCAGCATCATGTTCGGGGCGTCGGGGGACGGGGGGAGCACTGTTGATTACCGCGTCTATCGCGATAATGCTCTTTTGGCTCCCAGCACGGGCGTTTACGCTGCCGGGACCGGCACCTCGCCTGACGCGCGCAACAATACCCATCCCTATTACACCGCTTTGTTCGGGGGAGAGACAGCCCCCGCGGCTCAATTGGCTCTTTATCCCGGACAGACTGGGGCAACCTTTGACGGTGCGTTGGGCTTTGCCTGGCGTGATGTGGTTATCGTGAAAAACGGGGATACCCTCACCTGGAGTATTGATGGAAATCTGATAGCGACGGTATCCGCTGCCGGGGCGACGCTGAGCGGCAATAACATCTTCTTCGGACAATTTGACATCAATGCCACCAGTTCCACGGACGTGAACGATTTCCTGATCACCTCGATTTACGATAACATCACGGTGTCGGTCGTTCCAGAACCGTCGAGCGCCCTGCTCGGCTTGCTGGGTCTGGCCGCGCTTGGGCTGCGGCGCAAAGGTTAAGCCGCCAAAGAATTCAGAATCTTGAAATGCCGCCCGGTCCTCACCGGGCGGTTTCTTTGTGTCTTTACAAGGCGGGAACGGCCCCCAGGAGTTCGCGTGTTTTGGCTGCCACATCGCCTTGGCGCATGAGCGATTCGCCCACCAGCATCGCCTGGGCGCCGCAACGGGCCAATCGCTCGACATCCGCCCGGGTGTGAATGCCGCTTTCGGCGACCAGCAGCGGCCGCCGGCGACCCGCAGCCTGCAGCCGGGCTGCCAAACGTTCGGTGGTTGCCAAGTCCACCTTGAAGGTCTTGAGGTCACGGTTGTTGACACCGATCAGGTCGGCTCCCACCGCCAGGGCCCGGTCCAACTCCGCTTCGTCATGGACCTCAACGAGGGCGGCCAGGCCCGCCTCGGAGGCGAGGCGGTGAAAGGCGGCAAGCTGGTCATCGCTCAAAATCGCCACAATCAGCAGTATTGCGTCCGCCCCCCAGCGGACGGCCTCAAGCATCTGGCGTTCGTCAATGAGGAAGTCCTTGCGCAGCAGGGGGAGGTTGACCGCCTGGCGGATGGCTCGCAGATACTCATTCGATCCCTGGAAAAACTTCTCGTCGGTCAGCACCGAGAGACAAGTGGCGCCAGCCGCCTCGTAATCCCGGGCAATGCGAACGGGGTCGAAATCGGCGCGGATGACTCCCGCGGAGGGGGAAGCCTTTTTGACCTCGGCAATGAGCGCGAGCGGGCCCGCCCTGGGCGCGCGCAAGGCGGCGGAAAAATCGCGCCGCGGGCCGCGGCTTTCGAGCATCGAACGCAGGCCGGCGGCGGAGACGGTTTCCGCGGGCAGGCGGGCCACTTCGCGGCGTTTCTGTTCGACAATGGTGTCGAGAATGTTCACAAGGGATTCGAGGTTGTTTTCGCCCGGTTGAACGGCCCCCTCTACTCCTCCTCATCCTTGATACCCTGCATGCGCCGGGTCGGACACCCCGCCCGCAGCCAGCCGTTCACAAACGGATCCAGATCCCCATCCATGACCGCCTGCACATTGCTGGTTTCAACACCGGTGCGGAGGTCTTTCACCATCCGGTACGGTTGAAACACGTAGCTCCGGATTTGGTTGCCCCAGCTTATGCTGCCTTTCTCGCCATAAAACCGCTCCATCTCGGCCTTTTGGGCGTCCAGCCGCTGGGCATAGAGCTTGGACAACAAAAGTTTCATGGCCGTGGCGCGGTTTTGGTGCTGGGAGCGCTGGCTCTGCGAGGCCGCCACAATGCCGGTCGGCAGGTGGGTGATGCGCACGGCCGTCTCAACCTTGTTGACGTTTTGTCCCCCTTTGCCCCCGGAGCGGTAAGTGTCCACCTTTAACTCGCTCGGCGGAATGGTGATTTCCTCCGACGTCTCTTCAATCTCCGCGATCACGTCCACGCTCGCAAAACTGGTGTGGCGCCGTTTGTTGGCGTCAAAGGGCGAGATGCGGACGAGGCGGTGCACCCCGCGTTCCGCCTTGGCAAATCCGTAGGCGTTTTCCCCTTTGATCAGGAGGGTCGCGCTTTTGATGCCGGCGGTTTCGCCCGCGAGCACGTCGTTCAGTTCGACTTCCCAGCCCCGCGACTCCGCCCACCGCTGATACATTCGCAACAGCATGTTGGCCCAGTCGCAGGATTCGGTCCCCCCCGCCCCGGCGTTGATGCTCAGGATGCAATTGTTCCGGTCATGCGGACCGTTCAGGAACACCTTCAGCTCCAGCGCCTCCAAGTCCTTGTAAAACCGGGCCAGGTCGCGCTGCAGCTCCTGCTGAATCCGTCCTTGTTCGGCTTCCGGCTCCGCCTCGCCCAGCTCAATCATCACGCGGAAGTCTTCGAGCTCCTTTTCCGCCTTGAGGAGGGGTTCGATCCGTCCGCGGAGGCTGTTGGCCTCTTCAATGAGCTTCTGCGCCTGCTCCCGGTTGTTCCAAAAGGTCTCCTGCGCCATCAGCGCATTGAGCTCGGCCAGCCGCTTTTGCGCCCCCGGTACGTCAAAGAAACCTCCGCAGGTGCGCTAGCTTGTCCGCGGCGGGCGTCAATTCGGCTCGAATCGTATCAAACATCGTCTGAATCTATGTCGCAGTCCCCGCCGCGGCAATTCAGAACTTGAGCCGGCCGCCGCCCCGCCGCCCCTGCGGTCCGCCCGGCCGCGCCCACGCGCCATCCCACCGCCTCCCGGCAAAACTTCGCAGCCCGTCGTCTCAGCCTCATGGCAGGCTCACGCCGACACGGTAGAATTTCGAAGGCAAGGCGTTGGTGTCCGTCAGCACCGTCCACCCGCTGGTGGGCTGGACGTCTTGTTGTCCTGGGACGTTCGCCCAGAATCCATTGGCCACATTCGTGGAATAAAAGAGGCTGTACAGCCGATTGGTCGAGCTGATGAACCCGACAGTGGCCAAGGGGGATTGGCCGACTGCCTCAATATGGAAACAGGAATGGCCGTCGGTGGGATCGGTGTCGGCCACATACTCGCTCCACGTGCTGGCGCCGTCGAAATCCAAGTCGGCAGCCGCCAGGCCGCCCGCGACGGGACTGAGCCCAAAACGCCAGCACCAGCCATCCGGAATGCCATCCCCGTTGGAGTCAGCCGAAGGCAGGAGGAATTCGAAGGCGCCAAGGTCCAGGGCGGG
>Ga0116147_1004161_pt1 | contig 13150 bp, 11 predicted proteins | sample AD_JPNHG3_MetaG_FD_89749 | JGI IMG/M metagenome (GOLD analysis project Ga0116147, IMG submission 89749) | Active sludge microbial communities of municipal wastewater-treating anaerobic digesters from Japan - AD_JPNHG3_MetaG | ecosystem: Engineered > Bioreactor > Anaerobic > Digestate | place...
GAGCGCGACATCTACGCGGCCAGGGGCATGACGACGTACATCGCGGACTCGTTCGCGCTGGACTTGCTGACGGACACGACCGAACGCTCGCCCACGTTTCTGGCCCCGCCCTTTCGCAAGCAAGGTGACGAGGGCGCGGCGCCGTCGTGGTTCTACCTGGTCCTGCCCCAGCCGAACGCGGAGGCGGCGTGGCGGCGCATGTTGCGGCGCGACCTGAACCCGATTGATTGGACGCAGGACGACATCGCGGCCATGCTGGGCAACGAGGCGGCGCGGATGAAGAGCATGCCGCGGCTGGACCGCAAGGAGATTCTGCGTTTCGACATCAGCGAGGCAGGCGCGGCCCACAGGCTGCGCTCGCCGGGCGACGGGCTGGTGGTGTTCGTGGACGGCCGCGATCCCGGCGAAGCGCCGCGTCTGAAGGCGGCGTTCGGCCGGCTGGTTCAGGGCCGCCCGGTCCAGGCGCGGGTGGTGTTCGTGGGCGCAAAGGCGGAGTACGCCGGCCTGCGCGGGGAGCTGGAGAGCTTTTCCGGCAAGCCGCGGCTGCTGAAGCTGCTGCTGCCGGACGAACCGGGCTTGCTGGGGCTTTCGCGCCGGCTGGGGTTGAAGATGGCGATGAACGCGGTGTCCACGCTGACGATGACGCTGCTGGGCCGCGTTCTGGGAAACTGCATGATTTGGGTGTCGCCGAGCAACAAAAAGCTCTACGACCGCGCCACGCGCTATGTGGCGCAGCTCTCGGGAGCCTCTTACGCGGACGCGTGCAGCGCGGTGTTCCACGTCATGGACCACCTGCGTCCGCGCCAGGCCGCGGGGCAGGAGACGCCTTCGCCCGTGCTGCTGGCGGCGGTGGCGCTGCTGGCCAAGGCGGACCCAGCCCAGGCCGAGGCTGTGCTGGCCGCGTCGCTGGCCAGCGGCGAAAGCGCGGACGCGCTGCTGGGGAGGTTGAAGAAGAGCGCGGGCTGACAGGCCGGGGGGATCAGACAGATCGGACGGATCGCGTGGGAAAGGCAGAGGAAGAGAGATGGAACGTTTGAAGAAGATCGAAGCCGCGGCGCGGGAGTACCTGGCCGCGGAGGATGAGGCGGCGTGCAAGTCGCTGCGGCCGGCGTTGGACGCGTGAGACGGGGACCTGGAGGCGCTGGCGGCGCTGCTGCGGCCGAGGCCCGCGGAGAAGGCGCCGACGGGGTGGCTCCTCAGCCAGCCCTTCCGCTCGCCGCGTCTGGCGGGCAAGTACCCGGAGCAGCCGATTACGCTCTACGTGCCGCCTGACTATGATCCGGCCCGGCCTTACGGGTTGGTGATCTTTCTGCACGGGGGTGGCAAGGGCCGCGGCGACGGGGGCAAGCATACCTACGACACGCAGATGTGCAACGACATCTTCGAGAGCTGCGGCCGCATCGTGTGCTTCCCGAGCGCGCCGCCCAATGACTGGAGCTGGGCGCGCTGGCATCTGCCCGAAGCGGATGCCTACATCTCGGACGTGATCGAGGAGATCGAGTTTTTCTATCACCTGGACCCGGACAACGTGGTGCTGGGCGGCACGAGCATGGGCGGCATGGGCGCGAACCACATGGCCCACCGTTTCGCGGACCGGCTGGCGAGCGTATTCGCGTCGGCCAGCCACTGGGACTTTGCCTGCTGGCCGTCGCTGATGGGCACGACGCTGTGGATCATGCACGGCGTCAACGACGCCACGCTGTTCCGCCGGCGCCACGGCACGGACGTGGAGTTCGCGCGCGCGGCCAAGCTGCGTCTGGAGCAGGCGGGGGTGGCGCACGTGTACCGCGAGCACTCGGGGGGGCACGGTCTGGTGGACGGGCGGTGGATTCTGCGGGAGTGGCTGATGTGGAGCCGCGACAAGCGGCGCGATCCGTTCTATCCGCGCGTGGTGGCGGTGACGCCGCGCGGTCTGACGCCGTGGAGCGATTGGCGCCGCCACAAGACGCCGCTCGCCGCGCATCAGAACTCCACGGACTTCCATGACCTGCCGGCCGCGCCGCACGCGCGCTGGGTGACCATCGAGGGGACCGGGCCGGAAACGATTCTTTTTGACATGATGACCATGAGCGACTGCCGCGACGAGGTGGAGAACGACTGGAGCGAGATCACCTTCACCATCAAACGGAAGCACATCCCCGGCGCGCTGGTGGAGGCGGTGATTCGCGACGACAAGGTGATCGAGGTGACGCCGAGGAACGCGACATCTTTTACGCTGTGGCTGCACCCCAAGATGGCGCCTCTCGACAACGTGCGTATCTACGTGAAGGGCAAGGAGCGGTTCCACGGGGCGGTGAAGCCGTGTGTGTCGACGATGCTCGATTCGTATCTGCGCCGGCGCGATTGGGGGATGTTGTATCCGGCGCGCGTTACGATCGAGGACGACGGGACGTGGGCCACGATGGATCAGCTCAAGGTGACGCCGAGATAGGCGCCAGGGAAGGCGCCATGAAGGCCGAACGAGGCGGATGGAGCCGAGGCGAAGGGAACAGGACATGCGTTTCACCGTGACGGGGCGCAACCTGCTCGAAGCCATCTTCGCGATGGAGATCTTAGACGCGCGCCAGCATCTGCCGGCGGAAAGGGACTACCTGGCGTTTCAATACTCCGGGCTGAACATGTTCGGCGGCTACCTGCGGCGCGATCTGGCTTCGGCCGGGCTGCCGCTGGAGTTCAAGGCGGCGTTGCGCGATGGGGGCCATCGTCCGGTGGAGCAGGGGTGGCCGGTGATCCGGCCTTATTGGGAGCAGGCCAAGCATGGCTCCTATGGCCGGGCGTTGCGTATCACGGCGCGCGACCCGTGGGGGCTGCCGGACGTGGACGACTCGACGATCGACGCGCTGGCCAAGGCGGTGATGGCGGACAACACGCCGGGTCTCTATCGCCGCGTCTGCAGGATCGCTGCCGCGTCCGCCTCAGCGTCACGCGCGTGGACGCGGGCGAGTTCGACGAGGAGGAGGCGTTGCGTCTGGCTCGGATGTGGTTCCACGACAATCCGTCGCGGATTTACGGCGTCTGAGACCGGGCGAGCTGGGCGGACCGGCAGCAAGTGGGGCGGGACTCCAGAAGTTGGGCTGCTTCCAGGCAGAAACGGCGCAGCAGGGGGGGACGGCTGAGATTGCGCTCTCCTTGACACTCTGCCCCAAAAGAAGATAATGGACTTTGGGGCGAGGAGAGCCTTGGGACCGCGGGGGGGGCTGGCTGCGGCGCCCCTGTTTCCGCGCCCGCTTTCTTCCCAAACTTTGTGGGAGACTCCATGTTGGGTCGCTGTGCTTGCGCCTTGTGTTCCCGGTCTAGCGGCCTATTGAAAATGTCGCGCCTGTTCCGGGGACACGTTGCGATCCCGCCGTTGGCGGGCTTCCGCAACATGTCCCCGCCGACGCGGTGTCTTTTTCAACGGTCCGCTAGGTGGCTGGCGCGCGCGTTCGCGCTGGCCGCCGGGCTTGCGGGCATGTTGGGCTGCAGCGCCCAGGAATACAAGGCCAAGGCGGACAAGGAAGTCTACGACATTGTCGGCCAGAAGATGAAACAGGTGACCGGCGAGGCCAAGCCGTTCACCATCGAGGCCAAGGACAAGGACCCCCTGGAAGGCATGGGCCGGCCCGCGACGGCCGAGGAGCAGAAGCTGCTGGTCGAGACGCTGGCCTACGGCCCGGCCGCGTCCAAAGTCAGAATGCTGTCGTTGCGAGAGTGCCTGGAAGTGGCGGCGCGGAACAGCCGCGAGTATCAGAACGAGCGCGAGAACGTATATTCGCAGGCGCTGGCGCTGACGTTGGAGCGCGTGAGATGGACGCCGCAGTTCGGGTGGACGCTGACGAGTGATTACACGGTGGACGGCGGACGGGGCGAAGCCAAGACCGAGACCATCTCCGGCGGCAGCGCCTTCAGCGTGTCGCAGATTCTGGCCACGGGCGGCACGGTGACGGCCTCGCTGAGCAGCAGCCTTTTCCGGACGCTGGTTTCCAGCTCTGGCGATCCTTCGACCGCGTCGTCGCTGGTGTTCAAGGTCGTGCAGCCGTTGTGGCGGGGCTCCGGGGCGGTCGTAGCCAGGGAGAGCATCACGCAGGCCGAGCGGACCATGGTGTACGCGATTCGCGATTTTGTGCGTTATCAGAAGTCTTTCACCGTGTCCGTGGCTACGTCTTTCTACCGGCTCTTGCAGCAGAAGGACGTGGTGGCCAACGCGGAGCGCAACTACCGCAGCCTGGTGGATTCGAGCCGGAGCACGGCGATGATGGCCGAGGCGGGGCGCCGCGCCGAGTTCGAGGCCATGGAAGCGCGCCAAAGGGTGCTGAGCGCGCAAAACTCGTGGATCAGCGCGCAAGAGACCTACAAGACGCAGGCCGACTCGTTCCGCGTTCTGCTGGGCCTGCCTACGGACGCGGCGGTTCTGCCCGATCCTGGTGAGCTGGAGGCGGTCAAGAGCGAGGGCCTGACGCCGCCGGGCTTGACGCTCGACGCGGCCGTGGCGTACGCGCTGGAGCATCGTCTGGACCGGCTGACGTCGTGGGACCGCGTGGCCGACGCGGAGCGCAAGGCGCTCGTGGCCAAGGACGGTCTGGGCGCGCAGTTGGACATGACGGGCAGCGTGGGGATCAGCGGCGAGCGTGACAGCCATTTTGACAAGTTCTCGTTCGATCAGCGCAGCTACAGACTGGGGCTGGAGTTGGACCTGCCGCTGGAGCGCACAGCCGAACGCAACGCGTATGTGCAGGCGCTCATTACGCTGGAACGCTCCAAGCGGTCGCTGCAGCAGTCGGAAGACAATATCAAGAAGGCCGTGCGGGCCTCCTGGCGCACGCTGAGCGAGGCGGCCGAAAGCTATCGCATCCAGAAGGAAAGCGTGCGCCTGGCTCAGCAGCGCGCGGACGGCACGCGCATCCTGCTCGACGCGGGCCGGGCCACGATGCGGACGTATCTGGACGCGCAGCAGGACCTGCTGAACGCGCAAAACGCGCTGACGCAGGCGTTGATTAACCACAAGGTGGCGCGGCTGGAGTTCTACCGCGATATCGAGATGCTGACCGTGGACGAGAACGGCATGTGGCGTTGGGAACCTGGCGCCGCCAAGCCGGACAAGGAGGAAGCCGCGCATGAGCAGCCCCAAAGGGCATCCGCCGGCTCTGGCGCCTAAGCGCCCGGCGCGAAGAGGCTGGCGATCGAAATTCTGGGCGCTGGTTGCGCTTCTGGCGGCGGCCGGCGCGGGGGTTTGGATTTGGGCCGCGGCCCGCGGCGAGGAGAACAACGCCGACACGCCGCTCTTCCGCGTGGCGCGGGGGGAAATGCTCGTCTCCATTTTGGAAGGGGGCAGCGTCAAGGCGGTGCGTTCCACCACGGTTCAATGCGAGGTGGAAGGCCAGCGCCGCATCATCTCCATTGTGCCCGAAGGATCGACCATCACGCCCGAAGACGTGAAGGCCAAAAAGATTCTGGTGGAGCTGGACTCGACGGACTTGCAGGAGCGCGTGAGCCAGGACGAATCCAACTACCAGAGCGCTCAGGCCCAGTTGACGCAGGCGCAGGAGTCGTACGCCATTCGCAAGAACCAGAACGAGAGCGATATCAAGAAGGGGGAACTGAACGCCAAGTTCGCGCGCATGGACCTGGACAAGTACGTGGGGGCCAAGCTCGCCGAGTCGTCGCTGGAGCTTTTCAAGGGGGGCAGCCTGAAGTTTGATTCCGTGGCGTCGAACCCGGACTTGGGAGGCGAGGCGCTGCAGACGCTGCGCAAGAAGCGGTCGGAGATCGACTTCGCCGTGGAGGAGGCCAAGCGCGCCAAGGACCGGCTGGCTTGGACGCAGCGGCTGTACGAGGCCAAGCAGGTGAGCAAGGAGGACTTGCAGGCCGACGAGTTGAGCGCCAAGCGCAAAGAGAACGCCGTGAGAGAGGCCGAGTTGGACCGCGATCTCTTTGTTCAGTATGACATGCCCAAGAAGCTGGAGAAGCTGCTGGCCGACTTGACCGAGCAGGAACGCGAACTGGAGCGCATCAAGGCGCGCGCGCGTTCGGAGCTGGCCAAGGAGGAGGCGAACCTGCTCAGCCGGCAGGCCTCTTTTGCCTGGAACTCGCGCCGCCTGGAAAAGTCCAGAGAACAACTGGAGAACTGCGTCATCCGCGCCACCAAGCCCGGGCTGGTGGTCTACGCATCGAGCATCGGCAATCGGTGGGGCCGGTCGGACCCCATCGAGGAAGGCGCGATGATCCGCCAGCGCCAGGAAATCATCAGTCTGCCCGACGTGTCGGAGATGGCGGTGACCATCAAGGTGCATGAGTCGTTCGCGGACAAGGTGAAGGTGGGGCAGCGGGCGCTGATTACGGTGGACGCGTTTCCCGATCAGACGCTGGAGGGCGAGGTGAGCAAGGTGGCGGTGCTGCCCGATTCCTCGTCGCGCTGGCTGAACCCGGATCTCAAAGTCTACATGACGGACGTGGCTATCAAGGGCGACCACTCCAAAGACTTGAAGCCAGGCATGTCGGCCAAGGTGGAAGTGATCGTGGCGGACCTCAAGGACGTGCTGTACGTGCCCATTCAGGCCATTGTGCCCCAAGGCGAGGGGCGGGCGTGTTATGTGATGGGTCCGAATGGCCCGGAGCAGCGCACGGTGGAGACGGGCTTGTTCAATGACCGGTTCATCGAGGTCAAGAAGGGCCTGGAGGAGGGGGAGGAGGTCTTGCTGAACCCGCCTGGCGCGCCAGCGCGGGGCAGCATGATGGCGCGCAAGCGTCCGGCGAAGCGCAAGGAGGAGGAAGAGCGCGAAAAGGCCGAGGCCGCGGCCGAGCGCCGCGCGGCCGCCGCCGAGAGCCAGAATGGCGCCAAGGACGCGGCCCCGGCCAAGGCGGAAGGCGCGGAGGCCGGCGGCGGCGCCAAGACGGAAGGCGCGGAGGCCGGCGGCGGCGCCAAGACGGAAGGCGCCTCGCCCGGCGGGGGGGAAACCGGCCGCCGGCGCGGCTCCGAAGGACGGCCGGGCGAGCCCCGGCCCAGGCGCAACGGCCCGCCCAGGTGACCTATGCCCATCGCTGAAATCATAGACCTGCGCAAGACGTATCTCATGGGGTCGGTGGAGGTGCACGCCCTCACGGGCGTGAACCTGACCATCAACGAGGGCGACTACGTGGCCATCATGGGGGCGTCGGGGTCGGGAAAGTCCACGCTGCTGACCATCCTGGGGTGTCTGGCCCGGCCCACGTCGGGCCGGTATCTGCTGGGCGGGCAGGACGTGTCGGGTCTGTCGGACGATGAGCTTTCGGACGTGCGCTGCCGCCGCATCGGGTTCATCTTCCAGTCGTACAACCTCATCCAGCAACTCACCGTGCTGGAGAACATCGAGGTGCCTCTCTACTACCAGGGCTGGTCGGAGCGAGAGAGCCGGGAGCGGGCGGAAAAAGAGGCGGAGCTGGTGGGGCTGAAAGACCGCTTGCGCCACCGTCCCTATGAGCTTTCGGGCGGGCAGCAGCAGCGCGTGGCCATTGCGCGCGCGCTGGCGGCGGAGCCTCTGATCCTGCTGGCCGACGAGCCCACGGGCAACCTGGACTCGGCCACGGGGCGCGAGATTCTGGACCTGCTGCATGAACTGCACGAGAACGGCCGCACGCTGATCGTGGTGACCCACGACGCCAGCGTGGGCGAGCTGGCCCAGCGGACGGTGACTCTGGCCGACGGCCAGGTGGCGTCCATCGTGGAGCGGTGAGGCGATGCTCGGCTACCGGATCCGGCGCACGCTGAAGATGGGTCTGAAGAGCCTGTGGATGCACCGGCTCCGCTCGGCTCTCACGGTGCTGGGCATCGTGTTCGGCGTGTGCTCGGTGATCGCGATGCTGGCGATCGGCGAGGGAGCCAGCCGCGAGGCGCAGGAGCAGATCCGCCAGCTCGGCAGCCAGAACATCATCATCCGCAGCGTCAAGCCGCCCGAGGATCAGAAGGCCACGAGCGAACGGACCATGCTGCTCAAGTACGGCCTGACGTACGAGGACGCGGAGCGGATCGTTTACACGCTGCCGAACGTGGAAGTGATGGTGTCGGCGCGGGTGTTCCGCCAGGACATCTGGAGCGAGGGGCGGCGCGTGGATGGCACGATCGTCGCCACCGTGCCCTGGCACCCGGCCACCGCGAACATTCGGGTGGCGGAAGGCCGGTTCTTCAGCCCGGACGAGGCGCGCGTGGGCGCGAGCGTGTGCGTCCTGGGGCCGGGCGTGGCGCGCGAGCTTTTCCCCATTGACGATCCTCTGGGCCGCACGATTCGCGTCAGCGACAACTACTACCGTGTCATCGGGGTCGTGGAGTCGCTGGGCCAGGGAACGGCCAAACCCGGCGGCGAGAGCCGGGGCTCGGACACGGACGTGTACATTCCCCTCACCACGGCGCAGCACCGCTTCGGGGACGTGCTGGTCAAGGCGCGCAGCGGCAGCTTCGAGATGGAGGAGGTGCAGCTCCATCAGATCATCGTGAAGACGGCGAGCCTGGAGAACGTGATCGCGACGGCCGAGGCCATCCGCTCGCAGTTGGCGCGGTTCCACGCCAAGGAAGACTACACGGTGGTGGTGCCGCTGGAGCTGCTGCGCCAGGCTGAACGGACGAAACGCATCTTCAGCATCGTGCTGGGGTCCATTGCGGCCATCTCGCTGCTGGTGGGCGGCATCGGCATCATGAACATCATGCTGGCCACGGTGACGGAGCGGACGCGGGAGATCGGCATCCGGCGCGCCATGGGCGCCAAGCGGCGCGACATTATCCTTCAGTTCCTGACGGAGACGGTGTTGCGGTCGGGCGGGGGCGGGTTGCTGGGCGTGGGGCTGGGCGTGCTGATTCCGCTGGCGGTGTCCGAGTTCACCAACATGGCCACTGTGGTGACGCCCTGGTCGCTGATCCTCGCCTTCTCCATTTCGGTGGCGATCGGCGTGATCTTCGGCCTCTACCCGGCTGGGCGCGCGGCGAACATGGACCCGATCGAGGCGTTGAGGCACGAGTAGGGCGCAGGGGCGCGCGTCGGACAGTTCAGACAGGCCCGAGGAGTCTGGCGGACCGGGCGGGGCTGCGGCGGAGGGCGTGATGCGCATGAAACGCCCGGGGCGCGCCGAAGCGCGCCCCGGGGAAGATGGCGTGAGGGGCTGGCGGCTCAGGCCTTCCAGAGTCCGTGGAGATTGCAGTACTCGCGGGCCGTGACCGAGGGGGCGTCAATCTTGAAGACGGCCTCGGGCTTGTCGCCGGGCTTGAGGAACTGGCGATAGGCCTTGCCGCCGGCGATGACCTGAATCCACTCGATGTAGTGCTTCTCTTCCGAGGGATGGGGCACGGCGCCGACCTTGACCTTGAAGCCGCCGTCCACCTTTTCGATGACGGGGACGTGTTTTTCCTTGGACGCGTCCACCGTGTTCTCTTTGAAGAGCTTCATGGGCTGGCCGCAGCAGACCAGTTCGCCGTCGCTGGGATGCAACATCTCGACGATGTTGCCGCACAGCTCGCACTTGAAGATCTGCAACTGCTGGTTCATCGCTTGTCTCCTTCTCTCCAGCGACCCGGGAAACGCTTGGCCCGCACGAATGACTATCAAACCACGCGGCGTGGATTGTGTCAACCTTGAGGATGGAACCGAGACAGCGCCTGGGTATCGAGAGGTTCGCATACCGCAGGGGCACGGCAGGTCGTGACCCCGCGGACCAGGCGACTTCAGCGAAAAGGGCCGGATACCGTCCTCCGCGCGGAACGGAGGCGCCACGAACCGCCCACGCTGTCCTTGCCCCGGCTCGGCCTTCGTGCTACGCTGACGCGGTGAAATGCGCTTTTCCGGAGACCCGCAGAGGGACTGCGATGACCGTCATTGATATCCACGAACACGTCATCCTCAAGCCTGGCTTCATGGACCCTGAGATGGGCGGCGTGACCGTCACCACGGCGGCGGAGCTTGTGGAGATCGCCGACAAGAATGGCATCGACAAGATGGTCGCGCTGCCGCTGACGTCGCCGGAGACCTTTTCCTTTGTGCAGTCCAACGAGGAGGTCTTTCAGGCGTGCGACGCGTTTCCGGGGCGGTTCATCAAGTTCTGCAACGTGGATCCGCGTCTGAAGTGCAACAGCCTGACCTACGATTTCGCGCCGGTGCTGAGTTACTACAAGCAACAGGGCGCCCGGGGGCTGGGCGAACTGACGGCGAACCTATGGTGGGACGATCCGCGCGTGCAGAACCTGTTGCGCGGATGCGAGGCGGTGGGGCTCCCCGTTATCTTCCACATCGCCACGCACGAGTACAACACCTACGGTCTGGTGACGGACCTGGGGCTGGCCGGGCTGGAACGGGCGTTGCAGCGTTTCCCCAGGCTGCAACTGCTGGGGCATTCGCAGGCGTTCTGGAGCGAGGTGAGCGGGGACGTAAACGCCCAGAACCGCGGCGGCTATCCCAAGGGCAAAGTGACGCCGGGGGGGCGTGTGCCTGAGTTGATGTGCAAGTACGCGAACCTGTGGGGCGACCTGTCCGCGGGCAGCGGCTTCAACGCCGTCAGCCGCGACCCGGAGTGGGGCTATGATTTTTTCGAGGAGTTCCAGGACCGGCTGCTGATGGGCCTGGACCTTTGCACGCCGCGGAACACGGAGTGCAAGCTGGTGAACTATATGCGCGAAGGCCAGGCCAGCGGCAAGATCAAGCAGTCTGTGTTCGAGAAGATTATGGGCAAGAACGCGGAGCGGCTGCTGGGGCTTTAGCGCGGCGGCCGCCTTGGCGGACTTGTCTTTGTCTGGCGTGTCGGACATGTCGGACTGGCCAGACACGTCAGATTGCTCGGGCAGGCCTGCGAGGCTCTTTGGGAGACAGGCCATGTCCATGGAATTCAGCTTCCCGCTCAAGCTTTTTGTGGACGGGGCGTGGCGCGACGCGGCGTCGGGGCGGACGGAGCCTGTGGTGAACCCGGCCTCGGGCGCGGCCTTTGCGCGCGTGGCGTGGGGCGGCGAGCCAGACGCGCAAGCGGCTGTGTCGGCGGCGGCCAAGGCGTTCCCCGCGTGGAGCGCGACGCCCGCGCCCGCGCGGGGGGACACGGTCAAGCGCATCGCCGCGCTGCTGACGCAGGACCGCGAGCGGCTGGCGCCGATCCTGACGCGCGAACAAGGCAAGCCCCTGGCGCAGGCGCTGGGCGAAGTGGACTACTCGGCCAGCTTCTTCCAGTGGTTCGGCGAAGAGGCGCGGCGGCTGTGCCCGCGGTCCGTGCCCCACGCGGACCCGGCCAAGGCGTCGTGGGTGGAGCCGCGCGCGGCCGGGGTCGTGGGCGCCATCACGCCGTGGAACTTCCCGCTGGCTCAGGCGGCCAAAAAGGTGTCGGCGGCTTTGGCCGCGGGGTGTTGCGTTGTGCTCAAGCCCGCGCCGGCTACGCCGCTGATGGCGCTGGCGCTGGCGTGGGTTGCTCAGCGCGCCGGGCTGCCGCCGGGTGTTTTGAGCGTCGTGCCGGGCGACGCGGAACCGATCGGCCGCGTGTTGCTCGACCGCGCCGAGGTCCGCGTGATTTCCTTCACGGGTTCCGTTCGCGTGGGGGCGTGGCTGGCGTCGGAGGCGGGGCGCCGGCTCAAGCGCGTGACGCTGGAGCTGGGGGGCAACGCGCCTTTCTGCGTGCTGGCGGACGCGGACCTGGACTTGGCGGCGGAGGACCTTGTGCGGCTCAAGCTCATGGTGAGCGGCCAGGTGTGCGTGACAGCCAACCGCGTGTTTGTGCACTCTTCGCGGATGGAGGCTTTCCGGGCGAAGCTGGTGGAGCGGCTGCGCGGGACGAAGGTGGGGGATGGGCTGGCGGCGGGCGTCCAGGCCGGGCCGCTGATCAACGCGGCGGCGGTGGCCAAGGTGAAAGGGATTGTCGAGGACGCGCTGGCCCAGGGCGCGCGGGTGGCTTGGCAGGCGGACCTGAGCTTTTTACCCGCGGATTTGAAGGGCGGCTTCTTCTACCCGCCCACCGTTCTCGACGGCGTGACGGACGCTATGCGCGCGGCGCGGGAGGAGGTCTTCGGGCCGGTGTTTTCGCTGATGGCCTTTGAGGACGAAGAGGAGCTTGTGCGCCGCGCCAACGCCACGGAGTATGGCCTGGCCGGGTATGTCTACACGCGCGACCTGGCGCGGGGCTTTGCTCTGGCTCGGCGGATCGAGGTGGGCATTGCGGGCGTCAACGATATGCGGCCCTTGCGCGCCGAGGTCCCATTCGGCGGCATCAAGGGCAGCGGCCAAGGCCGCGAAGGGGGCGCCGAGGGGCTGGCCGAGTACTTGGAAGCGCGGGTCATCGGCGCGAGAATCGCCTGAGGGGGCTGGCGGCGCCGGGCATCGGCCGCGGACCGCTATTTGGCGCTTTTGGCCTTGGGGCGCGCGGCTTTGGCTCCGGGGGCCTTGGCGGCTTTGTCCTTGGCTTCCTTGCGCTGGCCGGCCACCTTCTTGATGCGCTGCAACCTTTGCTGCTTTGACTTGTCGTCCATGTTGTCCCATTCCCTCCAGCCTGGCTGGCTTTGACGGCGCCCGCCGGGCCACGCGCGCCGCGGTCCGCTCTCGCGCGGATCAGGGGCGCGCTGTGTAGCGGATCTCGCGAGTTTCGATTCGGCCTTCGCGGATCTCGAAAAAGGGCTTGCCGTCCTTGACGCCCACGGTTCCATAGCCGCCCTGCGCGTGACGGAAGGCGTTGAGGCCGATGTCCGCGCGCGGCCCGCTGCCATCGTATATCGAGGCCAAAGCCGCATCTCCCAACCAAGGCCACACAAACGCGGTTCGCCGCCCCTGCCGCGGAGACACTCGAGCAAGACCATATCGTCTTGCATCCGCGCCGGCGTGTCAAGGCGCGGCCGGGCTGACCCATCCCCACTCTGCATCCGGAAAGAAGCAAGGCATGGCCGAGTATCCGATAATCTCTTTTTTTGGACACAAGGGTTTATCGGAGGGATCAAGCCATGCCTTGCGGAAGCATTATAGCTTGGGTGGTCCGCGTTTGCACGGAGATTCGCCGTTCCCAGCGCAAGACATTGGGGGAGCTCGTCGCCGCGGCGGCGCACTGCCGCCGGGTGAGCCTGGCGGCCCTGGAACCGGGCCAGAGCCGGGACTTCGGGTGGGGGCGCTACTGCAAGACGCGGCCCGTGCGCCAGCGGATCGTGGCCTACTGGCGGCGGCGCAGGGAGGAGCCCTGGATTCTGGCGACGAAC
>Ga0116147_1004163_pt1 | contig 13146 bp, 12 predicted proteins | sample AD_JPNHG3_MetaG_FD_89749 | JGI IMG/M metagenome (GOLD analysis project Ga0116147, IMG submission 89749) | Active sludge microbial communities of municipal wastewater-treating anaerobic digesters from Japan - AD_JPNHG3_MetaG | ecosystem: Engineered > Bioreactor > Anaerobic > Digestate | place...
ATAAGATTGATAGAAGGAGAGTCTTAAGGAAAATTAGATAAGAAAGATGGTTCTCTTTCGATTAAAAGAATTCTTTTAGCGACCGACGGGAGTCGAACCCGCTTCACGAGCTTGGGAAGCTCGCCGGCAACCGTATCATCCAAAATCAGCACGAATCACTTCGTACGTTTATATTCATATTATACAAATAATAGCTTAATCAATCAAGCTAAATTTATTCCAAGGCGTATCAGAAGGAATCAGCGAAAAAGTGTGACTTTTTGTGTGACTTTTTTGAAGAGCATTATAAAAACTATGAAGTTGGAAGAACTAATCTATTTTCGAATAGTGTTAAGTTTGTTCGCAATTTTTTATTGTTTCAATTATTCTTTTCCCATAATTGGTCAAACTTACTTCTTCATCATCAGAGAATCTAATTTCAGTATTCACACTGCCGGGATATAAAGGTAATTTAATGTCAATTAGATATTTGCTTTTTAATTTATTAAGCGCAGCTATCCAGCCGTCTTTATCGTTCTGATAAGGTTTATCAGGAAAAATTTCATTCCAAGTTTCATAGCCCTCAGGTAAAAGCTGGAAAATTCTATACTCATTCTTTGATAAAGATGAAATTATGTTTAATGCTTCTTTCAAGCTGTCGAATTCAATTCTTCCAGAGCTGAACATTCCCGCAACCAGCCTGATATAGTCTTTTGCTCTTTCTTCATCATCCGTAATCAGATACTCCTTAATTATTTCTGGAGCCAAAAGAAATGATTCATAGTTTAATTGACCGCCTCCGAGTGTGTTGTTTATTTTCTCAATCTCCCTTTCAAGATCTAATAAACGCTTTTCTAATTTAATTTGGGATTGTTCATTCATTTTTATTCGAGCAAGGCTGGTAATTGTTTTTAAAAAAGGACCTAAGACTGGGATGAATGCTGCTATTGTATCAATGGCAAAATCAATAGCCACAAGTTTTTTTTCAGAATTTATACTATTCCCATCCATATTAAAGCTTCCCTTTGCATGCAATCTATCAAACTACTGGACCACCCTTACACCACTCCAAAGTACTTCTCAAAGAACTGCATAAGCTTGTCAATAATGGTTTGTTTTTTCGCAGCGCGGTTACTGCCGCCAAAACGGGAAACCGGCGGCATGATTTTGTCGATGGCGGTTCCCGTTGTCTTCAGCACGCCGTCCCGCAAGGCGTTCCTGATGAGGTGCTCGGTCTCTTCAGGCTTAAGCCGTTCCTGCGCGATGATGGAGGCAAGGTCTTCTTGCATGCGTTTTTGCAGGAAAGTGCGCCATTCCTCATCCACGTTGGTGGATGCGTTGACCTGCTCAATGAATCGCTCAATCAGCTCTTTCTTGCTGCGAAGCTGGAGGCTCGCATTGATTGCCTTGTCGATTGTCGTGAGGATATTCTTATCCTGGCAGTTGGACTGGCGGTACTTCTCGACCAGCATGAGGATGTAGTCGACGTTAACTTCGATCTGGCGGATGAGCTCAATTTCGAAAATGATGTCGTCGTTGATAGCTTCTTTCTCGGCGCCTGAGGCTTTCCTGAATTCCTGGTACAGATCGAGGTACACACTCTGGTAGTCCTGGAAGTCCCGCTCGGGTAATAGTTCATTGCCTTCAAAGTCGTCAAACGATGTCAGGATGTTCCGCAGTTTCAGAATAGCACCATAGAGCCTGATGAAATCCTTCTGCGCTTCCTCGCCTACAAGAGGCTGACCGAGAGGATACTGTGCAATAAGCTCAGCAATCAATTCTCTATAGCCTGGCTTGTGCTCACCATGCTCATCGTAGCCGTTATAGTACTCATCATAGGTACGCAAAAGGACGATGCCGCCTGCGTCTTTGTTCCCGAATAGCGCAATTGCCTTGTCGGTCTCTTCTTTCAGATCGCGGAAGCAGACAATATTCCCAAAGGTCTTGATGCTATTCAAAATGCGGTTGGTCCGCGAGAAGGCCTGAATGAGCCCGTGCTGGCGCAGGTTCTTGTCCACCCACAGGGTGTTGAGCGTGGTGGCGTCAAAGCCGGTTAGGAACATATTAACCACGATTAGGATGTCGATCTCGCGGTTTTTCATGCGGAGGGACAGATCTTTGTAGTAATTCTCAAATTTCTCTGCGGAGGTATCATAATTGGTGCCGAACCTCGCATTGTAATCCTTGATGGCAGATGCAAGGGAATCCCGTGAGCTCTGGTCCAGGCCGTCGGTGTTGAAGTCCTCATCTGACAAAAGGCCCTCAGGCTCTTCCTCGTTCGGGCTGAAGCTGAAAATGGTGGCAACGGTGAGATTGCGCCGCTGCTCAGCAATCTGCTTCTTGAAAGCGGTGTAGTACTTGATTGCCATGGGGATGGAAGCGACAGCAAAGATGGAGTTGAAACCATCCAACCTTAGTGTTTCCTGCTTTTCGATCATTTCCCGCGGACTATCGGGATTGGCTTCCTCCCATTTGGCGGTGAACGAATAAGAATTGCCGCGCTTGGTCTTTTGGTCGAAATGTTCGAGGACATAGGAGACAATCTCGTTTACCCGCTTCGGGTCCGCCAGTGCCTTTTCAGTATCGATGGCATAGACTTTGCGGTCGATTATGTCGTCAGGTTCCTTGATGGTGTTGATGAAGTCAATCCTGAACGGCAAGACGTTCCCATCGTTGATAGCATCGACAATGGTGTAGGTATGCAGTTTTTCGCCAAAAGCCTGCTCGGTGGTTTTGAGCAGGGGGTTGCCGCCAGAACCAGAATTGACCGCAAAAATCGGTGTACCAGTAAAACCGAACAGGTGATAATTCTTGAAGCTTTTGGTAATGGCCTGGTGCATGTCGCCGAACTGGGAGCGGTGGCATTCGTCGAAGATAATCACTACATGCTTTTTATAGATGTCATGCTGCCGATTATGGCTGATGAACCTGTCGAGTTTCTGAATGGTGGTGACAATGATTTTGTAAGTATGGGGAGCGCCATGTTCGTCGCGGTCTTCCAGCTGGCGCTGGAGAATTCGCGTTGAGCGATTGCCGTTGGCCGCGCCTTTCTGGAAGCGTTCATATTCCTTGATGGTCTGGTAATCAAGGTCCTTTCTATCCACGACGAAGAGTACCTTGTCGATATACGGCAGTTGTGAGGCAAGCTGGGCAGTCTTGAAACTGGTCAGGGTTTTACCTGAACCTGTGGTGTGCCAGATGTAGCCCCCTGCTTCCACTGTGCCCATTTTTTTATAGTTCGAAGCAATGGCAATTTTCGACAAGATTCGTTCGGTTGCTGCGATCTGGTAGGGGCGCATGACGAGGAGCAGGTTCTCCGAGGTAAAGACACAATACTTGATCAGAATGTTCAGAATGGTATGTTTTGAGAAAAAGGTTTTGGTGAAATCGACAAGATCCGGGATAATTTTGTTATTCGCGTCAGCCCAGAAACTGGTGAACTCGAAGCTGTGGCTGGTTTTCCGGTTGCGTTTGCGTTCGCCGGCGCTCAATTCCTTGATGTGGGCGCTTCGGGTGGAGTTGCTGTAGTACTTGGTGTGGGTTCCATTGGAGATCACAAACATCTGCACGTATTCGAACAAGCCAGAGGAAGCCCAGAAGCTGTCGCGCTGGTAACGGTTTATCTGGTTGAAGGCTTCACGGATAGCGACCCCGCGCCGTTTGAGTTCCACATGGACCAGAGGCAGGCCGTTCACCAGAATGGTTACGTCATAGCGTGTGGCATGGGTACCGCCCGGCTGCTCATACTGATTTATGACCTGCAGACGGTTGTTGTGGATGTTTTTTTTATCCAGGAGATAGATGTTCTTCGTTGTACCGTCATCGCGATGAAGAATCTGCTGATAGTCGTCCTGGATCTTGCGGGTCTTTTCGACAATTCCCTCGTTGGGATTGGCAAGGTTCTCTGCATAGAACCGCTTCCACTCGTTGTCGGTAAAGGCAAAACTGTTGAGTATCTCAAGCTGTTTCCGAAGATTGGAGATGAGCGCGGCTTCGTCATGGATGGAGAGGTATTCATAGCCTTGGGATTTGAGAAGATTGATGAATTCTTGTTCGAGTTCAGCTTCACTCTGGTATTGTTCGGAACGGCCGTAAGTATCGGGCTCATATTCTGCAACAACGGTCGCCTCGTCGGTGCTGGCGACAATATTGTAGGCGCTCATGCCTTTTTCTCCTTGAAGGTGAGGAGCTTGTCACGATAATACTCATACTGCTTGCGACGGGCCTCAATCTCGGCGGGAAGACCGCTCGTGAGGTCGTTGCAGAGGGCATCGAAGCGATCAAGGATTTCGACGATGCGGTGCTGCTCGGAGAGTGGGGGGAGGGGGATTTGTAGTTTCTCAACCACAATTGCATCAAGCGTTGGGATACCCGCAACTCTCACTCTAGACATCAAGAAAGGTTGGAACCCAATGAGTAGATAGTATAAAAACTTACTATTTAAAAGCTCCGTTTGTTCAATACAGTAACAACCATCAGAAGACCAAAAATCGACACGACTATAGCCTACAGTACCAGCGGAGGCACCAACATTAATTACCATAACGGTATTTGCAGGTCTATTATACTGCTCATAATAACCTAATGGGGCCAAGCCACCATGAAAAACTGGAAATTTTCCAGCACTGGAAAGTTGACTTTTTGTTAATCTACGCCCACGAAGAACATTAGACACTTCTCCCAATTCAACATACTCCACCCCATCCGGATATCGTTCTTTATCATTGAATGACAACAGCCAATCCCGATAATACTCATACTGCTTGCGCCTAGCGGTAAGCTCAGCGGTAAGCTCAGCGGTAAGCTCAGCGGTAAGCTCGGTGAATGTGTCCAGGATGCGGACGATTTCATGCTGGACAGGAAGCGGGGGTATTGGGATGCGGTATTTGTAAATATCGGATTTACTCAAATTTCTTTGCGGTCCTGTTCCATGTTCAAAGCAATACTTTTCAAATTTCGAGTTTACTAGCAAATGTTTCATGAATCCATTTGTTAAAAATTTTTCGTGGTTTCTTAGAATAGCAATTCGCTGATTAACTAATATTTTTGAAAACCTATTAATACCCGTCTTGCCTGTTGAGCCTGACATGGCTACTAATACTTCTTTGCCGGATAATATTTGTTTATTTTTTATATTTTCAGGTAACTCGGCTATAAAAAAATTACCCTTATGAATTTCTCCGTTATTTATTTCAGATATTTTAATTAATGGGAATTCACCTATTTCCTTAATTTCGTTGCTTTTAAAAGGATAACCATCAGTAATTTCTATAACTTTTTCAAGTTCAACATACTCCACCCCATCCGGGCACAGCTCGGCAATCAGCGCATCCAGCCTGCTCATTTTCCACCCTCAATGTCCGCTATGATTTTCGCAATCTCTTCGCGCAAAACCTGCTCCCGCGCTACAATCTGTTCAATTTCGGCATTGAGCTGTACAATGTCGACAACCTCCCGCGTATCCTTCTGTTCGACATAGGTGGAAACGGAGAGATTGTATTCTTTTGCAGCAATGGCTGAATTCGGCACAAGCGTGCAGAAATGCTGGATATCCTTCCGCTCTGCAAAGGCTGCTACAATGGTTTCGATATTTTTCTGTGTGAGCTTGTTGTTGTTTGTAACTTTGACAAATTCCTTCGATGCATCAATGAAGAGTGTGCTATTGTCTGCCTTTGATTTTTTCAGCACCATGATACAGGTGGCGATGCTCGTGCCGAAAAACAAGTTGTCCGGCAACTGGATGATGCAATCGATATAGTTGTTGTCAATAAGATACTGCCGGATTTTCTGCTCGGCCCCGCCTCGGTACATCACACCCGGGAAACAAACGATGGCAGCTGTTCCATTGGTCGCGAGCCACGAAAGGCTGTGCATGATGAAGGCAAGATCCGCTTTGGATTTGGGTGCCAGCACACCTGCCGGGGAGAAGCGAGGATCATTAATGAGTACCGGATCGCTGTCACCCTTCCACTTGATGGAATATGGCGGGTTGGAAACAATGGCTTCAAAAGGCTCTTCGTCCCAGTGCTTCGGGTCAGTCAACGTGTCGCCCAACGCAATATCGAATTTGTCATAATCGATATCATGCAGGAACATGTTGATACGGCAAAGATTGTAAGTGGTGATGTTGATTTCCTGACCGAAAAACCCCAGGCGGACCTTGTCCTTACCCAGAATCTTGGCGAATTTCAGAAGCAAGGAGCCTGAACCGCAGGCGGGGTCGTAAACCTTGTTGACCTCGGTTTTGCCCACCAGGGCAAGGCGGGTTAAAAGTTCTGAGACTTCTTGTGGAGTGAAAAACTCACCGCCTGATTTGCCGGCGTTGGAAGCGTACATGCTCATCAAGAACTCGTAGGCATCGCCGAACGCGTCAATGTTGTTGTCCTGATAATTGCCGAGTTTCATATCCCCCACGGCATCGAGCAGTTTAACCAGCTTTTCGTTGCGCTTTACAACTGTCGGCCCCAGCTTGTTGCTGTTGACATCGATATCATCAAAGAGGCCTTTGAAATCGTCCTCGCTCTCGCTGCCCTGGGCTGAAGCTTCGATATTCTTGAAGACATGTTCGAGAGTTTCGTTTAGATTTTCGTCTTGTTTTGCGCGAGCGCGGACATTCTCGAAAAGTTCGCTCGGCAGGATAAAGAAACCTTTGGTTTGTACAAGATCTTCGCGAGCCTGTTCTGCTTCGCTGTCGGAGAGCCGGGCATAATCGAATCCAGCGTTACCGGCTTCGTGCTCGCTTTTGTTAATATACGCGGTAATGTTTTCTGATATGTAGCGATAGAACAGGATTCCGAGAACGTACTGCTTGAAATCCCAGCCATCAACACTGCCTCGCAGATCGTTGGCGATGTTCCAGATGGTGCGATGGAGTTCAGCGCGTTCCTGTTCTTTTTTATTGTCCATGCAGCAAGCTCCTTGATTCTGAAGTGGTTTGTGATACTTTGTTGAATTATACCATAGTCGCTTTGTGATTGATATGTAAGAAAGAAGCTTTTCATATGAAGGCAGCTGCTTCAGAAAGCCTTATAACAGTAAAAATGTGACTTTTCATGTGACTTTTGAAAAAAATGAACAGGTTATCCAGTATTGCAGCCGAAACATAACTCTTTGCTTTACAAAGACTTTATCCTTGAGTAGTCGGCAACCCTTCTGCTTGGTTCACGAGCCTAGCAAGCTCGTTATATTGTTATTTTAAAATAAATTAAGCTTGCAAAAATTAAATCAATGGTATACTTAAAGTATCCGCTGGGACCAAGAGAATCCCCCTTCTTGGTCGTAAGTGGTCTGAGGGCCTAAACTCGGAGGACCAGCCAGCGGATTTGTTTTTTGAATGATTTGAAATATGCAGTTTAATGGAAGCAGAGTTTTTGACTCTTAATTCTTTTTGAGTAAGTGGTAATGAGCGGTTTGTTAACAAAAATAGTCGTTCAAACAGGGTTGTAAAGTTCTCGGGCTATTAAAAACTTAAGACAAGAATGATTTCGCAGGCTTAAAAATGGGATTTGGTTTTGAAGGAGCTGGATCGAGTCTTGTCTCAACGTCCGTCGGCGCATTCCTCGGCTTTGGACTCCTCAAAGCTTATTGGCGTTCTCGTCCGCAAAGCGTTCAAAGGGATTGAGAAGCTAGACGATCGGTTGAGTGAAAAGAAAAAGAAGGATGTCCGCAAGCTTGAATAAATATCTCCCAAGCGTTAATAGTAATCTCAAAATAAAATCAAGGTGTGCAAGTAAGTAATAACTCTATAGATAATCATTCAATACTTTAGGCTGTTTTCTGGGCGAAAGATCATTCTCGTAATTATAGGGTCATATGAAAAATATTTACCTTTTAGTTAATTAAATAGTCAATAATTGAAATGATCGAAGTCAGAAAGAAATATTGAGATTGCTATCAAGACATCAGGGCTTTATTGGCTGCTTTTATCTTTTTTATTCTGCATTCGCTTATTCCATGATTCCAGCGTCTCCTTTTTCATCATGAATATTGCGCCAGATAATGGACTTCCTTCCGTGTCCACAGCACTTATTTTCATCGGCTCTGGACTTTCTGTGTACTTGACGATGAGATTCGCGGCATCAACACGTCCTTTCAATGCTTCCTGAACCATGCGTAGTGCAATTGCTCGCTTCCTACTAATCTTTGAGCCATCAGGCATCGTCACATCTTCAAAAGAAAGCAATGTATTTAGGATGTACTTCCAAGTATTTTCTTTTTTGGGTCTTCCTTTAGGATTGCCGCTTTGTCCCGGTTTAAATCTTCGGCCCTCAGGTATCTTCTTCATCGCTGTTCCCTTCGCTGTTATTATCACGATCATCCTTTAGTTGGCTGAAAGATGATGGTAATGAAGCCTAATATTAGGGTGCTAGAGGTGAATCTAGTTCTTTATTTCTCAAATCTCATGCTCTCTTGTAAAATGCTTATTAGTGCTATTAGGATTGCCGCTATTCCAATCTAAATTGAAATTTTTCAGGATATATTGAATTTAGTTCTAAAGGCGCTATTCGTAGATTATGCATGACTGCCTATGTCCTTTTTAATTATGAAAACCTAACGTTCTCACCACTGAAGTTGAGGTCCAACCGACCAGTTCGCCCGTGTCGATTTTTCGCAAGGTGCGCGATTATTCGCGAATCGTCACCCGAGGAATTGGGCCGATATAGAAGAAGCACACGGTCCGCGTCTTGCTCGAGTGAGCCCGAATCGCGAAGGTTACCAAGTGTGGGTTCTGTACCGTCCGCATCACGGTTTAATTGTGCGACGATGAAAATGGCGATTTTCAGTTCAAGCGCGAGAAGCTTTAAGCTGCGCGAGATTTCTGCGATACGTTCCCACCGGGGTGCATTGCCCATCATCCCTGCGTCAATGAGGCCTATGTAGTCTAAAAATGCCACCTGTAAATTATGAAGCGCCTTCTCGCGGCGAAGACGTGCGCGCAAGAGCCCCAGGTCATGCCGCCCGTCATAAATTGAAAGCGGTAACTCCCCAAGTTCGACCATCGCGGTATAGATCGAATCAATGTCAACTCGACCGTCGCGAATATCCCGGAGCATCGCGGCGCCCTTTTGTGCCAGAAGCCGATCAAGAACCTCATTCTTTAACATCTCGAAAGAGAAGAATGCTGAAGGAAGCCGCAGCGTTCCCGCGCAGTGCATCGCGGTCTGAAGCGCGAGGGATGTCTTACCCGTACCTGGGCGCGCGGCGATTATCACGATTTCGCCGGGGTGTATCGCGCCTGAAAATGCATCGAGCGCCCTGACACCGAAGCCGATTTCAATGAGCGAGCGTTCCTTCCGCGCCTTGATCTTTGCCTGCAGTGCTTGTCCGTAGTCTTGAATCAAGCGCGAGGCGGAATTGTCTACCGTCTCGGGCGCCGCCTGCATCGCGGCTGTTGCGCTTGTGAAAAGATTTTCAACTACGCTTAACGTTGGTTCGCCGCGTTCGAGAAGCTCCTTTGCATAGGAAAGGCTCAAGCTCAAGTTGTACGATCTGAGGCGTTCCCTGAGCTGTTCCGTGTAGAATTGTGCGTTCGCGGCGGATAGCGGCTCAATGCCAGCGAGCGCGACGGCAAGGTCTTCACGCCCTACGGTTCGCAATTCTTCTCCAATCGTGAGCAGGTCCGGTTTAAGCCCCTTATTACGCGCTCTCTGGACTGCTTCGAAGATCGTTCGATAATTTCGGTCTTCGAAGAGCTCCGCGCTAATCGAGTGCTCTTCGATGATAGAAGGTATGTTCAAGACTTGCCCAAGCAGTGCGGTCTCGTATGCGTAATAGTCCTTTTTCATACCGTCTTCTCCTCAAGTTCCTGCACAAGCGTGCCGCATTCTTGGCAGGCGACGTCGCCCTGAATGATCTGCGCACCGCATTTCGGGCATATAAATGCCTGCACTGCTTTTCGGAGTAGTTTTTGAGGTTCAGATGATTTGGGCATGGAGGCTTCGACCGTGGCCAGGCAGGATTTGAGAAGACTTGCGGTGGGGGGCTTGCCCGAAAGGAAGCCAGAGGGCGCTTTGGTGAGTTCGATGAATTTACGGGAAAGAGAGAGAAGCGTGGCATGGTCTGTTATTAGACTGGCAAGGCTTTCGATGCTTTTCCATTCCTTCGCATATTCCCAAGTAATGCCGCGATGATCGCATTCGGCTTTTAGTATTTTTTCAATTTCGAGGACGATTTCAGGGAGTACCTTTTTCTTTTGGCCCGACAGCGAAGCTGTAGATTCTTTTCTTATTCTATTATCTAATTCGGGTGACATAGTGTCACTACCTAGGTGACATTCTGTCACTACCTCTAGTGACATAGTGTCACTACCTAGTGAAATATAGTCACCAGCTAATCGATAAAGGGTGGAAGTTGGTTCAGAAGTTCCATTCTCTCGCCGTCTGGTGCGTGTGATAATTTTTTTTCTCTCGAGCATATTAAGTGCGCGGATCACGCTTCGCCTTGTAATACTCGCGCGGTGAGCGATTTTTGACAGAGAAGGCCAACATTCATTTTTTGAACCGATTATGAATGAGAGCAAGACAATTAGCGTTATTTTTTCAATTGAAGAGAGTCTGCTATCTTCCAATACAGCAATTGGTACTCGTGCGAAGACGTCGCTTTTCATCGTGACGCCTCCCGAAGCATTTTCGCCGCATACGCTCGAATTGCCTTATTTGTTAGCTTTTGAATCCCAAGACCAGTACGAAAGTCATTGGCTTTCACAACAATATGATTTTCCGTGCTGTAACCTTTATAAAGCGACTTCCACGGCCAGAAATATATAGTGTTTCCGAGACCTATTTCGATTATTCCATCAATTTTGCAGGTCATAAGTAGCCAATTGCGCAGATTATGCCGTTTCATCGGTTTCCTCCACGCAATGAAGGCGTTGCGATTTTTCGTGTTGTTTGGATTCCTATGGAAATACGGCCAACATCACCATCATGGATTGTTGCGCTGAGAGAGATTTCTCCAAATTGAGGAGCGTTGCTGCAGAGTTTTCTTAGTTCTGGAAGGAGGACGCTAATGAGCGCGTCCGAATTTACGGTCTGCGCGCTCATTTATTGCCTCCCCTGATTTGAGAGAGCACTGTTTGCGAGTTGCTCAAAAAATTCAGCTGGGATTAATATTCTGCCGCCAAGTTTTGTATAGGGGATCGATCTATCGGCTAAACGACGGGCTAGCGTAGGAAGGCTAATACCTAATTGGTTTGCAGCTTCTTGACGCGAGAGAAAACGGCGAGAAGATGTTTCAGAATACATATCTGGTCTCCGACAATACACCCCTCTTTGCAGAGGAGATGATGTCGGCGATCAGATCATGCTTGTCGCCTCTCGCCTTGACTCTCCAAGAAGCATCAAGGCACCGCATCGGGCAGGCATCAGTTATCCTTACGCTTGTTCTCCCTAGCGGTATTTATAGGTCAATAATATCATAAGGGTTTATTTCATGTCCATATGAATCAGTAATTCTCTTTGCAGTTCTAATTTCAGAATATTGAAGTGGTGTGCTTTCATGAATATGAACAACGAATTTTTTATTATCATTCGACTCTTTTAATATTTTCCTTATCTTCATCTCTGACAGCCCATACATTTCTGCAATAGTCTTATTTTTAAACCCTTTTTTTCGTAATTCTTTGAAAGTTGAAACTGGTACTCTATATATTATATGTTCTTCCTTATAGAGATCATCAAATTCATAATCAGGAAATTTATATTCTCCTTTCATATAGCTTATAAGCTTTTCTCCCATAGATTTTGGTTCTTGTTTTTCTTTTTCACTCATTGAATCGCCCCCTCCATCTTTGATCGTACTACTTGAAAATCAAGTGTTTGATTACCATGACTATACCTCGTCAGCATTTCTGGTGATTTATGCCCGCTCAATGCCATGACTGAAATATCAGGCATTCCGAGATTGCGCGCTAGTGTTATAAAACTATGCCTCATTGCGTGAAGATTCAAATTCCTTCTCTTTCTTTCTTCTTCATCGATACCAATAGCCTTGAGCATTCTGTGAAGTCCATCAAGCAAAGTTCGACCTGTGATTGGTGATTTGGATTTACTTGTGGAAAAGAAAACAAAATCATCATCCCCCTGTAATGGAGCAATACTGAAAAGTCTCTTGAGTTCTTCTAGGACCGATTTATGAATAGGGATTATTCGGAAAGAGCCTGCCTTTGGAGCTTTGTCCCTTTCTTGATCCACAGTGTTGTGACGTACATAAAGGACACTCGCAGCCCAATCGATATCTCCCCAGCGCAAGCCTCTGATTTCTCCTCTTCTCAAGCCACCTAAAGTTGCGAGCAATATAGCTGCTTTGATTCTAGGATCATGCTCATCAGCTTTAATGAGGGCATTAATTTCCGCGATTGAGAGAACACCGCGCTCACGCGGGTGTTCTGGCACTTTCTTTACGATTGCCAAAGGATCAGCTGGTATTTCTCCCCTCATGACAGCATCTCGTATTGGTACTCTGAGTGCTTGAAGCGCAATATTGCAGGATCGCGGAGTCGCGCCATGTTCCATCGCCCAAAGCTGCCAGTCTTTGACAATTCCAGCTTTGAGTTTTGATAGACGGAGCGTTTTAAAACCCGGGTATGGTGCAATGTATAGTTGTATGGCTCTTCGATTGTGGTCGAGATAGTCGAGAGAAAGCGGTTTTTGATCTACGATTTCGCGTGATCGAATGTATCTACTGCCAGGTGCCCAAAAAGCAGTGAGGAATTCGACGAGTAGAGGGTCTGATTCTCTCTTCATTTTTGTTACGAGAGCCTGGGCTGCCTGAGCTGCAAGATCCCGACCGTTTCTTCTCCCCGCAAATGGAACATGCAGCGCGCGGGTACAAATAAATCGCTGAGCCTCTTCATCCCAGAATCGAGCATACCAACTGGTCTTGCCGGTTTTCTTAGAAGTTCTCGTAAAAAGCGAATACGGAGTATGCACCTCTCCCCCTTTACCACACGAACTGTGACTATTCGTGTGACTTTGGATAAATAAGGTGCTTCTCCGATTTTTCGGTTGAAGCATAAGTCTTTGTATTTCAAAGACTTAAATCATAAGCGACCGACGGGAGTCGAACCCGCTTCACGAGCTTGGGAAGCTCGGGTAATACCGGTATACGACGGTCGCAGTAATCTGTTCAGGCGCCGTCGGGATACGACGGTCGCTATTAAATGCGCGC
>Ga0116147_1004168_pt1 | contig 13139 bp, 12 predicted proteins | sample AD_JPNHG3_MetaG_FD_89749 | JGI IMG/M metagenome (GOLD analysis project Ga0116147, IMG submission 89749) | Active sludge microbial communities of municipal wastewater-treating anaerobic digesters from Japan - AD_JPNHG3_MetaG | ecosystem: Engineered > Bioreactor > Anaerobic > Digestate | place...
AGTTATGGATCAGCAGCCCATCGGCCGAACGCCCCGGTCGAACCCGGCGACGTACACGGGCGCATTCAACGCGATCCGCGACCTATTCGCCCAGCTTCCGGACGCGAGGGTGAGGGGTTATCATTCCGGCCGCTTCAGTTTCAACGCAAAAGGCGGCAGGTGCGAGGCCTGCAAGGGCGACGGCGTGATAAAGATCGAGATGCATTTCCTCCCCGATGTGTACGTTACCTGCGACGTATGTCACGGGAAGCGTTTCAACCGCGACACACTGGACATCCTCTATAAGGGGAAAAACATCGCCGACATCCTGGATATGACGGTGAGTCAGGCGCTCTCTTTTTTTGAGAATGTCCCCGCCATCCTGTCCAAGCTTGCGCTCCTGAACGACGTCGGTCTCGGTTACATAAAGCTGGGACAGTCGGCGACGACGCTCTCGGGCGGCGAGGCGCAGAGGATAAAACTTGCCAGGGAACTGGGCAAGCGCGTGAAGGGTAACACCCTGTACATCCTGGACGAGCCGACCATCGGGCTGCACTTTGCCGACGTCCAGAAGCTCTTGGACGTCCTCGCGAGACTCGTCGATTACGGCAACACCGTCGTTGTGATCGAACACAACCTGGACGTCATCAAGTCGGCCGACTACGTCATCGACCTCGGACCCGAGGGTGGGCCGGGAGGAGGGCGCATAATCGCCTCCGGTACCCCGGAAGACGTTGCGATGGAGGAAGCATCACTGACCGGGCAATTCCTCCGCAGGGTCTTGCAATGAGGTCGAAGTGAATATCTTTTTCTGCCCGCCTCTTTACTTGGCGGGCGAGGGGGCAGGAGCCGGTGCCGTTTCCGGAGTCGGCGCCGCCTCGGGCCTAGGTCCTCTATCTACCGCCTTTTCCACGGTCACGTATTCCTTCCCCAGGACGAGGTTGACCTCACCGGTCAGCCTGTTCACTTTATAGAAGCCGGGTGCATAGGCATAGTTGACGGGGATGACCTGGTACCTGGTCCAGTAAAAAACGACGACGATGAGTAGTGCGACGATTATTCCGACAACCTTACACATTTTCTCCATTGGTATGACCTCCTGCATCTATCGATTGGCTAAGGGATTTAGACTCTAAGCTTGGTGCTACTTGAGCGGGATCCGGCAAGCGCGGGGTCGGCTCTTGATGACCCCTCCGAAGCTAAAAAAGTTCTTCACCGAAGATGGACTTTCAGCCGGGGCGCCGCGAAAGGAAGCCGCCGCCTCGGTTCGGTCGTTTTGGTCGCGCAGTATAGGAGACCTTGCCGGGATACGTCAAGGATAAAGTAACGACAAACACATCTCAGGCGCGGCGCCGGTAGAGGGAATGCCTGTCGATGTATCCGGTGACGGCGTCTGGTACGAGGTAACGGACGGACTTTCCCCGCGAAAGTCTTTTCCTGATGTCCGTCGAAGAGATGTCGAGAAAGGTGACGGAGCGGAAGAAGAGCGAGGATCCGCTCGGGCTGCGGAAGGCCTTCCGGGCCGGTAGGTAACGAAAACTCGCGGCTGTGGAGGTCGGTAGGATTTCGTCGAGGCGCTGGTCGTCGTAACCGGGCCTTGTCATGACCACGAAGTGGCAGAGGAGTAAGAGCTTCTCCCAGTCCTTCCAGCGCCGGATGTCCGCAAAGGCGTCCCGGCCCAGGATGAAAAAAAGATCGAGGTCTCTTCCCCGGGCGTCGAGAAAATGGCGCACAGTGTCGACGGAATAGGACCGTCCTTCACGCCTGGCTTCCACGTCGGAGACTTCAAAAGCGGGGTTTCCCTCCACGGCGAGCGCGACCATTTTCAGGCGGTCCGCAAAGGGCGTGACCTTCGCCTTCTTGAGCGGCGGGCTCGCCGCCGGCACGAACAACACCCTGTCCAACCCGAACATCTCCCGGACCTCTTCGGCGCAGCGTAGGTGACCGAAGTGGATCGGGTCGAATGTCCCCCCCAGGAGTCCCCATCTCATGTCCTGACCTGTCCGTCTCCATAGACGATGAATTTCGTCGTCGTCAGTTCCTCGACACCCATGGGGCCGAAGGCGTGCAGTTTTGTGGTACTGATACCGATCTCGGCGCCGAGACCAAGCTCGAACCCGTCACTGAAACGCGTGGAGGCGTTGACGAGTACCGTGGAAGAATTGACTTCGTTCAAGAAACGCTGTGCGTTCCGGTAGTCCCTCGTGATGATCGCCTCCGTGTGGAGGGAACCGTACTTCTCGATGTGTTCTATGGCCTCGTCAAGGCCCCCGACTGTGCGGACGGCGAGTATGAGGTCGAGGTATTCGGCGTACCAGTCCTCGTCCTTCGCCTCTTCGAGGCCGGGCAGGATCTTTCTCGTTTCCGCGCAGCCCTTCAACAGAACACCGGCATCGGAGTAACGTTTCGCCATGAGGGGCAGGAACGTCTGCGCTATGTCTTTGTGGACCAGCAGGGTCTCCATGGCGTTGCATACGCCCGGCCTCTGGACCTTGGCATTCATGCAGATGTCGAGCGCCATGTCGAGGTCTGCGCCGGCGTCGACATAGATATGGCAAACACCTTTGTAGTGTTTGATGACCGGTATCCTCGACGTCTGAACGACCGCCCGGATGAGGTCTTCGCCCCCCCGCGGGATGATGAGGTCGATGTACTCTTCGAGCTGGAGCAGCTCGTGGACGGCCTCCCTGTCGGTCGTCGGGATTATCTGGACGGCCGCTTCGGGGAGACCGTTTTCTTTCAGGACGCGCCGGAGGATGCCGGCGATGGCGAGGTTGGAATGGATGGCCTCGGAGCCCCCTCTCAGGATGACGGTGTTTCCAGATTTAAGGCAGAGGGCGGCCGCGTCGGCCGTCACGTTGGGTCGGGACTCATAGATGATGCCGATCACGCCGAGGGGGATCCGCATCCTGCCGACGACTAGCCCGTTAGGCCTCTTCCACAGGGAAGTCACCTTCCCGACGGGGTCGGGCAGTGCGGCCACTTCACGCAGGCCCCTGGCAATCCCGCTAACGGTCTCCGCTTTCAGGGTAAGCCGGTCGACCATCGCGGAAGAGAGACCCTTTTCGCGGGCGTACCGAACGTCCTTCCCGTTTTCGTCGAGCAGGAACTCCGTGTTTTTGACCAATTCCTCGGCCATCCTCAGCAGTGAGGCGTCTTTCGCCGGAGACGGTGCACCGGCAAGCACGCGGGAGGCCTTTTTTGCGCCTGCGGCGATCTCCAAGACCTGTGTTTTGATGTCCATCGTTACCCCCTTCTACCATCCAGTGGGTGAGAAACTATCAGCTCGCCTGTTCATACCCAAGGTACGGGGATGTGTCAAGGCCATTAAATTTCCGGGGGCCCTCTTGATAAGTTGAGTGATCTTTGTTAGATATGCTCACTTTTTTTCGAAGTCCGCAAAGGGGTGTGGTACAGAGAGAGGCGGAAATGAGAGACCTGTGCATCAGGGCAGGCCGCAAAGTCTATCGGATCATCAAAGACGGTGGGTTTGATCTTGACCGGGTCACCACCTATTTGGCGCCGGCCGGCGGGCCGCGCTGGCTGGCGGCAAGCGGTTTCGACCTCGCGCTCTTGGAGAACGCCGTCCTCGGACGCTCCAAGCCCGTGCTGCTCGCTGGGTCGTCGTCGGGCGCCTGGAGGATGGCGGCCTGGTTGCAGCCCGAGCCCGCCAAGAGTTACAGGACCTTCATGGAGACCTACTTGAAGGACTCGTCTTATAGGCGGTCGGACACCCCGGAGACGCTGCTCGATTCCATGAGAGCGCTCTTGGATGCGTATATCGAGGATGATGCGGTCCCCTTCGCCCTAGCCCACAGGCGGTACCGACTCGCCGTCACGACCGCAAGGGCGAAGAATTTCGCCGCTTCGGAGACGGTTTCGATCCAGCGGTTGGGAGTGGGGTTGGCCTGGCTCTTGAATGCCCTGAGTCCCGATTACCTGAGGTTTATCTTCGAGCGCGTCGTCTTTTACAGCGGCGCTCTGCCGCCGCGATTCTGTCTTCGGCATGGTTTCTGTGGGAAGACGATCCCGCTCGACGCCACGAATTTCAAGGCGGCGATCCTCGCCTCCGGTGCCATCCCGGTCGTCATCGCCGGTGTCCGCGACATCTACGGCGCACCGCGGGGGATATACAGGGACGGTGGCGTCTTCGATTATCACCTTAATCACGAATACACCGCCCGCGAAGGGGATGTAACCCTGCTTTTCAATCACATGGAACGCATCGTCCCCGGGTGGTTCGACAAGGGGTTGAAGTCGCGCCGCCCATCTGCGAAAATACTCGAGAATGTCCTCCTGGTCCATCCCGGAGACGGATTAGTGGAACGATTACCCGGCAGAAGAGTCCCCGACAGGGAAGACTTCGTCACCTTCATCGACGACCCGAAGACCAGGATAAAGAACTGGCGCAAGGCAGTGGATCTGTGCGCCCCTCTCGGAGAGCAATTCCTGGAGGCGGTCGCAAGCGGCCGTATCCGCGATGTGGTAGAGGTGCTCGAGTGATGAGAACGGATTGCGGTGCCTTAGACGGGCAGGTACGGAGTCTGCAGGAGATGCTGCGGCGCTGTGCCCTCTGTCCTCGGAAATGCGGGGTGAACAGGGCGGTTGGTGAGCGGGGGTACTGCGCCCTCGACCACCGGATAGTCCTCAGTCACGCCCTGCCCCACCACGGCGAGGAGCCGCCTTTATCGGGGAACCGCGGCGCCGGGGCGGTCTTCTTTTCTTCCTGCAACCTCCAGTGCATCTACTGTCAGAACCACCAGATCAGTCACACCCTGCGGGGCCGTTGCGTCGGCGCCGCCGAGCTCGCGGGCCTGATGCTCGACCTCGAGTCATCCGGATGCCACAACGTCGAGGCGGTGACGCCCACTCCTCAGGTCCCGAGGATAGCCGAGGCCCTTTGTATCGCCCGGGACCGGGGGTTGCGCGTCCCCTTTGTCTACAATTGCGGCGGCTATGAAAACCCCGCCGTCCTGCGCTTACTCAGGGGAATGGTGGACATCTACCTGCCGGACTTCAAGTACGGTCTAGCCGAGGACGCGGCGGAGTTTTCCGGCGCCGGCGACTATCCGAGGTGGGCGCTCGAATCCATCAAGGAGATGATTGAACAGGTCGGCGCGGGTCTCGATGTCAGGGACGGAGTAGCCCTGAAAGGCCTCTTGGTCAGGCACCTGGTATTGCCCGGGAGGAAGGAAAATTCCCTCGCGGTCCTCAGGCTGATTGCGAAACATTTGTCGACGACGGTTCCGGTCAGTATAATGTCGCAGTACACCCCGATGCCCTTCTTGCAGGGGCATCCTTCTTTGGGTAGGCGCTTGACGAAGGAAGAGTACGCCGAAATCGTTGAGGAGGCACTGGACATGGGTTTCGAAGAGATCTACACCCAGGAAGTGGACGACCGGGCGCTGAACCCGGATTTCGCTCAAGAGCAGCCCTTCAGGTGGGCATGAGGCGGGAGCACAATGATGAACGATATCTTCAATTTCGGGAAAATCCTGGTCGCTGTCGGTGTGATCCTTGCCGTCGTGGGCCTTCTTTTCATGCTGGGAGGGAAGATACCCTGGTTGGGCCGGTTGCCCGGTGACTTTCTGGTCAAAGGGAAGAATTTCACCTTCTATTTCCCGTTAACGACGTGCATAATCGTCAGCATCGTCCTGAGCATCCTCATGTACCTTTTCTTCCGCAAGTAGTCCCGATTGTCTTGCGATCGTTAACAGTCGGGGCCTGACGGCGCTGTTCCTCGTTCGATGTTCCCCTCAGGCTAACAGCGATTGCGGTGGAGAAAACAGGATGGGTCTTCGGCCAGGTAGTCCCCGTGATAGGCCAGGGCGCGTCCCCGGCACCCGCCGCATATCGTTCGGTATTTGCATTCCCCGCATTTGCCTTTCAGGGTCTCTTCTCTGTTCCTCAGGTTTTCGAATACGTCGCTCCGCCGCCATATCTCTTTGAAAGATTTCTCTCTCACGTTGCCGGCGTTCATCTCTACGAAGGGACAGGGCCAGACATCGCCGTTGGCCTTGATGTAGACGAACCCCCTGCCCGCGGAACAGCCGTGAAACACCCGTTTTGCCAGTTTGAGCCAGGCGCCGTCGGATCTGCCGCGCCGCTCCATCAGATAAGGCCAGTATTGAGGGCCGGCCACCGGTTCGATGATGGTGGAGACGTTCTTTTGCTTGCAGGCCAGGGATTTCAGCAATCTCTCGTTCTCAGTGACGTCGAGGGCGGCTTCTTCGATTGCACTCCCTCGGCCGACCGGCACCAACTGATACATCAGCATGATCCCCGACCCCTCTCTGTCGGCTAACTCTATCAGCTCCTCCAGGCCGGCGCGGTTGTACTCCATGGCAGTAACGTTTATCTGCAACAGAATGCCCGCCTTCTTTACCGCCCGAATGCCCCGCATGGCCAAGTCGAAGGCGTTGTCGTTATTGCGGATGTAATTGTGGACTGTGCCCTGTGAAGAATCGAGGCTGACCGCCGCCCCGACGACGCCGGCTTCTTTGAGCCTGAAGGCGACCTCTTCGGTTATCAGCGTGCCGTTAGTGGCGATCACATTGGTAAGGCCTGCCTTTTTGGAATGGTGCAGCAGCTCGAGCAGGTCGGGGCGCACCAGGGGCTCACCGCCGGTATAGACCAGCATACGGAATTCGTCCACCCCTGCCAGGTCGTCTATGAACCTCTTGGCCTCGTCTGTCGTCAATTCGCCTTCCGCCGGTTTGTTGCTCGCGGCATGACAGTGGATACAGCGCAGGTTGCAGGCGCCGGTCACCTCCCAGGCCGGATGTGCAGGAAAACCGATGCAACCCATGCCGACAGAACCCGCAGCTACAGGCAAGGAGCTGAAACTATGCCTTAGGAGCCAGTCGGGAAACCTGTTCCACTCGACCAGGTCATTGAAATAGAGCACGCTCGTCAACTGTTTCGCGATCAAAGTCGGAGGCCAGAACACGCCTCTCAGAGGCTGATTGAATAGAAGTTTGAGCATCTTGGTTCAAGCGCCTCCCGGCCAGACGGCCAGGGTGTAAGATAGTGAAGTCCCAAAGTTGACTACTATGGTCAGCCCACAGATCAACTCCAGCCTCTTTCTGTCGAGGTACACCTTCTTATACATCAAGACGGCCAGTATCAAGCTGATCAAGAAAAACGGGAGGTAGAAGAGGACCGTCACGACAGGCAATCCCTGACTCATCGCCAGACCGAAGGCAACCCAGGCGGTGACCGTCATCGCGATGTAGAGAAAAGCTGCAGTGTTTTTCCCCAGTCTTACCACTAAATTTTCCTTCCCCTCGGTCAGGTCGGCGGGGTAGTCAGGGAATTCGTTTATGAGGATGACGTTGAAGATGGTGCAGCCGATGGGGATGGAGACCCAGTGCACGATGCTTTCTATCGTGCCCGCCTGTAGATAGAAGGCAGCGGCCACCGGGAGCCACCCGTAACATAGTCCGATCAGCAATTCGCCGACGCCTCTTCTCACCCAACGGAGCGGCGGTGTAGAGTAAAAGAAGCCGGCGACTATGCCGGCAGTTCCCAGGGGGATCGTCCAAGGGCCGGTTTCGTAATAAAATTGAAGGATGAGTCCGATTACCGCCGCCAGGATGAGCGTCAAGTAACTCGCCGTCTTGACCTGCTTCTGCGGTACCAGGCCTTTTAGTATGGCCTGGGAACCGCCGGAAAAGCGGTTCCTCTCTCTTTCGGCAGAGAGTTTGTCGCCTTTGAGGTCGTAATATTCCCCGGCATAATAGGTGGAGAGCATGATAAGAATCACGGCCAGGGTCCCCAGGCCGAAGACCGGCCAATTGAACGTCCCGTACATGCGCCAGGCTAAGACCGCACCTAAGACGAACGGCAAGACACCGGCCAGTTGGAACGGGGGTCGCGACAACTGGACCCATCCCTTGACGGCTTCGCCCCTCGACGTGATGTCATTGGTTCTTGTTTGCACGGCCATTTCCGGGTTTACCTCTGTGGCATATGAAAAACTTACCGCAATCGGCTACTGAAGCAGATTAAAAAACATCGAGCACGACCTCACGGGACAGCCTGCACGTTTGCTCCCGGGGGCGGACTGAAGGTAAAGAGGCTATCGGGAAGATTGTTGTTGACCTTTAGGTCCCGGAAGGCGATTTTCGTCAGGTTTCCGTAGAGGTCGGTCAACGAGCAGGAGACGATCCGGTAGTCGTCCCTGTCGATCGTCAGCAACAATCTGTCAATCCCCAGCCCAGCCTGACGGGGGACGAGCTCCAGAAGGTAGTTGCCCCTTTCGTCCGTTTCCCGCGGATGGGTGTAACGTACCTGGAAGTCCTCTTTCAACCGGCCCACACCAGTCAAGAACTTGATGAGCAGTCGTGAATTGAGGACCTTCTTTGCGTCCTGGACGTACACTATGTTGTCATCGGGGACATAGAGCCACGCCTTTTTCGGGTTGATCACGAGCTTTTTTGCTTTTGGCCTGGTGTAGTCCCAAAGCATCTTTTTCGGTTTCTTGAGGTAGACGACCCCTTCCTCCCGTTCCGTTTTTTTGAGCGTCTTGATGGTCGTCTCCTGGATGAAACCGGCCTTCAGGTCCCCTGCCTTTTCGTAATTTTCCTGTATCCTTGAGACGAGGTCTTCGAGCGGCGGGACCTCGGCGCGGAGTGAATGGGGCGCCAGTATCAGGGCCGTCAAAAAAAATATGAAAAGGGTTTCCCGTAACTTGGGCAGCCGCCTCTTCTTAAGGCACTCTATGGCCGACAAGGCCATGGGTTGATGGTATGTTTTTCGCATAAATCACGTATGTGGGCGATATACTAGGATAACAGGCCGAGATCAGGGTTAAATTGTTTATGTATATGATATCATTCAATATATGCAATGCTTAAACGTTATGCAAAAAGGTGCAAGTCTGCTACAATCCACTATTTGGTCAGTCTATCCACAGTTTTATCCACAGTTCTATCCACAACATTGTTGATGTCAGCGGGGAAGATAGCGAAGATGCTCATAAAGTCGGTTGCGGGGGACTCAATCGGCTATCTTTAGCCTCCAACCGAAGGGGTCGTCCTGCTCGCCATACTGGATCTTCAGGATTTCATTGTATAATTTCTCCGTCACTGGGCCGACGGCACCCCCATTTATTGGATATTCCTTGAGCTTGTAGTGGATAAACCCCACGGGTGACACGATGGCCGCGGTCCCGGAAGCGAAGACCTCTTTCATGGCCCCTGAGTCGATGGAGCTGAGGATTTCGTCGATGGAAATCTGTCGTTCCGAAACCTTCATCCCCCATTTTCTGGCCAATTTGATGACGGAGTCGCGTGTTATGCCCGGCAGGATGCTCCCCGTGAGAGGCGGAGTTACGAGCTCGTCTTTGACCAAGAAGAAGATATTGCTCGTGCCGACCTCCTCGGCGTACTTTCTCTCGATCGCGTCGAGCCACAGGACCTGGGTATAACCCATCTCGCCCGCTTCCTTGCCCGCGAGCAGGCTTGCTGCGTAGTTTGCGGCGGCCTTACAGGCCCCGATGCCTCCCACGACAGAGCGGACATAGTCCGTCGTCACGTAAATCTTCGTGGGGCTGAAGCCCTGAGGGTAGTAGGCCCCCACGGGGCTGACGATGATGTAAAAAAGATATTCATCGGAAGGCCTTACGCCCAAGGCAGGTTCGGTGGCGATCATGGTCGGACGTATATACAAGGAGGTCCCCCTTCCGCGGGGGATCCAATCTTTTTCGAGGATAATGAGTTGTTTCATCGCTTCCAACGTTTCGTCCACGTCCACCTCGGGCATACAGAGACGCCTTGCCGAGGCGTTCAACCGCCTGATGTTGTCGGCGGGCCGGAAGAGATAGATCTCCCCGTCCGCCCCCCGGTAGGCCTTCAGCCCTTCGAAAATCTCCTGGCCGTAATGGAGGGCCATCGCCGCCGGGTCCAGCATGAGCTGCCGGTAGGGTTCTATCTGGGCGTCGTGCCACCCTCTGTCGGTTGTGTATTTCATCGTGAAGAAATGGTCGGTGAATATCTTGCCGAAACCCAGCTTGGACTCATCAGTGGGTTTTGGTTTCCTTTTGTCCGGGGCCGCCTTTGTAATCTTGACCTTCATCTGTTGATTTTCCTCCCTCCACCATAGTCGGGTCGTCCGACGAATTCTAATTCCCCCTGAACTGAAGCAGGTTTCCCTCGGCGATACTCGATATTTCCAGGCCGGGCATTGCACCTCCCAGGGATTTCGAGACCTTTGCCAGGATAGCGGGGTCGTTGTAATGGGTGACCGCCTGAACGATAGCCTGGGCACGCTTAGCTGGGTTTTCCGACTTGAAGATACCGGAACCGACAAAAACACCGTCCGCCCCAAGCTGCATCATCATCGCCGCGTCCGCCGGCGTCGCGATGCCGCCGGCTGAAAAATTGACCACAGGAAGCTTCTTTTCCTTGGCCACCCATTTGACCAGTTCGTAAGGGGCGCCGAGGTTTTTTGCCGCCGTCATCAGCTCTTCCTGGGGAAGGGACGCCAGTCCTGCGATCTCGTCGTTGATGGTCCGCATATGTCTGACGGCCTCGACGACGTTGCCGGTACCTGCTTCTCCCTTGGTCCTGATCATGGCGGCCCCTTCGCCGATCCTCCTCAATGCCTCGCCGAGATTGATGGCGCCGCAAACAAAAGGCACCTTGAAGTTCCACTTATTTATGTGGTATTTGTCGTCCGCCGGTGTGAGGACCTCGCTTTCGTCGATGTAGTCGACCCCGATGGCCTCGAGGATCTGGGCCTCTACGAAATGACCTATCCTGACCTTGGCCATCACCGGGATACTCACCGCATCCATGATCTTTTCTATGATCGCAGGGTCGGTCATCCGGGCAACGCCGCCCTCGGCCCTGATATCGGCGGGGACTCTTTCCAGTGCCATGACCGAGACAGCGCCCGCATCTTCGGCTATCTTGGCCTGCTCGGGCGTTGTGACGTCCATTATCACGCCACCCTTGAGCATCTCGGCCAGGCCCGACCTGACGGTAAATGTCCCGAATAGTTCCATTTTTATCCACCTCCTGTGAATACCTGCTACAAAATATTCACAATTTCGTTTAAATTGCAAATTAAAATTATTATTGCAAAGGGGGCGGGATTTGTAAAGAATTAACGAAAAACGAGGGCGGTTGCCCGGCAGGTACAAACTTGTAGGAAGCACACCAAAAAAGGTACGGAATTGTGCGAGGGCATAGAGACGGAAAGTGGAAGAGAATGATAACCTGGTGATGTTATGAGGAATTTATTTATGGCCCGAAAATTGTAAGCCATAATGACATGCCGGGGGTAACGGAAAAGAGAGCTTTGCCTGGTTCGTCTGAAACCAGGGCTTGGGCTTTATCCCTATAAATTATGAGGAGGTCGAGATGCTTTGTCGAACGACAGATGATGTGAAGAAATTGGTGGAGGAAAGGAATGTCAGTTTCGTTCAATACTGGTTTGTGGATGTCCTGGGTTTCTTGAAGAGCTTTTCCATCACCCCTTCCGAACTGGGTGAGGGGTTGACCGACGGTATGGGGTTTGACGGTTCTTCGATCGAAGGGTTTGCGCGGATCGAGGAGAGCGACATGATCGCCAAGCCGGACCCGACGACACTCCAATTCCTGCCCTGGAGGAGCGGCGAGCGGCCGTCGGTTCGCATGTTTTGTGATATCCTCAACCCCGACGGGACGCCCTACGACGGAGACGCCCGTTATGTCCTGAAAAGGATGCTGAAGCGGGCCGCCGACATGGGTTACACTTTTTACGTCGGGCCGGAGCCGGAGTATTTTTACTTCGAGAGCAGCGATGCCCCGAGGATCATCGACCGGGCGGGGTATTTCGATACCCGTCCCTTAGACAAGGGAGGTGATCTGCGGCGGGACACGATATTTGCCCTCCAGGACATGGGCATCCAGATCGAATACAGTCATCATGAGGTCGCCCCGAGTCAGCACGAGATCGACATGCGCTACGACGAGGGTCTGAAGATGGCTGATAAACTCGTCACCCTCAGGACCGTGGTCAAGGAAGTCGCCCGCCAGCACGGCTATTACGCGACCTTCATGCCGAAGCCCATCTTCGGCGAGAACGGCAGCGGCCTCCATTGCCACCAGTCCCTGTTCAAAGGAGAAACCAACGCCTTCTACGACCCGAAGGATAAATACAGTCTCTCCGAGGTCGGGAAGTGTTACATAGCCGGCATTTTGAGGCATGCGAGGGAGATCACGGCGGTTCTCAACCAGTGGGTAAATTCGTACAAAAGGCTCGTGCCGGGGTATGAAGCGCCCGTTTACATCTCCTGGGGTAGGCGCAACCGTTCGGCCTTGGTAAGGGTGCCCATGTACAAACCGGGCAAGGAAAAGGCGACCCGCGTAGAGTTCCGGTCTCCCGACCCGGCCTGTAACCCCTACCTGGCCTTTGCCGTGATGCTGGCGGCGGGGTTGAGGGGGATCGAGAAGAGGTATCCGCTTCCCGAACCGATCGAAGAAGACATCTATGCATTCACGCCGGAGAAGCGGCGGAAGATGAATATCCAGGAACTACCCGGCAATCTCTATGAGGCGGTCAGCCTGGTAGAAAATTCGGAGCTGGTCCGCGATGCCCTCGGAGACCATATATTCAACAAGTTCGTCGAGAATAAGAAGATCGAATGGGACCGTTACCGAATCCATGTCACGGAATACGAGATCGAGAAGTACCTGCCGATCATGTGAGTCCGGCGGGCATACGGGAAAATGACGATAAGTGAGGCAACAGGGGCGTCCGGCGGGTGAGGCGCCCCTTTTTTTGTTCCGGGGAGGACGGGAAATGTCTCGAAAGCTTCTTGTTTTTCAGCACGTGCCCTGGGAGAAACCGGGCAAACATCTCATTCAAGCGGCCAAGGCAAGAAGGGTCCGCCTCGACGTCTGGGAGGTGTGGCGTCAGCCGGTTCCCGTCATCGACCCCTATGACGGTCTGGTCGTCCTGGGCGGCACACCCGACATCGACGAGGAAGACCGCTATCCCTTTCTTAAGGCGGAAAAAGCCCTGATCACCGGGGCGGTCAAGAGGGATATGCCCTACCTTGGTTTCTGCCTGGGTCATCAGCTGCTGGCCGACGCGCTCGGGGCACGGGTGGCGCAGAGCTTTTCCCCCAGCGTCGGTTTCATCCAGGGCCAGGTCACGAGCGAAGGGCGGCG
>Ga0116147_1004170_pt1 | contig 13120 bp, 7 predicted proteins | sample AD_JPNHG3_MetaG_FD_89749 | JGI IMG/M metagenome (GOLD analysis project Ga0116147, IMG submission 89749) | Active sludge microbial communities of municipal wastewater-treating anaerobic digesters from Japan - AD_JPNHG3_MetaG | ecosystem: Engineered > Bioreactor > Anaerobic > Digestate | place...
AACACGGTGGCGGTTCTTATCAACAAGGCCATGATAGAGATCCCCCCGAAGTTCGCCGGACTGCCGCCGATGAATCCAAAGTCGCGGGAGGAGAACCGGATGATGCCGCGCCAGTGGAAGGGCGCGGAGGGCCTCGCCGAAGACGTGCGCTACTACGGCCAGTGGATGCGGGATGAGGCGGAGAAGCGTATCGGTCATCTATATCCCAAGGTGGAGATTACAGCCGAAATGGCGGAGGAGCGCCCGGACCTTGTGCCCCTCATTGGTCGCAAGCTCACAGTGATCGCATGGATCTGGGCGCGGACAGTAAAAAGCCCCAACCCGGCGTTCGCCCATGTCGATGTGCCGCTTGCGTCTACCTTTATGCTTTCCATCAAGTCAGGAAAGGAAGCCTATGTCGAGCCGGTGATAGAGGGCGATGGGTACCGGTTCACGGTGAAGGTGGGGAAGCCGAGGGATCCTGACGCAGCGAAAAACGGCACCAAGCTGGGGCGGGGTGCCAGCTTCCGGTGCGTGATGTCCGGGTCGCCGATATCCAGCGACTATGTCTATGCCGAGGCGAGGACGGGACATGTGGGCGAGCGGATGATGGCCGTCGTCGCGGAGGGTGACAACGGGCGAGTCTACCTGCCGCCCGCCGATGAGATGGAGAGCATTGCACGTCAGGCGAGACCGGAGTGGAAGCCAGATGTCCTCATGCCGGAGAACCCCCGGTGGTTCTCGCCGCCTCTGTATGGACTCAGATCATTCGGCGATGTCTTCACTCCGCGCCAGCTCGTAGCACTTACTACTTTCGCTGACCTGGTGCAGGAAGCACGCCAACTAGCGCGGCTTGACGCTCAGGCGGCTGGCCTGCCTGGCGATTCCGCGCAGGCCGGCGAAGTAGGATCGCAGGCTGCCGCATACGCAGACGCGGTAGCGGCGTACCTTGCGTTTGGGGTGGACAAGCTATCGGATCGTCACTCAACCCTCACAAGATGGGACCAGACTCCGACAGCTAGCGGAATCATAAACTCATTTAGCCGACAGGCTCTACCAATGACATGGGACTACGCTGAAGGGAACCCTTTCAGCGAAGCATCCGGGAATTTCGTGGGTGGCATCGGTTTGATAGCCAAGGTAGTAATGCATTCGTTACCTGCTCAGTTCACAGGCGCCGCATCTGTCGCCGATGCTACGGTACAGATTCTTAGCAGCGGCAAGATCGTATCTACCGATCCCCCATACTACGACAACATCGGCTACGCCGACTTGTCGGATTTCTTCTATGTATGGCTGCGCCGCTCGCTCAGGCACGTCGTTCCCGACCTCTTCACCACTTTGGCTGTGCCCAAGACCGAGGAACTGGTAGCCACACCGTACCGTCACGGTAGCAAAGACAAGGCGAACGCGTTCTTCCTTGACGGGATGACGCGGGCCATGCGTCGCCTTGCGGGCCAAGCCCACCCGGCCTTCCCTGTTACGGTCTATTATGCGTTCAAGCAATCTGAAAGCCAGACTGGCGAGGGCACCGCCAGTACCGGCTGGGAGACCTTCTTGGGTGCGACGATACGTGCTGGCTTTGCCATTACAGGCACGTGGCCCATTCGAACGGAGCTGGGCAATCGCATTCTGGGCCAGGGGACCAATACGCTTGCTTCTAGCATCGTCCTCGTCTGCCGCAAGCGCCCCGACGATGCGCCAACCGCCACGCGTCGCGAGTTCATCACCGCGCTCAGGACTGAACTGCCCAAAGCCATTGCGCACTTGCAGCGCAGCAACATTGCCCCGGTCGACTTGGCTCAGGCGGCGATCGGCCCGGGCATGGCGGTCTACACCAGGTACTCCGAGGTGCTCGATGCCGAGGGCGACGCGTTGACGGTACGCGAGGCTCTGGCTCTGATCAATCAGACCCTGGATGAAGTGCTGTCGGAGCAGGAGGGCGAGTTCGACGCCGACACCCGATGGGCGCTGGCGTGGTTTGAGCAGTACGGCTTCTCTGAGGGCGAATACGGCGTGGCGGAGACCCTCTCGAAGGCCAAGGACACGACGGTGGAGGGGATGGTCCGGGCGGGGATTCTCGTCTCCAGGGGCGGAAAGGTGCGCCTGCTGCGTCCTGCAGAGCTGCCTGAGGCGTGGGATCCGGCGAAGGATACACGCTACACGGTGTGGGAGACAGTGCACCATCTCATTAGGGTGCTGGAAACCAAGAGCGAGAGCGCAGCGGTGGAACTAGTCAGGAAGCTCGGCGCCCGTGCGCAGGTGGCGCGGGACCTGGGCTACCGCCTATACACCATGTGCGAGAGGAAGAAGCGGGCGCAGGAGGCCTTATCCTATAACGGGCTGGTGCAGAGCTGGCCGGAGCTGGCTCGTCTCGCATTGGGCGATAGCGCGCCCGATGAAGTAATGGCCACACTGTTTGGGGAAGGTGAGGGGTAGACGATGGCCGTCACCAATCACGAACGCGTCGGTGAGGCGCTGGATCTGCTCAAGGAGGGGCTGGCGCCGTTCGTCGAGCGCGAGCTAAGGGCCCGGTACGGCAAGTACTGGATCACGCAGGCAACTGCCTCTTGGCCTAATGATGTCAACTGGACCGGCGACGATGACCAGCCGCATCTGGATTGCGCGGTGCTATTGCGACTCATGTGGGACCAGTGGAACGAAGTGTTCCGCAACACCCTGGGCCATGCCGAGCGGAGCCTAGTGAGCGAGCTGCGGGAGGTCAGGAACAAATGGGCCCATCAGGACCGGTTCTCCAGCGATGATGCCTATCGTGCCCTTGATTCGGCCAGCCGACTTCTGACTGCCGTCTCCGCGCCGCAGGCCGCTGATCTCGACAGGATCAAGATGAACCTGCTGCGCGTGCGCTTCGAGGAGCAGATGCGCACCGAACAGCGCAAGAGCTCCGGAACGGCTGTTCAGAGTGCTGCGATGGGAAGTCTGAGGCCGTGGCGCGAGGTCGCTACCCCGCACCCGGATGTGGCCAGCGGGCACTATCAGCAGGCGGAGTTCGCAGCGGACCTGTGGCAGGTGCACCTGGGCGAGGGAGGCGATGAGTACCGAGACCCGGAGGAGTTCTACAGGCGCACCTACCTCACTGAGAGCCTAAAGCACTTGCTGGTGCGGGGCGTGCAGCGCCTGGCGGGCACGGGCGGCGATCCTGTGGTGCAGCTCCAGACGAACTTCGGTGGCGGCAAGACCCACGCTATGCTGGCGCTTTACCACTTGATGTCTGGCACGCCCTCCGGTGACCTGCTGGGGGTCGACGACTTGCTGCGTGAGGCGGGGGTGGACAAGCTGCCGACGGCCAGGCGCGTGGTGCTGGTGGGGAACAAGATTTCGCCTGGCAACCCGGTCACGAAGCCTGACGGCACCGTCGTCAGAACACTCTGGGGAGAGCTGGCATGGCAGCTCGGGGGCAGGGAAGCTTTCGAGCGAGTACGGGCCGATGACGAGAACGCGACGAGCCCCGGCGACATGCTGCGGGAGCTGTTCAACAAGTACGGGCCCTGTCTGATATTGATAGACGAGTGGGTGGCCTACGCCCGGCAGCTTCACGACCAGAGCGATCTGCCGGCCGGCAGCTTCGAGACGCAGTTCTCCTTCGCCCAGGCGCTTACGGAGTCCGCGAAGCTGGCGAGGCAGTGCCTGCTTGTGATCAGTCTTCCTGCATCCGACACTGGAGCTTCGCCCCATGCGCAGGCGGATGATGCCGAGGTGGGAGGGCATCGCGGGCGAGAGGCGCTTAATCGGCTGCGAAACGTGGTGGGGCGAGTGGAGTCGTCGTGGCGCCCTGCCAGCGCAGAGGAGGGCTTCGAGATCGTGCGGCGGCGCCTGTTTGAGCCGCTGGTGTCTCAGGAGCAGTTCGTCGGAAGAGATACGGTAGCCCGCGCGTTCTATGACCTGTACCGGACGCAGCACCAGGAGTTCCCGCCTGAGTGCCGCGAGGTAGATTACGAGAAAAGGCTAAGGGCTGCCTATCCGATTCATCCTGAGGTGTTCGACCGGCTCTACAACGACTGGTCGACGCTGGCGAAATTCCAGCGCACCAGGGGTGTTCTACGCCTCATGGCCGCTGTGATCCACAGCCTATGGGAGAAGGGCGACCGAAACCCGATGATATTGCCGGCGAACATTCCTATCGATGACCCTCGGGTTCAATTCGAGCTGACGCGCTACCTCCCCGATAACTGGGTGCCAGTGATCGAGAAGGATGTCGACGGGCCAAACTCCCTGCCGCACCGTCTAGATGGCGAGCTGCCGAACCTGGGCAAGTTCTCGGCCTCCCGCCGCACTGCTCGTACGATCTACCTCGGATCGGCTCCGACGGCCACTGCTGCCAACCGGGGCATAGAGGATAGGAGAGTGAAGCTGGGCTGTGTCATGCCGGGCGAGACACCCGCGGTGTTCGGAGATGCACTGCGCCGGCTGGCTGCCTCGGCAACGTACCTGTACCAGGATGGCGCCCGCTACTGGTATTCTACTCAGCCCACCGTAACCAAGCTGGCTGAAGACCGGGCCGAGCAGCTCAGACGCGATCCTGATGCTGTCGCGAGAGAGCTGGATCGGCGGCTCCGTGAAGACCTGCGCAAGAAAGGCGACTTCAGCCGGGTGCATCCCATGCCGCGATCTGTGCAGGATGTGCCGGATGACCTCGATGCCAGGCTGGTTGTGCTCGGGATCGACCATGCCCACAGCAAAGAAGCGGACAGCCCCGCGCTCGCTGCGGCCAGGGCCATTCTGGAATCGCGAGGCAACGCTCCGCGCCTGTACCGCAACACGCTGGTATTCCTGGCGGTCGACAGAGCACGCCTTCAGGATCTGGACGAGGCTGTAAGACGTTTCCTGGCGTGGGAGTCTATCGTTGCCGACAAGGATACCCTCGACCTCTCGCCTCATCAGGTGAAGCAGGCCTCTATGCAGAAAACTTCCGCCGACGGTGCGGTGACTGCACGGATTCCGGAGGCCTATGAGTGGCTGCTAGTGCCGGTTCAGAATTCGCCGCAGTCTGCCGTGGAATGGCAGGTGTTCCGTCTTTCGGGGCAGGAACCTTTGGCGGAGCGCGCCAGCAGGAAGCTGCGCAACGATGAGCTACTGGTGAGCCGCTTCGCGGGCACGCGTCTACGCATGGAACTTGATCGGGTGCCGCTATGGCGGGGCGATCATGTAGAGATCAGGCAGCTCGTGGACGATTTCGCGCGCTATAACTATCTGCCGAGGCTTGTTGGACCAAATGTGCTGATCGGAGCCGCCTGCGATGGGGTAGGCACACTCACTTGGGTCATGGACAGCTTCGCCTACGCCGATAGCTATGATGCTGATGCGGGGCGATACCGCGGGCTGCGCTCGGGGCAGACGATGTCGGCTGAGGACTGCGAACATGGGCTGCTGGTGAAGCCTGATGTGGCGATGAGGCAGATCGAGGCGGAGACGCCGGCGCCCGTGCCGCGGGCAGTCGCTGGCGCGGCAGGGGGAGTACGCCCAGACGCGACGCCGGGCGGGGAGGGTGAGCCGCCCGCGCCGCCTGAGCAGCCCGTGCAGGTCGTGCTCAAGCGATACCATGGAACAGTCTCCCTTGATCCGGAGCGCGTGGGCCGAGATGCCAGCCAGATAGCTGACGAAATCATCGCACATCTTGTAGGGCTAGTCGGGGCGAAGGTGAGAGTAACCCTTGATATCGAGGCCGAGATCGCGTCGGGCGCCCCTGATAGCGTCGTTCGCGTAGTAACAGAGAATAGCCGGACGCTGAGATTCACCAGCCATGGGTTTGAGCGGGAATAAACAGCGAGCTTGGCTGGCGAACTCAACGGCGGTAGGCCAGCCAGGGGCATGGTATGAACCTTGAGTTGCTGTACTGCTTGGAGGTGCGCTCGATGAGAAGGGCATTCGGTTTGCTGCTAATCGCACTCTGCGTCTTGATGGCTGGATGCGGGCTGCCCGTGGGAATATCGTATACAGTCTCGGGGCGGATAGTCTGTGCTGATGATCCAAGCCAGGGAATCGGAGATGTCTACATTAGCTTTAGTGGCAGTCGCAGCTTCGGAACGGCAAAGACCAACGATGATGGAACATGGACCAAGAGCGGCCTCAGGGGATCTGTGACTATTGCCCCGGCAGATGCAGACTGGGTCTTCGAACCCGGATACCGGCAGGTGAGTGGCGCCGAGCAGAATGTGAGCTTCGCCGGCGTCCCTAGCGCGTCGAATAGTCTAGGATTTCGGCAGGTCGTTGCCGGCAGGAACTACGCACTATTTCTCAGGGCCGACGGCACAGTCTATTTCTGGGGGTATCGCGGGTCGGTCTACATCTATGGCGCCGCGATGCGGGTGTCTGGCCTTGAAGACATCGTAGCCGTCGCAGCCGGCGCGAATCACAGTCTGGCACTCAGGGCTGACGGTACCGTGTGGGCATGGGGAGCCAACGACCGCGGCCAACTGGGGAATGGGATGTATTCGGATCGCTGTGATGTGCCTGCTCAAGTGGCCGGCCTGAGCGGGGTTCGGGCTATAGCCGCAGGAGAATGTCACAGCTTAGCTGTAAGGGATGACGGCACTGTATGGGAATGGGGAGACAACAGCACATATCAGATAGGGCATGGCGCGCCGACCACGACACCGGCGCCCGTCATGAAGGCCGGCATGGACAGGGTTGAGTCTGTTGCCGCCAGCGGATATCGCAGCTTGGCGTTGAAGACTGATGGCACTGTATGGCAGTGGGGGTTTTGGCAGCTAGCATTGCCATGGGGTGATTCGGTATACTGGCTGAACCGTTACGTAGGAGATGCTGAGTCCGTTGGGCTCCATGGAGTCACCTCCATCGCGGCCGGTTCTGACCATAGCATGGCCCTAAAGGACGACGGCACTGTGTGGGCATGGGGCGTGAACATCCATGGCCAACTGGGCGGTGGCACCAAATGGGACCGCGATCCCTTAAGGGTAGAAGGCCTTGACGAGGTCGTTGCCGTTACTGCCGGCGATCGCAACGGTCTGGCAGTGAGGGCCGATGGGTCTGTGTGGGCATGGGGGGCCGGCGCGCAGAATTACCTGGGGACCGGAACATACTCTGCGATAGCTCCGCCGACGATGGTGATGGGCATCTCCGGAGTCGCCGACGTTGCCTCCGGAGAGCAGATAATAGTAGCTGCCGACTGTTTCGGCGACTTGTGGCACTGGGGCATGAGTTATCCCGGGGCTTCGCCCGCGACAGCCTATCCGATAGGCGCACCCCGGCGAATAACTGGATTCTAGCTGCATTGGGTTATCTATATGCCGCTTCGCACACGATCACGAAGATGTCATCCTATGGGCGGCGACCACCGGACACTCCCGGGCATATTCTGTTATAGCAAAACTCATCTAGGGAGTGAGCCAAATGGCCATATGCCCCATCTGCCTGGATAACTGGCAACTCAACAACCTTATGAGAATGCTCTGGGAGCAGCACGCAATCTGGACAAGGATGACCATCATCAGTATTGCCGAGGGTCTGCCCGATGAGACGCAGACCACCACGCGTCTGCTCCGCAACCCCGGTGATATCGCGGCAGTGTTCCGACCTCTGTATGGCAATGACGTCGCGGATAGGCTGAATGACTTGATTACGGAGCATCTAGTAGTAGCCGCTGATCTAGTCAAAGCTGCGAAAGCTGGCAATAGTGCTGCTGCGGAAGAAATCGAGAGAAGATGGTACGCGAATGCCGACGAAATCGCGACTTTCCTGAGCTGTATCAATCCCTATTGGCCCAGAGAGGGCATGACAAGAATGTGGCACGAGCATCTGTCCTTGGTCAAGTCGCAGGCGGTCGCAAGGCTCAACAAGGATTATCGGTCTGACATCGCCTTCTACGATGAAGGCGAGAGACTCCTTCTGGAGATGGCGGACGACTTCACTTGCGGGATCATCAGGCAATTCCCCATATTCTGTTCATACTGATAAAGCAGAAGCGGCCAGGACGTTGTTCTTCCGATTCCATATCAAGACTGCGCCCCCGTCGGCGACGCGGGTGTCGTCGCCTTCTGGGCATTCATATCCGGGCAGTACGCGGTTACTGCCAGACAGCTACCCGACGACATCAGTTTCATCACATCCGGGTAACTCTAGGTTCGGGGACTGCCTGACCACAGCTGGCTGCTTCGCGACTGCTGTATGGTACGCACTGGCACCATGTCCCAAACCGAGGCCATATTATCCCTTCCCCAAACGCTGTGCCAGCCAGGTATTACTACACTCCGCTTTTATGCGGATATGCGTTCCTGCCTCGCCTCTCTGTCCGCCCTGGTTGCGTCCTTCAGGGCCGCGTCAAGCCATTCACAGCCTATCTTCCCCCTGAGACATGTCATGCAGCTCGACTGCCCTATCTGCCTGAGCTCGTTTATCTCAGCGGCTGACGGGCGACATATCTTCACGCCGCGGTCGGCAACAGACTTGACTCGTTTCTTCGTCGCGCGCGGTAACCGCGCCTAAGCCCGTGCGTCCGGCGAGCGAAAGGCATATCAAAATCGCCACGGGCTATCCAGATCGTCGTTACCCGAAGCTCGATACCATGTCCATGCGTATAACCAGATGCCCAACTAAATTGCCGGGTGGGGCAGTGTGGACACGGATACGTAGATAATTAACGGAAATGGGTCTAATTATAGGGAAAATAGATGAAGGGTCTTACGTCAATGGAACCGAATGGACAGTATGGATGCAGGTTGTTGCCAATGACGCGACAGTCTCCGCACACCGGGTCGCAAGGCGCGTCTCACGGCCGGTGAACAATGGGCACATGGTCATGATACTGGGTGCGTCATGAAGCGGAAAGCGCCTGCTACTGTATTTCCATACGCCTGCGGGTAATCTGGACTCCGAGGTGACCCCACATTGCATTTGTTTGGAAGGAGGAATCTCAATGAGGCAGTATCGGGGCGCTCCCAGGCCACTCACGTTTGTGGCCATTCTTGCGGTCCTCGCATTTTTGGCCTTAGGCTCTGGACCGTGTGAGAAGACTACCGTTGATACCACTTACTCAGTATCGGGCCGAGTGACTGTCAAGGGCACTGACACGGGCGTGTACAACGCATCGGTGATATGTGGGTCGTTTGGCGTCGCATATACTGATTCGTACGGCTATTGGTCTAAGAGCGGCCTACAAGGTCAGGTCAATGTCTCCGCAGCCAAGGATGGGTGGACGTTCACTCCTCCCAGCATCCCTGTTTCGTCTGCCGCCTCCAATGTCAACTTCCAGGGGCAGGAGCGCGACTACAAGGGGCTATCGAAGGGTGCGGCTTGGAACTACGATTTGACTCTTACCATGCCGGATGGGGTCAGTATCACAGGCTCGTACAGTCTGAGAGTAACGTCGGTTGAATCGTCGGGCTCATCAACCCTCTTTTACACGGCCTATTCAGGGAATCTCTTCAGCCTTTCAGTGCCTGTCGATTCAGTGCTGCGTACCGCGGAAGACTGGACATACATAATCAAGCGAACAGGCAGTACGTACTATTGGCTTGAAGATAGCTATAGCTACGCCGATTTGCTGTTCACGGCGCCCCTTGCGCCAGGCGCGAGTTTCCTTGACGACGCGCTATTAATGCCCAGTACTTACTTGACGGTGCAGAATAGGCAGAGCATATCTGGGTACTCTGACACTTGGTACTGCTACGCCAGAGATTACGAGCCTGACGTGGGCACGTGGATTATCTGGCGTGCCTGGTTCGCCCCCTACACCGGGGTCGTCAGATGGACCGCAGAACTCGAAGCACCACCCGATACGTCTTATGTTAAGAAGATAGAGGTCACCCTGAGGTCCTACTCCCCGTAAGCATCCTGGCGTGTATGGGCTAGTTGACGCAGCGAACACATATGCCGCAGGTCTTTGCCCTGCGGCTTTTCGCCTCGCTGTTGCTGCGCATCGCTTTGGCAAGGAATCATCCTCGATTACACAGCATGCAACGGCGCAGCACAAGGTCTAGTCGAAGGAGTACTGGCTGTGTAGGATGCGTTTGCCTACTCACTTCATCATATGAGGTGGATTGCCATGTCCAGCACGAAGAAACCCCGCATATTCATGCTTAAGCTGATGTACGCGCTAACCATCGCGACCGCCGGAAGCCTTGGCATCGGAATGCTGGTCGCATCCGATGTGACGCAATGGGTATTTGGCATCGACTGCCCTCGCATTCTGTCCGGCCTGATCGGAAGCGTCTTTCTGGCGTTGGCGCTCGTGTCTGTTCTAGGTCTGAAAGATCCGATGAAGTTTGCGCCTCTTCTATTCATGCAACTGCTCTATAAGTCGGCATGGCTCTGCTTTGTTGCCCTCCCTCTTCTGATTACCGGAAGGGTTTCGGTGGATGTGATACCGGTGATTGCGGTTTTCGTGGCGGCTGTCATCGGTGATTTGATCGCTATCCCATTCGGCGATATTCTCAAGAACACACCGGAAGGAAGCCATGAGTCTAGATCATCCTGGAAATGAACGAGCTTGGGGGTTACCAATATGGGTCGGTTTCCTGAGTTTCATCAGTACGATGGGCTGGGTCTTGCCGAACTGGTGCGCAAGAAAGAGGTAACACCGCTTGAACTGGTAGAAGAAGTGATCTCACGCATCGAAGCGTATGACCCGGAGATCAATGCGGTCATACACAAAATGTACGATAGGGCGAGAGAGCGTGCGAGGGACGACTTGCCCGAGGGCAGTCTCACGGGCGTGCCCTTCCTGATCAAAGACGCTCTGGATACCATGGAAGGTGAGCCCACAAGCTCGGGAACGAGTGTTCTGAGGAACGTTCTCCGGTCGCACGACACCGAAACGGTTCGTCGTTTCAGCGCTGCAGGGTTGATTTTCGTCGGGAAGACGAACCTCTCCGAATTGTGTTTGCTGCCATATACGGAACCCCGGGCCTTCGGGCCTACGCGCAATCCGTGGAGCCTAACACGCACACCCGGCGGTTCCAGCGGTGGTTCGGCCGCGGCGGTCGCAGCCTGTATGGTACCAGTCGCGGGAGGGGCCGACGGCGGCGGCTCCATCCGCATACCCGCGTCATGCTGCGGGGTGTTCGGCCTCAAGCCCACTAGGGGCCGTGTCCCGACGGGCCCAGATATCGGCGATCCGTGGCGCGGCTTCGCGCAGGAGAACGTCATTTCCCGCTCCGTGCGGGACAGCGCCGCCATCCTGGACGCGATCGAAGGGTCGGACGTTGGCGCGCCGTATTGGGCTCCACCGGTCGAACGGCCGTATCGCGAGGAGGTGACGAGGGAGCCCGGACGGCTTCGCATTGCCTTCACATCCCGTCCCTTTATGGGAAAGGACGTGCACGAGGACTGCGCAAAGGGGCTGAACAACACCGCACGGCTGCTGGAGCAGCTCGGACACGAAGTTGTCGAAGCGGCGCCCGACATAGATAGGGAGGCCTTTTCGCTGTCGTATATGACCATGATCGCCGCCGAGACATGCGCGGAGGTAGATTCGATCATCAAGCTCGTCGGGCGGAAGGCGTCCGTCCTGGATTTCGAGCCGGGCACTCAGGCGCTCGCGGCACTTGGTAAGGTCATCAGCGCGGGCAATTATGCGAAGTCGCTGAACTACCTGTCTGCTTCGTCAAGGAAAATCGCCAGGTTCTTTGAGGACTACGACATACTTCTCACACCAACGCTCGCGCAACCACCCATACCCATAGGATCGCTTCAGATATCGAAAGCTGAAAGCTGGATAGTCCGCATACAGAGCAGGCTCAGCGCGGCATGGATCATGAAGGCGCTTCACGTCATCGATATTCTCGCAGACAAGACATTCGACTTCATGCCGTATACTGCGGTATTCAACGTGACCGGCCAGCCGGCGATGTCCGTTCCACTTCACTGGAACGAGGAGATGCTCCCCATCGGGATGCAGTTCGCAGCGGGTTTTGGCGCAGAGGCGACTCTTTTCCGCCTTGCGGGGCAGCTCGAACGTGCGCAACCGTGGTTCGACAAGCTTCCACCGGGACTGCCTTACTAGACACGAAATCCACCTGCCATCTGAAGAATCCAGGACAACAGAATCCCGAAAGCGTTGAGTACTGATCTGAAATGCATAGCGGTTTCGGGGCGGCATCTATTACGAGAATGCAGGAGGTAAACCTGGTATGCCGGAGGTGATCGTAACAGATGATACTGGGAGTAAGGTTAAGGTCGCGATGGACTATCATGCTCTCTCGGGACCTCAGAAAACGCAGTTCAAGCGAATCATAATGGAAGGGCTGAAAGGGAAATTCGTTAGTACACTCCAAGACGATACCGACAGTATCATGTCGATTATTGACATATGGATCAAGCATGGCTTTCTCCCAATGGACAAGAGCTTTTGCGCGATTGACGTGAATACCGGAGATGTTCTCGCTATCTTGCTGCTGAACACCTTCCATAAGCCAAACGTGCTAGATTCTACTTGCTGTTTGATGAGTGTTATTCGAACTATTGGCATTAAGAAGTCCCTGAGAATAGCATTCAATTTTTTGTCATTAGACAACCTGAATAAAGAGATAAATCCGGAATACATAAAAGCTGAGATATATCTTGTTTCAACCAGTGAATCACAAAGAGGAAAAGGCATTGGAAGGATGTTGATCAACCACGTCCTGGAGAACCTTCGTTCACATTACGAGCGCGAGTTGCTACAGAATCCCGACTGTAGAGTCAAGCTCATGGTCTTTGCCAAGAACCCTGCAATAAACCTATACAACAGGTTAGGTTTCAAACAAGTCAGTTCTGTTTCGACTCCCAAAATCGCCAAAGCGTTTGGGAGCTCGTACGATGTTTATGTACGCATGGAAAAACCATTGTAATCAGAATCCGATACCCAGAGAACGTTCATTGCAGGAACTCATCCGGGCAATAGCACGTGTCGTCGCACATGAATCTGATCCGGACGCCATCATCCTCTTCGGACCACATGCAACTGGCACTGCCGGGCCCGACTCCGATATCCACATCCTGGTGGTCAAGCCACAGCCTTTCCGTCCAGGCAATGATCGGCGACAGGAGATGACTCGGCTGTGGCGGGTGCTTGCCCGATTTCCTGTGCCGAAGGATATTGTGGTTTTCGGTCGTCGAGAGGTAGAACGCTACTTCGAAAATGGCCGCCATGGGACCGCTGTTCATCCTGCGTCGCGCCGGCATT
>Ga0116147_1004177_pt1 | contig 13107 bp, 10 predicted proteins | sample AD_JPNHG3_MetaG_FD_89749 | JGI IMG/M metagenome (GOLD analysis project Ga0116147, IMG submission 89749) | Active sludge microbial communities of municipal wastewater-treating anaerobic digesters from Japan - AD_JPNHG3_MetaG | ecosystem: Engineered > Bioreactor > Anaerobic > Digestate | place...
GCTCCGGTTTGCGCTGCTCGGTCATCCGGTGAAGCACTCGCTTTCGCCGGTCATGCACGAGGCTTCGTTTCGGGCGCTCGGCATCGATGCGTCGTATGACTGCATGGATGTCGCGCCCGAGGCACTGGGCGCATGCCTGGCGGCGTGCCGACGGGAGGGCTATGCCGGCTTGAATGTGACGGTTCCTCACAAGACGGCCGTGCTGGACTGGATGGATCGCCTCGACGCCTCAGCGTGTCTCTACGGTGCCGTGAACACGGTGCGCATCGATGCCGCCGGACTTACCGGCGTCAACACCGACGCAGAGGGTTTTCTTGAGGATCTTGCTGTGAACTACCGCCGCTCGCCTGAGGCGGCGCGCGTGGTGATTCTGGGATGCGGCGGTGCTGGGCGCGCGTTGGCGATTGCCTGCGCGCACCGCGGTGCTGCCGAGATCGCGCTGGCCAACCGGACGCTGGCCAAGGCCGAGCGGGTGGCGGCGGAGATCGCTGAACGCCTGCCTGATGCACCGGCCGAGATCCGCGTGCTCGCGTCGGAGCCTGCGGCGTGGAGCGCGGCCTGCCGGGAGGCCGATCTGGTGGTGCAGTGTACGACCACCGGGCTGCATGCCGACGATGTGCCGCTGTTGCCGCCCGAAGCCTTCCGGCGTGGCCAGTTCCTCTACGATATCGTCTACACGCAACGCATCACGCCCACGATGCGCTCAGCCCTCGCCGCCGGCGCGGAAGCGGTCAACGGCGCGGGCATGCTGGTGTATCAAGGTGCGGCGGCGTTCCGCGAGTGGACCGGCCGCGACGCAGACACCGCCGCCATGTGCGCCGCGCTTTACGCATATCTCTACGGTTCGCACGCGTAAGGCTCGTGAAAGGGCCACTTTGCCCTTGCAGGGGGGCGGAGGTTTCAGTAAAAATTAGGGTATGCAAAGACTGTTTGGAACCGACGGTATCCGCGGGCAGGCAAACCGTTTTCCTGTCAATGCGGAGTTGGCTTTGAGGCTGGGCAAGGCGCTGGGTAAGCAGCTCCGTGCGCACGGCTACGGCAGTGCGCGTGCGGTGATAGGCAAGGACACGCGCCTCTCAGGATATATGCTGGAGACTGCGATCACCAGTGGCCTTGTCTCGGCCGGTTGCGATGTCTTCCTGGTTGGGCCTGTCCCTACGCCCGCCGTGGCGCACCTGACGCGCTCGCTGGCGGCGGACGTCGGCATCATGCTGACCGCCTCGCATAATCCATACGATGACAACGGCATCAAGATTTTCAGTCCGCTCGGTTACAAGCTGGAGGATGAAGAGGAGGAGGCGCTGACACGACTGATCCTTGCGGACGAAATCAGTACCGACGATGTCCGTAGCGATCAACTCGGCAAAGCCTATCGACTGGAAGACGCGCGCGGGCGTTACATCGAGTTCGCCAAGAGCACCATTAATAATACCAAGCTGAGCGGTTACAAGGTGGTCATGGACTGCGCCAATGGCGCGGCCTATGACATCGCCCCTTGGATCTTCCGCGAGCTAGGTGCCGACATCACCAAGATCGGTGTCGCGCCGGATGGACTCAACATCAACTCCGAGTGTGGCGCGATGCACCCGGAGCGGATGGCGCAGCTTGTGAAGGAGCAGGGCGCGGATATCGGCGTCGCGCTTGACGGCGATGCCGACCGTGTGATCTTTGCCGATGCCAACGGGATCATTGTGGACTGCGACCGCGTACTGGTGGCTTGTGCTATCGCCTTCAAAAAGCGCGGCATGCTCGCCCACGACACGCTGGTCGTCACCAGCATGAGCAACCACGGCCTGCACGACGCTATGCGTCAGCACGGCATTGCCGTCGAAGTTACGGATGTCGGCGACCGTTATGTGATCGACGCCATGCGCAAGGGCGGCTTCTCGCTGGGTGGCGAGAAGTCCGGCCATTTGATCTTCCACAACCATGCCACGACCGGCGACGGCATCATCAGTGCACTGCAGGTTCTGCTCTTGATGAAGCAGGAGGGCAAGAGCCTGTCCGAACTGGTTGATTGCATGACCGAATACCCACAGCGGCTGGTCAGCATCAAGGTCAAAGAAAAACGGCCTATCCATGAAGTGCCGGCGTTGGCAGCGGCCATCCAAGCTTGCGAACGGGAGTTGCAGCAGGCGGGGCGTGTCGTCGTGCGCTACTCGGGCACGGAGTCGAAGATCCGCCTTCTGGTCGAGGCGGGCGAATCAGCACTGGTCGATCATTGGATCGAACGCCTCACGCAGGCCGTGGTCGAAGGGCTGGAAATTTAAAACATATGGTATCTACCTTACACCAGCTTCAGGCACGCGGCGTGATCTTCCCTCTGCCGGAAACCGTCTTCATCGCGCCTGACGTCAATCCCGACCGTATCGCGTCGGGCGTGGTCATCCACCCCGGTTGCCGCCTGCGCGGTGCGGGACTCGCGATCGGGCCGGATTGCGTCATCGGCGCGGAGGCGCCCGCCACGGTCGCAGATTGCCAGCTCGGCGCGAAGGTGCGCCTGACGGGCGGTTTCTTTGACCGCGCCACATTTCTCGACGGCTTTACGGCCGGCAGCGGGGCGCACGTGCGGCCGGGTTGCTTGCTTGAGGAGAAGACAACGATCGCGCATAGCGTGGGTATCAAGCAGACGGTCTTTATGCCGTGGGTCACGGCCGGCAGCCTGATCAACTTCTGCGATGCGCTGGTGGCTGGCGGTACGGATCCCAAAAATCACTCGGAGATTGGCTCCTCCTATATCCACTTCAACTTCACGCCGCATCAGGACAAGGCCACGGCCTCGCTGATCGGCGACGTGCCGCGCGGCGTGCTCCTCAACCAATCGCCGATCTTCCTCGGCGGACAAGGCGGACTGGTCGGCCCGTGCACGATCGCCTACGGCACGGTAATTCCGGCCGGGCAGATCTGCCGTGGCGACATCACGGTGCCGGGGCATCTGGTTGCCAAGCCCGCTTTCCGCGCGCCCATTGATATGCCGTACAACGTACGCTGTTATTCTGCAATCAAGCGCGTGATACGCAATAACCTGCGCTATATCGGCAACATCGCCGCGCTGGACATGTGGTATCGCGTGGTGCGCGCGCGGTTCATGCTGGCCGATCCGTACTCCGCCGCCTGCTACACCGGCGCACGCCTACGTCTAACCGAGATTCTTGGCGAACGCATGGCGCGCCTTGATGAACTCGCGCATAAGGTCGAGCATTCGCTCGCGTGTGCGCCAGACGCGGCGGCGGCCGACGAGCACCGTGCGTTCGTCGATGGTTGGCCCGCGCTGAAAACCGCCCTGACCGTCTGGCTCGACGCGCGTGAGCATGTCGCCGTACCGGAAGCGGTTCAAGCTGTTGTCGCGGCGTTGCCATCTACCGATTACCTGCGCACGATACAAGGCTTGTCCGCTGAGGCCGCGCAGACGCTGACCGACTGGCTTGATCAAACGGTTACCACAGTATTGTCCCAGTACTGATAATCGGAGCCTGTACCGGATCGATGCCGATCTTCTGACTCCTCTTTCACTTTCATCTGCCCAAGTAGCCGGGGATAGCATAATCGGTCAGTGACAGAGGGCATGCGAGTCGAGTGCGTGGGATTATTAAGATTTAGTGATATGCGGCAGCCAGACCTGTGCCGCGGCGCGAAATGCCCGGCCGCGATGCGAGATAGCGTTCTTGGTGGCGCTGTCGAGTTCGGCAAACGTCTTTTCGAAGCCGTCTGGTACAAAGAGCGGATCGTAACCAAAACCGTTCGTACCGCGCACCTCTGAAATAATCACGCCTTCACAGTGCCCCTCGACAGTCCACTCCCGCCCGTCAGGCGCGCACAGCGCAATCGCGCAACGGAAGCGCGCCCGGCGGTTGGTCGCGTCCGCCAGATTACGGAGCAGCTTGGCGTTGTTGGCGGCATCGTTATGCGGCTCGCCCGCATAGCGCGCCGAGTGGACGCCCGGCGCGTTGCCGAGCGCCTCGACCTCAAGCCCGGAGTCATCCGCCAGCGTCCAAAGTCCAGATGCCGCGCACAGCTCGCGCGCCTTTTTGAGCGCGTTGCCTTCAAACGTGTCGGCGTCCTCGACAACCTCCTCCGGCAACCCCGGCACCTCATCGGCGGCGACCAGTTTCAACGACGGCAGAGCGAAGATTTGCCGGATCTCTTCGAGTTTGTGTCGGTTATGCGTTGCAATCAGTACAGTCATTTCGTTCTCCTAAGCTCCCAATGCGCGCTAGCGTCCTGCCAGCGCATCGACCGTCACATGTTCCCACCCCGGAAGCGTCAAGAGGTGCTCGAACAGTACGGCGCAGGCGACTGCGTCGAACAGTGCGTCGTGTGCGCCGCGTTCGGGGCACAATGCCTCGATACGCGGAAGCAAACCCAGCGCGGCAGTCACCTCGTCCAGCGCTTTCGAGGCCAGCGCCGGATAGGCGCGCCGCACAAGCGCCAGCGTGTCCACCCAAGGCCCGAAGCGGTGCAGCGGCGCGAGCCGCGACAGCACACTGCGTTCGGTCCCGACATTATGGGCGACCAGCGGAACCCCGACCACCCACACTGCCAGCTCGGGCCATAGGTCGCCCGGTCGGGGCGCGACGGCGAGCTGCTCGCGCATCAACGCATGGCGGCCCGGCGCGCGCGGATTGAAGGGGCGGTCGCCCACGCGCAGCAAGCTTTCGAAGCGCTCGTCCACGCAGACCGCACCCGCGCGCAAGCGCACGATACCCACCTGCCAAGGCTCCACCGGATAACCCGAAACGGCACCTGTCGTCTCAAAATCGATTGCCGCGAAACAGGTTTGCCGGGCTTGTATGAAACGCGGGTGTTCGCTCAATGCATGTTACCGATCTGCGCGTGAATGCATCCCGCCACCCAAGACCACGCCACCAAAAGGGCTGCCGCCCATACCCACATCTGTCTCGTCATGGTTTTTTCCCTCCGTCTTCATGTTGCCGGTTCAGCAGATTGCGCAGATCGCGGGTGCCGACATGCTTCGGCACCTCTCTGACGGCTTCGGCCAGATAGCCAGCAGCCTGATTGTGATCGCCGCGCTGATGAGCCAGATAGCCGAGATAAAAAAGGATGCGTCCCTGCAAAAAGCGGGCATCCTCGCCGGTTTTGCCGGGCTCCGGTTTACACTTTGCACGGGCCGCCGCGAACGCCCGCTCTGCGCGCCACCACGCTGGCGCCCCGGTGCTACCTCGGCATGTTCAGCGGCTGCACGAGTCTGCCGCAGGCACCGGCGCTGCCGGCCATGTCGCTGACTAACGAATGCTACTTAGGCATGTTCAAGAACTGTACGGCACTGACGAACGCGCCGTCACTGCCCGCCACCACGCTGGCTCCCAAATGCTACAACGACATGTTCTGGGGATGCACGAGCCTGACGCACGCACCGGCGTTGCCCGTCATGACGCTTGCGCCCGAGTGCTACTACCAGATGTTCTACGACTGCACGGGACTGACAAACGCGCCGGTGCTACCCGCCACGACGCTGGCGCCCTCTTGCTACAAATCCATGTTCATCGGCTGCACGGGGCTCACGCGCGGGCCGGAATTGCCGGCCATGAATCTGGCCGCGAACTGCTACTACCAAATGTTCAGGGATTGCACGAACCTGACGCGCCTGCCGGCATTGCCGGCGACGAATCTGGCTGACTCCTGCTATGCGTACATGTTCTATAACTGCACGGGCATCAGGCTGAATACCGCAGGCCCCGGAATGCCGTGGCGCATTCCGAACAACGCAACGGCTGCGCCGGACTGGAACCAAATGATGTTTACCGGTACAAGCGGCAATTACACCGCCGGCCCCGTGATCGGCACCACGTACTACCTCGCGTCAGCCGATCCCGACGCGCCGGCCTTCGCCGCGGACGGCACGGGATTCGTCATCGGTGACGGCACGGCCACCATCAAGATCGTCAACGCCGAAAGCGGTATCTGGTACACGGTCTACAAGGCGGACGATCTCACCCAGACAAACTGGACGAAGGTCGGCAGCAGCATCAAAGCGACAGGCAGCGACGTCATCTTCACGATCCCCCGCGACGCGACGGCACCCCGCCGCTTCTTCAAGGTGGTGGCCAGCTTCACAGCGCCCTAGGCGCTGTGAAGCGTGGGGATAACGAGTTTGTGTTCTGAATTTGAGTTTGAATCTGATGAGGCGCGACATGCGTTCTCGAAGACTGTAGGCTATATGCCGGGTTATTTATTCGAGGGCATCCTGCGACCTATTTACAGGCACGTTGACGGTCTGTCGACTAAAATGATAGAGTCCCAGCGTACCATGAGTGGTGTTTCGTATGTGTCTTGGTATGGCGGAACGCTGTGATTGGATGGAGGGGAATCATGATGTCATGCTTTTATCGTTGGAACAATGCGTTAATCATTTCTATAGCAACGGTTTTTCTAATCAGCGCCACCCTATGCGGAGCCGCTGTTCCGCCGCTGGAACTTATGGCCGTCAGTGATGCGGTGCGCGTGTTCGAGGATGGATATGGGTTCACCAACAATCAAAGTCAGGTCCAAGAAATCAACGTGTTCGGGTTGCGGAGCGAGACCATCTCGGCGCAGTGTGTCGTGCGCGCGGGGCGCGACCTGCCCAAATTGACAGCCACATTGACCCCACTGAAAAAGGCGGGAAGCAATGCCCAAATCCCTGTTGAAAACCTGACTTGGAGGTTCGTGACGGACATTCTCGTGTTGACGAATACGCCCAGAATGTGGGTGTCCGACCTGACGCGTCCGGCGCCCGCCCGTTTTCCTGACTGCCTGTCTGAAGATCGTCAGTGTGCGGTGACCAATGGCGCGTTGAAAGCGATTTACCTGACGCTGCGCATACCGGCGGACGCGGAGCCGGGAGAGTACCGCGGCAGTTTGAAAGCCAGTTCCGACGGTGCCGCCGCCACATTGCCCATCACGCTGAACGTGTACCCCCTGACGATGCCCGAGCAGCGGCACCTGCTGGTCGTCGAGTGGATGTCCACCAGACATTTTAAAAAGTTTCACGGGGTAGAGTCAGAGCAGTCGGATCGTTACTGGCAAATCCTGCGGGCTTATGCAAAGAACATGGTCGAACACCGGCACAACACGTTCAAAATCGGTCTTTCGCTGATCAAAACCACAGTGGATGAAAAAGGCAACTACAACTTGGACTTCTCGGAGTTCGACCGGTATGCGCAGGTTTTTTGGGAAACAGGCCTCATGGATGCGATGGAAACCGGCTTTGTGGCGCGGCATGTCCCAGGCGGGTGGTCTAGCCCTGAGATCAAGATATACGACTTTTTCACGGTCTACAACAAGGCCGACGGCAAGGCGCAAAAGGTTCCCGGCGAAGCGTTCTTGGCCAAGTTCTTGCCGCTTTTCGTCAATCATCTGCGCGAGAAAAAGTGGCTCGACAAGACGCTTTTCCACATTTGCGACGAACCCGCCAACCACAACATTACGCACTGGCGCAAGGCCTCAGAATTTGTACACCGCCATGCGCCGGAACTCCGCAGGATTGACGCGATCGAGACGCCGCATTGTCTAGACCGTCTGGAAGTCTGGGTCCCTAAGTTGGACCATCTTTCAACGTGGCAGGGCGCCTTCGAGGAGGCGCAACGGCGCGGCAATGAGCTGTGGTTCTATACGGTGGGCATCTATCAGGGCGGCGCGTTGATGAACAAGACCGTGGACGTTCCGCTGATCGACACGCGACTGATGCACTGGCTCAACTACCGTTACCAGCTTAAAGGTTATCTGCACTGGGGGTTCAATGCCTGGACCGATGACCCGTGGGAAGCGCCGGGACTGCATCGCGGCGACGGCTGGCATGTGTACCCCAAGCAGGATGGCCTGCTGGATTCGTTGTGCTGGGAACAGATGCGCGACGGTCTCCAGGATTACGAATGCCTGTGGTTACTGGAAGACAAGATCCGCCAGATCGCGGCGTCGCTCAGTCCGCAGGTGGCCAAAATGATCGAGCCCGCCCGGCGCGGGCAGGAGATCGCGTCCCGCGTTGTGCGCTCTTATACAGACTTCAGCCGCGACCCGCAAATCCTCTACGCGGCCAGACGCCAAGCGATCGAAGAGACACTGGCCATGGATGCCGCGCCCCGCATCATCCTTCAAACATTCCCGCCGGAGCACTCCGTGATGGCACGAAACTGCGCGATTGACGTCCACGGCTGGGTTGAGCCCGGGACGCAACTAAAAATCAACGGTGGCAAAACAGCGGTGCCCGTGGCAGATGACGGCTCGTTCTTCGCGCGTGCCCATCCTTCACGTACTACGGGAATCGTTGAATTCGAGGCAGAAAATGCGAAGGGAGAACGTAAAACTTTCACCCGCTCCTTCCGCCTGCAAACATCCCCGTGATCGGCAACACAACCGGGACTCTTGCGAAACCCTTTGCTTGCAGGTGTGGCACGGGCATCTTGCCCGTGTTTCATGGGCGAGACGCCCATGCCACGAGGAGTTTTGCAAGAGCCTCAACTGACAGAAAAAACATCGAGGTTGCTTGCACTGCCCGGCGATTTGTTGTAAAAGGTAAGTGAACCTGAGGGGGAGGTTTGGGCTAGGGCGTATTCACGCCTTGAATGTTGGCGAAAGAAGAGGATCTGAACCATGGGCATAGAGTTTGACCGTCCGCAACGTGATCAGCATCCCGCAACGGACGCACCGGCGGTGGGGCCGCAAGCGGATTGTCCGTCGTGTGGCAATGCCGTCACCGATCCAACCACGCCGCCTCCCCCTCCTGTGCCACAAACATCGAGCGAAATCATGTTTTGCCCGAAATGCGGACAGCAGAATCTGGAAAACAATTTCAGATGTACGCGCTGCGAGTTTGTCCTCCACGGGCCCGCACGGCCGCAATATGTCGTCTCGGATGACAGTACGATGGGCGGACTGATTCCGTACAAGAATGGGCAAGCGTTGTGCGCATACTACTTGGGTGTCTTCTCGCTCATCCCATGTATCGGCATCCCCCTCGGAATAGCGGCGCTGGTACTGGGAATCAAAGGTCTGAAGTATGCCGAGCTTCACCCCGAGACCAAGGGCAAAGGGCATGCGTGGGCAGGGATTATCTTGGGCACACTCTGCGCTGTCGCCTACACCCTGCTGACGCTGATTCCGATACTGGGCATGTGGGGATGATGGATGTGTCCAACTAACAGAAAGGAACGAAACATGTACTGCAAGAAATGCGGCGCACAGAATGACGACAACGCACACCTGTGTATCAAGTGCGGCGAGGTGCTTCAGCAGATTGGCGGGGTGGGTACGCCTCCGATGAAAATTCCCAATTACCTCGCGCAATCCATTCTGGTGACGCTGTTCTGCTGCATGCCGCTCGGTATCCCCGCGATCGTCTTCTCCGCTCAGGTGAACGGCAAAATTCAGGCGGGCGATATTCCCGGTGCGCTGGAGGCGTCTCGTAAAGCCAAAGTTTGGGCCTGGTGGTCGTTTGGTGTCGGCCTCTTATCATCAGGGGCCTATGCCATTATGGTAATCATTGGCGCCATCATCGAAGCCATAGGCACCCGGTAAATTGGATCAAGAAGAGAAACGCTCTCTGGCGGCGCTCATCATTGGGGGGGCGGTCGTCTTCATAGCGCTCTGTGTCTTGTACGCCGTCAACCCCTCGAAATCGCGGCTGTTTCCGCCGTGCCCCCTGTATTGGTTGACCGGTCTGTATTGTCCGGGTTGTGGTTCGCTGCGGGCAACGCATTTACTGCTTCACGGGGATCTTAAGGGCGCGCTCGGCATGAATCCGCTGATGGTTCTTTCCTTGCCCGTGCTTGGCCTTCTTGCGGTGCGGCCGCGTTGGGCATATCTGCGGTGGATGCCGTGGGCCGCATTCACACTTCTGGTCGTCTATGGCGTTGCCAGAAACATCCCGATGTGGCCGTTCACCTTGCTTGCGCCAAGGTGACGTTCAGCTAATTTCGCGCGCAGTGCGGCGGGGACGGCGGCGGCGGGAGCGGCGGCGCGTACCGCTGTTCTCCTTTTCAGCATCGCGCGGCGCGTCCGTGTCGTTCCGCGTCTCGCGCTGTGCGCGCTGGCCCGCCTGCTGCGCATACAACGCCTGCCACTCATCAAGGCAGGAGTGGTCGGCTTTCTCGGCGGTCAGCAGGACGCGCTGGAAGGCCAGCGCTTCCGGGAAACTCGGGTGGGAAAGAAAACGGCGGCCGCGTCCTTTGGTCGGCGACTCGGCGAACCGGCGCGGCGCGTCCATTAATGCTTGTGCCGTGTAGAGCGTGGCTTTGGGGATGTGCAACCGCTGCGCCACGGCATTCAGCGCCCGACACGCGACATGCTGCCGATTGACGCGGCCGTTCGGGCTGCGCCTCTCCTCCTGCCGCAGCAGGTCGAAAAAGAACGGATAGATGAGACAGGCGAGACGCACGCCGTTGGAAAGCTCCTCGGTGGCGGCATCGGCATCAAGCGCACCCAGATAGTCCCAGAGAGGCGATTTCTTGCCGCCTGACTCTTTAATGTAGGCGTTCAGTTCCGGCAAGAGATCGCCCAGCAGCTTATACTCCCACAGCAGCATGAACGCCGCGCGGGACGAGCCGAACGTAAAGAGGCGGAAGAGCTCCTCACAGAGGCGGGGCGCAGAGGCGTTAAGGATATCAGCGTGATGCTTCAGGATGGCCTTGCTGCTGGCGCGATCAACCGTGAACCCCAGACGCGACGCAAATTTGACGGCCCGCATCATGCGTACCGGATCTTCGCGGAAGCGGATGTTGGGGTCGCCGATACACCGCAACAGCCGCTTCTCAAGGTCTTTCAGGCCACCAACATAATCGATCACGGAAAAGGTGTTGATGTCGTAGAAGAGTCCGTTCACTGTGAAATCACGGCGCTTGGCGTCCTCTTCCGGCGTGCCGAAGGTATTGTCTTCGGTTTGGTACAGGCCGTTTTCACTCTCCACTGTATCGGGCTGACGCCGGAAGGTGCTGGTCTCGATCACCTTGCGCCCGAAGATGATATGCGCCAGCCGAAAACGCCTGCCGATCAGAAAGCAATTGCGGAACAGGCGGCGGATCTCATTTGGCCGCGCATCCGTTCCGACATCAAAATCCTTGGGCTGGCGGCCGAGCAACAGGTCGCGCACGCTACCGCCAACAAGATAGGCGACGTGCCCGGCTTTTGCCAGGCGATAGAGCACTTTCAGTGCGTCGGGATCAATGTTTGAGCGTGAAATACAGTGTTCAGCGCGTTCGCAGATCACGGGCGCGTCGTTACGTTTAAAAAAAGAAATCATCGTCCAATTCGTTCGTTCATGTTTACAACAACTGGAAGAAGTATGACAAAAAGTTTGCCCCGAAACAAGTTGGTTTCTGAGTCCCCCCCCCCTACTCGCTGTTTTTCGGCCTGACGGCCCTGAGGATGGCTTCGGCCATGACGCGGTCGATGCCGGGGACGGTCTGGATCTCTTCTACGGTGGCGCGGGCAAGGCGGTAGACCGAGCCGAAGCGCTTGAGCAGCAGCGCTTTTTTGGCGGGGCCGATGCCGGGGATATCGTCGAGCACGGATTCGCGGATGAGGCGGTTGCGCAGACGGCGGTGGTAGCTGAGCGCGAAGCGGTGGGCTTCGTCGCGCAGGCGGGTGAGGACGCGCAGTGCGTCTGAGTCGCGGGGCAGCAGGAGCGGCGGGCGACCGTCATCAAGCACGATCTCTTCCATCTCTTCGGCGAGGCCGACGGCGGGCACCTGGCTGAGGCCGAGGCGGGCGAGCGCCTCGCGCGCGGCGCGGAGTTGGGTGATGCCGCCGTCAATCAGGATCAAGCCGGGCAGCGGCTTGTTTTCATCGCGCACACGGGCGTAGCGGCGGTCGATGACCTCGGCGATGGAACGCGGGTCGTCGGCGCCTTCGACGGTGCGGATGCGGAAGCGGCGGTAGAGGCGGCGGTCGGGCAGGCCGTCGACTGCGGCGACCATGCTGGCCACCGATTGGGTGCCGAAAAGGTTGGAGATGTCGAAGCCCTCGATCAGGGTGGGCAGTGCGGGGAGACCGATCAGCTTTTGCAGGCCGCAGATACCGGCGCGCGCGTCCGCCGCGTGCATCTCGGGGGTGGCGACGACACGCACGCGCTGCTTGACCATCTCGCGCAGGGCGATCCAGGTGTCGCGCAGGGCGGCGGCTTTTTCAAACTCGTGTTCGTCGGCCGCCTCCTGCATGCGCGCTTTGACCTCTTCAATGACATCGAGCCGTTCGCCGCGCAGGAAGGCGCACGCTTCGTCAAAGCGGCTGCGGTATTCGGTAGGGGAGATGCGGCCGACGCAGGGCGCGGAGCAGAAGCGGACGATATCGTTGATGCAGTGGTGGTAGGTCTCGGCGTCCGGCTGGATCGGCGTACACTTGCGCAGGCCGTAGCGTTTCTCGGTGAAGTCGAGAACCGTGCGGACGACTGCGGCAGAGGGAAAAGGCCCGAAATAGAGTGCGCCGTCATCCCGCAGGATGCGGCAGGTGGTCAGGCGCGGCACAGGGTCGCGCGGATCGGCGCGCAAGGCGAGGTAACGCTTGTCGTCGCGCAAGACAATGTTGAAGCGCGGGCGGTACTGCTTGATCAGGTTGCTTTCCATCAGCAGCGCTTCGGCCTCGTTGCGCACGGTGATGGTTTCGAGGTCGGCCACGCTGTGGATCATGCTGCGCAGTTTGGGCGGGGCGTTGCGCAATGTCGAGGGACGGAAATAACTCTGCACGCGCTTGCGCAGTGAAACGGCCTTGCCGATGTAGATGATCGTGCCCCTGCGGTCGCGCATCAGATAGCACCCCGGCTTGTCGGGGAGGGCGGCGAGTTTCTCGCGCAGAGCATCTGGGAGGGACATCTGGCGCATGGCACGTCACAGTTTGAGCATCGTACGGGCGCGCTCGAAGGCCGGTGCCAGGTCGATCTTGTGAGCGGCATTGCCGAGCGTATCGTCAAAGAAGTGGATCGCCCCCTCTTTTTCGAGATTTTGGAGAAAGCGGCCGAACTTGGAGGCGGTGTTCTTGAGGGTCATCAGCACCTCAACGGATGCCGTGCCGTGCGTGACGGCCTCGCTGATCATACCGGTCGAGTCGGCCGTGACGAAGAGCCGTTCGCAGAGCGTGACGAAAGCGGGGATCGGGTTGAAGGTGTCACGGCTGAAAAGC
>Ga0116147_1004190_pt1 | contig 13073 bp, 8 predicted proteins | sample AD_JPNHG3_MetaG_FD_89749 | JGI IMG/M metagenome (GOLD analysis project Ga0116147, IMG submission 89749) | Active sludge microbial communities of municipal wastewater-treating anaerobic digesters from Japan - AD_JPNHG3_MetaG | ecosystem: Engineered > Bioreactor > Anaerobic > Digestate | place...
AGCATCCAGTTCAGCCTGGACCACCGAGCCGAGGCGGTCGAGCACGCGCTGCAATACGCCCGCGACATGGGCCGCGAGCTGGCGGACCGGTTCGTGGGCATGTATGTCAATCATTGGACGCTGGACTATGGCGAAAAAGGCCGTGAATCCATCCGCCGCTTTCTCGGCAAAGCCTTCGAACGCGGCCTGATCCCCCATCGCCAGGAACTCGAGTTTGTCGAGTAGCCGGCCTCCGGGAGCAGCCGCCGACGGCCGGCCCCTTCAAATCCCATCCTGAAAAACCACATTCCAGCCTCCCTCGCCGACCCGGTTCATCCTTCCGGCTTTCTCAGGGCTCCATTAGCCGGCGGCAAGGCGCGCGCCGCGCTGGCGCTATTGCTGCTGGTGCCGTTCCCAAGTTTGGGCGTGGCAGCCTCGATGTTTTGGTGGCCGGGGTCGGTGCTGGGTCAGGCGCTGTTTGTTTTGGGCAAGGTCTGGGTGGTGTTGATGCCGTTGGCGTGGCTGTTCTGGGTCGAGCAGGGCAGGGTGGGTTGGTCTCCTCCCCGCCTGGGAGGCTTCGGAACCGCGGTTTTGCTCGGCTTGGTCCTGGCGGCGTTCATTTTGCTGGCTTACGGCGTGGTTCACCGGCTTGGCTGGATTGACCCCGGCCAGGTGGCGGACCGGGCCCGGCAAACGGGCTTGGGCCGCTTCGGTGTGTATTTGGGCGGGGCGGTGTACTGGATCACCCTGAACTCCCTGATGGAGGAATATGTCTGGCGCTGGTTCTGTTTCCGCCAATGCGAGGTCTTGTTCGGCGGGATCGGCGGGGTCTTTGCCGCCGCCGCCGGCTTCACGTTGCATCACGTGATCGCCCTGGCCGCCCAGTTCTCCTGGCCCCTCACCCTGGCGGCTTCCTTCGGTGTCTTTTGCGCCGGCGCGATTTGGAGCTGGCTCTACCTGCGTTACCGGTCAATCTGGCCGTGTTACGTCAGTCATGCGATTGCGGACGTGCCGATCTTTCTCGTCGGTTATTGGTTGATCTTCGGTGCCGCCTGATTCCGCGCCGGGACCCCGCCTCCCTCCCCGGCGTCAGTTCCAAGCAGGTGCGCCAGCAAGCGGCCGGTGTAGGTGCGCGAGCGTTCCACCGTGTTTGGGTCCTCGGACGGCATGGCGCGCAAGATGGGGTAGAGGGGGCGGGCCTTCTCCCCCACCGCCTCAATGGCTGCCAGAGCTTCCAGCGAGACAAACGCGCCGTTCTTGTCGGGCGGCGCGAGCTGTTCCAGCGCCCGCAGGGCCGCTCCCAAATCCTCCCCGGTTTCGTAAAGCCCCAACGCCTGCGCCGCGGCGACCCGCACGCTCGGCGAGGAATCCTCGAGCCGGGGCCGCAGGTCCCTGACCGCGGCGGCGACGGTGTTGGACCCGCGAATCAGCAGGCCCATTACCGCCCAGTAGCGCACTCCGCTGTCGGAATCGCCCAACGCTTCCCGAAGCCGGGGCACGCCCGCCTGTTCAAATGAGGCCGCCAGCTCCGCCGTGGCCAGAATGCGTTCCAGCGGATAATCTCCTGGCCGTGCGGCCAGCTCGTACGCCGTCCTTCCCTGGAGTCGCCGATGCCGCTCCGCCTCGGTCAGGAAGCCCGTGTCGCGTATGTCCAGCAAATGCTCGCGCAGGGCCCCACGCAGCTCCCGCAACACGCCCTCATGCGCCGGCGAGTCCGCCAGGTTCCGCACCTCGTCCGGATCGGCTTGGAGATCGTACAATTCCTCCGGGGGCTTGGTTTGCCAGAAACAGGTCTGCGGCGGCTGCAATTTCCCCTCATCAAAAAGCTGTTTCCATACCCGCGTCGTGGGGGTCTGAAACATGTAATCAATGTGCTGCCCATAGACCAGGTGGGGCAGATAATTTCGAATATAGACAAAGCGCTCGTTGCGCGCGCTCCGCACCAAATCGCAGCGTTCATCCATGCGGCCGCGAAACCCGAACAGGTATTTGGGCGCTGGGGCGGGGAACCTTCCCATAAACGCCTGCCCTTGCATCCATTCCGGCGGCTTGACTCCCACCAGGCTCAACAGGGTCGGCGCGAAATCCACAAAGCCAACCAGCCGGCCGCTGGCCGCTCCCGGCTGGTATTCCGGCGGAGCCAGGTGCCTGAATTTGGCCGGCACGCGCACAATCAACGGGACATTCAGGCCCGAGTTGTAGGGCCAGCGCTTGCTTCGCGGCATGCCGCTGCCATTGTCGCCATAGAAGAAGACCACGGTGTCCTCCGCCAGGCCGGCCGCCTCCAGTTCCTCCAGCCGCTGCGCCACGAGCCGGTCCATCTCAGTCAGGTTATCATAGTATTGCGCCCAATCGTGCCGAACCTCGGCGGTGTCGGGGTGGTAGGCCGGGACCCGGACCTTGGCGGGGTCGTGCTCCAAGCGATGCGGGCGCCGCCGAATCTGGCTTTCATGCGTGGCGTTGAAGTTGAACACCGCGAAGAAAGGCTGACCCGGCTTTCGGTTCCGCCAATGCGCCCGGTTGGAGGACTCGTCCCAAACCTTGCCGGCGCTCTGGACGTTGTAATCCTCCTTGTTGTTGTTCGAGCAGTAGTATCCGGCCTCGCGGAGCAGTTCAGGATAGAGCCGAATAAACGAAGGGATGCGAACCAGGCTGCGCATGTGCTCGGCGCCCAGGCGGGTCGGATAAACCCCCGTGATCAACGCGGTGCGAGCCGGGGCGCAGACGGGCGCCGTGGACCAGCAGTTCTTGTAGCGCAGGCTCCCGGCGGCGAACCGGTCCAGGTTGGGCGTCACCGCGTTGGTATCGCCATAACACCCCAGGTGCGGGTTGATGTCTTCCGCAACCAGCCACAGGATGTTTGGCCGGGAATCCTCAGCCGCAACCGGGACGGCGGAAAGCAACAGGCTCGGCAGCAGCCCACCCAAAGCCAGCCTGAACAGCAAATGCCTCATAACGGGGCTCCAGTGTGGACCGGCGCGGGGCGTGTGACAACGGCTTTCGAGTCGCGGCGGACCGGGCCGCTCCAAACAAGCCGCTGATTTGTAATCACGCGGTGCCTCGACCTGCGCTACGGTGCCCTTTGTTATGAATACCCATGAAGGCAGTTCAGCTTCTCACGCAGGCCGTGGCCTGTCACCGTCCGGCGCCGCCGCGCCACCGCTGCTGGCCCCTCCCCACTTCCTGCATCTGGTCTCCCGCCTCGAATTGGAGGATTTGCGGCGAACGCTCACCTTCAATCACGGCGAGCTCCCGCCCGACTTCGAGGCGAAACTGGCCAGGTTGGCGGCCCAAGGGCTGGGCAGTCAGATTCTGGAGCACCACTGCCGCTGGTTTGCCGCGCTCTGGATCGCTGCCCGCCAGGGCGCATTCCGCGAGCCAAGCCCCGCGCAAACCGAAAAACTCCTCCGCGTGCTGGCCTACGTCCGCAAGGACGACGATGCCGTTCCGGATTCCCTCCCGGGCGGATTCAAGGATGACCAGTACGAAGTCCAGACGGCGGCAGCCGAGTTTCAGGCGTTGTTGAGGGCTTTCAAACACTGGCGTCTTCGCCACCAGGTGCCGGCAATGTGGAAAAGCTAATCCGTTTGCGCGTCTATCGTCGGCGGTCGGCGCTCACCGCCGGTCTCGCATCCTGCAAGCGGCTGTCGTCATCCGCAGGTTCAGCTTCATAGCCGTGCGGTTTGGCGGTCCACGCCAGCGCGAACATCAACATGCTTAACCCCGCCGCAATGACCAGCCCCCCCAGCGCGGCGCTCCAGCCATGATGTTGAACCAGCCAGCCCAGACCCCAGCCCGAAACCAGCGTGCTGGCATAGGAAAAAATGCTTGTGAATCCGATGGCGGTGGCAGCGACCCGCTTGGTCGCCAGGTTGGTGACGATCACGCCGACCAGCGCCTGGGGACCATAGATGAAAAATCCGGTCAGGCAAAGCAACAGGGTGCTTAAGCCGACGGACGAGTCGGGCAGTTTCCAAAACAGGAGGACGGACAGTCCGGCCAGCGCCATCGAGATCACGCAAAGCCGCGCGCCGCGTCCCCCGAACACCCGATCCGTGAGCCACCCGCTCAAGAGCATGCCCGCCACTCCCGCAACCTCAAAACCGGCCACCATCCAGCTTGAGTGCGTCAGCTTCAAGTGCTTGGTCTCCGTCAGCAACGTGGGGCCCCAATCCAGGACCGCATAGCGGACGACATAAACAAAGAAGCTCGCCAAGGCCAGCAGCCACACATACGGGTTGGCGAACACCTGGCGCAGCAACAGGGACGAAAAGTCTTTCGCCACCGGCGCCCGGGCCGTGCCCTCCACCTCGGGCAATCCCAGCGAAGGCGGGGTGTCGCGAAGGGACACCAGCAGAAACACGGCGCAGAGCATCGCCAGGGCGGCCGGGACGAAAAAACACCAGCGCCAGCCATAAACCGCGAGGTAACCGCACACCACCACCACCAGCCCGGCGCCAATCGAATGTGAGGTGTTCCAGATGGAATAGTGGGTCGCCAGTTGCTTGGGGGGAAACCAGTGCGCCATCAGCCGTGCGCACGGCGGGAACCCCATCCCTTGCACCCAGCCGTTGAGCATCCATAGCACCCCCAGCGCCAGGACCGCCGAACTCAGGCCAAAAAACAGATTGATCACCGCCGACAGCAACAACCCGGCGGCCATGAACGTTCGCGCATTGCTGCGATCCGCCAGAAATCCGTTGGCAAATTTCGACACCCCATACAGCAGCCCGTGGAGCGTGAGGAAGAGCCCCAGGTCAACCTTGCTGATGCCGAGGTCCTGCCCCAGACCCGGCATGGCCACGCTCAGGTTCTTCCGCACGAAATAAAACGTGGCGTAGCCGATGATCGTGGAAATGAGGATGCGCCGTTGCCAGTAGCGATACCGCGCCTTCACCTCGGCGGCATCCTCGATCAGCACCTCGGCGGGCGGCGCCGGAGCAAACAGGCGAACCAGAGCGCGCCCAAGGCGGGGCCCTCGAAATGGGGAAGGGGAGGGGCCGGCCATGCGAGCAAACCTATCCTGACCGCAACCAGCCGGCTCGACACCACGGTTTCATCACGCTCGAAGCCTGTGCAATCCTCGCTTCCGGGTCAAGCGGGTGAGGTGGGGGCGCTTCTGCCTTCTCTTGCCTCAGCAAGGGTTTTTGTTATAAGACCTCGCATGAGAAGAACTTGTTGGCGGACCGGCTTGGCGGCGGTTGGGGTGGTCGCCGGGCTGGGGGTGGCGTGGGCGGCGGAACCAGCGTGGAATGTGCGGCGGATTCCGCTGGAGCGGGTTTCCGTCGTGGCGCATCGCGGCGCCGGCAACCTGGCGCCGGAAAACACCATGGAGGCGCTGGAATTGTCCTGGAGAATGGGCTGCATCCCCGAAGTGGACGTCCGAACGACCAAAGACGGCCATTTGATGATGTTTCACGACAAGAACTTTGCCCGAATCCTGCCCAACGCGCCCGAGGAGATGAAAAAGAAACGGCTGGAGGACCTGACCATCGAGGAAGCCAAGAAACTCGACATCGGGTCGTTTCGCGGACCCCAATTTGCCGGACAGCGAATTGTGAGCCTGGCGGACATCTGCGCGGCGCTCAAGCAGGACTCGAAACGGTCGGTTTATATTGATGTGAAGAACGTGGATTTGGCGCAACTGGCTCGCGAAACCGAAGGCTTGCACGACCAGATTGTGCTGGCCACCGGCTCCGAAGCCGACCTGGCGCGCTGGAAGGCCGTCGCCCCGCACAGCGACGGTTTCCTGTGGGTCGGCACCTGGGGGGACAAGGACGACACCAATGTCGAAAAACGATTCGCCTCCCTCCGCCAGTCCGGATTCACGAACATTAACCGCCTCCAGGTTCACTGCCACTTCGACGACAAAGGGGGCATGGTGCCCAGCGAGGACTTCATCCGGCGGGCGGGAGCGGAGGTGCGCAAGCACGGCATCGAGTTCCAGACCATGCCCTGGAATGTCCCCGACAAGATCGAGGTTTACCATCGCCTGTTGGACCTGGGCACCGCCGGGTTCGGAACCGACCGTCCGGATGTGGCCAAAGAGGCCCTGCGAGCGTATTACCAGAACGTGTCCAGGGCCTGGAACGTCCGCGATCATATCCCCTTGGGTGAATTCATGATTCAGGCCCACCGAGGCGCCGGCGAACTCGCCCCGGAAGGCACCCTCCAGGCTTTCGAACTGGCCTGGAGCCTCGGCTGCATCCCCGAGGCGGATTTGCGCATCACCAAGGACGGCGTCATCGTCTCCTTCCACGACAACAATCTTGCCCGCATCCTGCCCGACGCGCCGCCGGAGATGAAAAAGAAAGGGATCGCCGACCTGACGTACGAAGAGGTGCAGCAGCTCGATGTGGGCAAGTTTCGCGGTCCTCAGTTCGCCGGCCAAAAAGTCATCAGCCTGGCCGGGATGGTCAAAGTCCTGAAAGCACACCCGGAGCGCATGCTCTACATTGATATCAAGAAGGTGGACTTCCACCAACTGGCGGCGGAAACCCTTGGCGTGCATCCGCAATTGATCCTGGCCAGCACGCGCTATCCGGAAATCAAGCTCTGGCGCCAAGTGGCCCCCAAATCCAAAACGCTGCACTGGATGGGCGGCACCGAAGAAGAACTCGCCAAACGGTTTGCGGAGTTGCGCGCAGCCCAATTCGCCGGCATTGACCAGCTTCAAATCCACGTCCGGACCGGCAGCGACGGGGTTCTGACTCCCAGCGAGCAGTTCCTGCGGGAAGCCGGGCACGAGTTGCGGACACATGGCATTCTGTTCCAGACCCTTGCCTGGGGCCGAAAGGACCCGGAAATACACCAGCGCCTCCTCGACCTCGGCTGCGCCAGTTTTGCCACCGATTATCCCGACCTCGTCATGCAGGCGGTTCGGGAGTATTATTCACGCCGTTGAGACCACGCGGGCAACCGCCCGCCCCCCTGCTATCGAACCGGAGCAAGGCCAATCATCCCTCCCGGGCGATACGCTTCAATCAAGGCCAAAATCCGGGCCGAAAACCCGGCCCGAAAAGTCCGGAAAACCACTCGGGACCCGGTTTGACAACCCCTCCAAGGTCGCCGATGTTGAGTCAAAGATTCAGGAGAGCAACTTTATGCTGCGGTTACTGACGCTTTTCATGATGCTCTCGGTTGCGGGGGCGGCGGCTCAAACGACCAATGCTCCGCCGGCGGCCCAGGAAGAGGCCCTTGCGGCGGATATCGTGGTCCGCGCGCGCGAAACGCCACTGGCCCTGCCCGAGGACAAACCAAATCAAATCCAAGGTGGGAAGGCGTCCTACAGCGGCATTCCAATCTTCGTCCTCAAAACCCGCAAGCCGCTGCAATTAATTAATCCCGCCGCGCCAGCCCGCTACGGCGACGCCGAGGACAACGTGGTTCGTGATCCGGTTACGCGGCGCGTTTCCGGTCTCAAGTTCTTCTGCATCAAATTCTGACTCCGCCCCCTTCCCGGTTGGGCCGCGCCCTTCCGCTCTGATTTCCACCCGCCATCTGCCTGGCCGAAGCTCGAAGCGAAGCCGGCAGTGCCGGGCCCGGTGACCCCGCCGCAACAATTCAATGCCCTTCAACCGGCCGCTTTCGAGTTTCCAACCGCGCGAAGCTGATTTACACTAGCGGCCAGTCATGCTGCTGGTCATAGACAACTACGACTCGTTTACCTATAACCTCGTCCAGTATCTGGGCGAGATGCAGGTCGAAATGCGGATTTTCCGAAACGACCAGATCACGCTTGAACAACTGGAGGCCTTGAAGCCCGAGCGCATCCTCATCTCCCCCGGTCCCTGCTCGCCCCGCGAAAGCGGACTGTCCAACGAGATCATTCGGCGCTTCGGCCCCAGCGTTCCAACATTTGGAGTTTGTCTTGGCCACCAATGCATTGGCCACGTCTTCGGCGCGAACGTCATCGTCAACTACCGAATGATGCACGGCAAGACCTCGCTGATCCGCCACAACGGCCGGGACTTGTTTGAGGGCATGCCCAACCCTTTCGCCGCCACCCGCTATCACTCGCTCGTCATCGAACGCGCCACCGTGCCGGAGTGCCTCGAAATCACGGCCGAAACGGAAGAGGGCGAGATCATGGGCGTTCGCCACAAACACTATCCGATCTGGGGCGTCCAGTTCCATCCCGAGAGCATCCTCACCGAAAACGGCCGGCTGATCCTCAAGAATTTCCTGAAACTGCCCCGTGCTTAAGCCCTTGTGCCGGACCGGCATCCCCGCGCCCTGGCCTCCTCCAAACCCGCCGCCTCCCATGCCCCCGGCCCGGTTGTTCGCGCCACAAACACCATCGTCGTTTTTTGCGGAAAAATTAGCATTTTTTGCCCATCCGGGCGTGTGACGCTCGTAAAACCGGCCATTTACGCCGGCTTTACCCACCTTTCAGCCGCCGCGCCGCCAAGGCCGGTTGACACCGCGTTGGACTTTGTTAGAGTCTGCGGACCGTTTCTGAGGATTGATCCGGCGAAACCATTGATTATTGAAAAGTGTTATATGGCAAAAGCAGCAAAATACGTTTACCTGTTTGGAAATAAGAAGGCCGACGGCGACGGCTCGATGAAGCCGTTGCTCGGTGGCAAAGGCGCCAACCTGGCGGAGATGAGCCGCATCGGCTTGCCGGTGCCCCCCGGCTTCACCATCACCACTGAGGTCTGCACCTACTACTACCAGAACAAGAAGACCTATCCCAAGACCCTCGATCCCCAAGTCAAAAATGGCGTGGCATTCATCGAGAAAATCATGGGGACGAAATTCGGCGATAAATCCGCCATGCCGTTGCTGGTTTCCGTCCGCTCCGGCGCCCGGGACTCGATGCCCGGCATGATGGACACGATTCTTAACCTCGGGCTCAACGATGACACCGTCCTGGCGCTGGTCAAGGCCACCAACAACGAGCGCTTTGCCTGGGACTGCTACCGCCGCTTCGTCCAGATGTATGGCGACGTTGTCATGGGTGTCCAGAAGCGGCCCAACGAGGACCATGAACCGTTCGAAACGGTGATCCACGCCCTCAAACACGAGCGTTACCACCAGGATATCGAAGACACCAAACTCACGGTGGACGACCTCAAGGAGCTGGTCTCGCGCTTCAAAGGCCTGATCAAGGAACGCACCGGCAAGGAATTCCCGCAAGACCCCTGGAAACAACTCTGGGGCGCCATCGGCGCCGTGTTCGGTTCCTGGATGAACGACCGCGCGATTGTCTATCGCCGCAAATACAACATCCCCTCCGAATGGGGCACCGCCGTCAACGTGCAGGCCATGGTCTATGGCAACACCGGCGACCGCTCCGGGTCGGGTGTCGCCTTTACGCGCAACCCCGCCAACGGCGAAAAGGAATTCTACGGTGAATTCCTGATTAACGCCCAGGGCGAGGACGTCGTCGCGGGCATCCGCACGCCCGAACCCGTGGCGGAATTGCAAAAGCACCTGCCCGAGGCCTTCGCCGAACTCGAAAACATCCGCAAGACCCTCGAAAAGCATTTCAAAGACGTCCAGGATTTCGAGTTCACAATTCAGGACGGCAAAGTCTTCATGCTCCAGACCCGCAATGGCAAGCGCACCGCCATGGCGGCGCTGAAGTTCTCCATGGACATGGTGAACGAGAAGCTCATTGACTGGCAGACTGCCATCCGCCGCAACCCGGCCGACCAGTTGGACCAGTTGCTGGCCCCGATCTTTGACGCCAAGGCCGAAAAGGCCGCCAAGTGCATTGCCAAGGGCCTGCCGGCCGGTCCCGGCGCCGCCTCCGGCAAAATGTACCTCAACGCCGATCGCGCCGCGGCTGCGGCCGCGAAAGGCGAAAAGGTGCTCCTGGTGCGGAATGAAACGACGCCGGAGGATCTGCGTGGCATGATTGCCGCCGAGGGCATCCTCACCGCCAAGGGCGGTGTGAGCTCTCACGCGGCGCTGGTCGCCCGCCAGATGGGCAAGGTCTGCGTCTGCGGGGCCGGGGCCCTCCAGATTGATTACGCCAGCAAGACCCTCACCGTGGACGGCGTGGTTTACAAGGAGGGCGACCACCTCTCCATCAACGGCACGCTGGGCAATGTCTATCCCGGCCAGCTCCCCACCGCCGCCTCTGAGATCGTCCAGGTGCTGATCGAAAAGAGCCTCGATCCCAAGAAGAGTGTCACCTATCAGATGTTCGCCAAGCTCATGGGCTGGTGCTCCAAGGTCTCGCGGCTCCAGGTCCGCACCAACGCGGACACCCCCGAGCAGACCGAAAATGCCATCGCCTTCGGCGCCACCGGCATCGGCCTGTGCCGCACCGAACACATGTTCTTCGAGGGCGACCGCATTGACGCCATGCGCGAGATGATCCTCGCGGACAAGATCGAAGACCGCAAGGCGGCCTTGGCCAAGCTCCTGCCCTATCAAAAGAGCGACTTCGTGGGCATCTTCAAGGCCCTCAAGGGTCTCCCGGCCACCATCCGGTTCCTCGACCCGCCGCTCCATGAGTTCCTGCCGCACGACCATGCGTCGCAGAACCAGTTGGCGAACAAAATGGGCATCAGCGTTGACAAAATCACCCAGCGCGTCAAAGAACTCCACGAGTTCAACCCCATGCTCGGCTTCCGCGGCTGCCGCCTCGGCCTGGTCTATCCGGAAATCTCCGAAATGCAGGCCCGCGCCGTTTTCGAAGCGGCTGCCGAGGTCCAGAAGCAGGGCATCAAGGTCAAACCCGAAATCATGATCCCGCTGGTCGGCTTCAAGAGAGAGCTCGACCTGCAGGTCGAACTGGTTCACCGCGTGGCCCGCGAAGTCATGGCCGAGCAGAAGGTCAAGCTCAACTACCTGGTCGGCACCATGATCGAAGTCCCGCGCGGCGCCTTGACGGCTGATGAAATCGCGCAAACCGCCGAGTTCTTCAGCTTCGGCACCAATGACCTGACCCAAACCTGCCTCGGCATGAGCCGCGACGACTCCGGCTCCTTCCTGCCGCCGTACACCGAGATGGAAATCGTCAAGAAGAACCCCTTCGCTTCGATTGACCAGGTCGGGGTCGGCCAGTTGATGAAGATCGCGGTCGAAAAAGGCCGCAGCACCCGCCCCGACATCAAGCTCGGCATTTGCGGCGAGCACGGCGGCGACCCGGACAGTGTCAAGTTCTGCCACCGCCTGGGTCTGACCTACGTGAGCTGCTCTCCGTTCCGCGTGCCCGTGGCCCGGCTGGCTGCCGCCCAGGCTGCGCTCGAGGAAGAAGCTGCCCGGAAAGCGTCCAAGTCCGCGGCCAAACGCCGCTAACTCTTAACCCCGTCCCCGCACGAGCCGTCCCGCATCCCGGGACGGCTCTTTTGCTGTCTGCGCCCGGCAGGGCGCACTGACTGGTTGGTAAGAGTCCAATGCACACCCGGCAAGGGGAAGTGCTAGCCGAACAGCAAGGGTGTTGGTCGCAAGGCCGAATCCGAAGGAAGCTGTAAGCAAAACGCTGGCCCGACGAACAGAAACCACATACGAGGCAGCCGCAGCGGATGAGAAGGCACCAAGATTCAAAGTCCAGGGCCGGAAGCCCGGGAAGGCGCCGGCCAGCGGGTCAAACTTTCCGGGACGCAAGGAGCAAACCGGCCCCCAACAACCCGACCTCATCGAGAGAATCTCGAGCGAGGGCGCCTGCTCAAGGCCGTGCAGGCCGTGGCCCGGGGTGGAACTCGGGCGCATCGCACCTGCATGCGACCCTTCCGACCGCCTACTTCCGGCGAATGGGACTTATCTCGTTGCTGGACGAGGTGCGCTGGTGAACGACGCTGCGCGAGCAGCGGTCTTCATGAACCGCCGTGATACGGAACCGTACGTCCGGTGGTATGGAAGGACGGTGAGGTTCTAACCCTTGCCTCCTTACCCGATCCTCCCATCGGTTCCTCTCCGGCGCCGCGCCCCGCTCCGCAAGACGAATTCAGCGAAACCAAGTCGAGAGGAATTGATCCAAGGGAGTGGGGTGAGTGGCGCGTTTGAGTTTGGACCAGGTGAGTTGGTCGCCGACGCTGTAGTAGAGGACCGTGGTGCCGTTCCACTCGAAGAGGTCGGGGTCGGAGGCATTGATGCCGTCGCGGGCGCCGGGGGACAGGACGGGGTTGGCGGGGCTGAGTTCCCAGGTTTTGAGGTCGCGGGAGCGGGCGAGGCAAGTCTCAAAGAACCAGCGGGGTTTACGGTGTTCGAGGTAGAGGAGGTAATAGTGGCCGTTGACGAAGCGGATGCAGGGGCAGGCGGCGTAACGGTCGCCGCCAAAAACCACTCCGGGCATGGGGATCCAGGTTTGGAGGTCCTTGGAGCGGGCAAACTTAATGGTGAAGGGGGTGTACCGGGAGTCGTCGGATTCGTAAGCCATGATAAAGCCCTCGGCGTCGGCGCAGACGGAGCTGTTGAAGAGGTGTTCGTCCTTCTGACGGATTACGATTTCGCGGCTCCACGATTTCAAGTCGCGAGACGCAAAGTGCGTGACGTCATGCCAGGTTCCGTCTTCGAATCGGGAGGCGAAGGCATGGAACATGTCCTGGTGGACGAAGGCGCAGGCCAGCCCATAGCCCTCGGCAAAGCGGGCGAGTTCGGCCCCGGTTGGGTCGGTGAGTTTCAAGTAGTAATCCCGCGCCTGGCCGCCGGAGGGAGGGCGGATGCACAGGAGGACGGCTGGTTGTTTTTGCCAGAGCAGGGGCGCGGCTTCACAGACGGGGCCGAGGTCGGGCGCCTCGACGCGGAGTTGATCTCGGAGCGGGGCGGGTGGGGGCGCGGGAGGGAGCATGGAGCCGAAGATCTCGGCGGGCCAATGGGCCAGCCGATGCATGCCGGGAGGCACGCCCTGCTGGAACTGCACATAGGCTTTGACGTCGCCCCGGGTGGTGTAGCTGATTTCGCCTTTGCCGGCGCCGAGGATTTTGCAGCCCATGAGGGTGCAGTCTTCAAGGTCCACGTGGAGAAAGCGACCCTCGATGGTGCTGAAGATGACGCCGGTGCCGGGTTTGCCCTGGGGCTGGGAGAAATTGAGGCTGATCAGGTTGCAGTTCTTGAGGTGGACGCGGGTGAAGCCCGTGTAGCCCGGGTTGCCGGCCTGAAGCGCGTTGTCCGGGCCGACCAAGGTGCAGTCTTCG
>Ga0116147_1004213_pt1 | contig 13014 bp, 14 predicted proteins | sample AD_JPNHG3_MetaG_FD_89749 | JGI IMG/M metagenome (GOLD analysis project Ga0116147, IMG submission 89749) | Active sludge microbial communities of municipal wastewater-treating anaerobic digesters from Japan - AD_JPNHG3_MetaG | ecosystem: Engineered > Bioreactor > Anaerobic > Digestate | place...
AAGGCCTGCAGGCTGGTTGAGCTGAACCGTTCGAGCAAGCAGTATAAGCCCAGCAAGAGAGATGACAGCGAGATCCGGGCAAGGATACGGGAGTTGGCAGAGAAGCACAAGAAGTATGGCTCTCCGATGATCCATGCGATCTTGCGCAGAGAGGGATACGTGCTCAACCACAAGAGGACGGAGCGGATATATCGTGAGGAAAAACTTTCTTTGAGGAAGAAGGTCAGGAGAAAGCTGCCCGCTCGTGCTCGAGTGCCAAGGGAGAGAGCCACTCGGGTAAACGAGGTATGGTCCATGGATTTTGTATCCGACTCTTTGGCTGGTGGCCGTAAGTTTCGTGTACTGACAATCATAGATGATTTTACCCGGTTTTGTCCGGGAATGGCGGTGTCCTCGTCGCTGCCGGCAAGGCGTGTGACGAGATTCCTCGATGAGGTAGCGTACATCAGCGGATATCCTGAGCGGATTCGTGTGGATAACGGTCCTGAGTTTATTTCTCGTGATTTCAGTTCATGGGCACGCAAGAGAGGAATCGAGGTTGAGTATATCCGGCCTGGCAAGCCTACCGACAATTCATTTATCGAGAGCTTCAACGGGAAATTTCGTGATGAGTGCTTGAACGAAAACTGGTTCATGAGCATCCAGGAAAGCAGGCGTGTCATTGAGGACTGGAGGATCGAATACAATACCTACCGTCCGCACAGTTCACTTGGGAGATGTACTCCGGATGAATTTGCCGGAAAACACATGGATATGTTAGACACTAAAACACTCGCCTTAAAAATGGCCTAAAGAATGGGGGAAGGTCATGATCCCAATCTGAAACAAACACATCAATCATATAAAGATGATTTCTGCAATATTACTTGCCATATTTTGTTCAATTTTTCTAGGAATTACAAAGTTCCCTCTGGCACAGCTCTAATGTAATGAGGCCGACTATGCCGTTCGGACTGGGGAAATAATAGTCTCCTTTGTCTTTAATAAACACGTCCAATAGCTTTGATATGGCATCTTTTTTAAAATATCCGCGATTGACTGTCCTTGGGTCCAGGAGAACCTCTTTAAGACTATCCCCATTGTTTATAGACAGCCATTTCTTCAGAGGAACACCAAAGCCATGTTTTTTCTTGTTATATAACCGTTCAGGAAGTCGATCTTTGGCTATTTTCTTCAGGACATATTTTGTAACATATCCCGAATCATGCAATCGAAATACCTTGTATGAACCGGGCACCTTATTCACAATAGCTGCTATGCTGGTATCAAGGAAAGGAGACAGTGTTTCCAGACCATGAGCCATACACATTCGATCAACTTTTATCATAAGGTCATCAGGGAGATAAAAAATCATATCAGCAAGAAGATATTTATTTATATCATCAACATGTTTACCTTGTTCAAACCAAGCTTCTGGATGGCGATATGGGCTACAATTTCTGTGGATTTCCCAAAGCTCGTCACAGCATATATATTTCTTGACAAAATCTGGGAAGTACGATCTGAGCTCGTAAGCAGCATGAACAGGCGAAAGTGAGTTTCTGTATAATTTCCTGTAAGCCTTTGTTGCCCACGAGGGAGTCGGGTCATTACAGATACTTCGAATAATAGACGCCCCAATACCTGAAACCACCCGTATATGATACGGCTTTTTCGAAAATATCTTGTTCTGGGCTGCAAACACATGATGCGCACTGCCGCCCATGAGTTGATCAGGACCGTCTCCTGTCAATATTATATCTGTAAACCTGCTGGCACACTGAGCCGCATAATAGGTTGGATAAGCGGATGTATCGGTAAAAGGAGAATCATAGTGTCTCACAATAAGGCCCAGCATGTCAAAAAAGGAATCGGGGGTTGCAATGACTTGATGATGGATAGCACCAACATGGCTTGCCATAAGTGCCGCATCATCCAATTCATTCCTTTCCTCTTCTTGAAACCCTACACTTATTGCATGGACAGGTTTCTGTGAGAGCTCAGTTGCAAAAGAAACAAGTGTGCTGGAGTCGATACCACCACTTAAAAAACAGTATATTTCATCCGTTACTAATCTCTTTTGAATAGATTCTCTAATTGCATTTTCTAAATCATAGGCATGTTGCTCAATTGAAGCTGAATCATCAATGATCATATCTGGATGCCAGTATCTCTGAACCTTAATCGCATCCCCGTGTATAATTATTATATGGCCTGGTGGGACTTGATATATTCCCTTGAATATTGTCGATGGATAGGGCACGCAATTCAATGTAAGAAAATCGCTCAAGCTTAGCAAGTCTATCTCGGGCGAGACACCTGCCTTGATAATACCCTTGATTTCTGAAGAGAATACAGTCTTTTCCTTGTCGTGATAATAGTGCAGAGGTTTATGCCCATAAGGGTCCCTTGCAAGGATGAGCATTCTTTTTTTCTCATCCCAAACAACACACGAAAAATCACCTTCGAGGTGGCACATAAAATCGACACCCCACATCTGATAGGCACAAGCTACTACGGCTGAACTCGTTGGGTATGGGATGTTTACACCAGCCTCTTCGAAATACTTCTTATGTTTTATAGCGTTAAGAACAATTCCATCCACAAATGCATGTACACCATAATGGCTGTTAACCTCTTCATTTCCCCCTTTATTTCCTATATCCCGACAGAACAAAGCATCATGCTTGTTCATCATGCCTACAGCGATGTTCTCATCAATCATTAACCTGGGTGAACTGCGGTCCCTGTGGTTTTGGGAATACAACATACCCTTGAGGATATTCTTAAAGTCAGGTTTCTTGGTTTTTGAAAAAATGCCGGCTAATACACCCATGGATTGTCACCTACTGAAATGCATTCTCTAGATGAGTATTATGAGACACTATGGCCATTATCACAATAGTATTCAACTTCGAAAGCTACATATTACTTAAGATTAACGAGCGCGACTAATAACTCTTTTGCGACTCTTCCACGGCCAAGCTCGTTCAAGTGACCGTAATCATATGTATATTCAGGAACAAGTGAATAGTATTCTTTTCCAGAATCTTTAAAGATTGATCGTGAGCCATCGGGATAAGTCGATTCTATTTTTGCCAAATCGAATATAGGTTCTTTGCCATCATACTCTTCTATAAGAAGATCGTTGTATTGGTTCCGTGCGATATTATTCTCAAAACCCCATATTGAAATCCCAAGCAACTGCTTGATCTTGGTTTTCCAGGTTGGAATACTAATGCCGAGAGGTACGGTGACATGAACAAACTTCGCACCTGGATATTGTTCTTTCAGCACTAGCATGGTTTCTTTGTAAGCAGAAAACACCTCATGAATTTTCGTCTCAGGAATTATATCGACGTAACACAACTTAAAGAAGACAACGTCTCCTTCTCCTGGTTTTATTTTTTGTACAAACTGCTTGAAAGCTTCGATTTTTGATATTGGATCTTTGTTTGAACCCACTTTGAAATGATTAATGCCATAACTGAAGATATCTGACTGATCACTGATTTCACTAATTGCAATCTTAGAGCCTTCTTTATCTCCCTGCAGGTCTTGAATACCTTCAATGATATTATATCCAACAGACTGGTGACCGAAAAAAATCCTCTTAGCACTTAGGCTCTCAAAAATAGTCTCATCTTCCAACGCTGGCATTCTTTGAACATTCCTCATATCTTCACTCCTTGTACATCCGTACAACAAGGCACAGACTATACTCAACAGAAGCACTCCATGTCTCATTATCATACCTCGCTTACTATTTTTAATTATATCATACCTCGTTCAAGCAGACTAGCTCGAACTACCTTTAGCTGGGGTATAAAAATCATCTTTATAATCCAGCATGTATAAACGGACTTTTGCTCTTATGCAAAACATTCACTATACTGAGGTGTTGCACAATCTTGTAATGCTCTGTCGAGTTCATCTTGTTGTTTGCACTTGACCTCAACTCTGCTAATATTCTCGCTATCTCAATCAGGTCTGTAATCCTGCCTTTCATATCATCGGATATTAAAATATTCATTGCTTGTCCTTCATCGATGCCCAACTTCAGTATACTACCCCTGCCCAGAAGCATCGACCTTCACAAGCTAGATCATCACATATCAGAAATAACTTGATCTCTCTTATACATCAAATCTAAGTAGAGCTTTTCATATCCCCTTATCATATGCTCGATTGAGTATTGTTCCAATATCAGCGTACGTGCACTTTTTCCTAGAGATCGAAGCAACTCTGTATCCTGATAAAGTTGCTTCAGTCTTTCAGCTAACATCGTCTCATCGTTCGAATCAACCAGAAAACCATTCACACCATCTTTGATAAGTTCAGCCGCACCAACTGACCGCGTGGCTAATACGGGAATTCCCGACGACATAGCCTCCAGCATCACGTTTGATAAACCTTCATGTTGTGAAATACTGGTAGAAACTAATACATCAGCTAAGCACAATAGCTCTGGCACGTCAGCCCTGTTGCCCAGTAAAAAAACAGCATCATTCAGACCTTCTATCTTTATATAATTAGTCATTTTCTCTCTATCAGGCCCGTCACCGATGAAGATAACCTTTAGTTTCATGGATGGACTTTCCATCAGCAACCTTTTCAGGGTATGTAAAAGCATCATAGGCGCTTTTTCAGGTTTTAGGCTGCCAATGGCTATGACATGAAATGATTGGTTATCAATCGCGTAGCCTTCTGATCGCAGGCGCTCGATTATCTCCTCTTTGGGGTAGTTTCCATTAAACTTCTCTGTGTCAACGCCATTCCTGATGACCTTTATACGGGGCAGAGGCAAGCCAATGATTGTGTTCACTCTTTTTTTCAAGGATTCAGAAACGGAAAGGTTGATATCGCATAGGGAATAAATAATTTTTTGCGCAATTATCTGGTGGGATTTGGAGAAGAATCTACCGTGTTCACCATTTATGACTACTGGAACCCGAGCAAGTTTGGCTGCCAGTATACCATATAGTGATCCTCCACCCCAGGCGTGGGTATGGACGATATCTACCTTTGAACGTTTAAAGAATAGGGCCAACTCAATCACGTCTTTCAATTTGAAACCCTTAGAATAATCCATACAATATGCTTGAACCGATGGATTGAGCCTTTTTGCCATAGGTCCTAATGCATTCAAGCAACAGACAATAGGTTTAAAACGGTCGTGATCGAGACGATTACAGATATTCACAACCCCATTTTCCATTCCGCCAATATCGAATCTGTTTAACACATGGCAAACGATAATCCTGCTATCTATGCGAGAGTTCATTCTCATAATATATAAAATAGATGATCGTTACTGAAGTTTCGCATACCAGGTCAGATCGAGTTGATGGGGGTATTTTCAAGGATATTCAAGAGGTAGAAGAAGTGGTCAATATCGGTATCTGAAGAAAATAGCTGACTTGACAGCATGACGATATTTTTCAAGCGGTCGCAGAAGGATTTGATGAAGGCGATCTGGAGATGCTCATAAGCGAGGTCTTTGAACAAGGGTTCAAGGGGGCCTCGGATCTGTCTTTTGGCAAGGATATGGACAAGAATCAGGTAGCGGATCATGACGATGGAAGTCCAGGCCACAAGGGCATCAAGGGTTTGCCCCTGGCATTTCTCCAATCCGAGCAGTTGCTTGCAGTCACGGAAATACACTTCAATAGCCCACCTGCGGGAATAGTAATCGGGAATTTCCGGTATCTCAATTTCGGGCTCTGTGCATAAGAATGCACGCCACTGTTTCTTTGACCATCTCACAAAAACGATTGCGACATCCTGTGAACGAGGAAGAGAAACCGTGATCTTGGTTGCCCTGACCTGCCATGAATCAATGCAGCGGAGCTCATGCCGGGCTACCTCGTGCCACAATTGAGACAGGGTGAGTTGCCTGCCTTTGTACAGATAACGTTCGCGGGATCTCTTCAACCGGCAGATGACCCCATAGCCGATATCGAGGATCTGTGCGATGATGGTGTCATAGGCAAACCAGCTGTCGAAAAGGACAAACCGAGCATCAATGCCTGTCTGCCAGCAGCGTTTAAGCATATGGATCAGCATATTGGTTTTCTTCTCAAAGGCCTCTCTACGCCTTTTCCATCCATTGCTGCGCCGGTCCATCTTTTTGGAGTTCCTCATTTGGCCTTCTCTTGGATGTATGGAAGCTGACTTCGACAGGATAGAAATCCATTCCGTTGTGGTAGCCAACCTGAAGCATCTGATACCCGAGATGGGAACGTTTGGTCGTATGATCGAAGTGGTAGCTCACCAGCTCCATTTCTTTACCCGTCTTATGAAGAAGGGTATCATCGGCGATAAGCACCTTCTGTGCAAACTCAGCCGTATCAAGCCTGGCAAGCATTCGAGAGACTATCAGAGTCACCAGCTTTCGCCAGGTGAAATACTCACAATTGAGGAATCGATAGTAGGTGTCCTTCCTGGCTTCGAGCAAACGAGTGAAGTACTTTCCTGACCATAAAGCTGTGAGCGATTCCTTGATCATGGGCAACAGAATCAGCACAAAGAGCAGTGTGCTCGGGGCAAATCCCTTCTCTTTACTTATCCCTGCTCGATGCAGTAGCGTCTTGATTCCTACTTCGCTCCATGATTTCTCAACCTCTGATTCCAGACATAAACGCTTGTGCTGAATTTCCTTTTGAAGAGAAAGTGAAAATGCGATATCCTTCTTCACGGCAGCTCCTTTGTTTAGTGATCCTGGTTACTTAGCAGAGTCAAGATTACTAAATCCGGAGCTGCTTTTCTACCTTTAAATGAATATTTTCATACCCTTGAATGCTATTTGATGGTGTTCGGTTATGTGCGAAACTTCAGATCGTTATTCATGGAATATTTTTTTTTGTTCAAGCAAATGTTATGCAAACAATATCCAAACAAGTCGTGAGTCTAATTTTTTCTTACATAACGCGCTTCCGTAGGGCCAAACCTTTTTGGAGGGCGATAGAAACCCCAATGGGTTATAATGCCGACAGGATAAAAACCTAATTGAATCGTGGGCTTCAACTGAGGGATATTGTCGATGTGAATGACTATCCAAAGATTTCTTATTTCATTATACTTGCACGCCTGAATGATGTGTGCCATCAACGACTTTGCAATCCCCTTCCCTCTAAACTGTGGCAATACTGTTATATAGTTAAGCTCGGCGTCGTTTTCGCCAATTATCAAAAAACGGCTGTTTTCTCCTGGAAAAACAAGCCAGCTTATAGCTGCAATCTCGTTATTAACGAATGCGACATACGGGGTTGAAAAACCCTGAATTTCATCACAATAAAACTCAATTGGCAATCCCGGATAATCATTTCTCATGCGGTGTAAATCCTCTAAAGAGATCTCCTTCACCTTGAGGAATTGGTTCTTTTCAGTATATCGGAAAGGTTTTTCGAGGCTTAATCGCAAGACCATGAATTTATTGATATATAAGTACCCAAAAAGAATTTTATTTAAAGTCTTCCTCAGACCTATTGAATTAACTGATTGAACAAAATACCTTAACTTTCCTCGCATAAGTCTACTACCTACACATTACTGAATGTAGTAATCAACGCTTCACCTTATCCCATAGCACGTTTTGCCTTGCAGATAAGAATCGAATAAGCCCTATCAATGCTGCTAGATTTACGACACAGAAATAATACGGTATATAGAAAATATGAAACTTTCTCAGACGAAGGATGTAATGAGCTCCAAGGGCAAGGGAATAAAAGATAAACTGTCCTGTGAGAAAATAACTGAAAAGGCGTTTTCTCAGTAAAAAAACATTTGAGACAAGCATGCCAATCATCAACATCGGCGCGATCCATCTAAATATCTTGTGAGATATAAAAGAAAACCATACCCTGTAATCCATTCTAACTTTTTTGCTTAGCAACATTGACAGATACTGATAACCGCCTGATACGATACGCGTTTTACGTTTAAATTCATTCGATGCCAAGGCAATGGCCTCCTCCACACCGAGGGCATCTTCTACATAGACTATCCGCTTGCCAGCTAAGGGCGCTTCCATAGATAGCGTGAAATCATCGAGAATAACACCAGGGTCCAATGGCCTGAACAGTTCTTTTCTCAATGCAAAAAGAGCACCATCTATTCCAACCATGCTCCAAAATCTCCCTTCAGCTTTCTGTATCATTCCTTCGAACTTCATGTAGAGGCTTTCACCTGCAATCTCATCCGTTCCTCTTGGGCGTACAAGGACCTTTCCACAGGAAGCACCAACCGTTGGGTCTGCAAAGGGCATCAAAAGATTTCGCGGTGCATCAGGCTCCAGCATAACATTTGCATCACTAAAGATAAGGATATCACCAGTGGAATGAGATACACCTACATTCAATGCATTCGATTTGCCTGCTCGTTGCTCATAGGTAAGAATATGCAATCTTGGAGACGCGCCGATGTATTCGGAGAGAATCTTATTCGTATTATCAGTTGATCCATCGGAAACGATTATTATCTCAGAATCTGAGGCCCCGAAATCAAGCATCAAGCAGTTCTGGACCTTCTCTCTAATTACATCTTCTTCATTATGTGCTGCCACGATCATGCTCACTTTCCCAGGATACGATGAGCCCTTAGCGACTGGAGTGGGAAAGAATACAGACAACAAATATATTACCAATGGATAGAGAAGAAAAGACCACATCAATAACATTAAGAAAGTTATGAAGAATAATACTGCCATACTCATTCTCCCTACGATGTAATTTGTACCAATAAACTCTGCTGGTCTTTAGATTCTGAGAATACCTCCAAAAGAATCACAGGTGAGTTTTTGCAGTGTGATATGTTTATTAATACTTACGAATAAAAAAGTTTATTTCGTCTGCAATTTTTTGAGCTATCTCGGAGGTAATGCCTGAATGGGTCGGAAGTGTTATAAGGTTTTGGGCAATAGTTGCCGCACCTGGCGTAGTTTGACGCCGACCTGCCAGATAAGGATAGATTGCGGGTTCATCAGTGATAGGATTCGGGTACATTCTTCTGACACCAAGTCTCTTGAGCGTTATGGGTATATCCCGTCTGGTTGCCATTACTGGAAATCTTGTAAAAACCGGCTTCACATCTTTAAGTATTGGGACCGTTCTGTCTATCGGAAGGTTATCAATATAGATCTTCGCAATGAAATCCCTATGAGCATTGAGATCGCTTAACTTGCTGAATGTCATTACTCCCAACCGTTTCACTGCTACAGGCATCGATGTAACTGAAAAGGCGGGGTGAAAAATAGTCCGCCCAAGACCGAGCGGTAATTTTTCTAAAAAACCGTAGATGCCGGGACGTGAAAGAACCTGGATACATGCAGTAATTGTAAGCTGTTTATATCCATTTCCACAATCTCCCGTATTAATTTTTTCCATCATGGCTTTATCAGAACCTATTAAGGCACCACCACATCCGAGTGGTAATGGTTTCCCTCGGCCAAAGCTGAATAGACCATAATCTCCTGTTGTCCCGAGTGCTTTTCCAGAGTGCATGCCTCCGAGCCCCTGAGCTGCGTCTTCAATATGAATGATATGGTTTATGTGGGCAAGATTATGCAACTCATCTATTGGTGTAGGCATCCCAAAAAGGTGTTGAGAGAGGATGGCAAGCGTTTTCCCATTAATGTTTTTTCTTACTGATTCTATGTCTGGATGGAATGTCTCTGGTTCAATATCATAGGTGCTAATTTTCAAACCTGCCCTGGCAATAGACGCTGCAACTGAATAACAGGTGTAACCAGGGATCAAAACTTCATCCCGTTGTTTATTGTCCTTTTTGTGTAATTCCTGAAGTAATAATGTGAGAAGTGACCGGCCGCTATTTGCTAAAATGCATTGCTTTACACCTAGGTAGTTGCAGATCTGTTTATTAAGATCACTATTTGACGGCAGAAATGACTTGAGTATGGAGATAAAAGGTATCATTGTCTCTGCTGGCGGATACCATTTGTATTTGTTTAAAATAACATGCATTTGTCTTGATTATAATAAATGCCTTGATTATTGTACCCCAGCTTCCTGGCTGGAACAGTTATAGTGCTAATTATGCAGGAGCCCATTATGATTTCGAAGAGACATAAGGATAAAAACGGGATCTAGTCATGGCGATTTACTAATTCTCTCACAAACTTCCTCGGATGTATCAACAGTAGCTTGTTCATAAGCAGAAGGAGTACAAGACCTATAAAGAACACGATAATCCCGGAAAAAGTATGGGTTACGCCCAAGGCAGCATCTTCACCATAAGCCTGAACCATTAGCACGACCACTACCAGACGCACTATATTCGAAACAATCGCAATTGGTATGGATGACAGGAACAATGTCCATTTTTTCCATGTGCTGTAATTGCTCATGAAAGCGAACAAAGCGCCCAAGGCCATTAGCGAAACAAGATAGCGCATCCCGGAGCAAGCATCCACAACCTCAAGAGATGCCGTTGGCAGGTAGATCATATTCCCCTCGCGTAGCACTGTCATGCCCATGGCATGCATGCAGGTGACTGCGATCTTCGATGCCGCCAGCCTCAGGGAAAAAGCGAAGTTGTTCCAGATGATCGCAGGCAAGGGTATCATGAACATGAGATACAGCAGAGGAACCGTCATGGTGCGTGCCATCTTTAATCCGGCTAGGAACAGTATTATCCCGAAGGCTACCACTATCAATGATGTGCTCTGTAGAAAGTGTTCAGCTCCGATGATGCCCAGAGTCAGCTGAATCAGCCCGAGAAGAAGTATGACAATTCCCCAGTTATTCGGCTCGCAGGCAATGCCTTTTAACTCTCCCCACCTCCGGTAGACCATGTACCCGACGATGAGTGGGACAAAAAACCCGTGGGAGTAATCGGGATTGGCCTGCCAGCTGTCCAACAGGTGAGATACGACCGGATAGTAGAGCCCAGCAAGGAGTAGAACGATGAAAGCTGTGGGGACTATAATTCGCAGGGCCACTTAGTTATTCTCATCTGCAGACAACAGTTGTCTGCCGGGTATATACTGCTCAAGCATCGGGATCAACCTGCCGGTAAAATCAATAAGCTTGGTCAATGTGTCTTGGCCCTCCCGTCCAGAAGCGATAATGCGCACAAATGCACCATCATTTCGCCTGTAGACCATAGAGTCGACGACCCGATAGATTTTCTCCGCATACTCCGTCGTTATGTATCGTCCACGGCACTGAAACCAGTATAAGACAATCTTTCTTTCGCTTTTGTTTTTCAGGGTCATAATATTGACCCGAATTTGTCTTCCCTTCTCGTCATTTATCGGTATGTCTATGGAACCTGTGCTTAACACTTCAGAGCCGCTACCAACTATGCAATTCTTCGGTGAATGAAACTGTTTGCCCTCCCGCATGCTTGAAAAGTAACTCACATAGAGATCGATTCTTAGATTGTCTGGTGATTCGTAGACATACTCGATGTAATCATCTACACCGAGCATGCCTATTACCTTATCCTGGAGCTTTACCTCGCCGACATATTCCCACATACCGATGTTCCTGGGGAACATATGTAGGGGCTTGAGAATCTGAGTGTCTGAAGTTCTCTGGGTGCAAAAGAAAACCAGGAGAACAGTCAAGGCAAGTATGCCGATCACGATTAGTGATCGTCTTGAGAATCCCAAATTGTCTCTTTTTTTGTCAGACATCTGTCTATTATGGGAGGTAATGCCACTTCCTCTCTATCTGATATCTTTTATAGGTCCGTATGAAGCCGGCTTGCTTCTGGGGGTCCGGGCTATAAAGAAATAAACTTCCGAAGAGCTGGTCCCAGTCTGTCGGCTATGGCCTGAGGCAGCCTCGACCACGCCTTTTCGGCGAGTTCCCTGGTGCCTCCGCTTGAAGATACGAGCTGTGCCTCTTTCTTCGCGCCCATCGAATACCAAAACAGGACCTCTGGCTTTGCCCCCCATTGCTCTTTGAAAACGTATGTCCCCTCTCCAGGGGTGGATCTTCCGAAATCAAAATACTTGAAGCCATTCTTGCAGGCATACTCGAGAAGGCTCCAGTATAAAAACATGTTCGGGCTCATCCGATTGAACTCCCTGATGGTTGAGGACCAAGGATTGGAGATCGTATCTCCACAGCCTATAATAATTCCTGCGGATATCGGCTGATCATCTTTATATATTACTCCTATGTGTGCCCTTTCTTCAAATGCCTTGAACAGGCAGACAAACCATTTCTTGGCATGCACCGGTGAACCCAGGTCCCTCATATTCCGGCAGAATACTTTATAAAAAGGATCTATGAGTTCTGCCGACCCCATCCGGAATATCAAGCCGTCTTTCATTGGCTTCCTGACCCGGGTCCTCAACTTGGTTTTAAAACTGTTCCAAAGTATCTCCGGTGATTCCGGTAGCTCAAGTACCATCCTTACCTTGTGATTGCTCACAGAAAACATCGAGGATTTCTGTAAAAACGGCTCCTCGTGCATGTAGCGGATATCGATAGCGGCCCGGTTGGATGCAGCTATATCAAGGGCGTGAGCAATGAGTTCATGCGCAGCTTCAGTGTTGCTGCTAAGCACGCCGCCATAGTCGCAAAATGGCAGTGAGACGAGCACAGGCTTGAGCAGAGGAGGCTTCATGAGCACTAGAGGCAAAACACCTTGGATCTCTCCCCGTCCGTCTTCTGCCACCAGATAGGGGCATTTATGATAGTAGGCCCTCTCCACAGCCTGTTTCCATGCAAACAGGTGGTAGGTCCCGGCCAATGGATGTGAGAGTACATAGGCGTCCCATCTCTTGCGGTCAGGGTCTTCAACTTGGCGAATTCGAATCATGTAATCAGGGTCCTATTATTAGGATAGTGTCCATCCGGAAAGTCTAACTCATTGAGATAATTTAAGGAAAGTGCATTTTTCTGTAGGTAATTGGGGCAAAGTATGTTAGGGTTGATATGCAATTGACTGATAATACTTATCAATCTTAGCAAGGGGGCGGAAAAATGCGACAGAAAATCAATCCCCAGATGAGCCTTTTCACCTCTGTGACAAGCAAGCGTATTGCGAAGGAGCTTGAGCAGA
>Ga0116147_1004214_pt1 | contig 13012 bp, 13 predicted proteins | sample AD_JPNHG3_MetaG_FD_89749 | JGI IMG/M metagenome (GOLD analysis project Ga0116147, IMG submission 89749) | Active sludge microbial communities of municipal wastewater-treating anaerobic digesters from Japan - AD_JPNHG3_MetaG | ecosystem: Engineered > Bioreactor > Anaerobic > Digestate | place...
GCCACGGCTTCCACGCCGGGAACCTTGGCTAGGATCGCTTCCGCGTCTTCGACTCTGAGGCTGCGATAGCTGGCGCTGGAACGCACGCCGCCTCGGGTGGCCGCGCCGGGGCGCACGATCAGCAGGTTCATGCCCATGGCCGTCATCCGGTCCAAGACCTGCTTGCGCGCGCCCGAACCCAGCGCCAGCATGGAGATGACCGCGGCCACGCCGATGATGATGCCCAGCATGGCCAGGAACGAGCGCAGCTTGTTCGCGCAGAGGCTGCGCAGGGCGACTTTGATGATGGTCCAGATCAGCATGAGCCGCCCTCCCCCTGGAAAGGACGGCCATCGCGCATGTGAATCTGCCGGCCGCAGTAGCTGGCCACGTGCGCGTCGTGCGTGACGAGGATGATCGTGCGGCCCTGGGCGTTGAGGCTCTTGAACAGCGCCAGGATCTCTTCGCCCGTGCGGCTGTCCAGGTTGCCCGTGGGCTCGTCGGCCAGCAGGATGGCGGGGCTGGTGACGATGGCGCGGGCAATGGCCACGCGCTGGCGCTGGCCGCCGGAGAGCTGGTTGGGCTCGTGGCTCATGCGGTCGGCGAGCCCCACCGTGGCCAGGGCCTCGGCCGCGCGGGCGCGCGCGTCATGGCGGCCGGCGTAGAGCAGCGGCATCTCCACGTTTTCGAGCGCGGAAAGGCGCGGCAGCAGGTTGAACGACTGGAACACGAACCCGATGCGGCGGTTGCGGATGGCGGCCAGGCGGTCCTTGGACAGGCGCGCCACGTCCTCGCCCGCCAGCCAGTACTCCCCGCTGTCCGGCCGGTCCAGGCACCCGATGATGTGCATGAGCGTGGACTTGCCGCTGCCCGAGGGGCCGGTGATGGCCACCATTTCCGATTCGTTAATGGTGATGTCCACCCCGTCCAGCGCGCGCACCTCGCTGGCGCCGAGCTGGTACGTCTTGCGCAGGCCCCGGGTCTGGATGATCATCTCTGCCTCGCGGCGCCGCCCATCATGTTCCGCCGCATCCGCTCGCGGTTCTCCTCCGACCTGGCCTGGATCGCCTCTCGACTCCAGCGGCTCGACGCGTCCGATTTCTGCAACACGACGCGGTCGCCTTCCTCCAGGCCTTCCACGATCTCGATGATCTCGCCGTCGCTGACGCCGGTCTTGATGGGCCGCTCCTCCACGCCGGAGGCGGTTTTGACCTTGGCGAAGGCGCCGCCGTCGCGGCGGATGACGGCGGCCACGGGCGCCACGAGCGCGTTGTCCCGCTCCGCGGCCACGATCTCGATGTTGGCCGTCATGGCCGGCTTGAGCAGCGCGCGCCGCGGGCCCTTGACTTCGATCTTCACCTCAAAGGTGACGACGTTCGACGCCTCCACGCCTTTGGCCGCCACGCGGACCACCTCGCCGGGGAAGGACACGTCGCGGTGGGCGTCCACGGTGATGCGCGCGCGCTGGCCCGCGGCGATGCGGCCGATGTCGCTTTCGTCCACGGCCGCCAGCACAAAGATCTTGGACAGGTCCACGATGGTCATCACCGTGGCGCCGCCGCCCACGTTGCTGATGGCTGACGCGATGATCGTGCCCACTTGGACATTGCGGTCCGCCACCACGCCGTCCATGGGCGCCGTCACCGTGGTATCGCTGAGCCGCTCGCGCGCGTCCGAAAGCGCCAGCCGGTCCGACTCCACCTGCGCCTCCGCGATCTTCAGGTCCTGGCGCCGCGACTCGATGGCGATCTCGCGCGTCTTGAGCTCCTCGATGCGCACGCGCGCGTTGCGCAGGCCGGCTTCGGCCTCGGCCTGGGCGCTCCGCGCGGCGTCGTACTCCTCGGGGTTGGTGACGTTCTGCTTCAGGAGCTGGGAGACGCGGCTCAGGCGGGCCTGCGCCTCGCGGTCGCGGACCTCGGCCGACTCCAGCGCGGCCAGCGCGCGCGATCGCTCCGTGGCCAGGTCGCGTTCCGCCACTTGCAGGTTCAGCCGGGCCTGCGCCAGCCGCGCTTCCGAGACAGCCAGCGCGATCTCGGCGCGCTTGACGGAACGCTCTTCATTGGATGGGTCAAGCTGCAGCAGCAGGCTGCCCTTCTTCACGGCGTCGCTGACGTCCACCGGCAGCTTCACCACCTCGCCGCTGGCCTTGCACTTGATGGCCACTTCCTCGAGGGGCACGACCTTGCCGGTGGTCTGCACCACTAGGCGGACCGCCCCTTTTTTGACCTCGGCCACGCGTTGCTCCGGCGCCGCCGATCGCGCCGGCGCTTGCGCGTGAGGCCGCCATTTCCACGCCGCCGCGGCGGCCAGAGCCAACACCAACAGCAGCAATGCCTTCTTCATGGGAGCGCGTCTCCGGCGGCCAGCCCGGCCTTGCGGGGGAGGGCCTATGCTCTCGGCGGGCTCTTGAAGTCGAGGATCTTGCCGCCCCCGGCGCCGCCCAGGCCCACTTCATCTGGACGGATGATGCGGCTGGAGGCTTCGCGGCGCAGGCGGGAGATCTCTTCCTCGATGCCCTTGCGCGCCTCTTCGATGTGCGGCTGGGCCGTGGCCTCGAACTTGCCAAAGGCTTCCTTGACGGACTTGGCCTCGATCTCGAAGGAGACCGGAATCTGCTGAACGCCCATGGGCGTGGAAAGGCCCAGCGTCACCTGGCCCATGAATTGCTGCGCGCCGGTCTCGATGTCGGTGAGCACCTCGATCTGGCGGACGGGGAAGCGGGCGCTCTCGTCGGCGACCTGTTCAATGTAGTCTTCGCGTTTGTAAATCATGGCTTCTTTCCGAATGGGGCGCCACGGCCGGGCGCGGCGGCGCTGCCTGGGGAAGGGCCGGCGCCGGCTCCACGCCGGCCCGCCCACGTCCGCCTTGATGCAGCTCAAGACGTAATCGGTCTATTTTACCACAACCGGGGCAAAGGGCAACGGCCGGGAACGGCGAAGGCGCCGCGCATGGTCGTTGACACCCGCCGGAACCTGCCGTATAGTAAACCTCTACGCAGGGACGCCCCCGGCGGGCGCATTGGCCGCGCCAGCGGATGGGAGGCTGGCGTTGTTGGGGAAAAACCGCCGAACGCCGGCGGTTTTTTGGAGCTGCGAACGGGGCCCTTGGCGTTGCGCAACCGGCGCGGGAGTGGCGGAGCATGGCGGACGTCGGGCGTCAATATCAGCGATTCGTCATTGACGGCGCCAACTTGGACATCCAGACCGAAGGGGGGCTGCTGCGCCTGGGCGGCAAGAAGAACTTTGGGGCGCAGATGCTCAATATCAGCCAGGGAGGCTTGCAGTTCCTGGCCAAGAACGACGTGCCCGTCAAGGAGAAGGACAAGCTCTCCATCACCGTCATCCTGCGCGATCAGCGCAACCTGAAGCTCTCCGGGGAGCTCGTTTGGCGCCGCGAAACGCCTGACCGGCCCTTCATCATCGCCGGCGTCAAGTTCGGCGACATCGACCCGGCCATGGCCCGGACTCTTCGGGACATGGAACACGACTTCATGAAGTCGCAAGAGCAGGAAATGGGGGGCCAGACGGGCCGTCTGATCCGCGCCTTTGCCTTGCCGCCGGAGGAATCGGGCCGGGACGTCGCCGCGGCCCAGGCCGCCGAGGCCAAGCGCTTTGGCCAGTCGGGCAAGCGCCAGGTCCAGAGACCCGTGGCGCTGCTCAACCTCATCTCCAAACTCGAGACTTTCCAGGTGACGGACGAACTGGTTCTGGGCGTGCTGGAGGCGGCCGAGCAGAACCTGGGCGTGGAGGACTTGTTCAAGACGAACGGGGACGTCGTGGAGGAAGCGCGTCCGCGCCGGCCGGCGGCGGAACCCAAGAAGGAAATCGAGAACAAGCCCATTCCCATCTACCGGCTGGCCCCGGAAACGCGGCTGCACTTCAGCGAAGAGGGCATGCCCGTGGCGCCGCCGGTGGACGCGCTTTTCTACAGCAAGCTCGACGCGGCCGAATGCTTCGCTTGCGAGCTCCAGACCGACCGCATGTCCCGCGCGGATGGCGGCCTTTCGTTCGTGCCGGGCGACGTGGTCATTTTCAGCAAGTCAGCCAAGGTGGAGAATGGGTGCTACGCCTTTGTGGCCACCAAGTCGAGCAACGAGTTCACGCAGGTCTTTTTCGGCCAGGACGACCAGATCCGGCTGCGGCCGCAAAACGGGAACAACCCGGAAGTGTCCTTGAAGCGCGGGGAGGTCAAGATCTGCTACCGGATGGTCGCGCGCCTGCAGAAGTTCTGAGCCGTCCCCGCCGTTCTCCTCCCGATCGCATGAACCACGATTCCGCCAACGCTCTGTCCTTTGCTCCTGAACCGCGCCGCCTGGCGCTGGCGGTGTGGCTGGCGGTCTCCGCTCTGATTCACATGAACGCGCTGCTGCTCTGCTCGAGGAACGCCGCGGCCGCGGCCGCGCCGGCCGCGCTGGAGATGGAGCTGGCCCAGGAACCGGCGCCCAAGGCTGTCGCGGACAAGCCGGAACGCAACTACGTGGACATGCCCGAGGCTGTGCCCGACGAGACGCCGGCGGCCGCGGATACGTCGAACATCGGCCTGCGCAACCTGCTGGCGAGGGACCACTCGGACGCGGAGAAGCCTGGCCCGGAGCCGAAGTCGGATATCGGCGTCGACGCGCCTGTGTATCACCTGGGCGGTCCGAGGGGCGTTCCTTCGCAGGAGTCACAGACGCCGCCGGCGCAACCCCCGGCCGAGCAGGCCAAGCCTTTGCCGCCAGAGTCTCCAGCGCCCGAGTCCGAGAGCGCTCGGGCGCAGCCCCCTCCGCCTCAACCTCCAACCCCGCCCGCTCCCGCGTCCCCGCCGGCCGCCGCGTCCGAACCCGCCGTGCAGACGCCGGAGCCGGACTTGCCGGCCGCGCCGTCTGAACCGGCCGCCGTGGCGATGGCGCCCAAGCCGGCCCCGGCGCCGCCCGAACCTCAGCCCAAGCCTGAGCCCGAGCCTGAACTCAAGGCCGAGGCCAAGCCCGAACCCAAGCCCAAGTCCATGCCCGATTTCAACGCGCTCTTTCCGCCAGAAGCCAAGGCCGAGGCCGCGCCGCCCCGGCCCCGCATCGCCGCGCGCGTGCCAGGATCGCCCTACACGCTCACCATCGAAGAAGAGGCGTTCATCCCCAAGACGCCCCACGGCGGCGCGGCGTTGCGCGGCGCGCCTCAGTACAACGTCAAGTGGGACGAATACGCGCCTTACTACAAGCGGCTGTTCGCGCACATCCGCGCCGCCATGGAGCTCAGAGAGCGGCTCAGTTACCGCCGCCCGCTGCTTCTCGCCAAGCCGCGGCGCATCGCCGTGTCCTTCAAGCTGCTTCGCGACGGCCGTTTCGAGGGGTTGAACATTGATGAGGACGGCGGTTTGCCCCTCGTGGCGTCGGACCTGGCCAGCGGAGTGCGGTCCGCGTCGCCCGCGGACGCGTTCCCGCCTTACATTAAGGAAGACTCGCTCGACATCCAGATCAGGGTGTATGTCGAGTAGCGCGCCGCGCGACCGGGCGCAGGGCCGGCCGCGGGAAAGGAGACAGGAAACGCATGGGATGGGAGCCGGAGTTCATTCAGCAGGGCGGCAGCGTCATGTACATCCTGCTGGGCTGTTCGGTCATTGGTGTGGCCGTGGCTTTGGAGCGGGGGTTCGCCCTGCGGCGCAACGCCGTGGCGCCGCGGCGGCTGCTGGAGGCCATCGGGCGGCTGCGGGGGCGCGAAGACGTGGAGGCTCTGGCTGGAACGAGCCTGCTGGATGACACGCCGCTGGGCCGCGTGGCCAGGGTCGTCGTGGAGAACCGCCGCCGTCCCCGCGCTGAGACCGAGGAGCTCATGGTGGTGGAAGGCCGGCGGGCGGCTACGGCGCTGGAGCGCGGGCTGGGGCTTATCGAGGTCGTGGCGGTCACAGCGCCTCTTCTGGGTCTGCTCGGCACGGTCATCGGCATGGTGGAGATCTTCGGCTCCTTTACCGAGGCCCAGGGCAACCTGCCCCAGGGCATCAAGAAGGCCCTCTACACCACGGTGGCCGGCCTGTCGCTGGGCATTCCTATGCTTACGCTCCACATCTTCTACAGCCGGCGCATGGAGCGGCTGGCCGTGCTGCTGGAACAGGCGTCCATCACCTTGTTGAACCGTCTCTACAGCCGGGGCGGGCAGGAGGGCGGCCAGTGACCCCCGCCTTCCAGAGCGGCCGGCGCTTCCACACCCCCAAACCCCGCCTCGTCACGATTAACGTGACCTCTCTGGTGGACGTGTTGTTCCTCCTGCTGATCTTCATCCTGCTCTCCACCACGTTCAAAGCGCGGCCCATGGTCAAGGTGGACCTGCCCCGCGCCGGCAAGGCGCCCATCGCCTCGGCCGGCGAGCGGATCACCCTGGCCATTTCCAGCGATGGCGCCTACCACCTCGAAGGCGGCGTCATCGCCCGCAAGGACCTCGCCGCCAGCCTGTCCGCCCTGCGCCAGGGCGGGGCCGTGGACCGGCTGTCCGTGGAGGTGGACCGCGCCGCTCCGGCCGAGGCCCTCGTCTTTGCCCTTGACGCGGCGCGCGCCGCCGGTTATAAACAAATCATTGTGCCCACTGTCCACGAAAGGAACTAGCATGCCAGACACAGAGAATCGCGAGAAGGTTCTGGTGCTGACGTCCTTTCACCGCATCGAAGGCGAGATGCAGACCGGCCCCGATGGAACGCTGTGGGATTTCAAGCACCGCGCCGCGGACCGGTTCATGACCGTCTACGACGCGCAGTTCTTCCGGGCTGATTCCGGCCTTAGAGACTACGACGCGGCGGAAGTGGAAGTGAACAAGGACCACGTGGTGGCCGTGTTCCGCGAACGAGACCTGGCGTTTATGCGCAAGGGAGGCCCGGCCTGATGCGTCGTCTTTGCCTGGCGGCGGCGGCCATCGCATGGGTGGCGGCGGGGTGTCTGGGCGGTCCGCCCGCCCAGGAACACAGCGTCTACGGACGGGCCGTCATCCGTTCGCCCAGAGCGATGTACGCCTTTGCGGCGGCTCGCGACAGTTCTCTTCGGTGCGACGAGATGCTGGCTTCGGCCGTGGCCCAGAACGCGGAGCGCCGGCAGCGCATCCGCGAGCAGCAGGACCTGTATGTCGAAGCCGGCGTTATGCGCAACTACCGGATTGGCAGCCGCGACAAGCGCGAAGCCGACGCTCGCAACATGGATGGCGACGCGGATGGCATGGAGGCGCAGATTCGGAACCGCAAGAAGGTCGTGGAGACCGTCTACGACTGCGCCTCTTGGTATAGCCGCCATCGCGACACCGAGATTCGGCGTGTCCACGACTATTTGCGGTGGCCCGTTCCTTCGGACGGGCGGGTGGACTAGGATGGCTCTCTCCGCCCGGCCGGCGCGGCGCTGGTTCCCCCCCGAGTCCTTTTACACGGACGAGAAGTGCCTGCGTTGCGGTGTTTGCTGCGGCTCCACGGACGGCGATCCATGCGAACACCTCCGCCGCGACGACGGGGGCTGGTTCTGCGAGATCTACGCGTCCCGTTTCGGACCGCACACCACGGTCAATGGCATCCCGTTCGACTGTGTCAAGATCCAGCGCGTTATCGAGACGTCCGGCGGCTACAGTGGCTGCAGCTATGTGCAGGAAATCCGGCGACTGCGCCAGGAACGGGGCGAGCCAACCACGGATCTCGGCCGGATGGCCGACCCGCGGGGTTAGCCCGGCCACCCGGAGGTCCGGAGCGCCGCGCCCCGCGCCTCGGGCGCGAGCGGAGGGGCGTTCCTTGAGAGACTGTCGGCTGTTCGGCGTTTTCGTGACACAAGCCAGCCGCGCAGCCGCCGGCGCGGCGGATGCGCTCGCGGCGTTCGCGGGTGGAGACTTTTAGGGCGATGAGCCGCCGCTTTCCTCTGGGCCTGGCCTTCAACATTCTCATCCTCGCCGCCGGCGCCGCGGCCGGCTTCTGGATCAGCGGCCGGCGCCAGGCCTCCGCGCCCGCCCCTGTCGTCCCGCCGCCTCCGGAGTCCTCAACCCAGCCGCCAGAGCCCGGCTTCTCTCGCGAGCAGGCCGCGGATGAATGGCCGTTCTTCCGCGGGCCTTCCACGGTCGGGCTGGCCAAGGACGGCGTCTGGCCCACCGCGTGGGACGCGGCCAGCGGGCAGAACATCCTGTGGACAGCGCCTTTGCCCGGGCCAGGCAAGAGCTCGCCCGTGGTGTGGGGCAACCGCGTTTTCGTTACCTCTGGCGCGGAGAACAGCCAGGCCGCACACTGTTTTGACCTCGAGACAGGCCAGAGGCTCTGGAGCTCCGTGGTCCCGGCGGCCAAGCGCGATTGGCCGGCCCAGGACCTGAAGGTCTTGGCCGACACCGGCTACGCGGCGCCCACGCCGGCGGTGGACGGGCGCCGTCTCTACGTCACCTACGCGTCGGCCGACGTGGCCGCGTTGGAGGCGGAAACGGGCAGGCTGCTGTGGTCGCGCAACCTGGGCCGGCCCGACAGCGCCTACGGGCTGGCCTCCTCGCTCGTGCTCCACGGCAACCTTGTCATCCTCCAGCTCGACCGCGGCGCGGACGAAAGCGCGGGGCTCTCGTCGCTCATCGCCATGGACACCGCCACGGGCAAGACGGTGTGGCAGAGCGCGCGGCCCGTGCCCAATTCCTGGTCCACGCCCATTCTCGTGGGCGCCGGCGCCGCGGCGCGGCTCATCACCACGGCCGCGCCGTGGGTGATGGCCTACGACCCGGCCAGCGGCCGCGAGGTGTGGCGCGCCAGGGCGCTGTCGGGCGACGTGGCGCCTTCGGCCGCCTATGCCGACGGCGTCGCCTACGTCACCAACGAATACGCCCAGGTGGCCGCCATCCGCGCCGACGGCCAGGGCGACGTCTCCGCGACGCATATCGCGTGGACCTCCGAGGAAGGCATGTCCGACGCGTCGAGCCCGGTGTGCGGCGGAGGCTTTCTCCTCCAGGCGCACAGCAGCGGACGCGTGACCTGTTTTGAGGCGGCGGGCGGCAAGCTGCTGTGGGACAAGGAGCTCAAAGGGCAGTTCTGGGCTTCGCCGGTCTTGGCTGGCGGCAGGGCCTACCTGTCCAGCGACCGGGGCGTGACCTACATTTTCACTCTGGGACCGGCGTGGGCCGAACCGTTCCAGGCCAGCGTGGGCGAGGCGGTCTATGGCACGCCCGCCTTTGTGCGCGGCCGCATCATCCTGCGCGGTGAGAAGCGGCTGTTCTGCGTCGGCGTCAAACAAACGAATTAGAGGAGTGGCGCGTGGCCGAGTCTGTGTGGCTGGTTCGCGACGGGAAGGCGGAGTTCCGCGTGGAGGTGTGGCCTCCCCAGGACGCGGAGGGCATCCGAGAGGCTTTGACCGAGCTGGTGATTCACCTGGAGGCGTGCCTGGCCGCGCCGGTCCCGTGGTTCGACCGCTTGGCGCCGGCGCCGGGGGCGCGGCTTGTGCTGCGCTCCAGCCCGGCCGCGGGCCTGGGACGCGAGGAATACCGCATCACGGCGGAGCCCGGCGTGGTGACGCTGCTGGCCTCGACGCCGACGGCCATGACCCATGCGGTTCACGATTTTCTGGAGCGCGCTTTTGGCGTGCGCTGGCTGTGGCCGGGCATGACGGGCACGGTGACGCCCAGGGCGCGCGACGTGGCCTGGCCCCTGGGCGAGACCACGCACAAGCCCGACTGGGCTTGGCGGCGGCTGTGGGTGGGCGGCGCCTTCTGGCGCGAGGACGACTGCTGGCTGGCGGAGCTGAAGAAGGGCGGGGTCCGCCCCGGAACGCTGGCCGAACTGGAGCTGTGGCAGAAACGCAACCGGCTGGGCGGTCTGCGCATCGCGGACGGCCACCGGTGGGCGCAGATCTGTTCGCCTCTGGAGTATGGCCCGACCCATCCGGAGTACTTCGCGCTGATCAACGGCGCGCGCGACACGGCTCTCCACGACGGCAAGCACGGCAACCAGCCTTGCACCACCAACCCGGACGTCATCCGCCATACCGCCGATTACATCAAGGCCCAGTTCCGCGCGCGGCCAGAGCTTGACGGCTTCAGCCTGGCCGTGAACGACGGCATGGGCTTTTGCGAGTGCGACGCTTGCAAGGCCCTGGACGCCTGGGCCGGCGCGGCCAAGCGCCAGGACGGGGTGTTTGACGATCTGACCCGAGAAGACACGGCGGCGCCGGGCGCCGTGGCGGGCTGCCCGGCCATCACGGACCGCATGTTGCGCTTCGCCAACGACGTGGCCGCGCAGGTGGCCCGGGAGTTCCCGGACAAGCTCTTGCTTGTGCTCATCTACAGCGTGTACCGCACGCCGCCGCGGCGCGTCAAGCTGGCGCCCAACGTCATCGCTCAGTTTTGCACCATGACGTGGTCGCACGCCGCGCCGGCCATCCACGACCGCGAGATCGCTGTCTTGGAGGCTTTGGCCGCGTGGACGCAGGAGCGCGGCGTCTATGACTACTTCGTCAACGGCGCCAACGGCTCCATGCCTCGCGGTTTTGCCCGCGTGTTCTGGCGCAGCGCCCAGAAGTACTACGCCCTGGGCTGCCGCCATTTCGCCTCGCAGGCGGGGCTCGACTTTTCGACCGGCGGGCTGGCCTACTACGCGGCGGCCCGCCTGCTCTGGAATACGCGCCAGGAGTTCGACGCCGTGTTCGAGGACTACTGCGCCTCGGGTTTCGGCCCGGCCGCGCCGCAGGTCCGGCGCTATTTTCAAGCCTTCATGGACCGGTGGGAGGAGGCCGAGGGCGGGGCGCGTCTGGGCGCCAAGGAGATGGTCTTGCAGGCGCCGCTGCTCTACCCGGGCGCCTGGCGCGCCGCCCGCCGCGCCGAGCTGGACGAGGCCCTGCGCGTTTGCGGCGACGACGACGCCTCGTTGCGCGTCGCGTTTCTGGCCGAAGGGCTGGACTTTCTGGACCTGCTGTGCGAAGCCGGCGTGGCCGCGCAGGACCTGCTGGCCCTTGGCGCGCCTTCGGATGGCGCCGAGTGGAGAGGGTGGCTGGCGTCGCGGCCCGAAGCCGCCGCCAAGGCGCGCGAGGCCGTGGACCGCTGGCGCAAATTGACCGGCTGGGTGGACACCCACCGCGACGGTTTCTGGTTCTCGGCCATGTGGTTCGACTATCAGCGCGCCGCGCGCGGGGGGCTGTTGGGCGGCTGGTTCCAGAAGCTCGCGGCCGCCGCGGGAGAGACATCATGACGAGGAGAGAGGCGGTCAAACGCGCGCTGGCCTTTGCGCCGGCTTCGCCTGCGCCGTACAACCTCGACTTCACCCGCGACATGCGGCGCAAGCTGCAAGAGCATTGGGGCCGCGAGGACGTGGACGAGGCGGTGGGCAACTTCATGCTGCAGATCAACGTGGGCTCCAACGCCGGCGCGGAGGTGAACCGCGTGGCCGCCGGTCTCATGAAGCCGCTGGGGCCCGGCCACTGGCTCGACGAGTTCGGGGTGGACTGGGATAAGAGCGCCGGCGACGACATCGGCCTGCCGGCCAACCAGGTCGTGGACGCGCCTGACGCGGACAAGCTGTCCCTGCCGGACCCGGCGGACCCGCCGCGGTGGAAGGGTTATGAGCGGATCAAGGCCACGGCGGGCGACCGCTACGTGCTGGCCTGCTTCAGTTCGCCGCTGTTCCAGCGCGCCTGGTTTCTGCGCGGCATGGCCCAGTGGCTGATGGACCTGGCCGGCGAGCCGGAGTTCGTGGAGGCGCTGCTGGACAAGCTGATGAGCTTCAGCCTCGGCGTCGTGGCCCAGATCGCGCGTCGCGGCGCGGACGGGGTGTTTTTCTACGACGACTACGCGCAGCAGACGGGCCTCATGCTCTCGCCGGGCATGTTCCGCCGGTTCTTCAAGCCCCGTCTGGCGCGCATCTTTTCGGCCGTGCGCCAGGCTGGCATGGATGTGTTCTTTCACTCCTGCGGCGATGTGTCCGCGGTGCTCGAAGACCTGCGCGAGGCCGGCGCCCAGGTGTTCAACCCGTTCCAGCCCGAGGTGATGGACGTGGAGGAGATGGCGCGCCGGTTCGCCGGCCGGCTGGCGTTTTACGGCGGCGTTTCAACGCAGAAGACCCTGCCCTATGGCAAGCCCGACGACGTGCGGGCCGAGGTCCGCCGCCTGCGCAAGATTTTCGCCGGCGGCGGCTACATCTTGGCGCCGGCGCACGCCATCCAGCGCGACGTGCCTGTCGAGAACGTGCTGGCGCTGCTGGAGGCGGCGCGCGAGGCGTGAGAAGGGGGGGCGCGCCCGGCAGGGCCGGACAGGTCCGGCAAGTTCGACGGGTCTGAAACGTCAGACGACGATCGAGGAGAAACCACCGTGGCCAAGAGAACCAAGCAGAAACCCGCTTACCTTGACGCCTCGCTGAGCGCCGACACCCGCACGCGCGACCTGCTGCGGCGCATGACGCTGGAGGAGAAGGTCCGCCAGATGAGCACGCGGCGCATCGAGGACCTGGCCAAAGAAGGCCCCATTTCGGCCAAGACCCTGAGCGCTTTCTTCGGCGGCCAGAGCATCGGCTGCCTCGAAGACGCCCGCCAGGCGCCGGCCGACTCGGCCAAGGCGGTCAACGCCGTGCAGAAGTACCTTATCGAAAAGACGCGGCTGGGCATTCCGGCCATGGTCTTCTGCGAAGGGCTGCACGGCCTGTTCTCGCCCGGGGGCACGGTCTTCCCGCAGGCCATCGGGCTGGGCAGCACGTTCAACACGGACCTGATCGAGCGCATGGCCGCGGTGATCGCCAGGGAGGCGCGCGCCGTGGGCGTGGCGCAGGCGCTGTCGCCCGACCTGGACCTGGCGCGCGACCCGCGTTGGGGGCGGGTGGAAGAGACCTACGGAGAGGACCCGTTTCTGGTGGCGCGCATGGGCGCGGCGTACGTGCGGGGCATGCAGGGGCCGGGCCCGGCCGTGGGACCGGACAAGATCGTGTGCACCGTCAAGCATTTCGCGGCGCACGGCTCGCCCGAAGGCGGCGTCAACCTGTCGCCCGTGGCCGGCGGATTGCGCGATCTCTACACGCTCTACTTGCCGCCGTTCCGCGCGGCGGTGGTGGAGGCCGGCGCTTTGTGCGTCATGCCTGCTTACAGCGAGTATGA
>Ga0116147_1004237_pt1 | contig 12961 bp, 15 predicted proteins | sample AD_JPNHG3_MetaG_FD_89749 | JGI IMG/M metagenome (GOLD analysis project Ga0116147, IMG submission 89749) | Active sludge microbial communities of municipal wastewater-treating anaerobic digesters from Japan - AD_JPNHG3_MetaG | ecosystem: Engineered > Bioreactor > Anaerobic > Digestate | place...
AGCTTGTTTCTGTTATAATGCGCCATCTTGACTTGATGATTGAGGAATATGGCAATTATGGAATCAACCTTATGAGAAAGCATCTTGTGAGATATATCCATGACACAAAAAATGCCTCAAAGATAAGAAGCTCTCTTGTATCTGCTGCAACAAGGGAGGAGATTGCTTATATTTTGAAAAATATTGAGGCTAATGTATGATTGTGGGCACCGGTATTGATCTTGTAAAGATTATAAGAATAGAAGAGCTCTTTGTTCAATATGGAGATAGATTTTTAAAAAAAATATTATCTTCTGAGGAGATAAAAAATATTCCCTCTGTTCAAAAAGAAGAGTATATAGCAGGAAGATTTGCAGCCAAGGAGGCTTTAGCCAAAGCAACAGAACATAGATTCAATATGACAGAGATTTCTGTTTTAAATGATAGTAGTGGCAAACCTTTTTTTAGTGGGAAGTTTTTTGAAAATGAGATGGCAGGTAAAAAAATACATCTTTCCATATCCCATGATGGAGACTATGCTGTTGCCTTTGTTGTTATTGAGGCGTAGCTTTATAGATACTTTATAGATAATAATGCTTTTGCTCTTTTACTGTTGATATTGGGAATCTGCCATAATGATGGCCTGGCCATATTACAGTTTCATCAGGGAGGCGTAAAATTTTTTCTTTGATGGATTTCATTATTTGCAGATAATTGCCACCTGATATATCTGTTCTGCCCATTCCTTCTGTAAATAGAGTATCCCCTGTAAATAAATTGCCTTCACCATATAGACATATACTGCCTGGGGAGTGCCCTGGTGTGTGTATTACTGTTAACTTTGAATTGCCAAATTCTATTACATCTCCATCGTTGAGAGTTTTTAGATTATACTCGGTTTCTCTTCCTGAACGGAGGAAGTCCACTATTCTGGTTGTTGTCTTTTCAAGGTAGCAAAGGTCTTCTTTATGTATAAGAATCTCTGCCCCTGTTTTTTTTATAAAATATCTGTTACCACCTATGTGGTCAAAATGTCCATGGGTATTTATTATTTTTGTAACAGTGAATTCATGGAGATCTATCATTGATAGAATTTTGTCAAAATCAAAAGCTGGATCTATTAAAATAGCTTCTTTTGTAGATTCATCCCCTATGAGATAACAAAAAACTCTCATGTGTCCTACTAAGATCTGCTCTATGACCATCTCACACCTTTAGGTTGCTATAGTTTGTAAGGTTATTTTGAAAATATTTAAAATTCTAAGCTCTCTTAAAATTAGTATTACAGGATTATAAAATCAACCTTATTTTTTTGTTTATCAATTTTTTCAAAAAGAATCATTGACAGAAAAGCTTATCTTCCAAATATGGTATTAATTCTCAGGGCGGGGTGGAAGTCCCCACCGGCGGTTATCCTTTATGGAAAGCCCGCGAGCGCCTGTTATCAGGGTCAGCAGATCCGGTGAGATTCCGGAGCCGACGGTTATAGTCCGGATGGAAGAGAGTTTGTAGCTTGATTACCTATTGAGCAGATGCTTTCTTATACTCTTTTCCAGTAAATTTACAAAATATTTAACTGGAGACACACCATGAAAACAAGCACAATTCCTGAAGTTATTGAAGACATTCGTAATGGAAAGATGATTATCCTTGTTGATAATGAAGACAGGGAAAATGAAGGGGATCTTGTCATTGCTGCAGAATTTTGCACCCCGGAGGTGATTAATTTTATGGCAAAGTATGGCAGAGGCCTCATCTGTGTTCCTCTCACACAGGACAGAGTAGCAAAGCTTGGTCTTGAGCTTATGGTCCAGGATAACACGGATAAGTATGGAACTGCTTTTACTGTTTCTGTAGATGCAAAGGAAGGGACTACCACAGGAATCTCTGCCCATGATAGAGCAAAAACTGTTCAGGTATTAATTGATGATAATACAAAGCCAGAGGATTTGCGCAAACCCGGTCATCTTTTCCCTCTCGCTGCAAGAAAAGGGGGAGTTCTTGTTAGAGCAGGCCACACAGAGGGCGCAGTGGATCTCCCAAGACTTGCAGGTCTTAAACCCGCTGGAGTTATTTGTGAAATCTTAAACGAAGATGGCACAATGGCTCGTAGACCCCAACTCGATGTGTTTGCTCAAAAGCACGGTTTAAAGATTGCAACGATCTCTGACTTAATAAAATACAGGCAGCATAAAGAAAAGCTTGTAAGAAGGGTCTCAGAAGCTGAGATGCCAACTGATTATGGCAACTTCAGAATATATGCCTATGAATCCGATGTGGATGATAAAACTCATATTGCTCTTGTGAAGGGAAACATTGAAGGAGCAAAAGAAGTGCCTGTAAGGGTTCATTCTGAATGTCTCACCGGTGATGTTTTTGGCTCAAGAAGATGTGATTGTGGCTCTCAACTTCATAGGGCTATGGAATATATAGAAAAAGAAGGAGTTGGTGTAATACTTTATCTCAGGCAGGAAGGAAGGGGCATCGGCCTTGGCAATAAGATTAAGGCATACCATCTTCAGGATAAGGGTCTTGACACAGTTGAAGCGAACCTACAACTCGGTTTCCCTTCTGATCTTAGAAATTATGGCATTGGCGCTCAGATACTTGTAGATCTGGGGCTTACAAAGATAAAGCTCATGACAAATAATCCTAAGAAAATCATTGGCATTGAAGGCTATGGACTTGAGATTACAGGAAGAATCCCAATAGAAATACCTCCTCGCCAGGAGAATAAATTTTATCTTGAAACCAAAAGGGATAAGATGGGCCATCTTATTCTTGGAAATGGAAAATCAAATAATAAAAATATAGAAGGTGAAAATTAGTGGCAGAAAACCGGCTTCCTACAGTTTTAGTGGTAGATGACGAAGAGGTGGTTCGCTTTACCATACAAAAAAAGCTTTCTCGTATGGGGTTTAATGTTATTTCATTTGAAAAGGGTGAGGATGTTCTTTACTATTTAAAGTCAGATTCAGGCCCTGCCGATTTGCTTATAACAGATATTAAACTAAGAAAAATGGATGGCATTGAGCTTTTGCGAAAGGTGAATAGTCTTGAAAATCCTGTGCCTGTTCTCATTGTGAGTGGCCATGGAAACGTTGAGGATGTTATCAGCGCACTTCGCTATGGTGCAAGCGATTTTATTCGCAAGCCCTTTGATATAAATGATCTTGCTTCTTCTGTTAAATCTATACTCAAACGCAAACAGGAAACAAAAACAGACAGCTTAGGACAGTATAAGGTTTATGTAAAGGAAAAGCTGATTGTCCCCAATGAGCCTGATCTAATTAACTCCTTATGTTATAATCTTACAAAGGATTTGTCAGATGCTGGTCTTTTTAATTATACTACCTCTGAGAATATTGCTCTTTCTCTTAAAGAGGCAATTTCAAATGCCATGTTTCATGGGAATTATGAAATTGATTCCTCTCTCAGGGAAAGTGGTGGCATGAAGGAATTTAACGAAGAGATTGAAAAGAGAAAAAATGTATTGCCTTTTAAAAATAGAGTTTTAAAAATAACCTATGAATTCACTCCAGAATATGTCTATTATGAAATAGAAGATGAAGGCCCTGGATTTGATTATAATTCTTTACCTGATCCACGAGATCCAGATAACTTTTTTAAAAATTGTGGAAGAGGATTGCTCATAATAAGGATACACATGGATGAGGTTTCATGGAATGAAAAGGGTAATGCTATAAAACTAAAAAAATACAAGGTAAGCAGAGGTTAAATTTTAAATATGGAAGCTGTTAAGTGGAATGGAGATTCTGTAACAATTTTAGATCAACGATTGCTCCCTCTCAAAGAGGTTTATAATACATACAAAAATTATACAGATGTTGCTTATGCCATAAAGAGCATGGAAACAAGAGGAGCACCGGCTATTGGTATAACTGCTGGAATGGGCATTGCTCTTGCTGCAAAAACTATTGCAGCTAAGTCTCTTGAGGAATTTAAGGAAGAGATGGAAAAGGTGCTAAATTTATTTGCTTCCACAAGACCAACGGCTGTTAATCTTTTCTGGACTATCAACAGGATGAGGTCTATTATATTATCTGCAAGGGATCTGGATGTTATCAAGAGCGCTTTAGAAACTGAGGCTATTAAGATTCTTGAAGAGGATATTGCTGCCAATAAGCAGATGGGTAAAAACGGTGCACGGTTCCTGGATGATGGGGATATTGTTATGACTCACTGTAATGCTGGAGCTCTTGCAACAGGAGGGTACGGAACAGCCCTCGGGGTTATACGTGCTGCAATTGAAGAGGGTAAGCAAATTGAAGTCTTTGCCTGTGAAACCAGACCATATCTTCAAGGAGCAAGGCTTACAACCTGGGAGTTATTAAAAGATAACATTCCTGTAACTTTGATTACAGATAATATGTCTGGATATTTTATGAAAAATGGCACAATTAAAAAGATTATTGTAGGAGCAGATCGCATTGCACGAAATGGAGATGTTGCAAATAAGATAGGCACCTACAGCCATTCTGTTCTTGCAAAGGAGCATGGAATACCTTTTCTTGTGGCAGCGCCTATCTCTACACTGGATCCCGATACCCCCACAGGAGATGATATTGTTATTGAAGAGAGAAGTGTTGATGAGGTTGCCTATATAGGTAATGTTCAGATTGCCCCTGAGGGTATAAAAATAAAGAATCCATCTTTTGATGTGACTCCAGCTAAAAATATCACTGCAATAATTACAGAAAGAGGTGTGATAGAAAAACCAGAGGGCAAGGGGATAATGGAACTTTTTTAGAATAGGCTTTTACCACAGGAAAGATCTGTAGTAAAAAAGCAGAATTGTATCTCCAAAGAGCAAGGTAATAATTATTCCAAAGGCGATGAAAGGTGCAAAGGGAATTTTTAGCCGGAAATTTCCTCCTTTTAATAATGCATAGATTGTTCCAAAAAGCGCTCCACTTATAAGTGATATTTCAAGCAAAACTATGCTCATCTCAAGACCAAGGAGAAAACCCGCTGCCATATAAAGCTTTATATCGCCTCCACCAAAGGCTCCTGGGAATATAAAAAGCATCAGAAGAAAAAAAATCGAGAGAAAAAGAAATCCATAAAAGTTATTAGCTATATCCCCTGACTTTGATATTGGATAAATTGACAGGGCTACAATAAGAAGGACAAGAGATGGTGGTATAATCATTGTCCTGTAATCAACTATCGCAAGGGCAGTGACAACCGAGCAGATAAGATATATGAACAAGGATAAGAGGCTTACTCCTTTAATATAAAATACTGCAACAGCAAGGAGCCCATAAAATATTTCCCACAGAGGATAGCTTATGCTTATCCTTGCTCCACAGATTTTGCATTTTCCAAAATTTAATAGGTATCCCACAATGGGTATTAGTGAGACAATGCCAAGGGCTTTTTTGCAATTATTGCATTTTGATCTTGAAAATAGTGCCTTAAAGGGATCTGACTTAAAAGAGCCCTCTATATATCTAAGAGCAAGAGTGTAAAAGAAACTACCAGCAAATGTTCCTGCAACAAATATTAAGCTTAATATAGCCATTAAATTATATACCTGAGTTTACATTATAATTTATCCCAACTCCAATCTCAAAGGAGTTAAGTCCCATATAAATTTCTGAGTTGCCGTTGTCGCTTTTTACTGTAAAGTTTTTGCTCATATATTTTATGTATTCAAAGGAAATTGAGTAGTTTCTGGAGAGAGTAGTCTCTGCACCTATTTTAAAGTGAAATCCAGGTATATATCCAGAGTATGTATTTTTTTTGTCGGGGAAGCGAGTCAATGTTGCGTAATCGCTTTTGTTGACCTCAAGCATCATAAAACTCAAGTTTAATCCTCCGCCAATAAAAAATCTGGAGGTATTCCATGCTGGTAAAATAATAGCCATAGTAAATGGGAAGGTAAAGCGTGAATACTTTAGTTCTATGGTGTTTTTATCTCCACTGGATGGAGTTATACTTCCTTTTTCATTGAAAAAAAAGAATGTGGAGTATTCCCAGGCCAGTTGCATCATAAATCTGTCATAGAAATAGCGAAAGTTAATACTGAGAGATGGAGAGTATATTGTATCAATCTCATTTATAGATGTTGAGGGATCGCTGTATTGAGTAAGCCTCATATCGTGATTGATGTCATTGCGTATTTTATCAATTGCACCGTTTTGTCCATCAACTGCAAATAAAAATCCTGTACTGAATGTTCCTGTAGCATAAAGCTCTGTGTAAAGCAAGAGTGTTAATATGAGCAAAAGGAATCTCTTCATATAATTAACTTCCTAAAAGTCATAGTAAAATAAAACTCCAGCAGAAAAAGAGTATGATGTGAAGTCAATCCTTCCGTAGTCTGAGTTATCTTCAATAGAATTGCTCTGACCATTCATATAGGTTATGGTGCAAAATAAAGACATGTGGTCTGATACAAGGTATTCCCCTCCAAACTCAGCCATAAGAGGCAAAGCGTATCCCTGAAATGATGCTTTGTGTTCTGTAGAGATTGATTTGAAACTGTCACTTCTCTTGCCGTAAGCGAAGGCTCCGCCTATTCCAAAGAAGAGCTTTGACTCATCCCAGAAGGAAATTATAACCCCACCTGTAAGTGGGACATAGAAAAACCACAGAGAGTATTTGACCTCAACAGCCTCATCACCAGAACCAAAATTGTTCAGGGTGAAACCGCTGCCTCCGTGATAAGATTTAACATAGTTAAACCCACTTTTAAAATATATGGATTCACCAGAAATGCGAATTTCGGATCCGCCCAATATGGCCATTGGCTTTTCTATTGTAGATGTTACAATCCCATCTTTTGATCTATTTATATCATTGATTCCGTCGTGGACTCCAAGATTTTGATTTTGCCATTGAGAATAAAAGGAGCCTCCAATCTCCGGGCTATAGCCTCCTTTTAGAGAAATAGCTATTGATGAGGCAAAGCCTTCACTGTAGCACAAAATGAAAAATATTATTGGGATTATTCTCTTCATGTTTTTAATCATATCTGTTAAAGTGATAAATGCAACCTATGCGGAATCTGTTTCCACTGTAATCTATAGTGACATCCTTATATGTCCCAGTTGATGCAACAGGAGAACTGCGCACAGACATATACTCCCATTCTACAAGAAGGGACATATCGTTAAATATTTCTGATTCGATTCCAGCTATAAATCCTGTGCCAAAAAGTTGAGTATCAATTTTATTCTTTGATGCACCCTCAACATATCCATAACCGAAAATATAGGAGCCTCCTCCTCCAAAATAAAGTGAGCCATAGTCTCTTATGGTGAGGTTAAGACCACCATATACAGGGACTTCCCAAAATATAATTTTTGTATATTCAAGGTTTCCAATTGAACTGTCTCTGATTTTACCCTTTTCAATTGGGTAGGAGTATTCAACGCCGCTTCTGAAAAAGACAAATCCCATATCAAATTTAAAAATCCCACCAAGGGAGAGATTGTTCTGGTAATCTACAGATGCGCCTGATTTTTCATCAAAATTTCCAACGTCATTTTGATAGCCAACAGTAATGCCAGCGGATACTTTACCAGAGGCAAGTAAAACTTGATTTATAAATATAAATAAAATTATGTATATTAGTTTTTTCATATTAACATCTATAAGTTGAATATACTATAAACTTCGCCATAATTGTAACATTTCTTGAGCAGTTATGGCAATTAAAAATATTGACAAAAAAAGAGCAATAAATGGAATTAAAACATGAAAAGAAAGAATTTTTTATTAATGACTCCTTTGTTGCTCTTTATAAGCTGTAGCAGTGCTTTAAATTTTGCCACAGTTGATCAAAATGTTTCAGAGGTAGCACTAAAGGTTTCAAAAAAAGAGGATGTGAATTTTGATTTGCTAAATAAAAATTCTAAAGGATATTATTATGTTCTCAATAGCCGTGGGGTAGTTATTTATCATCCAAAAAAAGCTTTGGAAGGTAAGAATTTTGGGGATCTTGAATTTGTAGCAGCTATATTGTCTAAGAAGAATGGCTGTATAAAAGGGATTTTTGATAATAGAGAGAGGATAATTATTTTTAAAGAAATGGGAAGCGATATACTTTGCTATACCATATCGCCAGAATATATAACCAGTAATTATAATTGTGATATATATAAAGGGGAAGGGAAATGAGTGAATTTTCATCAGTAGTATTATCTGGAGGAGGAAGTCGCTGTCTCTGGCAGGTGGGTTTTTGGGACACAGTTGCTCCTGCTCTTAAGTTAAAGCCAAAAATTTTTGCAGGAGTCAGTGCTGGAGCTGCAATGGCTGGCATGATTGCCACAGGCACATCAACAATAGGGATCAGGCTTATAAAAGAGGCAACAGGGAAAAATAAAAGAAATTTCTATCCAGGAAATATTTTAAGAAAAGAGAGAGTTTTTCCTCATTATGAGATATATAAAAATACAATTTTGAATACACTTGATAATAAGGCCTTAAAAAAGCTCAAAAATGGGCCAGAGGTAAGAGTTTTGTTTGCACATCCACCTTTTTATCTTGGTGCAAGGACTGGGGTTTTTGTAGGCCTTATGAGCTATGTAATAGAAAAGCATACTCTACATCCTGTGCATCCTGAATTTGCTCGTAAACTTGGTTTTACCTGGACAGTTGCAAGGCTTAATGACTGTAAAAGCGCTGAGGAGGTGGCTCATCTCATCTTATGTTCTTCATGCACACCGCCTTTTGTGCCAGTATTGAGATATAATAAGAGAATAACCCTTGATGGAGGGATAATTGATAATGTTCCTGTCTCTGCTCTGGAAGATGTTAATGATTCTGGTAAAACTTTGATTCTTATGTCACGTATATATCGAAGCGATAAAATTCCCAATGACCCCAAAAGGGTCTATGTTCAACCCTCAAGAGATCCTGGCATAGGTAAATGGGATTACACAAGCCCTGATGGATTACAGGCAGCTTATGATCTTGGAAGATATGATGGTGAAAAATTTTTAAAAAATTATAAGTTTTGAGGTTAAAATTTTTTTAAATTTTTTATACATTATTCGTTTCTCCTTTAAGAGGTATTTTTTGAGTGAATGTCTCTTGACAATAAATCGAAGATGCCTTAAATTATTAAAAGGAGATAAAAATGCCTGGACGTTTATCTGTAGAGGTTTATGAAATTTTTGAAAGAAATTTTAATAACAAGGAAGATGCCTTGAAGATTATTAATGCCTTTGAAGAAACAATAAATGAAAGCGTTTCAGTTTCATGGTATAAAACAAAAAATGAGATGCTTTCTGAAATTTTTTCTGTTGTGGCCACCAAAGAGGATTTGCGTAGTCTCAGGGTCGAACTTCTTGGGGAGATGAAGAAGGATAAAGCAGAAATTCTTGGCAGGCTTTATGCTTTATATGAAAAAACGGAGAAAGACAAAGCAGAGCTCCTTGGAATGATTGAGCAAAATAAGACAGAACTCCTTGGAATGATTGAGCAAAATAAGACAGAGCTCCTTGGAATTATTGAGCAAAACAAGACAGAGCTCCTTGGAATTATTGAGCAAAACAAGACAGAGCTCCTTGGAATAATTGAGCAAAACAAGACAGAACTCCTTGGAATTATTGAAAGTAACAGAATAGAGCTTAATGCTAAAATTGATACAATTTACCTGAAGCTTGATAGAAAGATTACTCTGTGGTCTTTTTCTATTATTTTTATAATAATTTTCTTAAATCAAAACGCACTGGAATTTATAGCAAAAATCATTGGCCTCATTAAATAATAATTTGACCAAACTTGTTGTATTCAGACAAAAAATAAAGGGAAAGAGCTGTTACTGCAATTGAGTGATTTATTTCTCCATTGCCAAGCATCTCTTTCACTTCAAAGACATCTGCTGTGATGACTTCAATATCCTCAGCTATATCTAAATTTTGATCTGAGATTTTACGGCATTTGTCTATAAAATAAAAGCTTATTGTGTTAGTCATTATTGCAGGGTTCACCCAGAGCCTTTTTAAAAGATGAATTTCTTCTCCTTCAAAGCCAGTTTCTTCTTTTAGTTCACGTATTGCACATTCTTCTGGATTTTCCCCTTCTTCTATAACTCCCCCTGGAGTTTCTATTGATATTTCATCATTTCCCAGTCTGTGTTGCTTTACAAGAATGAATTTATTATCCCTTGTTAAGGCAATGACATTGATCCAGTTAAAGGTTTCAATAACAGAAAAATCCCATTCTATTGATTTATCTGGATGGGAGCATTTTTTGATTATTACAGAGAGAATTCTGTTTTCAAAGACCTTTATTGTATTTTTAACTTTCCATTTATCCATTGTGGTTTCTTGTTTTTTTATGATTTAGCAAAAGTTCCACATGGTCTGTTATAATTCCATAGGAATAATTATAAACTGCATCGAAATCCTCTGTTGTATTTACTGTCCAGAATATGATCTTTATCGCCAAAAGCCTCATTAAGAGGATAAATAGCTTTTGTGTAATGCCGGTATTTTTTGTGAATTCCTTTATTGGAAGGTTAACCGACCATGGCCTGTATTTAATCACCCTCAACAGTGGAGGGAATATTCTGTTATCGAAATTAAAATCCTCAAATAGCAGACCGATTTTAAATCCATTTTTTTTAAATGAGACAAGGAGTTCGTGTTTGAATGAGGAGATTAAAATATTATTAAAGGCCTTATGATTTTTAAGAATATGGGCTATTTTTTCTGCGTCATCAAGGGAGAGAGTCTCTTCTTTTAGTTCTATGTTTATAAATTTGTCCTCTGGAATAAAATCTAATAATTCTTTCAAAGAAGGTATGCTCTGACCCTTTATTTTAATTTTTTTTAATTCTTTGTATGAGGTTTGTCCAATTGTTCCCTTTTTACCAGTAAGTGGAAGTAGCTCCTCATCGTGGTAAATTATATATACTCCATCTTTAGTTTTTTGCACATCACATTCAAGGCCATCAGCTCCATGTTTGAATCCTTCTGAAAATGCAAGGAGAGTATTTTCAGGAAATCTGGCTCTGTAGCCTCTATGTCCAATAATGAGAGGTAAATCCTTCATAAGCACCTATTTTTTGCATATATAGATTGTGGCAATGCCAAAGGTTTTCTTTTTATAAGACACTTCTGTAAAACCAGAATTTTTAATCCTCTGGATGAGCATTTCCCTTTCCAGAAAAGTTGAGATACTCCCAGCCAGATATGAATATGCCTCATCCTTTCCTGAGATTATCCCACCAATGAAAGGTAGAATTTTCCCAAGATAGAGATTGTAGAAAAACCTGACAAAAATATTATCAGGCCGTGTAAGCTCAAGTATAAGAAGTTTTCCATCAGGTTTTAGAACCCTTAGAGATTCTGCAAGAAAAATATCAATATCTGGAATATTTCTTATGCCAAAGGCAATTGTCAGAAAGTCAAAAACACTGTTTTTAAAGGGAAGAGCGCAGGCATCTGCAGAAAGGTTCTCTCCTGTAAGCCATCCCCTGTCTTTGCCTTTTTTGAGCATGTTAAAGGAAAAATCCAGAGAAATAACTTTTCCATTAGATTTTATAATCTGCCTGGTGAGATCCCCTGTTCCACAACACAAATCAAGGACTATTTTGTTTTTAAGGCCTGCAATTTTGACAAGGTCACGCCTCCATAGGTTATCAATGCCCAGTGAAAGAATTCTGTTTAGCAAATCATAGGTTGGAACTATTGAGTCAAACATTGAGCGAATATATCGCTTTTTTTCCGATGGGTTTGTGTTGTTAATTTCATATCTGGAGTAATTATTCATATCCATACCGCTACAATGGACAAAATTAAAACCTGCCAATTTTTATTTCAAGGATTAATTGAAATGTAAGCTATTTTAATCATGTTCCACAGTGTTGTAGTAAATTGCTGAATCTGTAGGTGTCCGATAATCAATCCAGATTATAAAAGGATTCCATGGCAAAGTGTCGTTATAATTAACCATGACAAATAAAGGCTCTGTGGAGCTATAGGAATTAAGAATTCCAATTTGTATTCCATCATAATCATTAGGGACAGCACCATCTGCATCCCACACAGCGCCAGATCTTGAACCAGAGGAATCTACATAAGTGGCATGTATTGTATAGCCAAGAGGATAGTAATATCTGCTGTCAATCCAGGAGACAATCACTCCGTTATTGTTGTCACTTACAAGGGATATGTAGCTTTTACGTGTATCAGAATTTCCAGTATAGTATCCCAGAGAGTGAACTATCTGGGAAGAGTATATGGCAGCACCTGTAGCAGGATTGAATTTTGATATATAGATATTTCCATTTGATGAGTATGCAACTATAGGATTGTTTGATGAGTCCAGAATAATGACAGAATCAGTTTCAACAGCTGCAGTGCCTGCAACAGTAATATTCCACATGTTGACAATATTTATATTCCTTCTTGTTAGATAAACATTACCACCATTTTCATACAATACATAGATCCCATTTGCTCCATCGGACACAACATCAATAATAGTCCCTGTCCCTGCAATTACAGTAGGACCAGAAACGATTCCTGTTGCACTTACTTTGCTTCCATAGATACTTGGGGCTGCACCAACCTCATATATAACAAAGGCGCTTCCATTGTTATCAGAAATAGCTACAGGGTATTTTGCAACAGAGGCAGTGTCATAAATCGTTATAGTCCCACCGCAATCTGTTCCATCTAATAATCGCAAGAGTTCCGCATATATGTTATCATTATTTTGAAAAGCCACTAATATGCGTGGCTGATAAATTGAATATCTCTGCCCTTTTGCAGTAAATATATCGTTTTGAAGAGTCAATTGTGTCGCATTGTCAACAGAAATAACAATAGTCTCGCTACCTGTATCGTTGTTGTGGACTATATCGCCAGGTCTTACAGGTCTGTAGGCAGATGTAAAGGTTGCATTTGCATCACTTAATATGTTAGTGTCATTGCCATTTATGCCAGTTTCTATAACTGGCTCATTTGTGGAAAATACTATAAAGCCTTGATCTGCTACA
>Ga0116147_1004253_pt1 | contig 12907 bp, 13 predicted proteins | sample AD_JPNHG3_MetaG_FD_89749 | JGI IMG/M metagenome (GOLD analysis project Ga0116147, IMG submission 89749) | Active sludge microbial communities of municipal wastewater-treating anaerobic digesters from Japan - AD_JPNHG3_MetaG | ecosystem: Engineered > Bioreactor > Anaerobic > Digestate | place...
GTCTGGCCCGGGGACTCGGGGGTGACCCTCGCCTCGAAGGTTCCCCGCGCCGACCCGTCGCGGATCGTCATGGCCGACGGCCCGGTGATGGAGACGCTCTGCTGCACGCGGGCCCTGCCCAGGATTGTGCGCGCGGCCTCGGCCGCCTTGACCCACTGCCCGCCCGTCCACATCCAGGCCACGACACGGACGGAGTTGACCCCTTCGCCGGGTACGGCCGCCTTCACCGTATCCCCGTTGCCGCCGAAGACCCTGCCGTTGAGGCTCCACACGAACCCGTAGCGCGCCCCGGGCACGGGGGACGCGATCCGGGCGCGGAGCGTGATCTCTTCGCCTGCGGGCGCCTCCGGGGCCGAGGCGGAAATCTCCAGGGCCGTCGATGCAACCGGTGACGGCTCGCGGGCCATCGAGGCCTCGAGGGTCCGGCAGCGGCCTTCCTGCTCCGCGATCTCTCTCTCCGTGGGCCGGGTCTGGCGTGCGGCATAGTTGCGCCGGGACTGCAGGTTCATCTGCACCACCGAAAGGGTGCCTTCGACCCTCTGCCGCTCGCCCTCGAGGGGCGGCAGGGCCGCTCTGAGCCGCGCGATTTCCGGGTTGACCTCCCCGTCGAGCCTCCGGGTGATCTGCTGCGCTCGGCTGCAGGCGCCGGACATCGAGGGGAACCAGGCCTCCCGGCAATCCTGCTGTGCCTTCGGCAGCTCGCCGCCCAGGGCCTTCTGCTCCTGCTCGAGCGAAGCAAGTCGGCTCGAGGCCTCCCGGATCTGCGGGATCAGGGCATCGAGCTGCGCCTGCAGCTCTGCGGTCTGCCGTTCCATGCCGGGCAGGTCGGCCGTCATGCGGTCATGATACCGCGCCATGTCGAGCATCTGGGCCAGCCTGTGCCGGCAGGCGGCAGCCTCGACCCTGCCCGTTTGGGCGAGGTCGTCGATCCTCTGGGCCTCCGCGGGTCCGCCGCAAAGCATCAGGGCCGCCAGGGCGAGCGGGGCGAGGCGTCGTGTCTTCAAAGCGCTCATCGCGTTTCCTCCGGGTCGGGGAGATTCCGTGCACGTCGCCTTCCTTGCAGGACCGGTGCCATCGGTCCCGCTGCAAAAGGCCGGGAATTTCGGAGGGAAAGATGGTAGAAAGGATGCATTCCCGCAACCGCGGCAGGAGGGCAGGGCGATGGGCGACGAGTCGGCGTATCGGCCGGTGACCCGCGAGATCGCGGCGGAGCTGCAGACCATCGTGGGGGAGAGAAACCTGATCTTCGGAGACGGGGAGCTTCTCCGCCCCTATTCGCACGACGAGGTCGCAGGCCCCGAGTATGCCCGCATGCCCGAGGCCGTCGTCAAGCCCACATCGGCCCGGGAGGTCTCCGAGATCCTGAAACTCGCCAACCGGCACCGCGTGCCCGTCACCCCCCGGGGCGGCGGGACGGGCCTCTCCTGCGGGGCCGTGCCCCTCCACGGGGGCATTGTGCTGTCTGTCGAGCGGATGAACCGGATCCTGGAGATCGACCGGGAGAACCTGGCGGCCGTCGTGGAGCCCGGCGTCGTGACCAGCGAGATCGGCAGGGCCGTGCAGGAGTTCGGCCTCTTCTACGCGGGCTATCCCATGAGCTTCGAGTCCTGCTGCATCGGCGGCAACCTGGCCGAGAACGCCGGCGGCGGCCGCGCGATCAAGTACGGCGTCACGGGGCACTACGTCCTGGGGCTGGAGGCCGTCCTGCCCACGGGCGAAATCATTCGGCTGGGCGGAAAGCGGGTCAAGGACGTCACGGGTTACGACCTCATCCACCTGCTGGTCGGCTCGGAGGGGACACTGGCCGTCTTCACGGAGATCATCCTGCGGCTGCTCCCCCGGCCGGCAGCCACGGCGGTCCTTCTCATCCCCTTCGGGAGCGCCTCGGAGGCCGTCGAGGCCTTCCCCCGGGTCGTCGCCCGGGCGGGCATCCTGCCGGCGTCCATCGAGTTCATGGACCGCCTCTCCGTGGAGACGGTCTACCGGTTCCTGGGAGAAACCCCCCCGCGCCCCGGCATCGGGGCCATGCTCCTCGTCGAGCTCGACGGCTCGAGCCGGGAGAAGGTCGACGAGGAGAGCCAGAGAATCGGGGAGCTGTTCCTCGAGGAGGGCGCCCTCGATGTCTACGTGGGAAACACCCCCACGACGGAGAGAAAGATGTGGGCCCCCCGCGTGAACCTCGCCGAGGCCTTCAAGTCGCTCTGTCCCGTGCAGAGCCTCGAGGACGTCGTGGTCCCCACGGCCCGGATCCCCGAGCTCATCCGGCAGCTGGAGCGCCTGGCCGTCAAGTACGACGTCCTCATCCCCTGTTACGGCCACGCAGGGGACGGCAACCTGCACGCCACGCCGGTCAAGAAACCGGATACCCCCTTGGAGGCCTGGAAGGAGCGGCTCCCGCTGATCCTGACCGAGCTCTACGGCATCGTCCACGGTATCGGGGGGACCATCAGCGGCGAGCACGGCATCGGCTCGAAGCGGGCGGGCTACCTGCCCATCGTCATGAGCCCCGAGCTGATCGATCTCCAGAAACGGATCAAGCGGCTCTTCGACCCGCTGAACATCCTCAACCCGGGTAAGATCTTTCCGTAATGGAATCAAAAGGGGCCGGCCGCTTTCCTCTCGGGGAGGCGGCCGGCCCCCGCCCTGTCGCGTGTCGTCGCCGCACGTCCTGCGCATCAGCAGCCGAGAGGCGGCTACTGGATCCGCCGGTCGCGCCAGAGCAGCACGTTGGCCCGGGTCGTCATGGACGGCGGGTTGATCCCGATCCGTCGGGAGTGCACCCCGCCCGTCGCGCTGCTGGCCGTCACGAACAGATCGGGCGACTTGGTGCTGGGGTTGTAGGAGATCACCGGCGCCGAGGGGACGCCTCCCCCGAGGGGCATGCTCTTGGCCGATCCCGGCAGGATCCCCGTGCCGCCGACGAAGTCGATCCCGTAGAGCTTCCCCGTCCCGCCGGAGCCGCAGGCGCTCGCCCCCGCCGAGTCCGGCGTGAAGGAGGTGAAGTAGACCACCCCGTGGAAGACCGCCGAGTCGGCGAGCACCTTCTCCCCGGTGCCCGTCAGGCTGATGTACCAGCCCTTCCGGGTGTCGCTGTCCGTGTAGGTCGACGAGGTGATGTTGATCAGGTCGGCCAGCGCCCGGGGGGCGGCCGCGTCGCTGTCCTTGACCGCGTAGAATCTGTTCGCGACCGTGGTGCCCGTCACGTCGACCTTGTCGCCGGTGCCCCAGAACACCCAGAGATTCCCCCTGGCGTCACGCGCCACCGACGGGATCGCATAGACGGCCCCCGCCGTTCCCGCGAAGAGGCGCCTGCCCGTCCAGTTGGCCGTGTTGCAGGAGGCGCCGCTTGCGTAGGAGCAGAAATCGAAGCGCCACATCGTCCCGCCCAGATCGCCGACGTAGACCCGGTCGATGTAGCCGTCGTTGTCCGTGTCCACCATGGCCGCCGAGCCCGGCACGGAGTAGCTCATGTTGGAGTCGTCGGCGTGCGTGTAGCTCCACAGGATGTTTCCGTCGGCCAGGTCGATGACGAAGAAGCCCTTGCCCCGCTTGTCGCAGTCCGTGCCCGTGCAGGAGGACAGGTTATGGCCGCCCCCCAGGAAACCGACCCACCGCTCGATCCCGTTGATCTTCACGCGCCCGATGTAGACCTTGCTCCAGGGCTCGCCCAGGTAGGGCGCCTGGGCCGCCGTGGGGTTGAGGCGCCACCGGTAGGTGGGCGCGGAGGTCGTGTTCGTGATGTCCAGGGCGTGGTAGCCGCAGTAGTAGGGGTAGCTCGCCGAGTAGTTGCTGTCGAACCCGGAGGTGCAGGTGCTCGAGGAACTCCAGAGATAGCTCATGGCGCCGCGCCCCTCGCCGAGGATCAGCAGGGTCCTCCATTCCGAGAGGAGCTTGGCCCCGGGGTTGCCGGGCGGGGTCGTCGGGAGCCACACCTCGGCCACCGAGATGGGGCCGTCGACGAAGTACTGGTGCGAGAGGCCCGTCGGGTGAACCTTGTGGGCGACATTCTTGAGCTTGTGCAGGAAGTTCGGCGGGATGAAGCTCCAGGCCTCGCTGCCGTCGCTCGTCTTGAAGGCGTGGAGCTGGCCGTTGTTGGTCCCTGCCACGACGATGCGCTTGCCGTTGGCCGAGGTCCGGGTGTTGGTCACCCGGAAATCGTCGTAGGCCGTCGGGTTCCGGGGGTCGAAGTTGTCCCGGAAGTAGGGCGTCGGGGTCCCCACCGTCACGGGCGAGGAGCGGAAGATGTCGCCCAGCTTCCAGTTGTCCGCGTTGGAGGCGCTTTCCCCCCGGATGTAGCCGACGATGTCGTCGCGCTCGCCCGTCGTCGACACCCCCAGGTCCGCAGGGGCGATGTTCGACGTGGTGAAGGGCGTCAGTGCGCTCGAGCCCTTGTAGGTGTAGATGTTCCGGCTCGCCGCCGACGCGGCCTTGAGGAGGGCCCCGGCGTCCCAGAGGGCGGCGCCCACGGTGCCGTCGGCGTTGATGGCGTACTTGGTGAGGTGTCCGGTCCACAGGGGGTCCGTGCCCACGGGCTGGAAGGAGGCCTCGTAGAGGTAGTTCTCGTCGGAGGCCCGTGCCGAGGCGATGGAGGCCGTCGCGAAGGACTGGCTCGACTCGCGGATGAGGTTCAGGGCCTGCTTGAGGGCCGTCTGGAGCTCGCCGCCGTTGTTGGCCATGAAGGCGTAGCCCGTCAGGGGGATGTTGCCCGGGTCGTTGTTGACGGCGAAGCAGTAGCCGTTCCAGTCGCACTGCCCCGTGAGCTCCGTCTCGTTGACCGCGCAGGGGTCGGGCGAGAAGGCCGCCAGGTTCAGGGCCGACGTGCTGCCCGTGTTAGCCACCAGCGGGTTGTCGGTGCCGGCGTGGTAGGCCATCCACTCGAGGGTGTACTTCTCGTGGGCCGGCATGTTGGAGCCGAAGCCCACGACGAAGACCTTGTAGCCGGCATCCTTCAGCGCCTTGGCCCGCAGGACCGAGAGCCGGCGCTGCTTGTATTGCGTCACGGCCAGCCCGTCTCCGTAGTCGCAGGACTGGGTGTCGCCGCCGTCGGAGATGAGGATGACGAACTTCTGCCGGCAGTCCCTGTCGGGGTCGGCGGCCTTGTGGGCGTCGAGGTAGGTCTTGGCGTCCAGCAGGGCGTTGTTCATCGGGGTGTTCGTATAGGTTCTCTCGCAGTAGAAGCTCTTGGGGAGGCCCAGGGAGGCCATGGTGTCGCACACCGAGTCTTCCTTGGTCTTCGTGCAGGCCGTGCCGTTGTTGTTGGAGTTGCAGTACAGGTCGGCGTAGGGCGTGCCGATGTCCCTGCGGATGCCCGTCACCTCGGTCCAGAAGTCGAGGTCCACGTAGTACGCGATATAGCCGAAGCGCACGTTGAGGCTCGTCTGGTCGCTCGAGTCGATCTTGCCGTCACGGTTGTCGTCCAGCAGGTTGAAGACGGCCCGCTTGGCGATGATGTAGCGCCGGCAGTCGGTCCAGCCCATCCCGTCGACGATGGAGCAGTCCTCGTTTCCATAGATCTGGAAGACGCCCGCCGGGTTGCGCTTCATGCTGCCCGAGAGGTCGAGCAGGATCAGGACGTCCGGCGGCGTGGAGTTGAAGAGGGCCGTCTCGTCGGCCCCGTGGCCCTGCACGGGCGCAAGGGCGAGGGCGATCAGGATCAGGGCTGCGGCTGTTCGTCTGCACGGGGTCATGCTGCTCTCCTATCTCGACATGGTGGAGATCTCGACGGGCCCGTAACCGATCTCGACGTCGACGGTCACGCTCGTGTTGTAGGCCGTGTTCCTGCCCGTCACGGCGGCGCCGTACCGGGACTGCCCCCACATCTGCGCCCCCCCGATGGCGTACCCGTTGAGCTGCAGGGTCGCCGGGCCCGTCGGGGGCACCGTCGGCGCGGCGATCGAGTACTGCGTCGTCGCGTCCTGCCCCCCGCTGAGCGCCTGAAAGTTCACGGGGAACACCGACCCGCTGAATGCCGTGGCGGGGTCGAAGAGGCGCGTGAGCTCGTGCACGCCCGTCTCGGCGCCGTTCAGGGCCTTCTTGTCGCCCACGGTGCGCATGCTCACCCGGATGTCCCCGCTGGAGAGGTTGACGGCCAGGATCCCCACGGCCAGCAGGATCAGGTTGGCCAGCAGGGCCGCGATGAGGGCGAAACCGTTTTCCCGCAAGCTGGTCTTCATTCCGTGATCGCCTCTTCAGAATTGGATGCCGTGGTTCCGCGGGACCACGCCGGTCGAGTAGATCATCCGGCGCCGCTGCGACCCGCCGAGCGAGGGGTCGATGTCCTCGCTGTCCACGACGAGGGTGATCTCGATCCGCCGGACCTGGCCGATCGCGCCGGGCAGGCTGCCCGTGATGTCGGTGCCCGCGCTGTCGAAGAAACGAAACAGGGGAACCCCCGCCTCCCCGTTGACGACCCGCACCGTTCTCGTCTCCCCCGCCGCCCCCCCGAGGAAGGACTGGGCGCCCGGCGTCGCCGGCGCGCCCGGGCAGGTCCAGGTCTGTCGCGTGATGCGCCGGTTCGCCGTGTCCAGGGCATAGACGATGATCTCGTTGGCCGCATCCCCGCAGGAGCCGTTTCCGTTGAGGTCCATCTGGATCTGGATCGTATCGGCGGCCGCGTTCTGGATGCCCCGCCGGGTCGCGTCGCCCGCGCTGCAGCCGGCGATGTCCGTCCAGGGGTTCGGCACGTACGTCGGGTTGTAGGAGGCCATGCGGATCTCCATGGCCATCAGCTCCAGGGCCGCCCGGGCGTCCTGGGCCGTGGTGACCTTGCGGTCGATGCCCGTGGTGGACCGCTGCCCCGACCAGACCGCGGCGTACACGGCGCCGAGGATCGCCAACCCCACGGCGACGGCGACAAGGCACTCGACGAGCGTAAAGCCCCTGCTGGCCCCGCATCCCTTCCTCATCATTGGCGGAACGTCTCCTGTCGGGTCACCGTCATGGATTCGGCGATGCCCCGGTTGTTCCCGGGCCAGGTCACCCGCACGTCGACCCGCCATGCCGTCGACCCCAGCGACGAGATCGTCGTGGCCACCGTGTAGGCGACATCGCCCTGCTGCGGCGTCGTCCCGCCGGTGAGATTGCTGGGGTAGACCGTCCGGGTCGTCGTGCCCGTCGACACGGACAGCAGCGGGTTCATGATCCGGACCTCGTTTCTCTCCAGCTCGCTCTGGAGGATCCCCGCCGCCCGTCCCATGAAGTCCGACCGCCCGGCCGTCTGCCACGAGATGGGCTGCATGGACAGCAGGGCCATGATCCCCACCGCCGTCAGGAAGAGGGTGATCAGGACCTCGATGATCGTGATCCCCCTTTCATTGCATCGTGAACTGGACATGGGTCCTTCCTGCCAGGGTTGCCGTGATCAGGGCCGTCGAGTTGCGGCCGTTGCGCAGCGTGATGGTCCGGTTGTCCTCGCTCAGGATCCCCCGGGGCTGAACGTTCACCTCGCCGGCGGTGAACGTGGTTGCCGCGATCCGGATGCTGCCCCCGTGTTCGGCCAGGGTCCGGATCTGCGTTTGCGTCGGTGCCGTCAGGCGCTCCACGGTGTACGTGTTGGCCGGGTCCAGGTTCAGCGTGATCCGGTACTGGGCGTTTTCAGCCCTGGCCCTCTGCTGCGTCTCGGCCATGTCCGACACGATCTGCCGGGCGGCCGCCTTGAGCTTCGTGTTGTCGATGTACCCCCTGAAGGAGGGCACGGCGACGGCCGTCACGATGGCGAAGAAGAACAGCGTGAGCACGAGCTCGATCAGGCTGAAGCCGCCGGCCGCATTCGCGTACCGCCCGCTCAGGGTATCCGTCATCCGTCGCAATCGACGCTCTCCTCGGGGGTTCTGACGGGGCGCCCTGCCCGGCCCCCGGTTGTCTGCGCGAGATGCCCCGTCGCCCCGATTCGAATCCGGGCCTTGACATCTCTACGTCTTTTGTTCGGAAGGAAAGGGGCCGAACTTAAAGAAAATCTTGCAGACACCCGGCAAGGCAGGCCGACCGGACCGCGGGTATTCCCGGGAACCGGCAGCCGACATTGCCCGCGCGGCGCGGACAATCGTGCAAGGGGTTGAACGGAATGGCGGAATTTGATTTTTCGGGCCTGCTCGGGCGGCTGCATGCATTCATCACATGACCGTCGCCCCCGCCTTGCCGTCCGATCGTGAAGCCGTCGGGGCGGTTGGTACTGCGATTGCAAGGGGGAATCGCGCACGTTGCATCACCCAATCCAACCAGGAGGTTTTTCATGTCTCGCAAATCGATCGTTTTCTGGCTCACCCTATCCCTCGTCCTGTTTGCGGCCGGCAGCGCCTTTGCCGCCGTGCTGAGCGGCACCATCACCACGAGCAAGAAGGAAAGCCAGATGGCCCTGCCGAAGGACGTCCCCCTGGCCGGGGCGCAGGTCATCGTCGGGAAGGACCTGCAGCTCGACGTCGGCGGCTCCGGCGCGGACACCATCCGGGGCAAGGTGGCCGCCAAGGCCGTGACGGACGACAAGGGGAAATTCACGGCGAATCTGCCGGGCGGCAAGTACACCGTCATCGTGTGGAAGACCCGCTACACGCCCGCCACCTACACCGTGACCGTGCCGAAGACCAACTTCAAGGGGCACATCAGCGTCCAGAACGAGAGGATTCTCCACACGAGCCTTTCGTTCCGGTAGTCCCCCGAAGGAAGCCCCGACCCGCATCCGAAAGGGAGGGGGCCGGGCCCGCGGAGGCCCCGCCCCCTCTCCGCCCATCTCCCTCCGAAATGTTTCCCGACAGGCGTCCCTGCGGCCCGGCCGGACCCGATAAAATCAGACGTTCCTCGTATTGGAAAACGAGCCGCCCCGGGGTATACTCGCCTCCAGGATGGAGTGCACGGGCATGCAGGAGAGAATCGGCCCGGACCGTCGCAGACGGCCCACCCCCATGCTGAGCCGCTATTCGCTGTTCCGCGGCCGCAGAAAGGGGTTCAGGCGCAGGGAGGACAGGGACCGGGGAGGCTACGTCGACCGCTACAGCCCCTGGCTGTTCGGCGTGCTGATGGGGCTTGTCTTGCTCAACTTGCTCGATGCCCTGTTCACGCACCTGATCATCGATTGCGGGGGGACGGAGCTGAATCCGGTTGCGGCATGGGCCCTCGCCGCCTTCGGGGATCATTTCATCCTCTGGAAGATTGCCGTCATCGGCCCTTGCGTGCTCGTCCTGTGTCTGCTGAGCGAATTTCGAGCGGCCAGGGCCGCCATCGCCCTGGCCGTCGGGCTCTACGGCGTGGTCGTGTGCTATCAGCTCGTCCTGATGTCTTCCGTCATGTGAGAGCCTGCCGGACAGGCAGGGCCCGGCAGCCCCCGTGCAGCCTTCCGGGGCCGACGTCATTTCCCGACTGCGGACGCGGAGAAATAGGAGTGAAACAGCCGGTTTTCGCCGCAGTCGAAGCCCCGGTAGCGCATCTTGAATTGATGGAGGCCGAAGTCCACCTCCCGGTAGAGTTCCTTCGCGCGGATCTCGCCGCGGAGAAACCGGATTTTCGTCTCCTCGATGAAGCCGATGAGCTCGGCGATTTCGCGCCGCATGGAGGCGGCCGTCGCACCGTCGTCGATGGGTTCGATGATCCGGGCGATCTCGCGGGCCAGGTCCCCCTTGAGATCCTCGCTGTCGATGACGCCCAGGATTTCATCGCGGATGCAAAACAGCTGTTCGAAGCGCATGGTTCCGGAACCCCTCCCTGCGGTCATCGTGCCGGGGTCAAGCCGAAGAATCGGCAGATTCGAGAGAACAGCCGCCGCAGACTCTGCTCATCCGCGACTTTCACGGAGACGTTTTTGCCCTTCAGCAGCGCCCTGCTCAACCCGCCGACGCAGGGGGCGTTCTCCGCGGTCGTGATCACGGTCACCGCATCGCCCGCCTTCTCCAGCACGATCAGCTCGCCGGCCGGGCAATGCTCTTCCCCGACCAATGACCGGAGATCGGAGGCCGAGAAGTGCCGGGGAAAAGGCATGCTCTCGCTCATGTAGATCAAGGAACCTTCCTGCCGCATCGTGACACCTCCCCTGTTTGAGGGCCGAAGACGTCGTGTCCGGCCTTCCCTCTGTGACCGAGGGCAGGGGGCAAACGGCGTGCCGCTGCAGCGGATCGTCTGAATCCTAAACGAAATCCATGATATGTGGGATTTGCGGGCGGGCGTTCGGCGCCTTCGGATCGCGGCCCGTGTCCCATGCCGGACCCTGCGCCGCCGATCTTCTTGGGATATCGGGAAGTTGAAAAGGCGTGCCGGAATGGCACAGTCCATTCCGGATGTCTCACCCGGGCAGGCCCCGCGTGCGGGTCCGCAGGAAAGCGGTCGCGCCGCGAGGCTCTCCGGCGAAATCCTCGGGGACGCTTCAGATCAGCGGGGCGAGAAGCGAGCGGACCCTGCCGACCGCCTCGCGTTTGACCTCAAGGTTCCATTTCTTTGCCGCGTTGGCCGAGCCGTAGATGTTTCCCAGGTAGAACGGGACCCCGACGCCCCCGACGATGCCGGCCACGGCGTAGTTTTCCTGGTGAATGGCCGCCGCCGTCCCCGCGATGAAGAGCCCGTTGATGAGCAATGCGGTGATGCCGTCCCCGTAACGCCCGGCATAGATGTAGCCCGAGCCGGGCAGGATGGCGGACATCGCCCCGGCCAGGATCGGCGATTTTTCCGGGAGCTCTCGGTAACGGTCGATCTGCGCCGCGGCCTCCTCGACAATCCCCCTGTCGGGATAGTCCGGGTATCGGTCGAGAAGACGATCCAGCGCCCGGCGGCCGGACTCCGGCTTGTCTTCGTCGAGTGCCGCCAGGCCGATCACCAGGAGCGCACGGGGGGCATAGGCCGACAGGGGGTGCGCATCGGCCAGGGCCCACAGCGCCGCCTGCGACCTGCCGTACTCTTTGAGCCTCCAATGGCTGACCCCCTCGAGGTACCCTGCCTCGACGGCATATCCGCTTGCGGGGTATTGCTGCCGAAGGGAGGAAAATACCCGCGCGGCCGTCCCGAATTCCTCACCCCTGAAATGGGCCAGACCGATCTTGAAGGTGGCATAGTCCGCCTTTGCGGAATCGGGAAACAGGATCAGGAACCGCTTGTATTCCGTGACCGCCCGGTAGTACTCGCCTTCCTCCAGGAAGGCATCGGCGATCCTCAGCTGGACATCCCCGGAGAGGGCGATGGCCCCTTCGTCTGCGCAAACGGGGCAGACGGATGCGAGGGCCAGGACGACCATGAGGGGGATCGGCAGGTGACGGCGCTGTGCGTTCATTTCTCGAAGAGAAGATTTTCCGAAACGGGGTCGTAGAGCTTGCCGTTGGGCAGGCGCGTGTAGCCCGGCCTGTCGAAGAGATTGCAGCGGGTCAGGCGGTCCCCGATCAGGATGATCCCCAGGACGGGCCCCTGGTCCCGGATGGCCTGATAGCCGTAGGCGGAACAGCTTGGCCGAAACCCGCAGCGGTCGACCCCGCCGACGGGCGAGACGAATCGCTGGTATATCGCGATCAGACCCAGCATGGCCACGTGCACGCTCGAGGTCTGCAGCTCCTCGCCCCGATCGGCTGCGCGCAGGGGCTCCCCGGGCCCCTTCATCATGAAGTCCGACCCGAAAGAAGGCGCGGCGGCGCCTGCAGAGAAAAAAGCGGCGAGCACCGCAGCCGTGAGGAGGGCTCGCCGCCATGTCGCCATGCGTCGCATAGGACCTTCCGCCGGGGCACGATCGGGAAGCAGGAAGGATGTCTCTATTTCTTCTCGGCCGGGGCGGCCTTCTCCAGGATGCCCTTCTTGGTCTTCTCGTACTCTTCCTTGGTGATTGCGCCGTTCTTGTAGGCCTTCTCGAGGTCCTCGAGCTGCTGCCCGACGGTCGGCTGGTTGATGATCTCCGTTTTCTTGACCTCCGTTGCGGTATCACCCCCGCAACAGGCCGCCATGCTCAACCCGAAGGCGATCGCCATCATCACGGCCAGGATTCTCGCGGCTTTCATAGGATTCCCCTCCTGAAGAAATGATTGGTGACAGCAAAATAGCATGAAATCGGAACCCCGGCAATTCCCGATTTTCTGCGGTCCCCCGGGGCGTTCCCCGTCACGGTCGCGCGCCGGGCCTGCCCCTTTGCCCGGGGGAACTTCTCTACCCCTCTGCCTGCTCAAAAAGCAGGACGGGCTTGATCGTTCGGCCGCACCGGGCATCGTCGATGGCGCGGTTGATCCGGTCGAAGCCGTAGAATTTCACGAGGCGGTCGAAGGGAAACAGGCCCCTGCGGTACAGCTCGATGAGCCTGGGGATGAAGACCTGCGGGACGGCGTCACCCTGGATGACGCAGAGGGTCTTCCGGCCCTCCGTCAGGGCCTGCCGGCCGTTTGCCCCGGCCACGTAGGCCGCCGTGCCCCGCGGGTTGAGCAGCACCGCCGCGAGCCGGTGGAGCCTCGCGTCGCCCGTCGTTTCGACGACGTAATCGACGCCGCCTCCGGTGACGGCCCGGATGCCGTCGGTCACGCCCTGGCGGCAGGTGTTGATCACGTGGGTGGCCCCGAGCCCCAGGGCCACTTTGAGCCGTGCCGCGATGATGTCGACGCCGATGATCGGGTGCGCCCCGTTGATGCGCGCCGCCATGACCGCCGCCAGGCCGACGGCCCCCGTGCCGAAGACGGCGATGCTCGCCCCCGCGGGGACCTTCAGGGAGTTCATCACCGTTCCGGCGCCCGTCTGCATGCCGCAGCCCAGCGGCGCGAGAATTTCCAGCGGCAGCGTCTTCGGGACCCTGACGAGGTTGCGCTCCGTCGCCAGCACGTGCGTCGAAAACGAGGACTGGCCGAAGAAGTGCCCGCCCACGCCGCTTCGCTCCAGGGCGTTGCTCCCGTCCGGGCGGTGGAACCCGAAGTTCAGCTCCGCAAGCGACGGGCAGTCCGCCGGGTGACCGCTCCGGCAGGGGCGA
>Ga0116147_1004262_pt1 | contig 12890 bp, 10 predicted proteins | sample AD_JPNHG3_MetaG_FD_89749 | JGI IMG/M metagenome (GOLD analysis project Ga0116147, IMG submission 89749) | Active sludge microbial communities of municipal wastewater-treating anaerobic digesters from Japan - AD_JPNHG3_MetaG | ecosystem: Engineered > Bioreactor > Anaerobic > Digestate | place...
CGCACAAATTCGGAGCGGCAGGGGCGGTTTTGGTTTCGAGAAAATCTCGGCCGGCGCATTTCTTCCGCTTCGCGCGCCCGGAAATGCGTTATCATTTCACGCGGCGCGGCAATCAGTCCGTCCCGAAGCGTTGCCCCAATCGGAGAGTCGGCATGGAGCAGGCCAATCGCGCATTTTGCAAGCACTGTCGGACGCTCGTACCGTGCGAACACGTCAAACACGATGGACACGTGTACCTCGTGAAGCACTGTCCCACCTGCGGAGATAACGAATCGATGGTTGCCTCCGATGAGGCGCGCTGGCAACGCAAGCGTGATTTCTGGGGCTACGAGGACCCGAAGAAAAACTGCAACCTGCGCTGCACGGAGTGCCGTAAGCCGCATAATCCGACGATCGTCCTGATCGACATCACCAACCGCTGCAACATGGGTTGCCCAATCTGCATCGCCAACATCCGCGGTATGGGTTTTGAATACAACCCGCCGCTGGCCTACTTCGAGAAAATTTTCCAGGCTCTCTGCCACCTCGATCCCAAGCCGCTGGTGCAGCTCATCGGCGGCGAGCCGACCGTGCGCCACGACCTGCTCGACATGGTCAAGCTCGGCCGCACGTATGGGCTCAAGATGAGCGTCATCACCAACGGCCTGCGCCTGGCGGATGAGGAATACTGCAAGGAACTCTGCGAGGCCCGCGTGCGTTTGCGGTTCGGCCTGGATGGGCGGAGTCCGGAAATCTATGGGTGCATGCGCGGCGGCCCGGGTGCTTGCGAAAAGAAGCTAAAAGGGCTGGCGAACCTCGCCAAGTATAGCCGCATCAAGCACACCATCCTGTGCTGTGCAGCTCGCGGCATAAATGACAAGTGGATCGCGGATTTGGTCGAATGCTGCCACGAGAACAATCGCGTGATTGAGCAACTGGCGCTGCTGCCGCTGGCGGAAACCTGGGAGGAGGGCCGGTTCAAGACGCAGGTGCAAACCACGCGTGAGGACGCCGAGGCGATGGTCGAAGAGAGCATCCCCGGCGGCCAGGTGGAGTTCGTCCCGGCAGGCTTCATCCAGGAGTTGCGGCCGCTGTACACATTCCTGACCGGCCGCAGCACGTCGGAGTCGCTGATGTTCGCCGGCGTACACCCGGATTGCGAAACGATGACGCTGCTCGCTTCGGATGGCCAGCGCTACGTCAGCATCAATCATTTCCTGAAAATGCCATTCAGCCGGGTTGCACAGGAAGTATTCAAGCGCGCCAAGCAGACGCAGCCGATCGTGGCGCGTCTCAACCCGGCCAGCCGCATCGACCGCTGGCGTGCCAAGTGGCTGGCGGCGCGGATGTTCCTGCCGCTGGTGGTGCGTGGGCTTGCTATTCGCAAGGCGTTCCGCGGGAACCCGGTTGTGGTTTTGCTGAAGTTCCTGGGCGGCCTTCTGCGCGGGCGGCGCGCCGGCGATTTAGCCCGGCAGTACTTCAATCTCTCGCGGATTCTCCGCGTGGCCGTCATACCGTTTGAGGAATATCACGAGATCGACGCGGCCCGCATCGAGAACTGCCGCTCGTGCTACGCCTACGAGGATGTTTCCGACGGTCAGATAAAAATGATCCCGGCGTGTAGTTGGACCAGCACTTATCGCGACGAGATGATTCGTAAAGTGGCCGCCAAGTACGGCACGGTGCCGGTCACCAAACCGGGCACCATCGCCGTTCAACCGCCGGAAAAAGCGGCATGTGCCTCAAAGTGCGAGCTCACGCCCGCCTGAGTGGCGTTCCAATCAGGCTCGTTTCAGTGTGATATCACGACTTTGGGGGCAGCGCTTCCGCGCGCATCGCGTTCGTTTCAGCACCGGCCAAGACACCCGCCAACGGATCTGTTCAACTCGCGCTCTTGTGGCAACAGAAGGCCCGGCGACAATAGGGGCCGGCGCGGGTCCCGGCGCGGCCGCGCGTTTTTTTCGCTTTTTGGAGCTTGGAGTCGAGCATGAGCAAGGGATGGCGGACAGGTTTGTTGGTCGGGGCGGGCGCGGCACTGGTCGTCTTTGGGCTGGCCGGCGGGCTGCACGCGCAGGGGAGAGCACAGACGGGCTGCTGCGTGGCGGTGGTGGACATCGGCCGGTTATTCAACGAATACGAGCGGATGAAATCGGCCCAGGATGAACTGAAGGTTCTCCAGGACCGGCTGCAGCGCGAGAACGAGGAGCGCAAGCAGAAGTCCGACATGCTCGAGGCCACGTTGGACAAGATGGATCGCGATGACCCGGCGTACGTGAAGAAGATGTCCGAGGTGCTCGAGTCGCGGATCAGCCACAAGACGTGGTTTGAGTTTCAGCAGGCGAACATGACGCGCGAAGTAGCGCTGGTCACGGACCGCATTTATCGCGACATTCTGGCGGCCACGCAGAGCATCGCCGAGAATGCCGGATATGACCTGGTGCTTTATCGTGATGAGTATCAGCCGGTCAGCGACCCGGACGACGTTCAGTCGCAGATGCGATCGCGCAAGGTGATCTACGCCCGGGACACCGTTGATATCACGGAGGCGGTTTTGGGCAAACTGAACGCTGACTTCCGGTCCAGGCCGCGCGTGCCGGATTTGCAGATGCCGTGAGTCCAAGGGATCGAAGGAAGGAAGGATCAAGGCCGGGGGTAGCGAGGCGGGCTGAGGCAGATGGCGGGCGAGATCGCGATCACCGTTGGCGAACTGGCGCAGCGCGTTGGGGGCGATGTGCACGGCGACGCCGGGCTGGTCATCCGCGGCATTGGCACGCTGGAAGAGGCCGGGCCGCACATGCTCTCATGGATCGCCTCCAAGCAATTGCTGCCGCGCTTGGCGCAGTCGGCCGCGGGCGCGGTGCTGATGCCTTTGGATTGCGAGGCGCCGGCCGGGCGCACCGCGATCCGCGTGCGCGATCCGGAGCTTGTGCTATGCGACCTGCTGAGCTGGCTTGGGCCGCCGGTCGACGTCGTGCCGGCCGGCGTTCACGAGAGCGCGGTTGTCGCGCCTGATGCACAGGTTGAAGGCGCGGCAATCGGGCCGTTGGTGACGATCGGAGCGCGCAGCCGCATCGGGCCGCGGACGCAACTGCACGCGGGCGTGCGGATTGGGTCGGACGTGGTCATTGGATCCGATTGCGTCTTATGGCCGAACGTGGTGGTGCGCGAACGTGTGACGATCGGCGAGCGCGTGATTATTCACCCCCATGCCACGATCGGCGCGGACGGTTTTGGTTATCTGCAGCGTGGCGGCCAGCACCGTAAGATTCCCCAGATGGGGACGGTGGTCATTGAGGATGATGTCGAGATTGGGGCGGCGAGCTGCATAGACAGGGCGCGAACCGGGGCCACGTGCATCGGCCGGGGGACGAAGATTGATAACCTGGTTCAGGTGGGACATAATGTGGTGGTCGGCGAAGGCTGCATAATTGTCGCCCAGTGCGGGATTTCTGGATCGACCGTGCTGGGGCGGCACGTTGTGTTCGGCGGCCAGGTGGGTGTGATCGACCACATGCGCGTCGGAGACCGCGTGCAGGTGGCGGCCAAGTCGGCCGTCATGACTGATCTTGCGGCGGATGCCATTTACCGCGGTATTCCCGCGCGGGCGCAATGGCAGTTCGGGCGGCAGGAGATCGGCGTGCGGCGCCTCCCAAAGATGATCGAACAGGTGCGGGAGCTGATGCGACGAGTGGAACGGCTTGAATCAGCAGCAGACGATAGAGCGGGAAGTTGAGCTGACTGGGCGCGGCCTGTTCACCGGGTTCCCGGTGCGCGTGCGCTTCAAGCCGGCCCCGGTGGGGACGGGGATTACTTTTGTTCGCACGGACGGGCCCGATCCGGTGCGCGTTGCGGCGCGTATCGACAATTTATCGAAGCGCGCCCGCCGCACGTCGCTCAAAAACGGGACTGTCACGATCGAAACTGTCGAGCACTGCCTGGCCGCTTTGCGGGCCTTGGCGATCGACAATGTTGAGGTTGAGCTGGATAACGCCGAGCTGCCTTCGGGCGATGGCAGTTGCCTGCTGTTCACCGAATCGCTGATCTCGGCCGGGGCCGTACCGCAGGAGGCGGACCGCAAGTACCTGCACGTGCTGCATCCGGCGCGGGTCAGCGACGGAGACTCAGAACTGGTGGCCTGGCCGGGCAGCGGCGAGCAGCTCGACATTTACTACGAGTTGGACTACGGGCACGAGAACCCGGTCGGGCGGCAGACTTGCCATTTCGTGCTTGACCGCGATCGCTTCCTGACGGAGATCGCTCCGTCGCGGACCTTCGTGCTGGAGGAAGAGGCGCGCCAACTACGGGAGGCCGGGCTGGGGCAGCATCTAACGTACCAGGACGTGCTGGTAATCGGAGCAGATGGGCCGATCGAGAACAGTTACCGCTTCGCCGACGAGTGCGTGCGGCACAAAGTGCTGGATTTGATCGGCGATCTGATGCTGTCGGGCGGGTTTGTTTGCGGGCGTATCTTCGCGCGGCGCTCGGGGCACCACCTGAATCACGAACTGGTGCGGCGCATCCTGGAGCAGCACGCCAACCAGGCGGCGCAGGAGACGCTCAGCCGAGCCCCGCGGCTCGACATTGAAGCCATCCAGCGCATCCTGCCGCACCGCTATCCGATGCTGCTGGTGGACCGCGTGATTGAAGTAGAAGGTGATCGCCGGGCCATCGGCGTAAAGAACGTGAGCATAAATGAGCCCTTCTTCCAGGGGCATTACCCGCGCAAGCCGATCATGCCGGGGGTGCTGATTATCGAGGCCATGGCTCAGCTAGGTGGCCTGCTACTATCGCAGAAACTCGAGCACACGGGAAAAGTGGCCGTGCTGCTAAGTTTGGAGGGAGTGAAGTTTCGCCGGCCGGTGGTCCCGGGTGACCAGTTGATGCTGGAAGCGCAGGCCATCCGGGTGAAATCGAGGAGCGGGGAGGTTTTCTGCCAAGCGCGGGTGGCGTCGGAACTGGCGGCGGAGGCGAACATCCGCTTCATGCTGGTCGACGCGGACCCGAGCTAGACGTGAGTTATGACCCAAATCCATCCGACCGCGGTAGTTGACCCTCAAGCGACACTCGGGCAGGAAGTCAAGATTGGACCGTACTGCGTGGTTGGGGCGGGCGTCGTACTGGGCGACGGGTGCGAGTTAATGGCGCACGTGACGTTGCTGGGGCCGTCGGAATTCGGCGCCTGCAACCTTTTTTATCCGCACTGCGTGCTGGGCGGCGCGCCGCAGGATCTTAAGTACAAGGGCGGCCCTACACGTCTGGTGGTGGGCAGCCACAATGCTTTTCGCGAGCACGTCACTGCCCATCGCGGGACGGAGATCGACCGCCTCAGCGGGGGCGTGACGCGCATCGGCGATCACAACCTGCTGATGGTCGGGGTACACGTGGCGCACGACAGCCACCTCGGCAATCACTTGCTGATTGCCAACAACGTGCAGATCGCGGGGCACGTGCGCATTGAGGATCGCGTCGTGGTGGGCGGGGTGGCAGCGATGCACCACTTTGTGACGATCGGGCGCGATGCGTACGTGGCCGGCATGACGCGCGTCGTGCACGACGTTCCACCGTACATGAAGGTGATGGGGCACGCGCAGACCGTACGCGGGGTGAACACCGAGGGCATGCGGCGCTGGCAGATTCCGGAAGAATCGATTCGAAACCTTCGCACGGCCGCCCGGCTGCTGTATGCGCGGCGCCGCAGCCAATTGCCGCTATGCACGGCGGCCGCCCTGAACGAGATCGAAAGCAACGGCCTGATGCGCGACGAACACGTGGCCTATCTGGTTGCGTTCGTGCGGCGCATGCTGACCGCGGGCAAGTTCGGGCGCGTGCGGGAGCATGAGCGCAGCGATCTGCCGGCGGATCGACAGTGGTTCTACCAAGCCGGAACAGCCGGCGGGGCTGACAGCGCGAGCGGTTGGAAAACCTAGCGATTGAAAACCGGTTTCACGCCGTGGAACCGGCGAGCGGTGAACAAGCATGAGCGAGACGATTCCAGTAGCAGTGATGGGTGCGGGGCACATGGGTCGCTACCACGCCCAGAGATATGCGCAGATGGCCGGGGTCCGTGTGGCGGCGATCGTCGACACGAACGTGGAACGGGCCCGCGCGTTGGCGGAGCCGCTCGGGGCGCGTTGGGCAGCGGCATTTTGTCCGGAACTAGGCGATATTGTGGCCGCCAGCGTGGCCGTTCCGACGGTACACCATTTGGCGGTGGCGCGGCCGCTGATCGAGGCGGGCGTGGCGGTGCTGATTGAAAAGCCGCTGGCGCCGAACGTGGCGGACGCCGAGCAGATCGCGGAATTGGCCGCGCGGCACAATGTTCTGGTTCAGGTGGGGCACACGGAACGCTTTAATCCGGCGGTGCAGGCAGTCGAGCGTCTGGGCGTTCAGCCGAAGTTCATTGAGACGCATCGGATCAGTCCGTTCACGTTTCGTTCGGCGGATATCGGCGTCGTGTTCGACATGATGATTCACGACATCGACATTTTGCTGCACCTGATGCGAGACGAGGTGGTGCGCGTGGACGCGGTGGGCGTGAACGTGCTGGGGCCGCACGAGGACATCGCCAACGCGCGCGTCAGCTTTCGGCGCGGGGCGGTCGCGAACCTCACGGCGTCGCGTTTGGCGCTGAAGACCGAGCGCAAGCTGCGGGTTTTCAGCGAAACGGCTTACGTTTCGCTCGATTACCAGAAGAAGGCGGGCATCGCGGTGACGCGCGACCGGAATCTCGACGTGCTGCAAATGGCGCGTGAGCGGAACATGCAAGACCTGTCGCAGATGGCGGGACTGGATTTCGGCAAGCTGGTACATATTGAACCGCTGATGATCGATCCGCGCGATCCGCTGGAAGCGGAGCTGGAAGCATTCATCACATGCGTACGGAATCGCAAGACGCCGCCGGTTTCGGCCGCGGACGGCGTAGCGGCGGTTCGCCTGGCGGCGCAAATCGTAGAGTCGCTGAGCGCCCATAATTGGGACGGCCCGGACGGACAGCGAATAGGGCTGTCGGCCGATATTTTCGGCTCGAGCCACTGACGATTCCGGGGAATCCCGCCTTCGTGGCGGCCGGTTGAATCCGGCTCGGCATATCTTCACCTTTCCGCGCGCGGGCTCGCCGTCGGCCGCAGTGCATCAATTATGGGCGGGGGCGTGTAGATATCGGCGCGCATCGGCCGATGGCGCGGATTGCAGTTATCGGTGGACCCGCCTCTCTTCAAGTCCTCAATGGGCAGCACCGATGCGCCGGTGAAGACTCGAAGCGCCGAGGGAGAACAGGCCGGCCGTGTGCGCAGAACAAGTACAGGAAATCACGCCTAAGCAACCGGCGAGCGTGCGCCATTTAGTGTGGCGGGGCGTTTTACCGGAAGCGGTGGGGTTATGCTTTGTGGCGATCATTTTTACCGGGTTCGCGGCTGCCTATCTGATCGCCCGCAACGCCTGGGAGGAGCAGACGATGGCGGCGCGGCAGGCGGAGGCGGCGCGACTGGCTACCCTGACCGCCGACGCCGTCGGCAGCGGAATGCAGTCGGGCATGGCGGCCGCACTGCTGCGGCAATTCGCCCAGCGTCCGGGCGTGCGCGCGATTCAATGGACGGGACCGGCCGGCGAGGTGCGATTCGCGTGGCCATTGGCGGACCAGGCCGTGCCACCGCTGGCGGCGACCGAGGTTGAGGACTTGACGGTCGCGGCGGCGAACGTTCGGACTCCGGAAGGAGTTCTTGAAGGCGTCGTGCGGATCGAATTAGCGGGGGCGTGGGATTTCGCGAGCGACCGGCACCTGTTCTGGAATTGGGCCATTGCGGCGTGCACGACGCTGATCGTCTTCGTACTCCTGTATCGGCGTTTGCGGGGTCACCTGCGACCGCTGGCGGCGTTGCATCAGAATCTGGAGCACTACGCCGCGGGCATCGAGCGGCAGTTGGAGGCGCTGACATTAGGCGATGCGCTGGGGGCCACTGCGCAGTCCTGGAACATGCTGATCCGGGAGTTCGCGGCGGCGCGGCAGCAGTTGGAGACGGTGCGGCGCGCCAATCAGACGGGCGACATTCTGACGCGTTTTGAAGGGGCGGTATTCAGACGAATGGTTGACCGGCTGCCCTTCGGCGTGCTGTGTGTGAACTCCGACCAGACGGTTACGTATGCCAACGGCTCGGCGCTGGCCCTGCTGGGAGCGCGGAGCGAGGCGGTGCTGGGCCAGCCGTTAGGCGAAGCGGTCGGGGCGCCGGCCGTGGCCGCGGCGGTCAGCGGAGCGCAGGCGCGTTCCAGCGCCGGACTGGCGATCGATCACACGCTGACGACCGGAGAGAGCGAGACCACGCTGCGATTCCGGGTGCTGCCGTTGTCGGACGAGGCGGCGGGCGGCGAGACGCTGGTCAGCATTGAAGACATTGGGCAGCTCAAGGAAAGCGAGCGGGCGCGCGACAACTTTCTCTACCATGTTACGCATGAGCTGCGCACGCCGCTGACCAGCATTCACGCCTATGCCGAAACCCTGACGCGACCGGGGTTCGACGACGAGCAGACGCGCAAGGAATGCTACAACGTCATCATGAGCGAGACGCGCCGGCTGTCGTCGCTGGTGGAAGACATTCTCAGTTTGTCGCAACTGGAGGTGGGCACGGCGCGCCTCGACGTGGGCGACGTGGACCTGGTACGGCTGATACGGCAGATGGTGCAGGACAACCTGGGAGCGGCGGACGAGAAGCGCATTGACTTGACGCTGACGCTGCCGCCCAAAACCCCCAAAGTCCGCGGCGACAAGCAGCGCCTATCGGTGCTGCTGATGAACTTGATCGGCAACGCGATCAAGTACACGCCGGAGAACGGGACCGTACAGGTGACGCTTACGGCCAGCGAGCAGCGCGTCGCGGTCAGCGTGCGGGACACGGGCATCGGCATCGCGCCCGAGGACCAGGCGCACGTCTTCGAGAAATTCTACCGGGCCTCGAACGACAAGGTGCAGGCCGTCGCGGGCACCGGGCTGGGTCTGGCGATCGCGCGCGAGGTGGCCCGGCTGCACGGCGGGGACATCCATTTACAGAGCGAGCCCGGCCAGGGTTCGACGTTCACCGTTGAGCTGCCGGTCTCGAACACCGAGTCGGCGGAGGCGTTTGCGCGATGAGCCGGATTCTGGTAGCCGAGGACGATCCGCACATTCTGCGTCTGATCGCGATGTGGCTGCGCCGCCAGGGGCACGAGGTGCTGGAAGCGCGGCACGGGGCGGCGGCGCTGGCGTTGATCGAAGCGCAGGCGGTGGACGTGCTGGTGTCGGATGTGAACATGCCCGGCGTGGACGGTCTGGAGCTGATCGAAGCCATATTGCCGCAGAGCCGCGTACGGCGCGGGGTGATCGTACTGACCAATCGGTGGGATCACGGCGAAATTCGCGAGCGCTTGGCGCGTTGGGGCGTGCAGGTGATGCCCAAGCCGTTCAGCCCGACGCGGCTGTCGGAACTGGTCGAAGCGCTGGTGCGGGCCGACGGTGGGCCGGCGAAATCCGAAGAGAACCTGGACCTGGCGGCCGGCGCGACAGAGGGTCAGTTCGCGCCACCGGCGAGTTTGCCGCCGGCGTGATGAGGAGAGGCGCAGATGTTCGGCTCAGATGCGAACACGTTGTGGTTTGCGGCGGGGGCGGCCTTGGCCGCGGTGGCCGTGCTGGCGGGTTTCGCCTTTACGCGGCGGCGCGACAGTCTGGCGGAGCCGGCGCCCCCGGCGGCGCGCGGGTTTTCGGCGGCGGCCTTGGATTTGGGGCGCCGCCCGGCCGGGGTGGCAGACGCCATGTGCCGCAGTTTTCTTGAATGGCTAGCGGAGCACGAGGATCAGGCAGAGCTGTGGGCGTCATTTGACCAATTGGTGCGCGAGCTGTTGACCGAGCACCTCGGAGCGAACCGGGTGCGTTGTTATCACGTCCGGGCCGGGGCCGAGGCCTTGCAGCCCCTTTCCGGCGGCCACGGTGAGATAGTAGGGCCCAGTAGCCGGCATGGGGTGCTGGGGCACGTGGCGACCAGCGGCAAGGAGTTTGTGGCGGGCGACCCGGGTTGCGGGCCGCTGCTGGATGATCTGGCGGCTCGTACGGAGGAGCCCTGGGTTTGGATCTGGCCGGTGCGCGAAGCGGGTGGGACGCTCGGCGTGGTTGCGGTGGGCAACCTGCGTCAGGTTGGCGCGCCGGGCTTTGGCTTGCGGCGGACGGTGGGGCAGCTTCTGACGATATTTTGGCGGCACACGGCGTGTGTGGAGCGCTGGCGCGTGGTGCAGCGCACGGATCGCGGGTCGGGCGTGTTGACGCGCAATGATTTCTTCACGCTGGCGGGGCACGCGTTGAAGGATTCCTATCAGACGAACGAACCGGTGGTGGCGGTCGTGCTGGCGCTGGAGGGCATGCGGCGTTTGGACGACAGCGGACGCTGGGAGGAGCGCGACCGCCTGATTGAGCGGCTGGGCTGCGCGTTGGCGCGGCGCGTGCGCAGCGATGATCTGGTGGGGCGTTTCGCCGACGATCGCTTTGTGGTTCTGCTGCGCCGCCTGGACAGCGGACTGGGGCGCCTGATTGCGGAAAAGATGCTCGCAGCGGGGGAGGAGTGTTTGGAGCAAATGGCGGGCGGGCGCGAAAACTTACGGCTGCGGCTGGGGCTGGCCGGCAGCGGACACGGGCAGCCGCCGCTGGAGAAGCTATTGGTGACGGCTTTTGCGGCGGCGGAGCGGGCCCGTCGCGCCAACGTGCCGATCGCGACGGATTTATTGGAGGCCGGCGGGCGCGGCGGCGCTGCGGCAGGCGAAAGCGCACTCGAGCCGCAAGCAAAGACAGAGGTGAGCTCGACGTGAAAGTGCAGACGCAGCAGCAAGGCAACGTCACGGTGGTGGGCCTGCACGGACCGTTGATCACGGACGAGTTGGAGGACGTGCGCCGCGCGTTGCAGACCGGCAATGGCGACTTGCGCCGCACCATACTCGACATGAGCGACGTGCCGTATCTGGACAGTAACGGGATCGAGCTGTTGCTCGAATTGTGCGGGGCGCATCTTTCGCCGCACCAACGCCCGAAGATGGCGGCCTTGAGCGAAACCTGTCTGGAAGCGCTCGAATTGACGGACGTGTTGCCCCGGCTGGACGTTTTTGACACGGTCGAAAACGCGATCCGGAGCTGCCAGCGGTGAGGACGGACGAGGGTCAAGATCACGGCCGGCGGCAGGACGCGGCCGCCACAAGCCGAGTGTGAGCAAAAATGGGCCTAATGCGCACGAACAAACTTGGTCAGCTCCTGGTGGAGCAGGGTCTGGTCAGCGAGGCTGATCTACTGCGCGCCCTGGAGGCCCAGAACAAGGACAATAAGCGCCTGGGCGAAGTCTTGATCGACATGGGCATTCTGTCGCCCAAGGCCATGCTCAGCGCGCTGGCCAAACAACTGAAGGTCAAGTGCTGCCATTTGCGGCACGGGCTGATCGATCCGGCGGTAGCGCGGCTGGTGGACCGCGAGCAGGCGGCGCGGCTGCGGGTGCTGCCGCTCTTCAAGGTGGGCAACACGCTCACCGTGGCGATGGCTGAGCCGCAATCACTGCCCTCGGTGGACTTGCTGAGTGCAGTGACTGGGTGCCAGATCAACCCGGTGTTGGCTCTGGAGAGCAACATTGCGGAATTTCAGGAGAAGTACCTGGGGGAGGAGGTGGATATTGATTCTTTCCTCGTCAACCTGACCGAATCCGAGGTCAAGGTGGTCGAGCGCGAAACGGTCGACGAGGATACGCCGCAAGAAATCGGCAAGATGGTCGCGGGCAGCCCGATCATCAATCTGGTGAACCTGGCGATTATGACCGCCATCCGCGACGGCGCCAGCGACATTCACGTGGAGCCGACCAAGCGCAACACCTGTATTCGTTATCGCATTGACGGCAATCTGCGCGAGCTGATGACGGCCCCCAACACCATGCACGCGGCGATCGTGTCGCGCATCAAGGTCATCGGCAAGATGGATATTGCCGAGCGCCGCCTGCCGCAGGAAGGGCGGGTGCACGTGGTGGCCGAAGGGCGTGAGATTGACTTGCGTGTTTCTTCCATGCCCACCTTGCTGGGCGAGAAGATCGTATTGCGTATTCTGGACAAAGCGCACTTGAACGTTTCGCTCGAAAAGTTGGGCGTGAATCCCCATCAAATGGCGGCTTTCCGGCGCATCTTCTCCAAGCCGCACGGGATTGTACTGGTAACGGGGCCGACCGGCAGCGGCAAGACCACGACGCTGTACTCGGTGCTGGATTTGCTGTGCTCGCCGGAGCGCAACATCGTGACGATTGAGGATCCGGTCGAATACCAGCTCGACGGCATCAGCCAGATTCAGGTGAACGAGGCCATCGGCCTGACGTTCGCGCGAGCACTGCGTTCGATTTTGCGGCAGGACCCGGACGTGATCATGGTGGGCGAGATCCGCGACAGCGAGACGGCCCGGGTTTCGATTCAGGCGGCGCTCACGGGGCACCTGGTGCTTTCGACGTTGCACACGAACAGTGCCCCCGGGGCTTTCGTGCGTTTGGCGGATATGGGGATAGAACGTTACCTGCTGGCGTCGGCGTTCAATGGCGTGGTGGCGCAGCGCTTGGCGCGGACGATCTGCCCGCACTGCCGCACCTCGTATTTTCCGTCCGAGGCGGCGCTGGCCGACGCCGGTTGGCTGGGGCAGACGCAGCGCGCTTTTTCCAAGGGGGAAGGCTGCAAGCAATGTCACGATTCAGGCTTCCGCGGGCGGGCCGGCATCTATGAAATCCTGGAGGTCACAGAGGCTGTGCGAAGCTGCATTCATAGCGCCGAGGATGAGGAACAGATCAAGGCCGTGGTGCGCCAGCATGGTTGGCGGCCGTTGCGTGAGGAGGGGCTGCTGCTGGTCGAGCAGGGCAGATCGACGTTGGAGGAAGTGTTGCGCGTGA
>Ga0116147_1004266_pt1 | contig 12881 bp, 9 predicted proteins | sample AD_JPNHG3_MetaG_FD_89749 | JGI IMG/M metagenome (GOLD analysis project Ga0116147, IMG submission 89749) | Active sludge microbial communities of municipal wastewater-treating anaerobic digesters from Japan - AD_JPNHG3_MetaG | ecosystem: Engineered > Bioreactor > Anaerobic > Digestate | place...
CAGTTGCTCGCGCCGCGGGAAACCTTTCTCTACCGTGTCATTGCATATCCAAAGAGCGAACCCTCCGCCCGCCCGGCCGGTCTTGCGCTAACGGTCGAGGAGGCGGACGCGCCGCCCACAATCCGGGCCTCCTCGCTGGCGGCATTGTCCGAAAACGCCACCGCCGTCGGTCCCGCCCACGAGGCGGACGTTCCCGTGTTCATTCCCCAGGCGGTGCTGGATTGCGCGACGGATTTGTCCCTGGAAGCCGGGGCGGAGGAAACCGCGGGCATCCTGATCGGCCATTTGTGCCGCGACGTCGAATCCGCTCAGCTCTTTCTGCAGCTTACCGACCTGATCCCCGCCGGGCACACCCGCACAAAAACCACCGCCGTCACGTTCACGCCGGAGACCTGGTCCGCGGTCCAGGCGGCGCTCCAGTTGCGGCGGTCCGACGAAGTCTGGCTCGGCTGGTTTCACTCCCACCCCGCCAAATACTGGTGTCCTCCGAGCTGCCCGGCCGAGGTGCGCCGCGCCTGTTCCCTTCAGCAGCGGAACGTGTTCAGCGCGGCGGATTGCGCGCTCCACCGGACTGTTTTCCCGCTGGCACACAGCCTCGCGCTGGTGGTGACGGTGTCGGACGCCGGCGTGCGTCCGGCGCTTTACGGCTGGCGCGAGGGCCTGATCGTTCAGCGGGGTTTTAGCGTCCTGCAGGCCGCGCCGGGCTTGCGGGAGTTGGTCATCGGCGATGCATGGATTGGAGAACCATATGAAAAGGAATGTAATTGATGAGGCTCAATTGAATGCCGTGCTGGGCCGCGGGCGCAGCGCCTGCAGTCTCGAGGACCGCCTGGCGGCCCTGCAAAACCTTCGCGCCCAGGCGGGTCCCGAGGGGGACTTCGACCGGGCGCTCCTGGAGCGGCTGCTGGCCGCCGAGGAAGGCCTGGCCCGCGCCCGCGAATGCCAGCGCCAGGTCCAGGAGACCCTCGCCCGGCTGACCGCGCCGCCGTTCTTTCCCGCCATTTTCCTGCACTCGTGTTCGGTCCCGGACGAGGCCCGCGCCGTGGTGCAAATGGGCACTCAACGCCGGGTGGTCGCGCTGGCCAAGGCGTTGGACGGCGTCCCGCTCCACACGGGCGACGAGGTTTTCCTGAACAACGAACTCAACGCCGTGGTGGCCCGCGCCGCCTCGGCCCCGACGCGGGGAGGGGAAACCGCCGTGTTCGAGCGCAGGACGGCCGACGGGCGGCTGATCCTGCGGCTCCACGACGAGGAACTGGTCATGGAAGCCGCCGCGCCGCTGGCGGCGCTCACGCTCAACGCGGGCGACCTGGTGCGGTGCGACCGCAACGCCTGGGTGGCGTTCGAGCGCATCGAACGGTCCCCGGGCCGACAGTGGTTCCTCGAGGAAACCCCGCAGGTCACTTTCGACCACATCGGCGGGTTGAACTTCGAGATCGAGCGCCTCAAGCGCGTGTTGAACCTCCAGGTGAATCATGCCGAGGTGGCGCGGCGTTACGGCCTGCGCCGCAAAGGCTCCGTTCTCCTGTCCGGTCCCTCGGGCACGGGCAAAACCATGATCGCCAAGGCCATCGCCAACTGGCTGGCCTCGGTCAGCCCGGCCGGCCGCTCGCGCTTCATGTCGCTCAAGCCGGCGGCCCTGCACAGCGTTTGGTATTCGCAGAGCGAAGCCAATTACCGCGAGGCCTTCGCCGCGGCCCGGAAGGCGGGAGAGGAGGACCCGCGCATTCCCGTCATCATCTTTTTCGACGAGGTGGATTCCGTCGGCCTGGCCCGCGGAGGAACGCTGGCGCACGTGGATGATCGGGTTTTGACCGCTTTCATGGCCGAGCTGGACGGCCTGAGCGACCGCGGCAACATCGTCGTCGTCGCGGCCACCAACCGCCGGTCGGCCCTGGACCCCGCGCTGGTGCGCCCGGGCCGGCTGGGGGACCTGATCCTGGAAATTCCCCGCCCGAAGCGGAACGCGGCCTACGAGATTTTTTCGCGCCATCTGCCCCTGGCGGCGCCCTACGCGCGGAATGGCCACGGCGCGGATTGGGCCACGACGCGCGAGGAAATCCTCCAAACCGCGCTCTCCCGCCTCTACGCGCCCAACGCGGACAACGCGCTGGCCACACTCGTGTTTCGGGACGGCAAACGGCGCGCGGTTCACGCGGCGGATTTGATCAGCGGGGCCATGATTGCCAACATTGCCAACGGGGCGCTCGAGCGCGCCTGCTACCGGCACGTCGAAACCGGGGAGGAGGGATTGCGGTTCGAGGACGTGGCGCGCGCGATTGACGAGGAACTCGACGCGGCGGCCCGAATCCTGACGCCATCGAACTGCCGGCTGCACCTGACCGACCTGCCACAGGATGTGGACGTGGTGAGCGTCGAGCTCGCCCCGCGCCGGCGGCTGCCGGTCCCCCGTTGGCCTGACCGTCTCCCCCAACAGCCATGAACACCCTTTCATCCCTCCCCCCGCGCGAGCGGGTCAGGAAATTGTGCGGCGCGGACATTGAGGTGGGCAACTTCATCGCGGGAACCAGCGGCGCCGGGGGCACCGCGCCGCTGGCATCCCGGCTGTTGTTGGAGCAGATTCGCGGTTTTCCGACCGGCCGGGGTTCCGGGCAGGGCGTGGCCTATGACCATCAGGATTGGGGCCGGAAATTCCTGGCCGAGAACGGGGGGTGCATTTATATTGACATGGACCACCTCGAGCTGGCGCTGCCGGAGGTGTTGAGCGCCTGGGACCATGTCGCCGCCTGGCATGCCATGCTCCGCCTGGCGCGGCGGGCCCAGGAGGCGGCCAATGCCGAACTGCCCAACGGCCGAACCCTCGAAGTCATGGTCAACAATTCCGACGGGCAGGGCAACAGCTACGGCAGCCACCTGGATTTTCTCATCACCCGCCGCGCCTGGGACGAGATGTTCCAGGAACGCCTGCATACCTCCCTGTTTCTGATCAGCCATCAGGTCTCGAGCATCGTCATGACGGGGCAGGGCAAGGTCGGCTCCGAAAACGGCCGGCCCCGCGTCCCGTTCCAGATTTCCCAGCGCGCGGATTTTTTCGAGCGGCTGATGAGCATCGAAACCACCTGCCGCCGGCCGCTGGCCAACACGCGCAACGAGGCGTTGTGCGGCGGGTTTCGTCCCGGCCGCGACGGGCGGGTGCCGGCGCTGGACTGGGCGCGGTTGCACGTCATTTTCTATGACAGCACGCTGTGTCCGGTTGCCTCGCTGCTCCGCGTCGGGCCGATGCAAATCATCCTCGCCATGATCGAGGCCGGCCGGGTGAACCCGGGGCTTGTTCTGGATCGCCCGCTCGAGGCCGTTGGCCTCTGGAGCCGGGACCCCGCGCTCACCGCCCGCGCGGAATTGATCAACGGCCGGCCGGTGACCGCCGTGGAACTCCAGCTCCGCTTCTTTGAGGAGGCCGCAGCCTTCGTCGAGGAGGGCGGCTGCGACGGATACGTGCCGCGCGCGCGCGAAATCCTCGAGCTGTGGGGCGACACCCTGCAGAAACTGGCGCGCGGAGACCTGACCGCGTTGACGGGGCGGCTTGACTGGGTCTTGAAAAAGACCCTCTTGCAGCGGGCCCTCGACCAGCAACCGGGCTGGACCTGGGACTCCCCGGAGCTCAAGAGGCTGGACCTGATGTACGGCAGCCTGCGCAACGGCCTCTATTGGGCTTGCGAACGGGCCGGCATGATCGAGCCGGTCGTGACCGATGCGGCCATCGAGCGGTTCACCCGCGAGCCCCCCGAGGATACCCGGGCCTGGACCCGGGCGATGCTTCTCCGGCTGGCGGACCCCGAGGAGATCGAAGCGGTGGATTGGGACGAAATGCGCTTTTGCCTGGGGGACCCGCGGCTGGACGGAACCCGCCAGCAATTGGCCATGGCGGACCCTTTGCGATTTACCCGGTCCGACACCGAGCGCTGGTTCCTGCAGGCGGACCATGTGGCGGACCTGCTCGAATCCCTGGGCAGCCAGTCGGTGTGGGCTTCCCGGACGGGGGGCGGACCCGGGTGGCAGCAAGGGGCGGGACTCGCCCGGAACATCCAGATTCACCCCCGGCCCTGAAGGCGAGGCCTGGAGGAAGCCATCACTGAACCCAAAACCGCCAAACAACGAAGAAAGGAAAAAAAATATGAGCGAAAAACAGCGACATCATCATCCCGCCAATCCAGGTGACACCGGTCCCGGCTGTCCGGGCGGGGGGGGCAACCTCGAGCAAGCCCGGCAACAAGGGGCGGCGTTTCTGGCCGCGGCGGACGAGGCGATCAAACACGCGCTGTCCGGCGACAGCGCCAAGTTCAACGAGGCGGCCCGGCAAGAGGGAGGGGAGTAAGGATGACCGAGCGGCTGATGGGGTTGGAGACGGAGTATGCCTTCCTGGCTTTTCACCAGGACGGCTCGCCGGCCAACGCGCGCCTGGTCATGACTCACATCGAGCACCTGGCCGAGCGCGTGCTTCCCTCCCTGAGGTGCAGCGGCCGGCGCGGCATCTTCCTCCAGAATGGCTCGCGGTTTTACCGCGATTTCGGTGGAGGCGATGCCCACCAGGAAATGACGACGCCCGAGTGTCCGAACCCGTGGGACGTGGTGAGGTACATGGTCGCCAATGAACAGATTCTATTGGGACTGGCCGAGCGGGTGGTGCGGGAAAACGGCCGCGTGGGCCAGGCGCTGTATTTCAAGCACAACGTGGACTACAGCGGCTCCGGAGCGAGCTGGGGGTCGCACGAGTCCTACCTGGCCCGGACCGGGGTGGAGGACTTGTGCGCCGACCTGCTGCCGCATCTGGTTTCGCGCATCGTGTTCACCGGCGCCGGCGGTTTTAATGCCGGCGACCCGCAGGGGTTCATGCTGTCCCCGCGGGTGTCGCACCTTTATCGCGTCGTGTCGCTCGATACCGAGCGCAACCGTCCGATCTTCAACCTGCGGAACGAAACCTTGAGCCAGCCGGGGTACTCCCGGCTGCATGTCATTTGCGGCGAGTCCCTCTGCTCGCACACCAGCCTGTGGCTGCGTTTTGCCACCACGGCGCTGGTCGTCGCCCTGGCCGAAGGCGGGGTGGAGCCGGGCAAAGCCGTCACGCTGGCCGACCCCCTGCAAGCGATGCGCGCTTTCGCCTGCGACCCGGCCTGCCAGGTGAGAGTGCCGTTGCACTCCGGCGCCCTCTCGAGCGCGCTTCAGATTCAGCGCCATTACCTCCGGCTGGCCGAGGCGCACGTGGGGGCCGATTTCATGCCGCCCTGGGCGCCGCAGGCATGCGAGCACTGGCGGGCGATGCTCGATCGGTTGGAACAAGGCGCCCCGCACTCGGTGGCCACCACGCTTGACTGGGCCATCAAGCACGCCCTGTTCACCCGCCATCTGGAGCAACACGGGCTCGAGTGGGACCACCTGCCGCGCGCGCGCGGGAGCCGCGGAGCGGAAACCGTGCGCCAGCAACTCTACGAGATGGACATTCGCTACAGCCAGTTGGGCGAGGGCGGGATTTTTTCCGCCCTGGATCGGGCCGGCGTGTTGCAGCATCAATTCCCGGGCGTGGACAATTTCGAGCATGCGATGACCCATCCGCCCAGTCTCGGCCGCGCCCGTCTCCGCGGCCAGGCCATCCGCCGCATGGCCGCCCGGAAAGAGAAAGGGCAGTGCGATTGGATCGGCGTCTGCAACGTGTCGCAGAGGAAATTCCTGGACTTGTCAGATCCTTTTCAGGCGGTCGAAGAGTGGCAGGAGCTGTGGACTGCGCCGGCGGCCGGGCGGGCCGAGGAGCCCGGGCTGTTTCTTCAGGTGGTCGAGCGCCATTACCATGAAGGTTGTTTCGAGCAAGCCGGAACCGAGCTGGCGGAGCTGGAAGACATGGGGCCGTTGCTCTGGCCCGACTCGTTCCGGCGGCTGAGGACCCTCGTCCAGGCCCGCCGCGGCCAGCTCGACGGCCTCGCCTGCCTGAATGAGCTTCAGGATTTCCCGAGTCTCAGCGCGGAGGCGCTGGCGGACCAACTGTTCGCGCTGCGGTTCATGGGGCTGGCGCCGCGACCGGAAATTGAAGGAGTTTTTCGCTGCGTTTTACGTCATTGCGAGGCGGAGCATTTGAGCCGGCTCCCAGCCAGTTTTCGGGAACACTACGGCGCTTACCAGGTGTGGCGCGGTCAGGCCGCGGAAGGGGCGGCCATCCTCGCGGACGTGTTGAGTCTCCTGGATCGCGGCAAACCGGTGCACCCTCGTTGCATGGTGGAACTGGCCAATGCCCGGCGGCTGTTGGGGCAGGCCGGACCGGCTCGCGAACTGCTGGAAGAGGCTCGCCGCCAGCAATTGCAGCACCACTTCCTCGGCGACCTTGCGGACCTGACGCTGCCCAATCTGGCCAAGCTAATGGCTGATTCGGACCTTCCGGCAGCTCGCAGTTGGCTCGGTGAAGCCAAGCTGATGCAGGCCCGCTCGCGCAACCGGCTGGGGTTGATTCGGACGCTCTTGGTCGAGGCGCGGTTGGCGGCGCGCGGCGACTCCCCGCCCCACTCCAACGAGGCCATCCTGGCCTTGGCGCAGGGCGTGCCCTCGCTTGCCACCTGCGAATTGTTTAACAAGATTATCCAGCGCTGGGACGCCTGGGCTCGCGACCCCGGCGCGACTGAAAACGGCGACGTCTATTGGGGATTGTAAGGCGCCAGGACTCCGCGGCCCGAGGACTTGGGCGCTGCGGCCCCCGGCGTGGCCCTGCCCGGCCTCAGACCCGGCTCCGGAAAGAAAAGTCTGTGTTCAACTGGTTCTGCAAAACGTGCAGCGCGCTGGTCCGGTCCACCCGAATAATGAACCGGGTGGCCGTGCTGTTTGGCCTGTGCATCCTGGCGCTGCTGACCTTTGGCATCATCATGCTGGCCAGCACCAGTGCGTTCGGCGCCTGGCACACCCGCGGCGGGGACACGTTCTTTTTTACGCGACGCCAGGCGGTCTGGATGGGGCTGGGGCTGGCCGTTGGCGGCCTCCTGGCCTGGTTGGATTATCGCCAGCTTCGCAAGCTGGCCTGGGCCTTGTTCATTCTGGCCGCCTTGCTGCTGGCCGGTTTGCTGATCTTCGGCACCCCCATCAACGGCGCCGTCCGCTGGTATGTCCTGGGTCCGGTCCGCTTTCAGCCGTCGGAGTTCGCGAAGTACGCCCTGGTCATTCTGCTGGCGCGCTGGCTGGAAAAGGCGCAGCGCCGGCCCAAGGGGGTGGAGGAACCGCGGATGCGGCACTGGTGGTGGGGGGTGTGGGGGCCGTTGAGCCTGGCCGGCGGGCTCGGGCTGTTGATTCTCAAAGAGCCCGATCTGGGCACCACTTTGCTCCTGGGCATGGTCACCCTGGTGCTGCTGTGGCTGGCGGGGGCCTCCGGCCGCTGGCTCGGGGTCATTGTGGGAACGGGCATGGCTGCCATGGCCGCGTTTTTGGTGGCCATTTTCCAATACGAGATGTTTCAAGATTCCTACCAGGTGAAACGGATTCTCCGATGGTGGTATGAGGACGACCTCGAGGGCAGCAACTATCAGCAGTGGATTGCGATGGTGGCGCTCGGGGCGGGCGGCGTCGAGGGGGTTGGCCTGGGCAACAGTCGCATGAAGCTGGCTTACCTGCCGGAAGCGCACACCGATTTTATCTTCCCCATCATCGGTGAGGAATTGGGGCTTGTCGCGTCGCTGGCGGTGGTGTTCGTCTTTTGCCTGCTGGTCGTCTCCGGCTTTCTGTTGTCCGCGCGCGCCGGATTCTTTCGGGCGGTATCTGGGCTGCGGCATCATGACTACAATCGGCCTGCAGACGATGATCAACCTCGCCGTGGTCACCAATGCCATTCCCAACAAAGGAATGCCGCTGCCCTTCATCAGCTATGGCGGGTCCAACCTCGTGATGACCCTCGCGGCTCTTGGCATTGTGCTTAACATCGCCCGCCAGGGTCTCGCCGGGGCGGACCGCGGCGGCTTGAAAGCGGGCTTCCTCACCGAGGGGGAAGAAGCTCGAAACTGAGAAAGACAGGGACCGCCCGTCCCTCGCTCCGCAGTCTTCCCCCCATCCGCTTCGCCGTTCCGTCTCCGGCCACCGGGCGCCTCACCATGCGCACCCCTTCCGCAAGGTTGGCTTGCGCGGGTCTGACAGGCGACGCCGCCAGGATGCCGGGTTACAGTTTTTCCATGAGGCGTTCGAGTTCGGGCTCGGTGTTGTAAAAGTGGGGCGAGAGGCGGATGTACTTTTGGCCGGAGCGGTCGGTTCTGAGGGAAGTGACGATGCCGGCGCCCAGCAAATGCTGATGGAGGGCGGGGAGGTCGCATCCCGGGCGGTGGAAGGAGACAATGGCGCTGGCCTGTTCGGGCGGAGCATCGGCCTGGAGGACGGAATAGCCCTTTGCGCGCAAGGCGGCCACCAGCCAGGCCCGCTTTCGCAGAAGCTCGGCCGCGATGGCGTCCACGCCGACTTCAAGAATCAGGCGCAGGGCGGCCACCAAACCGACCAAGCCCAGGAGGTTGTGGGTGCCGGCCTCGTATTTTTGGGCTCCGGCGCGGAAGACGATCTGCTCCTGGGCCACGTAATTGGGGCAGCGGACATTGTGCCAGCCGTAAAGCGGGGGGTTGATCCGGTCCATGACGGTTCGGCGCACATAAAGCAGGCCGGCGCCGCAAGGTCCCAGAAGCCATTTGTGCGCGTCGGCGGCCAGCATGTCCACGTGTTCAACCGTGGTGGGGAAGGCGCCGAGGGTCTGGATGCCGTCCACGCAGAAGAGGATGCCGCGTTCGCGCAAGGCCTGGCCGATGGCGGCAAGGCTGAGACGGTAACCGCTGATGAAGTGACAGGAGGCCAGGGCCACCAGCCGCGTGTTTTCGTCCACCTGGCCCAGAACGTCCCGGGGGCGGATGACTCCCAGCTCGCGGACGTTCATCAGCCGGACTTCAACGCCCTGCGCCGCCAGGGCCATCCACGGATAAACATTCGAGGGGTAATCGTCGAAATAGATCAGGATGTTCTCGCCACGCCGAAACTTGAGGCCCGAGGCGATGAGACTCAGCGCCAGCGAGGTGGGGCCAACAAAGGCCACTTCCTCGGGCTGGCACGCGAGCAACTGGCTGGCCAGCCGCCGGCCGTCCTCGAGCGCGGCGGGGTAAACAAACTTCTCCTGGTCCCCCTCGCAGCACTGGTTCGCATAGCGGGCGACCGCTTCGGCCACTCGGCGGGGCAGGGGGCAATCGCCGGCGTGGGCCAGAAACACGCATTCCCGCGCCACGGGAAACTCGCGTTGTCGCAACTCTTCATTCGCCAGCAACTCGCTAATCGTCATGGGGGGAACGTTAAGCGAAGCCCGAGGAACTGCAATCCCGCGTTGGGTCAGAACTTGAGGACCTCGCCGATCTGGCGGAAATAGCCCGCGTAGAAGCTGACGATCCGCCAGGCGATCATGAGCACAATGGCCAGGTAGATCAGCCGGGGCGTCCATTGGGCCGCGGCGCGCATTCTCCGCGTTCCCTCCTCCTTGTAGTAACGGTGCAGGCGGCCGAGGGACTCCTCGAGCCGGCCGCTCACCTCGCCGGCGGCGTATTCGCTCGCGAAAAGGCCGGGAAACCTGCCAGAGGCGGTCACCAGCTCGGCCGGGGTCCGGCCCGCTTCCACCTGGGCGCGCCAGCCCGCGACAATTCGCCGGAGGCGCGGCGATGCGCTGGCGGCGGCTGCCACCTCCCAGCCCTCGACAATGCTGATGCCCGCGTTCAACAGGCCCTCCAGCGCCGCGCAAAGCCGGGCCAGCGCCAGGTGCCGGCGCGCGCTGCCGATCACGGGCACCGCGTCCAAAACCGATTCCATGAACGCCCGCCAGGCTTCGCCGTGCCGGCTTTGCAGCGTCAGCACGAGGAGCCCAACGGCCGCATACAGGGGCAGCAACACCAGGACCGTCTGCGCCAGGTAACGCACCCAATCGCCCGTCAGGAACAACCGCGCAAAGGGAAAGATGAACACCGCGAAGTGCAGCAACGCGACCGGGTAGGCCAGTTCCGCGAGCATTTGCCGGAGCATTTGCGCCCGTTCGGCGTAGAATTCGCCGAGGGATCGAAAGGACAAGTCCAGGCGGCCGCTGCGTTCACCCGCTTCGATCAACGTCAGGTCAAATTCTGGCAGCCAGTCCAGCCGCCGCAGGGTTTCGGCCAGCGTGAACCCGCTTTCGAGGTCCGCCAGCGCGGGCTGGAGGTAACGGCGGTAGGAAAAGGCCGGCGGATGCCGGAGCACCTGCTGGAAGGCCGAAACAATGGGAATCCCGGCGCTGACAAGCTGTCCGAGCTGCTGATAGAACTCGGCGCGCTTTGCCAACTGCCCCGGCGTAATCATCGGTTTGGGCCCCGGTCAGCGTTCCGGCTCAAAAAAGGGAAACAGGCGTTTCAGTTCCGCTTTATCCGGCTGGCGGCCGTATTCGCAGATTTCGAAGGCCTCGACATGTTGGATCGCCGCGGCCTGGCCGGCGGGGTACCACTCCGCCAGCTTGCTGCGGAAGCGGTCCGCCAGCGCGCGGTTGCGCCGGGCGAGCTGCTCGCGGACCTGGGCGTGACGCCGCTTCTGTCCTTCCGGGTCGGAGGGCATCAGCTCCGGCGAGCCCAAGGCGCCCCCTTCGTGGAACTGGGAAACGAGCAAGCCGAGCGCCTGGAGCTTTTGCTCGAGGACTTCGTCAATGCTCACCAGGATGTCGGGTTGGAAGGGGGCGGGTTTCTGAAAGCGGTCGGGATAGAAGAGAAAGACCGGATTGGTTTTGAGCGCGGGCACGTCGGGGCAGAAGAACGGCACGGTGACCATGAACGCCGCATCCTGGACCAGGATGCTGGTGTAGCGGTGGTCGGGGTGGTAGTCGTTGGGGCGCGGGCCCATCACAATGTCGGCCTGCCATTCCCGGATCAGCCGGACGATGGTGCGGCGGTTTTCCAGCGTGGGCAGCAGCTCCCCATCATGAATATCGAGCACCTCGGCGGTGGTTCCCAGCACTTTGGCCGCCGCCTCGACCTCCGCCTTGCGGCGGAGGGCCAGCGGGCCGCCGGCTTCACGCCAGTGGCCGATGTCGCCGTTGGTCGTTGAGACCAGCTTGACTTTATGTCCTTTGGCGGCCCACCGGGCGGCGACGCCCCCCGCCTGGAGTTCACAGTCATCCGGATGCGCGCCGAAACAGATGATGCGCAGCGTGCCGGCCGGCGCCGGTTCCGCGCCGGTGGCGAGGCATGGCGCGACCGCGCCGCCCACAAGCAGAATCAAGGCTCGAACAAGAATGGGTTTCATATGCAACAGCAGACGGTGGTCTTGCGACCCGTTTTGTCAAGAACTCGGAACATCCTTAGGCGAAACGCCCATCTCGAACAACACAATTAACACGCCGGTGACCGGGGCGCGGCCCGGCGGTTCTTGACTGTGCCGGTGGGAGATGGTGGAGTAAGCGCCAGACACTATGGCCACGAACGACAACCGCGTCAGCCGGCGGCGCTTTCTGAAACGGTGTGCCGCCACCACGGGCGGCGCGGTCTTCCTCCCGGCAATTTTTCCCGCCTCGGCATTGGGGCGGGGCGGCTTGCGGGCGCCCAGCGAGCGAATCCAGATGGGGTTCATCGGGTTGGGCGGGCAGGGCACCGGCCATCTGCTGGGCGGGGCCTGGACTTATGTTCCCGGGGGTTATGCCGCCCGGGAGGATGTGCAAGTGCTGGCGGTTTGCGATGTGCGGCGGGAGCGGCGGGAGCACGCGCAGGCGCGCTGCAACGCCATCTACGCGCAAAAATTCGGGCAGGCGGCCTATCAGGGCGTCAGCGCCCACAACGATTTCCGCGAGGTCCTGGCCCGGCCTGACATTGACGCGGTCTTGCTGGCGTTGCCGTATCATTGGGCGGCGCCGATGTCCGTCATGGCAATGCGCGCGGGCAAGGACGTGTATTGCGAGAAACCTTGCGCCATCACGGTGCGCGAGGGCGGCGCCGTGGTCGAGACGGCGAAACGCTTCAGCCGCGTGTACCAGGCCGGCACCCAGCAACGGTCGGAATATGCCGGCAAATTCCGGCTCGTGTGCGAGCTGGTTCGCAATGGCAGGATTGGCCAGCTCAAAGAAGTTTATGCGTTCCGCCAGCCGGGGGCGTTTTTCCCCTCGCCGTGGACGTCGGATGCCAGCAGTCCGGTGCCCGACGGCTTTGACTGGGACCTTTGGCTGGGGCCGCTGCCGTGGCGGCCCTTCAACGGCGAAGCGGGTCATGCGTTGTCCGGGATGTTTGTCGGGGACGTGAATTGGGCGCCGCACCATTATGATTTCATCCAGTGGGTGGTGAATCCCGATCCCAAGGCGCCCCTCGAGGTCTCCTGCGAACCCCGGGGCCCGAACCCGGATGATGCCGTGGTCCATTACCGCTACGCCAACGGCGTGGTGGTTCATTCCAGCGCCTGCGCCGGCGAACCGGTCGGCGGCGAAGGCGGCGCCTGTTTTGTGGGGACGGAGGGCCGGATCGCGGTGGAGCGGTCGAACCTGGTTGCCGACCCCGCCCGGATTCTGAGCGAGCCGATTCGTCCCGGGGACGCCCGCGTTTACCGCTCCGACAGCCACTCCGGCAACTTTCTGGAGTGCATCCGGACGCGGCGCCCCACCATCTGCGACCCGGAAACCGCCATCTACTCGATGAACGCCATTTTGATTGGCGGCATCGCTCTCATCCTCCAGCGCGCCCTCCGCTGGGACCCGGTGAAATCCGAATTCATCGGTGATGCTGAGGCAAACCGTTTGTTGTCCTATGCTCCGCGGCCGCCGTGGGGCATCTGAACGCGAGCCACCCTGGCGTCCGCCTGCGAATTTGAAAATTCTCAAGATGATCCCGGCGCGGTTGCTGATGATGGCCGGTCTGCTGGCGCTCCCGCTGCCCGTCGCG
>Ga0116147_1004279_pt1 | contig 12862 bp, 10 predicted proteins | sample AD_JPNHG3_MetaG_FD_89749 | JGI IMG/M metagenome (GOLD analysis project Ga0116147, IMG submission 89749) | Active sludge microbial communities of municipal wastewater-treating anaerobic digesters from Japan - AD_JPNHG3_MetaG | ecosystem: Engineered > Bioreactor > Anaerobic > Digestate | place...
CAGCGCCATCAGCCGGGGGAGATCCACGTCCTCCCTGCCCGCATCCGTTTCCACGCCGATGATGGGATCATACAGCAGATTCATCTTTCCTCCTTTCCAGTCCGAAACGGCTGTATTGGAAAAACCGGCCGGCGACGGCAAAGGCGAACCCACCGCTGTAGGTAAGAACCTGCGTCGCCGCGGGGTCATCCCGGTCAAAATCGTCGGGCAAATGCCTCCACGGTATCAAGACCTCCGTGATCGTCTGCCCGAAGGGGCTCGACATGGGCGCCGGCAAAGACACCACGACGGTCCCCTCACCCAGACGGGTGTGAACGCGGCGGCCGTCGTCGTGGTAATGGAGCTCGCCGAAGACCTCTTCCGGCATCACCGCCGACCCGGCCGACCGGAGATCGATCAAACGAGGCCCCCAGAGCCAGTCGGCGTGCTTCTTCCAAAGATCGGCGGGCACTAGGGCCAGGGCCTCCTCGTGTGTCACCTCCTCGACGAGGCGTCGATTTTCCTCCGGTATATCAATCCTTGACACTCCCCTCAGGACATCGATCGTCCGCTGCAGGACAAGGCCGTTTTCATAAACGCGCCCCAGACCGGCGGGTCCCCTCAGCATGCCCTCTTCATCCAAATAGGTATGCAAGGGCCTGTCGGGGACGCGAAGCAGTACCCGCGGCGTTTCATAGCCTTGGGGTCTTGGCCGTTCATGGCGGTGGAGGCGGCCGATGCGCTGGAGGAGGACATCGACGGGGGCCAGGTCGGTGACCAAAAAGTCGGCGTCGATGTCGAGGCTCTGCTCGAGGGTCTGGGTACCGATGAGGAGGACCGGTCCCGGCGAGGAACCCTTGCCGAAGCGCCGGCTTACGGCCTGGTCGAGGACCTCCCGGTCGGCGGGGGCGAATCGCCCGTGATGGGGACAGACGACGCGCTCGTCGAAACGGAACAGCCATTCGGGGGCGAAGCCGCCGGCTTCGATTGCCCGGAGGAGAGCAACGGCGCGACCGACGGTGTTGCAGATGACCAGGACACGGGCCCCCTCCGAAAGGGCGTCGCGCAGAAAAGGGAAGACCCGTACCTCATCGAGGGCTTCCACCCACGAGTGATGGACAGACTTTCGACGCCCCATAGACGGTATCGGTATCTCCCCGCCGCCCCCCGTGATCGAGGGGTAGGGCCGCTCGACGGCCTTCGCCAAGGGCAGAGGGACCATGTCGAAATACCGCGCCCGGGCCGACTCCCCCAAGGTAGCCGAAAGCAGCAGGGCGAACCCGCCCCGGGAGACGTGCCCCTTCAGGAGAGAGGAAAGGATTTCGGTCATATAAGTGTCCGAGGCGTGCACCTCGTCCACCACGAGGAGGTGGCGGTCCAGGCAGACCGAACGGAGGAGGGAGTGTTTGACCCTCATCACCGAGAGCATCGCCTGATCCACCGTGCCGACGGCGATGGGGGCGGCGAGAAACCTCTTCGGACGTTCCGCCGCCCAAACCGTCTCGACACGGGTACGTGTGGCGTTGTCATCCCAGATACGGTTCTCCGGATAGGGCAGGATGGCCGGTTCGCCGTCGGCCCGGACATAGCCGGGGACCGCCAGCAAGATCGGCGAGGGCCTCTCCGTTGCCTCCGGGAAAACGGACGCGACGCTATCAAGGACCCGGCGGTACAACTCCCGGGCAGCTACCCGGGTGGGGAGCGCAAAATACAGGCCGTCCACCTTCCCGGCGGCGTAAAGGCGCCAGAACCAGCGCAGGGCGGCCTCCGTCTTTCCGGACCCCGTGTCCGATTCGACGAGGAGGAGACGGTTCTCCCCGTCGAGAGACAATTCCTCTATCGCGCCCTGGAGGGGATTGGGGGCGAAGGCGGCGCCGAAACAACGGCTCCAGGATGGTGGAACGAGGGGCTTCTTCGGCAGGAGGCCGATCTTTTCCAGGGCCGCCGCCGCGCCAAGATCCGCGATGGCTCGGCGGCCCTCTTCCCTGCCCAGGGGGAAATAGCGATCGTCCGAACCGATCCAATCGGCCAGCATCACGAGACCGGCGAAACGTTGCTGAAAGGCGGCGGGCGCTTCCAAGGGAGCCTCCTTTGAGGAAAAACAACGGGGAAACTCTCGATAGGCCGTTTCGACCAGTTGTTTCACGCCTTCGACGGGATTGATTCTTTCCGTCGCCCGCCACCATCTCTCAAGATTGCTCGCCCCTTCCCAGTCTCTGAGCGAAAGGGGACGGCCGTGGTGCGAGAGGGCGGCAAGGAACATCTGCCCCAGGGCCTCGTCGCGAGAGGTAAACCACGCGGAGGCCCTCTCCAGGAAGTCTAGCCACGACGGCGGCCAAAGCCCTCGGACCTTCTCCTCGAACAGAAGGGCGGCGCCTTCCAAGACATGGCCGGCGGTGTCATGCCCTTTCGACCCGGGGTCCGCCTTGGCCTGGAAACCGCTGTTGGCCTTGCCCAGGTCATGGAAAAGGACGATCACGGCAAGACGGTCGAGGTGGATGTCGGTGAGAATCTGCCCTGAGGTCTTCTCGAGGACCCGTCGAAAGGCCGGCAGGGCAGCCAGGTGGCGAAAGACGACGGCCACGTCCAGACTATGGGCGGGGAGGGAAAGGGTGAGGGGGACCTCGGCACCCCTTGGCATGCTGAGTTTGGCCCAAAAATGATGGGGACTCGGCGCACCGCTCATCATAGAGGCTGAGATTTCAAAAGGTCCTTAAAACGAACGGTGGGCTCCCCATAGTCCCAGCGTTACACGGGCCCTGACCACCGTCTCCCGCCCAAAACGTCGGAGAGTGCTATCCCCAAAAGGCGGTCACCGTCCAAAAAAAGAGAAGGTTTTTAGATTTGTCTGTTTACGTAAAGGAATACATTAGATTGGTCAAGAATTTCTGACCAATTTACAAAGCTGTCAATCCCTTTTAGGAAATAACTAATACTATTTTCGTTTTTGCCGCCCCTTGAAAAGCGACTGCCAGCAAAATTATGCGCGTAGCATAACCTTTAAGTCCATGATATCATTGAGCGAAAAGCTACGCTTAGGCAGCGATTGAGGAATTTGTAACTCATCGTAATAATTGGCATTTCGTTCACGTGACCCCGGAGGCGCCTCGACGGCGATTTTGGGCAATAAATAATAGCATTGACTGGCATAAAGAGTCAAAGGCTCCTGGCAAACAATAGCGAGGGCGTTCCGCGCAGAACGGACGGGGACATCCTGGCCAAGAAACATTTCACCACCGTGAGGGGATATACGGAGGCCTTCATTGGAGATTTATCTCTGTGATTTCCGGTATTATCCCCGGATTTTCAGACGCCCCCGAAGACGGTCCGCCTTCTTTTGTCAAGGTTTATCGACGGCCCGGCGGCCGCGGGCCTCTTTTTCGCCCGCCATCACTCTCCTCGCCCGGAGGTAAGAGAACCAGGCGGCAAAAGACCAACCCGTGGCGACACCGCCGAGGAAGACGAAAAAGATGAGGAGGGCCCGGGAGAGGGAAAAATGCCAGAAGAAGAACGACACCTCCACGGGGGCGACGTTCTGGAGGGTGAAGATCACGATCAAAGCCACAAGGGCGATGGCCGCCCAAAATTTCAACGTCATCTCCGCCGCCTCCCCGATACGTGCGTCGAAGGGCTCCCCTCGAGGGTCCTTAGCGCGTCTTTTTCCTGATTACACGAACCGCGTCGGACCGTCAACGGATATAAAGGCGTCTCCTTGACAGTTTCCCGCCCCGTGCTTAGCTTAGCGAAGAAAATAAACAGGTTGAAAGAGGAGAACAATGAAGACCATCAACAGGGCCATCTTGGACACGGCCTGCGGCCTCGCCAAAGAAGTCGAGGCGAAGGCCATGCTGATTTACGCCAACACCGCCGTGGAACTGCCGGAGGGGCTGGAGGACTCATGCCCCTTCGAATTGGTCCTGGTGACGAAGGACAACAACATACCCGAGCGGTTCGTGAACAAATGCCGGGTCGTGACGGTCCCCAACGTGACCCTCACCCGGATGGGGCAGATCAAGATCGCCGTCATCAAGGGCATCGCCGCCGGCATGTTCGCGAAGGGCGACAAGCTCGTCTGCCTCAGCGGCGTCCCCCGCTTCGGCTACGTGGACAGCATCTTCGTCATCGACGTGGGTAAGGAGTTCGAGATCCTCACCTCCGAGCACTTCACCGACATCAGCCAGGAGGTCTACCCCGAGGTCTTCGGGGCGGTGATCAACCTGGCCCTGGAACTGGCCGCCCAGGGGCGCGAGGGCCGCAAGGTGGGCACGACCTTCATCATCGGGGATCACGAGAAGGTGCTGCAGCTCTCGCGGCAGATGATCATCAACCCCTTTTTGGGCTACAGCGACGAGGAGCGGAACATCCTGAACCCGGACCTGAAGGAGACGATCAAGGAATTCTCGGCCCTGGACGGGGCCTTCGTCCTGCGGAACGACGGCACCCTCATCACGGCGGGGCGCCATCTCAGCGCCGCCCTCGACAGCAAGGATTTCCCCCAGGGCCTCGGGAGCCGCCACATCGCCGCCGCCGGCGTCACGAGCGTCACCAAGGCCACGGCGGTCGTCCTCTCGGAATCGACGGGAAACGTCACCGTGTTCAAGAACGGCATGATCATGGTCAGCATCGAAAAACCGACATAATTACGGAGGATATATAACATATGCGTTTCGACAAAATGACCCTCAAGGTCCAAGAGGCCCTGCAGGAGTCCCAGACCCTGGCGGGCACTTACGGACATCAAGGCATAGACGTGGAGCACCTCTTTCTGTCCCTCCTCCGCCAGCGGGAGGGCATCGCCGGGGCCGTCCTGAAGAAGACCGGCGCCGACCCGGCGGCGATGGAAGCCGACCTCGCCAAGGCCCTGGAGAGACTCCCCCGGGTGGAAGGGGCCGCGGGCGGCCAGATCTACATCACGCCGCGCCTCAACCGGGCCCTCGACAACGCCATGACGGAAGCGGCCCGCATGAAGGACGAGTACGTCAGCTCGGAGCACCTCCTCCTCGTCTTCGCCGAAGAAAAAGGGGGAGAGACGGCCCGCCTCTTCAAGAAGTGGGGGGTGACGAGGGAGGCCCTCCTCAAGGCCCTCATGGAGATCCGGGGCAAGAGCCGCATCACGGACCCCAACCCCGAGGAGAAATACCAGGCCCTCAAGAGGTTCGCCAAAGACTTCAACGAGTTGGCGGCGAAGGGGGCCTTCGACCCCGTCATCGGCCGGGACGACGAGATCCGCCGGATCCTCCAGGTCCTCTCCCGCCGGACGAAGAACAACCCCGTCCTCATCGGGGAGCCGGGCGTCGGCAAGACGGCCATCGTCGAGGGCCTGGCCCAGCGGATCGTCAACGGCGACGTCCCGGAGAACCTGAAGGACAAGCGCGTCGTGGGCCTCGACATCGGCGCCCTCGTGGCCGGGGCCAAGTACCGGGGCGAGTTCGAGGAACGCCTCAAGGCCGTCCTCAAAGAGGTCACGGACGCCGAGGGGGAGATCATCCTCTTCATCGACGAGATCCACACCGTCGTGGGGGCCGGCGCGGCCGAGGGGTCCGTGGACGCCTCGAACATGCTCAAGCCCGCCCTCGCCCGGGGTGAGTTGAGGTGCATCGGCGCGACGACCCTCAACGAGTACCGCAAGCACATCGAAAAGGACCCGGCCCTCGAGCGGAGGTTCCAGCCGATCCTGGTCAGGGAACCCACGGTGGAGGACACCATCGCCATCCTCAGGGGTCTCAAGGAACGTTACGAGGTGCATCACGGCGTGCGGATCAAGGACGCGGCCATCATCGCCGCCGCCACCCTCTCGAACCGCTACATCAGCGACCGCTTCCTCCCGGACAAGGCGGTGGACCTCATCGACGAGGCGGCCTCGCGGCTGAGGATCGAGCTGGACAGCCTCCCCGCCGAGATCGACGCCGTGGAGAGGAGGATCCTCCAGCTGGAGATCGAGCGTCAATCCCTGAAGAAGGAGACGGATAAGACCTCCCTGGACCGCCTGGCCAAGATCGACGAGGAACTCGCCCAGCTGCGGGCCTCCATGGAGGAAATGAAGGCCCACTGGAACCGGGAGAAGGAGGCCATCAAACAGATCCAGTCCCTCAAGGGCCAGATCGAGCAGCTCAAGCTGGAGGAGCAGAACGCCCAGCGGGAAGGTGACCTCGCCAGGGCGGCGGAGATCAGGTACGGGAAGCTCGTGGCCCTCAACCGGGCCATGGAGGAGGAGCAGCGCCGCCTCGAGGAGATCCAGAGGGAGCGCAAGATGCTCAAGGAGGAGGTGGACGCCGAGGACGTGGCCGAGGTCGTCGCCAAGTGGACGGGCATACCCGTGGCCCGCATGATGGAGAGCGACGTCCAGAAACTCATCCACATGGAGGAACGTCTCAAGGAAAGGGTCATCGGCCAGGACGAGGGCATCGCCGCCGTCTCCAGCGCCCTGAGGCGGGCCCGCTCGGGCCTCCAGGACCCCAACCGGCCCATCGGCTCCTTCATCTTCCTCGGCCCCACGGGGGTGGGTAAGACGGAACTGGCCAGGGCCCTGGCGGAATTCATGTTCGACAACGAACAGGCCATGATCCGCATCGACATGTCGGAATACATGGAGAAACACGCCGTGGCGCGCCTCATCGGGGCGCCCCCCGGGTACGTCGGCTACGACGAGGGCGGCTACCTCACGGAGGCCGTCCGCCGGAGGCCCTACGCCGTCCTCCTCTTCGACGAGATCGAGAAGGCCCACCCCGACGTCTTCAACATCCTCCTCCAGATCCTGGACGACGGGAGGTTGACGGACGGCCACGGCCGGACCGTGGACTTCAAGAACACGGTGGTCATCATGACCTCGAACGTGGGCAGCCAGTGGATCCAGGACTTCTCCCTCGACGAGGAGGAGAAACGGGAGCGGACCTTCGAGGTCCTGAAGGCGACCTTCAAGCCGGAGTTCCTCAACCGGATCGACGACATCATCATGTTCCGCTCCCTCAGCCGCGGCGACATCGAGAGGATCGTGGAGATCCAGATCCGCCTCATCGCCAGGAGGCTGGCGGAGAGGAAGATGACCATGGAATTGACAGAAGAGGCGAAAAATTATATTGCCTCCGTCGGCTACAGCCCCGTCTACGGGGCCCGGCCCCTGAAAAGGGCCCTCCAGAAGCTGGTCCTGGACCCCCTGGCCATGAAGATCCTCGACGGCACCTTCAAGGACGGGGATTCCATCGTCGTTGACCTCGCCCCCGGGGGAGAACTCGCCTTCTCCCGCAAGGAGGGCGCTTAAAAGTGTAGAGAAACAAAAAGGAGGAGTATATGAACACGTTCCGTACCGCTCTGCTGCTCGGGGCCCTGACGGGCCTCCTCATGCTGATCGGCGGTCTCGTCGGCGGCAAGGGTGGGGTGGTGGTCGCCTTCGTCCTTGCCCTGATCATGAACTTCGGGGCCTACTGGTTCTCCGACCGCATCGTCCTGAGCATGTACAGCGCCCAGGAGGTGACGCCCGACGAGGCCCCGGAACTCTACCGGATGGTGGCCGACCTGGCGGCGCGGGCGGGCCTGCCCATGCCCCGGGTCTACATCATCCCCCAGGACACGCCCAACGCCTTCGCCACGGGGAGAGACGAGAAGCACGCCGTGGTGGCCGTGACGGAGGGCATCCTCCGCATCCTGGACCGGGACGAGCTCGAGGGCGTCCTCGCCCATGAGCTCACCCACATCAAGAACAGGGACATCCTCATCGGCTCCATCGCCGCCACCCTCGCCGGCGCCGTCGTCATGCTGGCCAACATGGCCCAGTGGGCCGCCGTCTTCGGGGGGGTGAGCCGGGACGACGACGAAGGCGGGGGGAATATCATCGGCCTGATCCTGATGGCCGTCCTCGCCCCCATCGCCGCCACGATCATCCAGATGGCCATCTCCCGTTCCCGGGAATACATGGCCGACGAGGGCGGGGCCCGTATCTCCGGCAAGCCCTACGGCCTGGCGGGGGCCCTGGAGAAGCTGTCCCGGGCGTCCCAGGTGGTCCCCATGGACGCGAACCCGTCCACGGCCCACATGTTCATCGTCAATCCCCTGACGGGAAGATCCCTGATGAACCTCTTCAGCACCCACCCCCCCATCGAGGAACGGATCGCCCGTCTGCGGGCCATGAGACCCGTCTATTGAGGCACGGGACCCCGAGGACCTGAAGGAGGCCGACCATGGAGGAGGAAAAGAAAGGATTCGTCGTTCGGGACCGCCGCATCTTCGACGAAAAGGGTGAGACCCGGGAGACCCAGGAGGCGCCCCGGGAACAGGAAAGGCCCAAAGAGGAACCGAAGAGGGAAACGGGACCACGGGAAGAGGCCTCGGAGGACCACTTCTACCCCGAGGTCAACTTCGCCAACTTCATCCTGTCCCTCAGCACGACGGCCATGTTCCACTTCGGCGACTTCCCCGACCCCGCCTCCGGGCAGACCAAGAAGAACCTGGCTGCGGCCAAACATGCCATCGACACCATCGCCATGCTGAGGTCCAAGACCGAGGGGAACCTCGACGCCGACGAAAAGTCCCTCATCGACGGCATCCTTTTCGAGCTCCGGATGCGCTACGTGAAGGAATCGTCATGAGATGAGACGCCTTGCCCCGGCCAAGGTCAACCTCCACCTCAAGGTCCTGCGCCGGAGGGAGGACGGCTACCACGACCTGGCCACCCTCATGCACCGCGTGAGTCTCTGCGACGAGCTGATCTTCGAGAAGACCAGCCGGGGCGTCTCCCTGAGATGCCCCGGCTCCGGCCTCCCCGAGGACGAGGGCAACCTCGTCTTCCGCGCGGCGAAGAAGATCCTGGACCTCCTCGACCCCCCCTTCGGCCTCCATATCACCCTCGTCAAGAAGATCCCCACCGCCGCCGGCCTCGGCGGCGGGAGCTCCGACGCGGCGACGACCCTCCTGGCCGTTAACGAAATGACGGGAAACCGCCTGCCCCAAGATAGGTTGATGAAAATGGGGGCCCAACTGGGGGCCGACGTCCCCTTCTTCATCGGCCGGGGGACGGCCTGGGCCTTCGGGATCGGCGATCGCCTCGAACCCCTGTCGGACCTACCCAAACTTTCCTTTTTATTGGTCAATCCCCGTTTCGAACTACCCACCCCCCTCGTTTACAAAGGCCTCAATTTAGCGTTGACAAACGTACCGATCCATTATAGCATCCCTCGATTTTCGACGGTCCAGGATGTGGCCGCGGGGCTCCACAACGACCTGGAAGCGGTGTCTATCCGCTTGCACCCCGTCATCGGGGAGATAAAGGACGTCCTTCTCCATCACGGCGCCCTCGGCGCCCTGATGTCCGGCAGCGGGCCGACGGTCTTCGGCCTCTTCGCGGACGAGGAGGCGGCGATCGAGGCCGAGAGGTCTCTCGGGGGGCGTTATCCCTGGGACGTGTTCAGGGTGAGCTCCTACACGGAGGGGCGCTGATCCAACGTCCCACGCCACACGGGTGAGAGTCCTGCGGTGCGGATACGGGATTGGGGCGTCGTCAAGCGGTAAGACACAAGATTTTGGATCTTGCACGCGGAGGTTCGAATCCTCCCGCCCCAGCCACTACATTAGAAAACGTCCCAGCGGGTGTCGATCGATGCTGGAAAAGATAAGAATCTTCTCGGGAAACGCCAACCGCGACCTCGCCCTCAAGATCTGTGAGAAGTTGGGGGTCCCCCTGGGGAAGGCCAACGTCAGCACCTTCAGCGACGGCGAGACACGGGTGGAGATCAACGAGAACGTCCGCGGGATGGATGTCTTCATCATCCAGTCCACCTGCCCGCCCGTGAACGTGACCCTCATGGAACTCCTCATCATGATCGACGCCATGAAGAGGGCCTCGGCCTACCGCATCACCGCCGTCATGCCCTATTACGGCTACGCCCGCCAGGACCGCAAGGTGGCGCCGAGGGCACCCATCTCGGCGAAACTGGTGGCGGACCTCATCACGACGGCCGGCGCCAACCGCGTCCTGTCCATGGATCTCCACGCCGGCCAGATCCAGGGTTTCTTCAATATCCCCGTGGACAACCTCTTCGCCACCCCCGTCCTCTTGGACTACATCAAGAAGCACTACAGCGACAACACCGTCATCGTCTCCCCCGACACGGGGGGCGTGGTCCGGGCGAGGGCCTTCGCCACCCGCCTCGGGGCCAGCCTGGCCATCATCGACAAGCGGCGGGAGGGTCCCAACGAGGCCCAGGTCATGAACATCATCGGGGACGTGAAGGGAAAGACCGTCATCATCCTCGACGACATGATCGACACGGCGGGGACGGTCGTCCAGGCCGCCGACGCCCTCAAGGAGGCGGGCGCCCTGGGCGTCTCCGTCTGTTGCACCCACCCCGTCCTCTCCGGGCCGGCCATCGACCGTTTGGAGGCATCGGACATCAAGGAGGTGATCGTGACGGACACGATCCCCCTTCACGAGCGTGCCAAGGCCTGTAACCTCATCAAGGTGCTCTCCGTCTCCTCCCTCTTGAGCGAGGCGGTCCGGCGCATCTACTACGACGACTCGGTGAGCTCACTCTTCATTTAGGAGGTTTTGATGGAAGCGGAACAGTTGAAGGCGTTTACCCGCAACTCTACGGGAAAGGGGCCCTGTCGGCGCCTGCGCCTGAAAGGGATGGTCCCGGCCGTCCTCTATGGACCCAAGACGGAACCCATGACGTTGTCGGTAAACGCGAAAGAATTGACGAAGATCCTTTCCCGGGGGGGTGAGAAGAAGTTCGTGAACCTCCGGGTCGAAGAAGATGGCAAAGTGGTCGAAAAACTCATCCTCGTCAAGGACTTCGCCCTCCATCCCCTGAAGGGAAGCCTGATCCACGCCGACTTCTACGAGATCGACATGGCCTCGAAGATCACCGTGGACATCCCGATTCAAACCACGGGCACCTCGCCCGGCGTGGCCATCGGCGGCGAGCTGCAGCTCATGAAACGCACCCTGCGCGTCTCCTGCCTGCCCTCCGCCATGCCCGAGCATATCGAGGCGGACATCTCCGGCCTGAACGTCGGCGATGCCCTGAAGGTCAAGGATCTTCCGGCGATGGAGGGGGTGACGGTCATGGACGGCGAGGACACGGTCCTCGTGTACATCGCCGCGACCAGGGCCTCCATGAAGGCCATGGAGGAGGCAGAGGCCGCCGCCGGCCGTCGATAGGCAACGCAACATCCCTCGACGGCAAACGGCCCGAGGTGATCTTTGAAACTGATCGTGGGACTGGGGAATCCCGGCGGGCAATATCGATTCACCCGTCACAACATCGGCTTTCTCGTCGTGGAGAGGCTGGCGGAGGAATTCGACATAGACCTGAGGACGAAGGGATTCTCCTCCCTCTACGGGAAGGGGAGGATCGGGGACGAGAAAGTCATCGTCGCCGAACCCCAGACCTTCATGAACCTGAGCGGCCAGGCCGTCTCGGGGCTCTTTGAATATTTTAAGATACCGTCCCCGGATGATTTGATAGTCGTCCATGATGATCTCGATCTGCCCTTCACCGCCGTGCGGCTGAAGGCAGGGGGGGGTCATGGGGGGCACAAGGGACTGCAGTCGATCATGGAGCGTCTCGGTCAACAGGGTTTCCGGCGGGTGCGCCTGGGCATCGGCAGACCCCCTGTGAAGACGATGGTCGATTCGTACGTCCTGAGCCCCTTCTCGCCGGAAGAGATACAGCGCCTGCCCGAGGTTGTTACCACAGCCGTCGAGGCGGCGTCGTTCATGATCACCCACGGAATCCAGGCGGCTATGAACAGATATCACAGAAAGGACGTCAGTAATTTCGAAGAGGAGGTTTAATGATGTTCAAAGGTAAAGGTAGAGTTTTTTCCGTATGCGCCGCCCTCGCGCTGACGCTGTTGCTGTCGGCGACGGCGGCCCTTGCCGGTGAGGCGGACATTAAATTGCCCGACCTCAGCCAGGTCAGCTTCATGGGCGGAGCCCTGAGCGGGATGCTGATCCTGAATCTGGGCCTCGTCATCTGCGCTATCGGCATGATCTTCGGTTGGATGCAGTACACCCAGACGAGGAACCTGCCGGCCCACCAGGCCATGCTCGACGTCTCTCAGACCATCTGGGAGACCTGCAAGACCTACGTCATCCAGCAGGGTAAGTTCCTCACGGCCCTGTGGATCCTGATCGCCATCTGTATCGTCTACTACTTCGGCGGTCTGTCCCACATGCCCATGGGGGAGATCATGGTGATCCTCGTCTGCTCCATCCTGGGGATCCTCGGTTCCTACGGTGTCGCCTGGTTCGGTATCAGGATCAACACCGTGGCCAACTCCCGGGCGGCCTTCGCCTCCCTCAGCGGCGACCCCCTGAGCATCATCAACATCTGTCTTAGGTCCGGCATGAGCGTCGGTCTGCTTCTGGTCAGCATCGAGCTCTTCTTCATGATCCTCATCCTGGCCTACATCCCCAAGGAGCTCTCCGGTCCCTGCTTCATCGGTTTCGCCATCGGTGAGTCCCTCGGCGCCAGCGCCCTCCGTATCTGCGGTGGTATCTTCACCAAGATCGCCGACATCGGTTCGGACCTCATGAAGATCATCTTCCACCTCCCCGAGGACGACCCCAAGAACCCGGGCGTCATCGCCGACTGCACGGGCGACAACGCGGGTGACAGCGTCGGCCCCACGGCGGACGGCTTCGAGACCTACGGCGTCACCGGCGTGGCCCTCATCGCCTTTTTGGCCCTGGCCCTCGCCGACAACCCCCTCATGGGAGGCAAACTCATCGTCTGGATCTTCGCCATGCGTATCCTCATGATCCTCACCTCTCTCGTCTCCTATTTCGTCAACGACTCCCTGAGCCGCTCGCTCTTCGCCGGCAAGTCGGAATTCAACTTCGAGCACGTCCTGACCAACCTGGTGTGGATCACCTCCCTCGTTTCCA
>Ga0116147_1004296_pt1 | contig 12828 bp, 10 predicted proteins | sample AD_JPNHG3_MetaG_FD_89749 | JGI IMG/M metagenome (GOLD analysis project Ga0116147, IMG submission 89749) | Active sludge microbial communities of municipal wastewater-treating anaerobic digesters from Japan - AD_JPNHG3_MetaG | ecosystem: Engineered > Bioreactor > Anaerobic > Digestate | place...
CTGAAGTTGCATTTTTTCTGTGCCTTTGTGTTTAGGTATTGTGCTAAGCATTAGCTCCAGGGCTATTAGTTTTTCTTTTGGATTCTTAGCAGATTTATAGGCATCTTCTGCTTTGAGATATTCTGGGGTAACGTTTACAGGCATGGTATCAACAAAATATTGTATTGGTATAAAAGACTTAAGTTGTAACCCTTTAAAAAAATTAAGATTCATTTACTTTGAAAAATTAAATAATATGAATTAAAGAAAAGATTAAGAGATTAATGTTTTTTCCAAGCTCATCTAACAACAGTGACCCTACAAGGAGCGTATTTTACCACTTCACTTGCGACATGGCCCATCAGAAGCCTTCTAATTCCTGTCAATCCTGTTGTACCCATTATTATATGGTCACATCCCTCTAAGTCTGCTACCTGTAAAATTGTGTCAGGAACTTTTCCTAGTTTTAACATGTTTTTCGTCTTAATTCCCTTTTGTTCTGCATATTTTGACATTTCTCTTAGAACGTTGTTTCCGCGTCTGCACATTGGGTCATCAATTATGCACTTAAGCTGCTCCTCAAAAAACGGAGAATACCTCTTTATGTCGTCAGTTCCTTTTATTTTGACTTCCCATTCAGGGGTGAATCTGTCCATGGATTCGTGAGTAAGTTTCATTTTATCTGCATCTATGACATGTAACATCACTACTTTAGCCCCCGTTTTACCAGCAACCCAAGCAGCGTATTCTAAGGCTTTCTGAGAAGATTCTGATCCATCAACTGGGACTAATATTTTATTAATTAGTTCTCCATCCATGTTATCACCGTTTTCAACTTACACATTTACTATATAACTTTTTCCTTTATCTAATTTTTTTAGAAATATCTAACAATAATTTTCATTATTTATAGATAAAAATAAAAATATTTTTTAATTTAATTTTAAGGATGATTAGTTTAATATAGTGGCCCTAAAATTAGGGCCAACTATCCCAATGCCCGTTTATATTTTTAAATTAAATACAAATGTGCTCTGATAAGACCTTAAAGGTGAAAGCCAATTATAGGAATTAAGGCCCAGAAAAATCTATCATCTCATAAACTCCCCAGTTTATGTCTGGGCCCTAAAATTATGCCGCCATTTTTTCACGCCTATGCCTGGGTAAATCTATAGTCTTCTTGAAACCCCCGACCCAGGCAATTTTTAAAAAAAAATAATGGCTATTCTCAGCACTTCAAATTAATACTAAATAAAATTATGCACTAGCATAGTGGTAATATACCTGGCCTTAAAATTAGGGCCATTCCTTTTGGCTTGGAAAATGATATTCAATTTAGCTAATCCTTAATCAAAAGGTATCCTATCCATAATAAAAATAAAGGAAACATCATTATACCAGCTATATAAGGGAATCCCATAAATACAACCAACGGGCTAATCTTAAAAAACAGAAATAACATAGGAAGTGAATATTTAACAAGTATCAATCCACCTACACCCATTACCAATAGTCCAAAAATTGCTTTGATTGCACCCATCATATCTTACTTGTTACTTTCGTTATAAAATTTGTTGTCGATTAAATCTATTGAATATACTTACTATTTCAAATAACAATTGATTGATTATAATGTTCATTTCCTTCTTTCATAACTGTGCTTCTTTGTCAAACATTTTTTCCTTAAATTTATTTTTTTTCCAAATGTAACTCTTTTAGATTTTTATTGGCCCTAAAATTAAGGCCAAAGTATTACGAAGCAGCATGAATAATGAAGGCATGAGAGAGTACTACTGTTCTAGGTGCGGGGTGGTGCTGGCTAGGCCGATTGAGATGACTGCGTGCTACTGTTACGATTCTAAAAATCAGAATACTTTTCTAGTTTGCAGTAAGTGTAGAAAGAAGAAGGATAATATTATCTGGTGAAACATCTCTATTAATTTGAGTCATCATCTTGAGATAATATACTTCCTTTATATCTCTGCTTTTTTGATGTATAAAATATCTTATTTATAAAATTAAAGTTGGTAGGACTAAAAGGTAACATAACATCAGTTTAACGCCAACTAGCTTCTTATTACATAAATTATTAGTAAATTAAGAATTTAATATTTACTCCTTCTTATTTTTATATTCTTAATTTTACTTATTGATATAGGAATTCAAAACTGCTTTGAACATTTTTCCATGGCTTGGATATCTAAGGTGTAAAAGTTCATGGACTATGATTTCATCTCTTTCCTTTTTTGACATTTTTAGAATAGACTTATCAAAAGTTATTCGCCCCTTGGAAGAGCAACTTGCAACTTTTCTCTTCATTTCTCTCATCTGAATTGTGCTAGGTTCTACGTTTAGTTCTTCTGACCATTTTTTTATCTCTTGTATGAACTCTTCCCTTGTTATCAATCTAAGCACCTTTTAGGATCCTAATTATGTCATTTCCAAGCTCTGTTACCTTTTTAATATCTTTTGACTCGTCGCTTAGAATTAGTTTATAGATTTTCGGCTTTACAATTTCTCTCTCCTGGCCCTCACTCTTTTTCCAGTTGGGATATTTTTCAAATATTTCTTCCATCTCTTTTGCCTTTTTCTCTGCATTTTTTATTCCTGACCTATCAAGCATCCAAAAAAGAGTAAATATATCGCTAGACATATTTTTTTCTTTGTCTGCTTTGGTGGAGTCGTTTATTTCATTTACTCTATTAATAAGGGCATCAAGAGTATCCTTTGTATCAATCTGCCCTTGATTGTACATTGTGATTAATCTTTGGACTCTCTCGCCAATAGATATTAAATATGGGGATGTGGCTCCTTTTTTCTTGATTAATTCATTTATCCCTTTACTAATGTTATAGACCTTTTCTCGGTCTGAGATTGTATCTTCTTCTATCTTCTTTATTGTATTCTCATTGATTTCATATATGTCAAGGATCTTTTTTATCTTTCCAGATCTTGAATGTTCTTGGACAAGAGCTGCTGTCTTTCTATAGAACTCCTTGTCAACAGATATCCCGGGCTCGTAAGCATCCTTTAGAATACTATACATACTAGAGAGTGTTTCGTAATCCTCTATATAGGGCCTTAAGAAATTGTCCGGGGATAGAATCTCATACATTGCAGAGAGAGACTTAAATGAGCTATAGAATTCATGTCTTATTTCTTCATCCATAAAATGAGATAGGACTGCCTCAACTGCTTTATCCTTTGATTTACCTTCAATTATTACAAGGTATTCTTTTTTTGATTTTTCCATAATCTCTCTAAATGCATCTTTTACCTTTTCGATGTCATTTACTATGCCATCAAGGTCTGAAGAATCAAATGCCAGTGCCTTTTCAAGCTTATTGAATAGCCCAACAAAATCCAATACAAAGCCAGAGGGCTTTTTTCTACCACTCTCATCTTCGTAGGGCCTATTTACCCTTGCAATTGCCTGTAATAGAACATGGTCTCTCATAGGTTTGTCTAGATACATGCAGTAAAGAATTGGGGCATCAAAGCCAGTAAGAAGTTTTTCTGTGACTATCAGTATCTTTGGAAGATTGCCTGAAGCTCTGAAGTTTTTCCTTATAGAAGTCTCTTCTTTTTCATCGAGGTGATACTTTGCCATATACGGAGGGTCATTATAATAAGGGCTATAGACAACTTCAGAGTATTCCTTTGGAAGAAGTTTATCAAGCTCTTCCTTGTACATTGCACATGCCTCACGGTCAACAGCAACTAAGAATGCCTTGTACCCCATAGGCTCGATATAGGTAGTAAAGTGGTCTGAAACATACTTTGAGATTTCTTTGACTCTATCTTTTCCCTTCATCATATTCTTTAGATTTACTGCCCTTTCGAGAACCTTGTTTAACTCCTCTATATCACTTAGTCCTTTAGAATCTTTTAAATTGAGAAACTCTTTTTCTAATGTTTCACGCTCAACAAGTAGCTCATTTGGGGCAAGGGTATAATTTAGAGGAACTGTTGTCTCATCCTGTATTGATTCCCCTATACCATATTTGTCAAGGTAGCCTTTTGGAGGATCATCTATACCAAATGTGATAAATGTGCTCTTACCTTGGGCGGTCCTATCAATTGGAGTTCCAGTAAAACCAATATAGGTAGCATTTGATAGCGCCCCCATTAGATAGTTTCCTAGTGTGCCGCTTGTTGTTCTGTGTGCTTCGTCGACCAAAACAAAGATATTGCGCCTTGTGTTTATATTTTCATCCATCTTATCAAACTTATGAATAGTAGATACAATAAGCCCGCGCCTATCTTCTGATAAAAGAGATTTAAGGTGTTTTTTTGTCTGGGCTATCTCCACATTTTCAATTCCTACTGAGGAGATATTAGAGAAAAGCTGAGATTCTAGTTCATTTCTATCGACCAACATCAAAACTGTTGGGTTTTCAAGAGTGGGGTTTTGTAGTAGTCTTTGGGCTGTTACTATCATTGTATAAGTTTTACCACTTCCCTGAGTATGCCAGATTAATGCCCTTTTCTTTTTTGAATCCTCCGCCCTCTGAACGAGCCTATCGACTGCCCTAATCTGGTGCGGCCTTAGTATTACCTTCTTTAGCTCATCGTCTGCCCTTGTGAATAATATGAAATCAGTAATAACCTTAACAATTCTATCTTTATCAAAAAAAGACTTGACAAGAGATTCAAAGTCCCCACCATTCTCATCCTTCCAGTTGAAAAGCCCTTTTTTAGAGCTGTTCCAGGTGCAGCTGTAGTAATATCTTATGATGTGTGTTATGGCGTAAAGCTGGAGAATCGATAAAATCTCTGGGCAGTCAAGATGATACCTTCTTACCTGGTCTAAAGCCTCACTTAACCCCTCTATCTTTTTAGCGGCCTTGGTCTCAACTAAAACTATGGGCAAACCATTTATCAAAAAAACTATGTCCATTTTGATTGTCTTTGTTCCGTTTGTAAACTTAAACTCATCAGTTACATGAAATGTGTTATTTTCAATATTCTCTTTATCGATTAAAGTTATGTTTCTCTCTCTGTTTTCCTTAGGGACAAAGATAGTCTTTAGGCCTTTAAGATACTCCCAAGTGAATAGATTTCCTTCAATTGTAGGGGAGAGCCTTTTGATCCTGTTTAAAACTTCTGTTGCTAGCTCATCAGTCATAAACTCAGAGTTTAGTTTCTTTAGCTGCTCTATGAATAGTTTATCAAAAGAGATGTTTGTAAGGGAGTTCCTCATTCCTAGGGCGGCGTCCTGAGATAAATACTCCCATCCTACCTCTTTAGCATAGGCTATCATGGGATTTTGAACGGAGCCACGCTCCCCTCCAAGAGTCAAGACGACATCCCCAGAGAATTAACTCTTATTTTTCCAGTCATCAAGTTTTCAAGAAGTGTTTTAAAAAGAGCATCCAATGCTTTTGCTTTGTTTTCCTCAGCTTCTATTTTGCTATCAACTTTTGAAAGCATATCTGTAATCTGCTTCTGCTCTGGCAGTGGAGGAAGTGGAATAAGAAAATTACTTAACCTAGAACGAGATAAATTTGGGATTGTAGTTTTATTCCCTTCTTCTGAATATAAGCCTCTAATTAACATTCCAAATTGCATCCAATACATATAAAATTCTGGCATTGCCCCCAGACCATTCTTTACCCTTAATCGATGCAAATGATTTTGGTGGCAACACTCGGCTATTTGTTTGTTCCATATTGCAGTCCTGCCAATATCTCCACCTTCGCAGATGAGCAAATCTTTAGATTTTAAAGTAAGAGATTGTATTTGTTTTTCAGAAAAATACATAATGTCAAGATTAGATAAATCGATTTTACCCCAGAATACATTTGATGTTCTTAAAAATGGTCTTAATAATTTACCTGGGCTTGGCTCACGACAAAGTGTGATACCTTGTTGTATTTCGAATAGATTACCGAGTTTTGTAACTTCCCAATCTTCGGGTATAGGTCCAATTTCTGTCTCCTTTGGATTTACTTGCTCTGCTTCGCTTACCGGAACTGGGCCGTAAGTAAAAAGATGTGTCATCAAGGACTTTTTTAGCTCTTTTGTGGCGTTGATTACGTCTTCTGTTTTTTCCTTGGCTTCTTGGACAGTTGAAAGTATATCTGCGATTTGATTTTGCTCTGGGGGTGGTGGTCTTACAACAAACTTTTCTTTTAATATTGAATAATGTCTGTTATAACCTCTGTTTGGTATTTTTAAATTAACTAAGAAATAATATAAAAAATTTGGAGAAAACAACTTGGGATTTGGAATAATAATTTTTGTTCCATCTGCTCCGCATATAAAAGGGAAATTAACAAATTTAAAAATCCTTGTGTGATCCCCAAATATTATTACTGGGAGGGCTCCTCTATACAATGAATCAAAATCATTGCTGTATCCAGCTATTTTATTTTGTCCTTGATCTATAATGGGATATTTTCCATATTTTAAATAAGCGTCTTTTTTAACACTACCAATATTTATTTTAGCTTTATCTATGCATTTAGTAAAACTAACAACTTCCCACTCTTCAGGTATCGGTCCAATTTCTGTCTCTTTAAAATCATTTTCAGTCATTATTTAAACCCCATCTTAGAAAGTATTTGATTTAACTTTTCTTCTGCTTCGCCCCTCTCTTCCTCTGCTTCCTTTAAGAGAACTACAGCTTCTTCAAGAGGAAGAACTTCTTCAGTTCCGTTTTGGTATACATACCTTGAAGGGCTTAGATTGTAATCATTTTTTATTACTTCATCTTTTGAAACAATCTTACTTATTCCTTCAACCTCCTTCCAGTCGTGATAGATCGAAGCGATTTGAGGAAGGTGCTCATCAATATCCATGTAATTTTTTGGCTTTCCTTTCTTGAATAGTTTTGAGGCATTGATTAGAAGCATTTCATTTTTCTGTGCTTTATTTAGATTTATGACTAAAATAATTCCTGGCGCTGTTGTGTTATAAAAGAGATTTTCTGGCATTAAAATCACTGCTTCAACTAAGTCTCTATCAACAAACTCCTTTCTTATGTCGCGCTCCCTGTTCTTTCCTCGGTTTCCACTTCCTCTTGAAACTGCGCCTGTATCAAGAACTACTGCCATCCTTCCTTTTACAGTAAGGGAAGAATACATGTGTTGAATCCATCCCCAGTCTGCACTGCTTGATGGGGGGATACCAAATCTAAATCTATTAAACGCATCATTTTCATAAACACTCTGTATAAAGTCCTGATTCCACATCGGATTTGCAGTTACAATATCAAACTTCATTAATGAGCCATCGGGATTTTTAAAAGCGGGCCTATTCATCGTATCGTCAAGAGCGATCGTTGCTTCCATGTCATGGATAAAAACGTTCATCTTTGCCATTGCTAGAGTACCGTGCAATATCTCTTGCCCGTAAAATTTCAAAGGTGTGACGATGGCATCGTTTTTATATTTTTCATTAAATCTAAGATTGCATTTAATCAATAATCCTCCACTGCCACAGCATGGGTCATAAATTATTTCATTTGGTTTGGGGTCTAGAATTAATGACATCATGATTGCAACTTCTTTTGGCGTGTAGAACTCTCCCGCGCTCTGCCCACTTCCTTCAGCAAACTTTCTAAGTAGGTATTCATATGCCCTTCCTAAAATATCTGGCTCAACATCCTTTGTTCCAAGTCGGTAACGGCCTAGAACATCTATTAATAAAATCAATTTTTCATCGCTTATAATTCTCTGACCTGAAGCTGTTTCGTTAAAATCTTTTAAATCAACTACGCCTTGTAGTTTTGGATTTTCTCTAGAAATTGATCTTACAATATCTGTTAATGTCTGCCCCACATTTACAGTCAATTTTGATATTACATCCCACCTTGATTCTTTTGGGATATAAAATCTCACAAGTTTATGGTCTTCTTCAATTAGTTTTTCAGCTATTTCTTTGCTGTTATATTCCTTTGACAGTCTATCCAGCTCGTCTTCAAAGACATCTGAAAGTCTTTTCAAAAATATAATCGGTAAAATGTAGTCCTTGTATTTTGGGGCGTCAATTTCTCCCCGTATTTTACATGCAGCTTCCCAAAGCCAGTTTTCAAGTGTTTTTATATCAAGAGAATTTGCCAATTACCTTCCTCCGAGAACATGATTGAAATTTATAATAAAAATAGTGTCATACATCAAGATATATTAGTTTTCCCCATATATAAGAATATGGAAAAAGGGGAAAAATAATTCTATTCAAATACAATTATAAGCATAGAGTATCATTACAAGAAGATTACAATGACCTGGGTAGAAGAATCTGTTCCACTAACAAAGGAGAATATAGATAACATCCTGAAATACCTTCCACTGTTAGAAGACAAGGCCAATAAATTTTATTGTGAAGACTCTCAAGACGAATCTGGAGCAGTCGTACTACCTTTTTACGTTCTGACAGGCATCGGGCTAAAGTTCTACGATGACCTCTACAAGGAAGGATTTGTAACTAAATTCAGGTGGATGGACTGGATTGCAGAAGCCGGAGAATACTCTGCCAGTGATGAGAAGCTATCTAAGGCAGATATAAAAGATATCCGAAGGCTCCTCACAACAATAATCAGGCAGGGCAGATTCTGCGAGGGTCTGCTTGAAGAAACAATAGAAAGCGGATTGATGCTAAAAATTTTTAAGAGATTAAAGGAGATTAGGAAAAAGATGGACTAGGCCCTAAAATTAACTTGTTATTAGAAGAAAAAGAGAATCATATTAACTATGTAAAAGTGTGCGGGGGAAGGACACGTTTATTTATTCCCAGTGCGTTAGGATAATGTATATATCACAAATGCCTATTCTCAATTTATGGGAATTTACAAAGAAAAGGTTTTGCTTTCAAAAGAAGAGGAGCGTTTGATTAATTCAGACATAACTGAATCCAATATTAATACAATTAGAGAGTTCAAAAGCTATCTAATTGCGGGCAGAATCGGCATCTTAAGGACTCTCCGCTATATGATAGATTTGAGGCTCATATGCCAAAAATACAAGGACAAGGACTTTTCAACCTGGAACTCCAAGGACATAATCGAGGTCATGGAAAAGGTCGAGATTGAGGACATCTCTGAATCATCCAAGAATGAGTACAGGAGGACATTGAGGAAGTTCTTCAAGTGGTTGAAAGGGGAAGACTGGCCTGAACTAAAAGCCCTAAAAGGAGAGAAAAAGCACTCAAGAAAGCCACAGGTCCTCTCGAGGGAGGAGGTACTAAAGCTGATTGAATCAGCAACAAATCTCCGGGACAAGGCGGCAATTGCATTGCTTTATGACTGTGGCCTTAGAATTGGTGAGCTTGCATCAATCACCTTCAAAGACCTGACATTTAACGACTACGGCGGAAAAGTAAAGGTAAGGGGAAAAACTGGAGAGCGATTGGTGCCGTTTGTGATGGCCGAACCCTACATAAAAAACTGGATTCAGATTCACCCAAATGTTCATCCCAACGAATCGCTTTTTGTTGGAACTGGGAACAAGAACTTTGGGAAGCCCCTCTTCTATGAATCATACAAGAACATGCTAAAAAGAGCTGTCAAGAACTCTAAAATTGAGAAAAAAGTAACGCCGCATATATTAAGACATACAAGGGCAACTCACCTGGCCTCAAAGTTGACTGAGTCTGAAATGTGCCACTATCTTGGCTGGCAGCTTGGATCTGAGATGCCCAAGGTCTATGTCCATCTTTCCGGGAGGGACATCGATAAGGCCATCTACAGCAAGGTGTATGGCATTAAAACTGAGGAGTCCATGGACGATGGAAACATAAGGCCAGTAGTATGCCCGAGGTGCAGGGAGAACTGCGGCCCTACTTCAGAGTACTGCTATCGCTGCGGTATGCCTTTGAAAGAAGAGAAAGTATTTGAGATGGAGAAGAAGAACAGGATACTAAGGGAAGAGTTCATCAATGAAACAATGGAAGACAATGCAAAATTACAGACTTTCAAGAAGATTATGGAGCTAATTGAAGCAATAGACTCAGACCCAGAAATAAAAAATGAGTTTAGGAATATGGCGGGCAAGGTAAAATAAGGGCTAGCGCAGGAAATCATTGCCCATTGATTTTAATTATTTTCTTTTCTTATTAAAGGATCCTTTTACATTCCCAACTTCTATTAAAAGATAGGGCCATTTCATTTAATAGGATCTGGCCCTAATTTTAAGGAGAGATTAGAATTAGAAAACTAATTATTCTTTTCATCTTTTCTTAAAGTTAAAGTACCAGATTAAGTATACAAAAATAATATTCGATTGATTTATAAATAAAATGTTATAATCAACATTCAAAAAATTAGGCTTTCCATATTTTCCCTATTTTTTTCCATATCCTTATATATATGGAAAAGGAATATCCTAATTGAATATAATCTGGAGGAAAAAAATGAGAAAGATATTTTCTATTGCCCTAGTGGCTATATTGGTTATATTGTGTTCGGCATCGTTTGTGTCTGCAAAGACGCTTGTACTTGATACCCCAAATGACAATGTAAAAAGCAGGATACAGGGCGAAGATTACGTCATAGTGCCGATGCCTGAAAGTGGTCAGATAAAACTTGAAGACATGAAGTATCTTGACCAGTTTGACAAGATATACATGAGCGAAAGGATTTTCTTTGAATTGGGAAATCCTAATTACATCATGGACAGGGAAAGGGATCCAAGCGGCAAGGGGTTCAAGACCACTATAAAGGCAAGACCTGACAATGGAGTGATATCTCAGAAGACAAAGGTAGCCATTCAAAGGAGAGCATCAAAGCCTGTAACTATGTTTGGTTATACAACAACAGGTGTTGTTGCATTAATAGTTCCCGAAACAAAGGTATCAAAAGATCCAAAATTTGACATAGGAACAGACCATCCAAGAACGCCAGTTCACTACAAGATATTTGACCCTACGTGTGCAGATTTACCAATATGGAAGATATGCTGGGACTACACACAGAAAAGGTAAATGAGACTCAAATATAAATTTTTTATTTTTAAAGCGTTATAGTTCTTTGGCCTTAGAGGTACGGCCGGACTAAACAATTGAAAAAAGATATAAAATTAAAAAAAATTTACTTATTCTTTTCTTTATTCTTTTTCAATATTTCTAATATTTTTGGTATCACTGAGCTCCTATCGGATGCTTGTCTGTGCGATATTGCTTTTTGAACGTTTATTAACCCTGCGCCCTGATCGTATATCCCTGCGTTTGATATTGGAGTTGCAGTTCTCATCAAAGCTTCTTTTACTTGGTAAGGTGTCCAGTTGGGATGCCTTTGCACTATTACTGCACATGCTCCTGCCACTATCGGAGATGCGAAACTTGTTCCATCAACTCCTGGCTGATACATATTATCTGATATGTATGAGGCTGTAAACATGTCTTCAGCGGATGCGACAACATCCGGCTTTGCTCTCCCATCTAATGTTGGCCCCCTTGATGAGCAACTTGATCCTGGTGTAACGCAGTACATTTGGTATGGGTAGACAAGGGTGAATATCCAGTTATCTCCTGGATTGGTGAAAGTTCTATCTTTTATCCCTCCCACTGTAATTGCCTTTGACGCATCACCTGGAATATCAACGGTCTTATACTCTGGGCCGTCATTGCCAGCGGCTATGCAGACAACAATACCTGCGTCCACCATAGTGTTTGCCAACTGACTTTGTGGACTTGAACCATCATTCTGCCCATTCCCGCCGAGGCTCATGTTAACAACTTTAATTCCATATTTATTTTTGTTATCTATACACCACTGCATTCCAGCCATTACTTGGGACGAAAGCCCCATACCCGCTTCATTAAGTACTTTGAGAGGAATTAATTTTGCATCGGGAGCTACACCCAAATAGTTGCTTGAGGTTGCCCCCATTTGATCATTAGGCCAAAAAGATGCCCATTTAGAAGCAGTCATGTAATTTCCACATATCAGTGAGGAAACTGCTGTTCCATGACCATGGTCATCAGTTGCGTCTGAATCGTCATTGACAAAGTCGTATTCAGCTACAACTTTTCCTTGAAACTCTAAGTGAGTCTTTCTAAGTCCAGTATCTAAGACAGCCACTGTTACCCCTTTTCCCGTAAAGCCTAGATTCCTAACAGATGTAGCTTTTATCGTATCATTTGCAATAAATCCTTGTATCGTAACTTCGCCTGCATTTGATGTTAAAATATCACTAGTTATTGCAACCATATCATCATGCCATATCTTTACAACCTGAGGATTTTCGATCATTGAGATAATATCTTTAGAATCTAATGTCATTGCTACGGAATTGATTGAAGGATATTTGTATTTTATTTGTTTGCCAGTTTTATTAATTATTTTTTCTGCGACTTCATTAAGAATCGTGAATTGCACTATTACATCAATACCGTCTTCCCCGTTTTCAACTTTTTCTTTTACAATTTCGTCCATTTTTTTCCAGTTTGTATCATCCCCAAATAAGGGAACGATGGAAAAAATAAGTAAGGCCATTAATAATATTCCTGATTTTCTTTTCATTTTAACCACCTAAACCATAATAGATATTATTGAAAAACATTATCAGTATATAAATTTATCCAATATTGATTAGCAATAATTAAAAATTAATTTTAATAAACTAAATATGGTTAAAAGGCAAAAAGAAAAGATTTTTTTTAAACCAAATACAATTGATACCTCAAATAGGGTCTGTTTTAATCCATCTTGTAACATAAATTGCCATACAAAAAAATATATGAATAATTTATAAAATGAAGGACAATCTTTTTAAACACCAATGTATAATATTGGACATCGAGGACTTTAGATGTCCGAAATACAGGTTTTTGAGGTCCTTGCGAAGATCCTCCCATACCTTGTATCGCTTGGTATAGGGGCCTTTGCAGGGTGGGAGCTTGTGAAGA
>Ga0116147_1004316_pt1 | contig 12773 bp, 7 predicted proteins | sample AD_JPNHG3_MetaG_FD_89749 | JGI IMG/M metagenome (GOLD analysis project Ga0116147, IMG submission 89749) | Active sludge microbial communities of municipal wastewater-treating anaerobic digesters from Japan - AD_JPNHG3_MetaG | ecosystem: Engineered > Bioreactor > Anaerobic > Digestate | place...
TACTCTTGATACAACTCCTCCAAATATCTTTATTGATGATCCTGGATATCTTGTTGATGTTACTGAAATCGAAGTAACTGGTAGAGTAGAGCCAAAATCAAAGGTAACTGTAAATGGTCAACCAGCTACTGTTACTCATGATATATGGAAGGCAGTAATAAAGGTTAATTATGGCAAGAATACAGTAACTGTAATTGCTATTGACCAGGCAGGTAATAGCAATACTGCCACAAAAGATTTACTCGTTTACAAGAGAGTAATCATTAACCTAACAATTGATAATCCAGTACCAACCATTAATGGTGAACCACAAGCTCCTCTTGAAGCAGCACCATTTATCTCAGGTGGCAGAACTATGGTTCCTATAAGATTCATCAGTGAAGCACTTGGAGCTGAGGTGAAATGGGAGGAAATTACAAAAGGTATAACCATTACTCTTGGCGATACTGTTATTGCTATGCAGGTTGGAAGTACGACTGTTATGGTTAACGGTAAGAGTTATACAATTGACGCTCCTCCAGTTATAAAGAACGGTAGAACTTTTGTTCCAATAAGATTCATTTCTGAGCACCTTGGTGCAAAAGTTGACTGGGATGAAAGCACGAGAACTGTTACTATAACAAGAGACTTCATTCCATAAGCAAATGCTAAAATAGTAGGAGGAATAAAGGCAATTACTCCATACTATTCAGATGAAATGATGCCTAAAAGGGGGCGGAGAAATCCGCCCCCTTTTTTTGTAAAGTAATATTTATGATTTAGACTTGATTTCTCCGAAAATAATATCTTATACCTGACTTTACAAATTATTTAACATCTCTTTGTATTTCTGGCCACAACACAAGCATGAAAATAATATCTTTAATCCTTTTCTTGTGCCACTTATATAATTAAACAATTCAATCTCTTTACCAAATATAATTTTGGAGTTATTATTTTCGGGGGAAATAGTAATAATTTAATTAATATAGACCGAAATCTCTTCTTAATAAGTTAACATAATTTTGAATGTTTCAAAAAATTGATCGTATAAAAAAATAGAACAGATCGAACTTTGATTGAAAATAAAACTTATTTTAATTACATATTTAGAAATTCTAACAATTTATAGACAAGCATTGCGGGCCAGACAAGAGCTTTAAAAAAGCCTACTACACCAATCCAGAATGTAGTTGCCTGCTGGATGTAATAAATGAATGCTCCAATAAAAGCTAATCCATAGACACTTATGTTATAATTGTAATATTTCATTTTTCTGTATTCTTTGCACTCTTTAACGTTTAAGTCTTCTTCACTATCCATACCAATCCTCCTAAATAAATATTTATTGAAAATAATATATTTTATTTGTTTTTTGTCAAAGAACGTTATAAATTACATGCTTTTGAGACTCAGTATAATATTTATTAAATTTTGAGCCTCCTATAGTTCGGAATTTATTTAGATAAACTTAAACTTGAGAATTTATCATTTTAATTTATATTGATTTATATCGAAATGATGGAGGAATAAAGATTTATGAAACATAAAATTCTTGATAACGAGAAAAATCCACATATTTTGGAATCTCTATACAGGTCAAACCCGCAGGAATTCAAAAATGCTCTTCTTGAGATATATACTGAAAGTCCTGATTCGGAGATTTTTAAAGTATGGTACGAGAGGTTATTCTTTGAAGATACAACTGAAAACAAAATTGAAACAAAGAAAAGGAAAATCAGTTGCGATTTTTTCATTATTTTACTATTTTGCATACTTGCAGGATTATTAGTTAAATTACCTGATTTTATCAAATTTATTAAATATGACATCTTTTATATGAGAAACCTATCTTTCTTTTTTCTCCCGTTCATTACGATATATTATCTCATACAAAAGAAAGCGAATTGGCGTTACTGGCTAATAATACTATTACCAATTATATTATCTGCAGTGTATATCAATCTGCTTCCTGAATCAATAATCCCAAACAAGATGTCGGATACATTTATTTTAGCTTGTATTCATATGCCATTTTTCATATGGTTCATAAGTGGTTTTGGTTTTATACTTCCTGAATTAAAAAACACTGGAAAAAGAATTGAATTTCTTAAATTAAACGGAGAAATTTTTGTTTACACAGCACTTATGATCGCAGGATTAATTGTATTATCTGGCTCTACATATTTACTCTTTTCTGCAGGTGGGCTCGATGCAACTAATGTATTAACCAAATGGGTATTACCAATCGGCTTAGTATCATCCCCAATAGTAGCAATGAATCTTGTTTATAATAACGAAAAGATTGTTAAATTAGCACCGCTTCTTTCAAGAATATTCGCTCCTTTATTCTCTTTAACACTATTAGTATTTTTGGGCTTTATATTTTCTCATATAAGAAATCCTTTCCCGAATCGTGATTTCTTACTTTTCGTTAATCTTTTTCTCTTGTTAGTTGTAGTTATTAGTACTTTAGTATTAATCCATAAAATACCGAACCAAAAAATTAATTTCTCTGATTACAACAATTTTATCTTGTTAATATCTTCTTTCATTGTGGAAATATTTGCGTCAGTTAATGTTTTGTTAAGACTTACTACCTTTGGTTTTACTCCTAACAGAGTAGCTTTGATAGGGTTGAATGTTATTATTTTAATTCATCTCATTGGTATGATTATTAATTATATTAAATGGTTTACAAAAAAGGCAGATAATTCTATGTGTCTTAAATTTGTAGCAAATTACATCCCTGTTTACTTCTACTGGTCAATATTTATTGTTTTTGTATTTCCATGGATCTTCTCGCTGAGATAGATTTTCTTCAATCTTTTCTCTTTGAAAAACTATTATTTACCAACAACTTGGAAAAGTTTGCAGTTATTATTTAATGTAATCATATTATTTAATCCGACTAAACGGTTTGTTTTAATTAAAATCATGATAGAGTATATAATTTCTATCATAGCTCGGATTATAATAAGTGTAAAAAGTGAGAAGGTTGGAAAGAGTAACCCCTTCATCGCTAAAAAGAAGCACTTTCATTATTTCACTTTTCTAAACTTAAAAAAATTGTATTTTTTTTACTCTGCGGGGTAAGTAACCTTTACTTCTCGTAAGTTTGCATCCCAGTCTACCTTACATCCCATATTCTCAGCTATAAATCTTATAGGAAGCATTGTTCTTCCTGGAGGTATTATTATTGGTGTGACTTTAGGATTATCTGGATCAATAAATTTATAAACCCCATTAACTTTTGCATTATTCTTACTTATCCACAGTTCAATTACTATATCTTTAAAAGTAATCGTAACTTTTTGTTCACTTTCATTCCAGGAAACTTCTGCTCCCAGTGCCTCTGCAACATATCTAATTGGAAGTAGGGTTCTTTCTTCATATATTATTGGTGCTACATCCATCTCCTTTTCTAAACCGTTAATATAATATTTCTTGCTTCCAATGTAGAGCTTGATTTCTATTCTTTGAACTTCAGGAATCTTTTCTGAGACTGTTATTGTTTTAGTTATATTCCCACTACTTCCTTCGTTATCAGTAACTTTAAGAGTAACATCATACTTTCCAGCTTTATTAAATCTATGGATTATGACTTTATCTCCTTCAATTTCGCCTTTACCAAAATTCCATTCATATTTTACAATTTCCCCATCTGAATCAGTAGAATTAGAAGCATCAAAAGTTATATCTTTTTGAGCAGAAACTTTTTCAGGAGTAATTGTGAAATTGGCAAAAGGAGGAGAATTTGTGCTTATATACTCCCTTTTGATTTCGGTTGATTGGCTCTCATATATTATATATCCAATAACTGAATAAGTTTTTCCTCTCTCTGCTTCAACAGTTGACCATTTATCAGAGATAGTTAAGAAATCGTCTTTTTTAAAATCATTGAAATCATGTCTTAGTTCTTTCTTTACGACATCATCAGAAATAACTTTAAATATACATGTTCCCGAAACATTTCCTGAACCAGCATTCTTAAAAGCTATTGAGATAAGTAAATCCTCACCAATTTGAAATTTTTTAGGATTTACAAAGAAGTTCTTAATTTCTATAAATGTTTTCCCAAGGCTTATACTAACTTCTTCTTTATCGAGGGTGTTATTTGAAGTATCTAAACAAGATGTTTCAAAAATATATTCTCCCGTATAAAACCCTTTTGTATCCCACTCTTGCGTTACAAGACCATCTCCAGTGAGACTTTTTATTGACATTAATTGTAAACTATCAATTACTTCAGGGGCTGCACCTAATCTTACCAAAGTATTAATGTACACATCATGGGCATCGTCGCTATTATTTAATAGAACATTTAGTTTTACTGTTTCACCTAAATCATAGAAATCTTTTTCTTTATATAGTCCTGTTATTGAAACAGTAGAAGTTATGAACTTTATCTCAAATTCATATTTTTTATAGAATTTGGCTTCAGTAGTTGAAGCATTGTAGAAGAAGGGATAAATGTTTAGTATAAGAGTTGTTGTATCATCTGGGTTTTCAGTTATCTGCCAATCATAATCCTTCTCTGGAAACCACTCATTCGCTAATTCCTGCTCTGTCATATTAAAGGAAGAAGAGTCTGGAAGCATACATACAGTAGGAAGCTTTAAATCTTTTGCAGTAATCAAGCCATCTTTAATTTTTAGGATAACATCCTGAACTCTGTAAATGCTATCATAGTTTATCTTTTTAAAATAATAAGGAACTCTTGGTTTGCCATCTTCTAAGATTACATCTCCTCCGGGTATTTCAACATAATCCAACCCTTCTACTCTTTCAACTGTGTAATCAGGAATATCAATTTTAATAAAAGATGGCGGTTCTGTGCCTCCTACACTGATATTTCGAAGCATGAGAAAAAAAGAAATCACTATTATTGAAACCAATAAAATTAATGAAAATCTTTTATTCTTCATATTTATTCACCTCCAAACTTTGGATCACCATAAAAGTTATATTCATATACCCACATCTTCCAGTCAGAAGAAGACGCTCTATAGTTTTTATAGTCGAGAAATGCTTTTCCTGCTGGAACTGTATCCATATTCCATCTGTCAAAATAGACTCTTGCTGTTTCGTTATTTAATGCTGTACTTGATCCTTCAGTTGCACCAATATAGACTCCTGCCCCATGGTCTAAATATGCCTCTCCCATACTGTAATCTCCACAACCAGGTAAGTCGTAATATCCTGTAAGACAGGATAAACCTAAAACAAATGGATGGTTTACCATATTTGCTGTTATGTCTCCTGGTCCCATTGGTGATAGGTAACACTCATTACCGTGACCCCTCATAACTATTACATCCTTATTTCTTGCAGATGTGTTAAATCTATCAATAAATATTTCATGAGCTCTTTCTTCACTTACTGTATATATGGTACTACTTGCTCCATTTCTATTGTAAGCAATAACCATCTCATCATTGTAACCTGATAGGACATTTCCAATTGCGAATGCATCGTGACGAGTAGTGCCATCGGTGTATCTTATTCCGTCAAATTTGTATTCATAGCTTCCCATATCGCCTTTTCCCCATTTCCATGTCCCTCTATCATCAGAATATCTATAAAACACTTGTATTACTCTTCTTTCATCGTTAATACCATCATCACTTATAATGTAAATCTCATCTAATCCATTACCATTGCGATCTCCACATGCAAACCCATCATAATGTGTGTAAAAGACATCACCACTGCCATCTACATTTATGTCATCAATTGTGCTTACTCTTCTTCCTGTATGATCATAAATTCGAATTGTTTCATTATCATCTCTTATCACTATAATCTCTGCGTTATTGTCCCCCTCCATAACATTTCCAACAAGAAAACCATCATAATGGGTAAATTCAATTCCGGTAAGTCTTTCCTTGAATGAAAATCTTCCATCTGTTACATCATACACTGTTACAGTGCCATCATCGTCTTTTGCAATTAATATTTCATCTTTCCCATCATTATCAGTATCACCTGTTGCAATTATATCCCAGTGGGTAAAATTAAATGTCTCATCATCAACAAGAAAGCCATTTGGTTCATAAAGATAAAACTTATCATCCTCATCAGTTCCTATAACTATTTCATCCTGTCCATCTCCATCGAAGTCTCCTGTTGCAAAACCATCATATTTAGTGTATCTCACATTAATACTTCTTATAAGAGTTCCATCCGGTTCATATTCATAGATTTTACTATCCTCATCAATTGCAATTAAGATCTCATCTATATCATCGCTATCAATATCTCCTAAGGCAAAGGCATCATAATGAGTGAAACGTACATTAAACAGGGACTTTACAAGTTCTTTTGAGTAGTGAAGTCTCTCTGTTGTGTAACCTTTAGTTTCGAGGTCAACAGCAGCATCATTTGCTGTTTTTAGAAACATTTCCCATGTGCCTAATCCGCCACTTGTAGTAAGGGCATTACTTCTCCTAAATCCTCTGCCAGCTTTTACTTCGAGGCTTGTAATAATAGGATTTAGTAAAGCCCCTGCACTATTACCAATTATTCTCCCCATAGATAGTTCAGGTGTATCACGACCTCCTGCACTATCAGCATAAGGTAAATCACAGTTGCGAACATTTATAGGATTACCATCACTATTAATGCCAATTGTTGCAGTAGATGATGGAACTATCTCTGTTTCACCCACGATTAAAAGATACCCTGACGAACTCCAGCCTTCTTTAAGTTTTAGAAACCAACTGTTTAACCCTGATTCTCTTACATCAATCAGTCTATCAAAACTTGGATTTGTAGCACCTAAAGGAAGGTATCCTAAAACTCCGTTCTTTTCTTTAGCAAGTTTTGCCATATTTGCTAATAGGCTATTTACATCATTAAGGACATAAGAACCAAAGAGATTTGTAGGATTTGTAACAATTAGATAATCTGCACTTGAGAAGGCATTATTAAGATTTGTGGTTGTTAGAGCAGCTGAAACGCTTACAGGACACTCTAAGGAATACAGTCTATTCCACCTATCTTTATAGGTAATTGTAACCTCTTCTTCTCCAATATAGTATCTCGAAGTTGATAATCTTGGATCAAAGAGAATAGGAACAAGATCAAAAGAAAAAGTGAATGATGTTCTACCATTAAATGAACCAAATCTGGTATATGTAATTTCCGTCTCTTGGGATATTAATGAGTAAGTTACATCTATACCGTTACCTTTAGCACACTGAAAGCCTTTAGCACAATCTAAAACTTTGAAATCCGAAACGTTATAGTCAGGATTATCAGCTGGAGCAGTGTTCCTCACTGTTACTGTAACAGTAAAATAGTTTCCATTCCTTGTGATGTACCTTGTTATATTTAATGGCAGAGTTACATCAGGTTCTTCTATTTTTCTAACTGATATTCCTTTTTTTCTTTCATTACCATAACTATCCTTTGCTTTAACTTCAATTACATAGCTACCCGTGGGAATTCCAAAAGTATTCCAATAATAACTTATACTTCTATCACAGTGACTCTCCCCCCACGCTGGATAAATGGGAACCATACATCGCATATATTCTTCCCTTGCTTTACTTTCACCATCTATAAGAATTTCAGCCTCTGTGATATATTCATATTCATCCTTAGAGCTAATTGTTGCTGAAATTCTAACAGTACCATAAACTTCACTATTAAGAGTTGGTTCTTCAATTGTTATGATTATTGGAGATTCTTCTTCAGGAAGACGATTTCTAATATTTCCCGAAACTGCTATTTCTCTAAAGTTTCCTGCAAAGTCAAAAGCTTCTGCTGAAAATGAGTGAGAGCCATCGATGAATATCCCTGTGTCAAAACTCCATTCAAAAGGTAGGGAAAAATCAGTAAATCTTAGCTTTCCATCTACAAAGAATAAAACTCTACTAACTCCCTTATTATCTCTACATTCAGCTTTTATCTTTGAAACACCCTGTAACTTTTCCGGAAGAATTAAGGAGATAGATGGTTGTTCAAAGTCATCTTCGGGGAGAGTACAAAATAGCTTTTCTTTGCTTTGAGCTAAATTGCCTGATGAATCTTTTGATTCCACGATAAAGCTGTAAACAGTTTGAGGGCTTAAATCCTTTAAAATTATGTTGTGAACTTTAACAAACTTAGAATCTCCAGCTTTGTATCCATATTTTAAGCCTTTATTTCCATATCTTACAAGGCTATCACTCTCTTCATCAGTAATCCAACTTACTACTGCCTCAGATTGTGTTATTTTTGTAACGGTTGGTCCCTCTATAATTTTTGGTGGGAGTAGGTCTTCTTCCTTTTCACATTCACAGGTCTTTATAAGAGTATTATTTGTTTCATCTATCTCTAAGATTAGGTTTTCTGGATCAACCACTACTTTTACTTGGAAATTCTCACATTCTAAGGTATAGCTTTTAAAAAATACTTCTCTACTATCCCCTCCATTTAATGTTGTATCAAAGGAAAAAGAATCTTTAATTTCTTCATTAATGTAGAGAGAAATACTAAATGGCTTATCAACTTTCTCTTCTCCAGAATTTTTTATAGTTGCACTTACAAGTTTCTTATCAAAATCGCAGTTTATATCAATCATTTCGAGGTCAGGGAATTTTCTGACAACTTCAAGGCAATTATTCTGTTCATTACTCTCTTTTACATCATTCTTATAATCTGCACATGTTCTTATCTTATCAAGGGGAGGAGAAGGCTTGTAGAAGTAGTCTTTAAACTTTCTCGATTCCTCTTGTCCTGGCTCTAAGTAAAGATCAATGTAATCAGTAGAAGTTTGCACTCCATCAATTTCAAGTGAATTAGCAAAGAAAGCATTAGTCCTATCATCTCCTATATTTTTTATCTTGTAATGTATTGTTGATTCAGTTTCAAGGTTAACAATTTCAGTTATTATTAAGTCTGGACCCTTCTTACAGTTACATTTAAAAGAAGCTCCAGTTAGTTCCTTAGCTTCTACCTTAACCAACTTATAGGGAGGGTCGAATGTGCAACCTTTTTTCTCCGGGACAACCCTGTAATTTCCAGGAGGAAGAGTTAAGTCTGTGGAATATACTCCCTTCTCATCGCTTATTCCACTTTTGACTAATTTACCATTTTCATCATATATTCCTACATTGGTAGAAGGGCATTCAGTCGAAACTTTAATACCACCATAAGAGGGATAAAATTTTTTCTCAAGGCAATTATTTCCTTCATTACTCTCTTTAACCTTATTTTTTATATCTGTGCATACCTTTAAAGTATGAGGTTTATCAGGAGGAGTATATTTATATTCAAAAAAGTAACGCTCTAACTCAGTTCCAGGATTAAGGATCTGTGAGATTGTATCACCACTAACATAATAATCATCTAAGTAAAGCGCGCTTGTAAATTCTATAGGTGTTTGATTGGGGGAGCTTGTAGGAGCATTACCAATATTTTTTACTTTATAGAATACTGAGTAATATTCAGTTTTTTTGTGGACATATATATCAGTTATTATTAGGTCTGGATATTCAGGCTTTTCATACTTAAGTGCTGCCGTGACCCAACAAGCCCAATCCTGAGTTGAAGATTTTCCAGCTCTAACCTCAAGGATAAATCCTCCCTTTTTTCCTTTGTATTGTGATAGGTCAATAGTTGCATCATCAAGTTTTTGAGAATAAGTTTTACTCTTCTCAAATATTTTTACAGGTTTACCAGCAAAATTAAAATATATCCTAAAGGTAATCCCATCAGTTTGAGTGGCGTCCTTTAAGAAACCTAATTTTAAGGAAATGATAGCTTTTTCAGGTACAACAATATCAGGATAAGTTCCTTTTATCCATCCATCAGATTTCCACTCAGGATGTGTCTCAAGAACTTTTGGATATTTTGAATTATCTTCCATAACAGGGTTTGATAGTAGAATAGCAAACCCCTTACTATCAGATGAAGAACCAGGGAACTTTAGTCTTCCTGCATCACTTTCCCACACTGCTTTATCGGCGCTTGAAACAAAATCATAGAATGTTTCGTAAGAGACACTTCTGACTTTATAGTAATTGGCACTCAAAGCAAAAATGAATAAAAGAAGAATAATTAACGAGATGACTCTTTTCACTTTTATCCTCCTATTAAAGGATATATTGGTGAATCTAAAATAAAGCCGCTAAATTTTTCTTGATAAATCTATCTATGATAAAAATTATAATTTAACCATCTATTAAATCAAATTTTAAAAATTAAAAATTTGATTCTTATTAAATATTTGTAACTTTTTTATTTGAATATAGTATTTTTAGTATGTTTAACTACTTTTTAGGGAGGCTTAAATGGCAAAAAAGTTATTGGCATTTATACTTATAGGGTTACTTTCGGCATCATTAATATCATTCCCTGAAATTAAGGCTTCTCAAAACGATTTGCGATATCTAACAAAGGTATTTGACGAAGTCCAAACAACTAAAAATATAATATATAAAAGCGTTGAAGATAGAACGGGTAAAATCGTCGATCTCAGCCTTGATATATATGAGCCAAAAAATGATACAATTGATAAAAGACCGTTAATAGTCTGGATTCACGGTGGTGGGTTTAGAAATGGCGATAAAAATAATTTGGCATTAAGATGTAGTGAATTTGCACAAATGGGATATGTAACTGTAACAATCAATTATAGGCTAAGCAGAGATTACACTAATAATATTATGGATGCGATTTCTGATGCAACAGAGGATGCAAGAAGTGCTGTTGACTGGCTAAGAAAAAATGCCTCTAAATATAAGATTGATACAGAAAATATTTTTGTTGGTGGATCCTCCGCAGGCGGTATAACTGCTCTCCATCTTGGATATGAAGATACAAAGTGGGATAAGAGCGGTATAAAAGGAATCATTGATTTATGGGGAGCATTATTTGACTTAAAAGTGGTTGATCCTGGAGATCCACCAGTTATTATAATTCACGGTACCGAAGATAAAACCGTACCCTTTCAGATGAGTTTAGATTTAGTTAAGAGACTTAAAGCAAATAACATCTATTATGAATTTTATCCTGTTAAAGGGGTAGGACACGGAGTTCCACCGATGAAAGGGCATTCATATAACTATGTTGAGGTAGTTTTTATGTACTATTTGCTTGATTATTCCCATTAATCATTTTCTCATTATTGCGAGGAATTTATACTAATTTCTGTCCAAAGAAATGGGGGAAGTTAACATTCTTGATAATTTCTATGTGATCTGCAAGGCACGAACCTTTTATGCTATGTTATATGATATGATGGCTTTATCATTATACGTGAAACTATTGTGTCCTTAAATCTAAACAACATCCTGTCTAAATGTGCAAGAGAGATGCCGAGCCTTTCACAAGCATCACGGAGAGCGCTCTCTAAAGATTCATAAATTGTTTTGCTACCTTGAACTCTATTTACATTGAGATTTAGACCAAAATAATCATTCAAAATTCCTACTACCCTTGTGTCAAATGCAATGACATCATGCGATAAACCAACCACAATCATAAAATCAGATGCACTTTTAAGTTTAAAATACGGGTTTCGTTCCATAAGCTCAGATCGAACTTTCATAAAATCTGGAGGTGTATGCGAAAGTCCATCAAGAAGAATAATGTGTCCATTGTTGACGACTCTTGGATTTTTCAGAATATTATCGATTTTTATCGCTTGATGATAATGAAAGCGAGTTGCTTTAAAATCTTTCAAGATGTTATCAATATAATTCAATCTATCTCCTTCAACAATTGACATCAAATTATTCAAATCTATTTTTTTCTTAAACTCAGCATATCTTATTTTATCCTTTTCCAAGTAGTCAATCATTCTTGTTCCGCCCATAACACAGAATTGGATCACTATTTTCATCCAAAGTTCTTTATCATCGAGAGATAAATAAGAACCCAATTTTGGAAGTTCAACTTTATCAATTAAATATTTTTTAATTTTCTGTAATTTTTCAATATCCTCATCGGAAAGATATGTCTTATAGCTTTTCCTATCGAAATACATCTCTCTTACACCTCTTTAGTCAAAATTTCGCATAACAGAGTGGCGGATGATTGAAGTATCCCGAAGGGGCGTTTGGGATTTAGCCGTTCATCCGCTGATAGCCGAAGTGACGCTTTGTTACGAGTCCTCTCAAATTTAACTATACTTTTCATATTTTCCATCTTACCCCGTTTTGAAATTTTTATCGTATATTTAAATTTCTGCTGGCTCATAATTTCATATTAATAATTTTTGTAAAATTGTCAAAAATTTTTATCTCTATTATGTAATATCTTCGGATTGTATGAAGTTTTGACAGAGCTCCTCAAGAAAGACAGCCAAATCTATCTTTTCTATCTTAATGGCTTAAGTTTGTTAAAGTATAAAATGATTGAGAAATTCCTTAGGAGAGTAAACAACTAATTTCTGAACACCTTCAATATTAAAATTAATATTAAAATGTCTTTTATTACCCGTAATTACAGGGATATTTCTGTAGAGAGCAACTTCAATAAATGGAATATCACTATTATCGTTCATTTTGAGAGTTACTGGTAAGGGCGAGACTAAATAGCTCTCTTTTTCAATAAAATCTATGAAGTCAGAAACATTTGTGAAGTTTGAATCTTTAATATTTATTAACACTCACTCGCAAATGCTTAGATGCAAACCATTGAGATATGAAAAGTAAGTCATTATTCCAACTTATTTTATTTTTATAGCTTATTATATTTTTGTTGCTTCAACTTTTATGCTTTCAAGCTTAATTCCATTATATTGTCTTTTACTAATTTCTTTATCTTCACCTAAAATCCTGACTCTAAATCCTGCATTTTGA
>Ga0116147_1004324_pt1 | contig 12759 bp, 9 predicted proteins | sample AD_JPNHG3_MetaG_FD_89749 | JGI IMG/M metagenome (GOLD analysis project Ga0116147, IMG submission 89749) | Active sludge microbial communities of municipal wastewater-treating anaerobic digesters from Japan - AD_JPNHG3_MetaG | ecosystem: Engineered > Bioreactor > Anaerobic > Digestate | place...
CTCAGCACATTGCCCCCAGCGTGGCCAAGAGGGTGTTCCAGCGCAACTTCAGCACCAAAGGCGGCTTTGGCCGCGGGCTGGGGACCTTCTCCATGAAAATGTTGGGCGAGAAGTTCCTGGGAGGCAAGGTCGAGTTCGACACGTCCGAGACCGAAGGCACGGTGTTCCGGCTCACCCTGCCCGCGTAGGGCGGAATGGGCTCGACGCGGCAGAAGAGTCGTCGCGCGCCCCGTCCCGCCCGAGTCTCCCCTTGCCTTGCGGCTTCTGTTCGTCCTGTCCCTGTCGCCGTTCCCGAAAGGGCGCCCCATGGCCTTTCCCGTTCATCGCGGACGCCGTCTGAGAAAGAGCGAAGGCCTGCGCCGGATGGTTCAAGAGACGCGGCTTTCCGTGGACGAGTTCGTGGCGCCGCTCTTTGTCCGCCCCGGCCGCGGCGTGCGCAACCCCATCGGCTCCATGCCCGGCCAGTTCCAGTTCTCCGTGGACACCCTCGTGGAGCACAGCCGCGAGCTGGCTGGCCTGGGCGTCAAGGCCGTCATCCTCTTCGGTCTGCCCGAGCGCAAAGACCCGCTCGGCGCCGAGAGCCGCGCCGACAACGGCGTTGTGCAGCAGGCCTTGCGCGCCTTGCGGCAGGCGGATTTGGGCCTTACGCTCATCACCGACGTCTGCCTTTGCGAATACACGGATCACGGCCACTGCGGCCTTGTCGCCCCCGACCCCGTCACGGGCCAGCCGGACGTGGACAACGACGCCACCCTGGACCTGCTGGCCCAGATGGCCGTCAGCCACGCCCGCGCCGGCGCTGACATGGTCGCCCCCAGCGACATGATGGACGGCCGCGTCGCCGCCATCCGCGCCGCCCTCGACGCCGCCGGCTTCCCCAACCTGCCCATCATGGCCTACTCCGCCAAGTACGCAAGCTGTTTCTACGGCCCCTTCCGCGAAGCCGCCGAGTCCGCCCCGCGCTTCGGCGGACGCGCCACGCATCAGATGGACCCGCCCAACGGCCGCGAGGCCATGCGCGAAATCGCCCAGGACATCGCCGAAGGCGCGGACATCGTCATGGTCAAGCCCGCGCTGCCCAATCTCGACGTCATCCGCGCCGCCCGCGACCGCTTCGACGTCCCCATCGCCGCCTACAACGTCAGCGGCGAATATGCCATGATCAAAGCCGCCGCCGAGCGAGGCTGGCTCGACGAGAAGCGCGCCGCGCTGGAGTCGCTCACCTCCATCCGCCGCGCCGGCGCCAGCGTCATCCTCACCTACTGGGCCGCCCAGGCGGCCCGATGGCTCAAACCGTGACCAAGGAGCCCTGCCCCATGAACATGGCCGAGATGAGCTGCGCCGAGGCCGTGCGCCTGGCCCTGGCCGAGGAGATGCGCCGCGACGAGCGCGTCGTCCTCATGGGCGAAGACATCGGCGTCTACGGCGGCGCCTTTGGCGTCACGCGGGGCCTGCTCGACGAGTTCGGCCCCAGCCGCGTCATCGAAACGCCCATCTCCGAGAACTCCTTTGTCGGCGCGGCCGTGGGCATGGCCATGGACGGCCTGCGGCCCGTGGTGGAAATCATGTTCATGGATTTCCTCTACCTCGCCTTTGACCAGCTCATCAACGAAGCCGCCAAGTTCCGCTACATCTACGACAACCAAGTCACGATTCCCCTGGTGATCCGCACGCCCGCCGGCGCCAAAGGCGGCTATGGCGCCAGCCACAGCCAGACGTTGACAGCCCAGCTCTGCGGCGTGCCCGGCCTCAAGGTCGTCAGCCCCTCGGGCGCGCGCTCCGCCCGAGGCCTGCTCAAAGCCGCCATCCGCGACAACGGCCCCGTCGTCTTCGTGGAGAACAAGACCCTCTACAACCGCCGCGAGCCCGTGCCCCGGGACGAAGAGGTCCTGCCCCTGGGCAAAGCGGCCGTGCTCCGCCAAGGCGGCGGCATGACCCTGGCCGGACTCGGCGGCGCCGTGCCCATGCTGCTGGAAGCCGCCGAAGCCATGGCCCAAGGCGGCGTGGAAGCGGAGGTCGTGGACCTGCGCTCGGCCGCGCCGCTGGACATGGACACCGTCTTCGCCTCGCTGCGCAAGACGCGCCGCCTCCTCATCGCCGAAGAAGGCCCCAAAACCTGCGGCGTGGGCGCCGAAGTCGCCGCCGCCGTGGCCGAGCAGGCCCTGGACCTGCTCGACGCGCCCATCGCCCGCGCCGGCGCGGCCCACACGCCCATCCCCGCCGGCATCGAACTCGAAAAACGCGTCCTCCTCAGCGTCGACGCCATCCTCGAAGCCGCCAAGACCGCCCTGGCCTGGTAGCCAGCCCTGAAGCCTCGCTTGCCAAGACCCGCCCCCCAAGCTATGTTGCTGCGATTATGTCCTTGGGAACGCCGCGCACGCGGCCACCGCGCCACAGAAGGAACTCCCTCGTGAAGACGACCCCCGTTGACCCGAAGCTCATCGCCTCCCGCGTCGCCGAAGGCTGGCCCAAACACGACGTGTTCTATTCCGCCGCCACAGGCAAGGACGGCAAGATTTATCTTGGCCTCAGCTCCGAAATGGAAAACCCCGGCGTGTTCGCGCGCCTCATCCGCTACGACCCTCAAGCCGACATCTTCGAAGAGATCGCCGACCTGGGCAAATTGTTCCCCGAAGCCTCCGAAACCCTGCGCCACCCCCACTCCAAGCTCCACACCTCCACCTGCGTCGGCGCCGACGGCAAGATCTACGCCGCCACGCACATGACCGCCCCGCCCCTCGACGAGGACTACTACCACTTCTGGCACGTCTACAACGATCCCGCCCGCCACTTCAAAGGCTCCCGCCTCGTCATCTACAACCCCGCCGACAACAGCGTGCGCGACTTCGGCGTCGTCTCGCCCAAGGGCGGCTGCCGCTGGATGACCTACAACCCCGAGCGCGAAGAGCTCTACCTGACCACCTTCCTCACCGCCCACCTTATGGTCATCCGCCTCAAAACCGGCGAAGTCAAGGACATGGGCCGCATCTCCCAATATGACTTCATGGGCCCGTGCTACAGCGCGTGCGGCGCAGTCTACACCACCGACTGCCTCGGCTTCATCGTACGCTACGACCCCAAGACCGAAGCCGTGGACCGCCTGCCTGTCCGGGCGCCGGGCGACAGCTGGCGCAGCGGCGACGGCAACGGCGTGTTCCACCTGCTGCCCGGCCCGGACGGCGTCAAGCTCTACGGCGTGGGAACCGTGGCCAAGCGCCTCTTCGAGTACGACCCCTCCGTGGGCCGCCATGGCCAGATGCGCGACCTGGGCCCCGCCTGGGGCGAAGAGCGCATGGACGCCTACACCCAGACACCCATGGTCCGCACCATGGCCGTCGGACCCGACGGCCGCGTCTATCTGGGCGTGCGCGATTACGCCTCGCCCAAGTCCACCACCGGCGCCGTCCCCAGCGTCTCCGAGGCCATCTTCAACATCGTCGCCGTGGACCCCAAGACCGGCGAAAAGACCGACTACGGCCTCATGCAGGCGCCGGGCATGCCGCCGGTGCTCACCAGCGTCGCCGCCACGGCCGCCCCCGACGGCACGGTCTACTTCGCCACCTGGAAAGTCCTCAACGACAAACCGCTCCAGCTCATCCTCTTCAACCCCAACGGCGTCAAACCCTATCCCCCCCCTCGCTGGACGCCCCCTCCGCAAGCCGCCAATCCCAAGTCCCTTGCCCAAGACCGCTACGCCTATCACATCCCCTCGCGCCGCGACAACGCGGTCTTTGTCGCCGAAGGCACGTTCGTCATCCGCACCCTCGACTGCGCCAGCCGCGTCCCGCCCATCCCCAGAAACGAATGCGCCGTCACCGCCTTCGCCGTCACGCCCCAGGGCGCGCTCTTCGGCGCCACCTCGGGCAAACGGTCCCATCTCTTCTGCATGACCGCCGTCGCCAAACGCGTCCTGCCCATGAACGTCTTCGGCCACGGCGCCACCGCGTGCCGCGCCCTCGGCGTCGACGCCAAGGGCAGGCTCTACGCGGGCACGATGGGCGCCCCCCACGGCGAGGCCGGCCGCCTGTGGATGTACGACGCGCCCGCCCACGACACCTGGCTGCGCCGCTTCGACGACATGGACCGCGGCGAGTTCTCCGGCCTCCCATCGCCGCCTCCCGACGAGCGCGTCGCGCTGTGCGACCTGGGACAGCCTGTCCCCGGCGAAGGCATCCTGGCCATGACCCTCGACCCCGCCAGCGGCTTGCTCCATGGCCTCACCTGGCCCGGCGGCAAATTCTTCACCTGCCACCTCGAAACGCGCGACATCAAGGTGTGGGACATCTTTGGCGAGCACATCCAGCTCAAGAACAACATCTCCCGCGCCCTGGTCTGCCACAAAGGCGCCGTCTACTTCTCCGGCCATCACGGCTGCCTCATCCGCCACACCCCTCAAGACGGCCGCTTCGAAAACACCGGCCTCAAGATACCCGTGGGCGCGGGCAGAGAGTACCTCAACGCGGCCACGGCCTTTGCCGTAACAGGGGATGGCGTCATCTACGGCGGCACGCAGGCCGACGGCTGCCTGTTCCGCTTCGAGCCCGGCAAGGGCAAACTCATCAACCTGGGCAAAGCCTCGTCCGAGAACCGCGTCAGCGGCGTCACCGCCGGGCTCGACGGCCGCATCTGGGCCCTGGCCGGCGGAGCGGACGAGCTGGTCCACCTTGTCCGCCACGACCCCTGGACCGGCGAAATGAAGGACTGCGGCCTGATGAGAGCCAAGCTGCCCAGGACCTGGATCGTGCACCGGGCGGAGGCCATCGCCACCGGCCTCGACGGCGAGATTCACATCGGCGAGACCGACGCCATAAGCCACCTCGTCACCTACTTCCCGCCCATCGCGCCCCCGCGCGCCTGCGCCCCGGCGCCGGAAACGGCCGCCTGACGAACGGCGCGCCCCGCCGCCAACGCCAGCCCCGCGGCCCATCATCGCGAGACTCGAGGCCCGAACAGGGCGCCAACGCCGAGAGCCGCCATCGCGAGCCCCCTCAGTCTCGCGCGTGCCCCCGTCCGCGCCTCCTTGCCAAATACCGCCCAGGTCGCTATTGTGCTGGCTTCTGGCGCGCCCTTGGCGCAAAAGAATTCCGCCGGGCGCCGCTGGTTTCTGCTCCGGGAGAGAGGGATTCGTCATGGCCGCGAAGAAGGTGATCAAGGTCGGCGTTGTCGGCTACGGCCCTGCCTACGGCATGGGCAAGTACCACTTTGACCAGATGGCCGCGACGGGCGTGATGCAGCCGTTCGCGGCGTGCGACATCAACGAAAAGCAGCTCGAGGTGGCGCGTCAGCAGTTCCCAGGCATCGAGACTTACACCAGCGTCGACGAGATGCTGCGCAAGTCCGAGGTCGAGCTCCTGGCCATCGTCCTGCCCCACAACCTGCACGCGCCCATCGCGGTCAAGTGCCTCAAGGCCGGCCGCCACGTCGTGGTCGAAAAGCCCTTCGCCCTCACCGTGGACGAGTGCGACCAGATGATCGCCGCGGCCAAAAAGAGCAAGGTCATGCTCTCCACCTTCCACAACCGCCACTGGGACGCCAACATCCTCACCATCATGAAGCACCTGCCCAAGATCGGCCGGCCCTACCGCTGGGAGTCGTTCCACGGCGGCCGCAACAAGCCCCGCGAGTGGTGGCGCAGCGACAAGAAGATCTCCGGCGGCGTCATCTTTGACTGGGGCGCCCACTTCACGGAGTGGATGCTGCAAGTCATGCCCGGCCAGATTCAGGACATCTCCGGCTTCATGGTCAAAGAGGTGTGGAAGCACGTCACCAACGAAGACGAAGTGACCGCGGTGGTGCGCTTCAAGGACGGCGCCATGGCCATGCACACGGACACGACGCTCGACGGCGCGCCCAAGGCCACCATCCGCATCGTCGGGACGCGGGGCACGATCATCGCCTCGCACACCGGCGTGGAGCTTCACTACACCGACGACCAGGGCGCCCGCATCGTCGCCTCCGTGCCCATGGAAGCCAAAGCCAGCGAGAAGTACTACCAGAACGTCGCCGACCACCTGCTCAAAGGCAAGAAGCTCATCATCACCGCCGAAAAGGCGCGCCGCGTGATTCAGGTGCTCGACTACGCCTGCCGCTCCGCCCAGAGCGGCAAGCTGATGAAGGCCAAGTACGCCTGACACGCCATCTCGCAACGCCGGAAGAACACGGGCCGGTCCCTCATGGGCCGGCCCGTTGCGCTTGCGTAAGACAGGACCTATTGCGTTCCTAATGACTGGAGACGATCACCTCATCCAGCAAACGCTTGGGCACGTGGTGCACGCTCTTCTCGTCGCGCCAGTAGTTCGTGTTTCCGCTGGCGGGCATGGGGTCCAGGACCACGGTCTCCGCGTCCTTGCCCAGCGCCAAAACCAGCAGCACGTCAAACGCCTCGCCAATCCCGAACGCCTCCTTGATCTTAGGCCGCTGGATGGAGCCCATCATGCAGGCCCCCACGCCCTGTTCGCGCGCGGCCAGAGCCATCGTCTGCGCCGAGATGCCGTGGTCCACCCCGGCCGAGGCGCTCACGCTTTTGTCAAGGAGAAGAATGATGTAAGCCGCCGGCCTCTCGCCCTCGGCCGGCCCGCCCCAGTCCTTCAGCGCCGCGGCCCACGCGACCAGGGGGAACAGCTTGGCGCACGCCTCCGGCGTCTCCACCAGAACATACTTCAGCGGTTGCTTGTTGCCGCCCGACGCGGACAAACGCCCCAAGTCCACAAGATGGCGCAGAAACGGCAAACCCAGGCGTTCGGACTGGCGATAGCGCCGCACCGTGCGCGTGGCTCTAACGAGTTGGGCAAAGTCCATAGTTCCTTCCTTTCTCTTTGGCGGCGGGGCGCGGACGTCTCAGCCCAGGAACACCCTCCGCGCCGCCTCAAGGTACCCGTAACCGTAGAGATCGTCGGGCTGCATGTAGCTCGTCTCGGTCCACTCATTCCAGCTGTTAAGGGTGATCAGCGGCGGCTGGTTTGGATGCGCGTCCACGTAGTCCCGCGCCAGGCGCAAGCCCTTCTCGATCGCGTCCGGCGTGGCGTTCTTCACCACACCGGGCACAAACGTCTGAAAGCGCGGATTCGTGTCCCAGCCCATCGAGATCTGCGGGTAATAGGGGATCGGCAGCTCCGCGCTGAACTGGTCCCACGCCTTGGCCACGTCCACGATGATCTCGCTGTAGTCGCGGTCAATGTTGGCGAGCTGGCCGAACTGGTAGTGCGTGGCGCCATCGAGGCCGAGCGCCTTCACGACTTCAGGCTGCGAGGGCTGGCCGGCCGGGGGGTTGGGGTTCCGGCGGCGCAGCGCGGCTTGGAGGCTCAGCCCCGGCAGGCCCGCCTGCGCGGCGCGCGCGCGGAACCAGTCCAGAGCCTCGCGCGTGGCGTCAAGTCCTCCCAAGCCCTGAATCAGCGTCTTCAACTCGTAAAACATGAACGCCGGCTTGCCGTCAATCGTGTAGTAGCTGGGGTGCTTGAAGTACTTCTCGATCAGCCGCTCCGCCACGCGCTCGAACTCAGGCCGGTCCACGCCGCCCTGCCAGATGACGTTGCCGTTTCTGACGTGAGCCAGCCGGACGTCCCACAGGTTGTTCGCGTCGTGATTGGCCCACATGAGGTAGAACTTTACGCGGCTGTTGTTCCGCGCCTTCAGATAGCCGTTGTTCAGACATTGCTCCAAAAACGGCCTGCCGTCGTACCAGTACCAGTCGTAGATGAACACGTTGATCCCGTGGTCCGCGGCCGCGTCGATCTCCATCTCCATGACGCGCGGGTCCGCCTCGTTCAGATAGCCCCACACCGGCTTGCGCGGCCAGGTGTGGCCGGGGTACTTGGCCGTGGCCTTGCGCACCGTCTCCCATTCGCCCATGCCTTCCGGCCAGAACATGCGCGAACGAGGCTCGTCACCCGTGTAGGCGGGCCAGATGTAGGCCGCCACGTCGTACGTTCGACTCATGCCTGATCTCCAAGAGCGCCCCATCCCCCGGCGCGCCGCCGGCTCGGACGGCGCGGCGCCATCGCCGAAGGGAGGCCGCATTTGACAGCACGATGAATGTACGGCACAATGCCGGGCGTGTCAAAAGGCGCGGGCAAGCGGGCCGCGTCCCGGGCCGCGCTGGACTTGGCGCCAGATTGCGCCGCTGGGGCGAAAGGCCTTTCGCCAGCGCTTGCGTCGCTCCTCCTCGCCACCGAGGACACCCGCCATGCGGAACCCGACGGTCGTTTTCCCCCAACCCAGGCAGGTGGTCGTCGAGGACCGCCCCGTTCCCAAACCCGGCCCGGGCGAGCTGCTCATCCGCACCACCCGCACCCTCATCAGCACAGGCACGGAGCTGACCGTGCTCAGCGGCGAGTTCCCGCCCGACTCCGCGTGGTCGCGCTACGGCCGGTTCCCCATGACCCCGGGCTACAACAACGTCGGCGTCGTGGAGGCCTTGGGCCAGGGCGTGGACGCGTCGTGGACCGGCCGCCGCGCGGCCGCCTATGGCGCCCACGCGCGCTACGTCACTTCGCCCGCCGCCGAGACTCGCCGCCTTGAGCGCGACGAACTGCCCGACGAAGAAGCCGTGTTCTTCACCATCGCCGAGATCGTCATGAACGGCGTGCGCCGCGGCGGCGTCACGTGGGGCGAGGCCGCCGTGGTCTATGGTCTGGGCCTGCTGGGCCAGATGGCCGTCCGCTTCTGCCAGTTGGCCGGGGCGCGGCCCGTCATCGGCGTGGACGTGGCCGAAAGCCGGCTGGCGCTGCTGCCCCGCGCGCCCGGCGTCGCCGGCGTCAACCCCAAGACCCAAGAGCCCAAGACCCGCATCCTGGAACTGACCCGCGGCCGCGGAGCGGACGTCGTCTTCGAGTTGACGGGCAACGCCGACCTCATCCCCGCCGAGTTCGCCGGCCTGCGGCGCCAGGGCCGCTTCGTGCTGCTCAGCTCGCCGCGCAAGGCGTCAACGTTCGACTTCCACGATCTCTGCAACGCGCCCAGCTACACCATCATCGGCGCCCACAACAACTCCCACCCGCCCGTGGAGACGCCAGGCTCGCCCTGGACCCAACTGCGCCACGCCGAGCTGTTCTTCAACCTCGCCGCCAGCGGAGAGATCCGCGTCCGCGAACTCATCACCCACCGCGCCGCCTTCCACCAAGCGCCGGAGCTGTACCAGATGCTGCTCAAAGATCGCGGCCAAGCGATGGGCGTTGTGCTGGACTGGACCGCCGGCTGACCGGCTGTCGTCCGCTAACAGCCTGTTGAAAATGTCGCGTCTGTTCCGGGGACACGTTGCGATCCCGCCGTTGGCGGGCTGAGGCGCCATGTCCCCGCCGGCGCGGTGTCTTTTTCAACGGGCCGCTGATGTGGTGTTTCGGAAACGCCTTGCATTTCCGAAACACCACAGGGCGGGCCAACTCGATACTTTGGACGCGTCAAGCGCCGGGTTTGTGTCATGCAGTGTTTCAGAGATAGCAAAGCTATTTCTGAAACACTACGCCAAGGAGGTCCCCGTGAAATCTGTCGTGGACACGTCAAGCAGCCCCTTCGCCAAACTGTGGGGCCTGGGCATGGACCAGGTCCGGATCGAGGGCGGATTCTGGCGCGCGCGCATGGACGCCATCCGCAGGACCTCTCTGCCCTGGCAGTACGAAGAGATCAAACGCACCGGCCGGCTGGACAACTTCCTCATCGCCGCCGGCCTCAAGGAAGGCAAGGTCTCGCCTCACCTGGCCGGCGATTCGGACGTGTACAAGTGGGTCGAGGCCGCGGCCTGCGCCTGCTGGGACAACGCCGAGCCCGAGCTCAAGGCGCGGATGGACGAGGTCGTGGCCGCGATCGAGAAGGCCCAGGAACCCGGCGGCTACATCAACACCACCTTCACCGGCGCCCGCGCCGGGGAACGCTGGAAGGACTTGATCCATGGCCACGAGATCTACACCGGCGGCCATCTCATCCAGGCCGCCGTGGCCCACCACCGCGCCACCGGCAGCCGCCAACTCCTGAACGTGGCGGTGAAGTGGGCGGACCTGGCCTATCGTCTGTTCGGCCCTGGCGAGCGGCCCGGGACCTGCGGCCACCCCGAAGCGGAAATGGCCCTCATAGAACTGTTCCGCGAAACCGGCGACCGCCGCTGCCTGGAGCTGGCGTCCCTCTTCATCCAGCGCCGCGGCCAGCAGCCGCCGCTCGTGGGGGGCTCGCCCTATCTGCAAGACCACGCGCCCATCCGCCTCCAGACCACGCCCACGGGCCACGCCGTGCGCCAGCTCTATCTGCTCAGCGGCCTCACCGACCTCTTCATGGAGAGTGGAGATGTCTCCTTCATGGACACGCTGCGCCAGCAGTGGCGCAACCTATGCGCCAAAAAACTGGCGGTCACGGGCGGCGTGGGCGCGCGATATCAGGGCGAGGCGTTCGGCGCGGACTACGAGTTGCCCAACCGGACCTGCTACAACGAGACCTGCGCCAGCATCGCCCTGGCCCAGTGGGCATGGCGCATGTTGCTGGCTTCGGGCGACGCAGGCTGCGCCGACGTCATGGAGCGGACGCTCTTCAATGGCGCCCTGAGCGGCGTGTCGCTGGACGGCAGAACGTTCTACTACACCAATCCCCTGGAGCACGACGGCGGCGAGGACCTGGCCGGCAGCCACCGCGGCAGTTGCCGCCGCACCAGCCAGCACTGGGACCACACCGCCTGCTGCCCGCCCAACATCGGCCGCACGCTGGCGTCCATGCCCGGCTGCCTCTACGGCCAAAGCCAGGGCGCCCTGTGGGTCCACCACTACGCCGATAGTTCCGCCACCGCCCAAACCGCCGGCGCGCGCGTCCAGTTGCGCCAGAGGACGGAGTACCCTTGGGACGGCCAGATCGAGATCCGCGTCGAGCCAGAACGCGAAGCCGCCTTTGAGCTGCGCCTGCGCGTGCCCGGCTGGGCGCGCGGCGCCCAGATCGCCGTCAACGGCCAGCCCGCCGGCGCGGAGGCGCGTCCCGGCGCCTACGCCATCCTGTCGCGCGCCTGGCGCCCGGGCGACTGTGTCACGCTCTCGCTCCCCATGCCTGTCGAACGCCTGCGCGCCCATCCCCGCGTGTCCTGCTGCCACGGCCGCGTTGCCCTGGCCCGCGGCCCCGTGGTCTACTGCCTGGAGTCGGCCGATCACCCCGGCGGCGACCTCAGCCAGTTGGCGCTGCTCAAGGAGGCGGAGATATCAGCCGGCTTCGAGCCGGATCTGCTGGGAGGCGTCGTGGCCCTGCGCAGCCAGGGCGTAGTCATGCAAGGCCAGCAAGCCCTTTACGCCCCAGGCGCCGCCCCCAAAGCCGCCGCCCCGGCTGACATCACCGCCGTGCCCTACTTTGCCTGGGCCAACCGCGAGCGCGGCGCCATGGAGGTGTGGATTCCGGAGATGTGACGTCCAAGAACGCCAGGAGCGCGGTTGAACCGCGCTCCTGGTTTGCGTCCCGCCGTCTTGCCCCGCGCGTCCATGCGTCACTTGGCCTGCGTTCCTCCAAGAGGCAGCTTGGCTTCGGTCCATCCGGCCAGCCCACCCTTGAAGTCCAGCACGTTGGTGTAGCCCAGTTCCTTGAGAGCCTGGGCCGCCTTGACGCTGGCGCCGCACTTGAAGCTGCCGCAGTAGACCACGATGGTGGCGGTCTTGTCGGGCAGCACCTTGGGCGCGAGAGTCTTGATCTCGGCCACCGGGATGTTGATGGCGCCCTTGACATGCGAGGCCACGTAGCTCTCTCTGGGCAGGACGTCAACGATGATCGGCGGCTGGCCCGACCGGACCAAAGCGGACAATTGCCCGCCGGACACGAAGCCGATTCCCTGCGCTTCCAGCTTGGACTGCGCGTCCTTTTCCTCCGCCGTCAATTCCCCGGCCGGCGGCAAGGCGCACGCCTGAACCTTCGACCCGTGGCACTCCGCCATCTTCTCCGGCGAACAAGCCGCGGGCCTGCTGTCTTTGGCCGGCCCAGCGCCACAACACTGACCGAGCGCCTGTCCCGCCACCAACGCTCCCGCTAGCGCCACGACGATGCCTGCAACCAGATAAATCGTGCGGACCATGACCGTCCCTCCTCATACTCTGCGCGGCGCGTTATGCCACCGCCGGTTTCCTGTTTTGCCATGCCCTCTTGGACAGGCGTTACTAACTGTATACGTCCGCGCCACCACTTCATTTGACGCCAGCAAAGCCCTGCGACGTATACAACCTTTTCTGTCAGTAAACATACTCTGCATTTTCCGACTTGTCAAGTCATATTTTCGCGCCCGCGGGCCTCTCGACACGCGGGTTGATCGAGTCAGCGGAAGGGGGACGCCCCAGAGTCCGGCTGGGCCTGCCACGCACACCGGAAGGCGCGGTCCTGAAAAGAGGCGCACCCGGCAACGCAAACGCCCCCGCGCTTGCGGCTGGGTTTGCGGACACGACGTGGAATGGTAAACTAGAAACCACTGCGGGGGCCGAGGCGCCGCCGTGGCTGACGTGACCCTGGCCATTGGAGACGTGGTTATGCCCAAAGTCGCGACGCAGTTGATCGTTTTTGGTGATGACGCCAAAAAGAACCTGGAAGCCACGCTGGCCGCCGTGGCCGAGGCCGGCTACGACGGAGCGGAGACGGGGCTGATGCTCGACGACGTCCCGCCCAAGCGGCTGGCGCGCGCGCTGGAGCTGGCAGGCCTGGGCCTGGCCGGTTGTCACACCGGCTTTCCAACTCTGGCCCGCTCGGCCGCGGCCCTGGAGTATGTGGCCGAAGCCGGCGGCAAGCACCTCATCTGCTCCGGCGTGGGCGGCAAAGGCAAGC
>Ga0116147_1004329_pt1 | contig 12745 bp, 9 predicted proteins | sample AD_JPNHG3_MetaG_FD_89749 | JGI IMG/M metagenome (GOLD analysis project Ga0116147, IMG submission 89749) | Active sludge microbial communities of municipal wastewater-treating anaerobic digesters from Japan - AD_JPNHG3_MetaG | ecosystem: Engineered > Bioreactor > Anaerobic > Digestate | place...
CGTCAAGTCCGCAGACGTAAATTCGGCAAGAACTTTGCCTATTTGTTTTTTTAATTCTGTTAGTAAATTCAAACTTGCATTGTAATCTCTGTCTATTTTTAAACCACATTCATTACAAATATATACTTTATAAAATATTTATATTATTTTATAGAATTTTATAGATTATTTAAAGCAGTTGGTAACCCTATATTTTATTTATCAAAATATAATAGGTTTTATTTTTAAATTTATATTGATTCTTGAATTTTGATCAATTCTTGTAAATATTTTTTTACTTCACGATCAGCTTGCCTCATTTTTACCTGCATGAGAAGTTTATTTTTTGGATTTTGATTAGATAAAGTATCTTGATAAATTTCTATTCGTTGATTCATAGAATTGCAAAGATTTCGTACAGCTCTTCTGATTCTGTATTGTTTTTTGGATTCTGTTATGTTGTAGCAATTAGTAAATAGATTTTTTTTATCTTGCTCCCATTTACTTGTCCATTGATTGAAATCTTTCATTGTTTTTATTTTTAAGCCTTGTTGTAGATTTGTATGTAATTGTAAAGCATTATCAAAAATACTTTGGATGAGTTTTTCTTGTTTTTCTTGCTCTTTTTGGAGTTTTTGCTTTTCTTGGGAAGGAATTTCCAAAAGAATTAAAAAATTGACTCGCAATTCTTCTGCGAGAGAGTTTAGGGAGGATGTGACTTTTTTATTTATTGCCACTCGATTTTTTTGATACAGTAAAGATAAGTGGTTTTCGCGGACTTGATTTAATAATGTAAGAATAATAGGAAATCGAGCAAATTCTTTAGAATATTTTTTCCATAGAGGAGATTCTTTATATTCTTCGACTCGAATTTGTAATGTTGCTAGTTCTTCGATAAATATTGCATGCTCTTCGTCTAATTTTTCTTTTTGAAAATTTTCATTATGTTTTTGATAGGATTCTATCATTTGGCGATAGATTTCATTGCCCCATACAATGTCTTTTTCTAATTCTATAAACGTTAATTTTTGAGGTGAGGGCATATTTTTTTTGATAAGATTTACTATATTTTGCATTTGTCTTTCATATCGTTGGATCAATTCCGTACGTTCTTTTTGTTGGGAAGGAATTTCAAGATATGATTGTGGAATCGGTATTTTATGAACATGGAATACATCTACTAGAAGAAATTTAAAATAATGGAGAACAGTATTGCAATATTGATTGGAGTACGTTCTCAAATCAGGATAATGACAAATAACATTTGTATTTTTATACCATTCTTTTTGCATATTGGTATAATTTTGTACAATTTGTAGACATTCGGTTCTTATGATATTAATATTTTTTTTTTTGTCTTGCATCAAATCTTGGCTCTTCTCTTGCCATTCTTTGATGGTGGATGCCATGAGCTTTAAAAGTTGGTAATATTCATTTTCTTCTTGTTTTCGTTCTTTATATTGTAATGCTCGGCGTCCGTGAAATAAATTATGTTTATAAGGCATTCCTTCCATCGTAGTAAATCGTGTATGTACTTCTACAGAATATTCGCCTGAAGGAAGTTGATGGTTAAAAGGTCCAAATGTAAATAAAATGTCACTACTCGTCACAATTCGGTACACAGTTGTTCTAGGGATCAAATTTTCTTCAAATTTGATAAATGCATAAAGGTGTGTTCCTTTGGGGAGTGTTGTCTTTCCTTTTAAAGTCCAAATTATTTTGCCACTATGATCAATGTCTGGTTGAAATTGTACATGTAAGGGTTGACAATATAAGCTGGTATAAAATACGGTGACCATCAAAAATAAAATATAATGTTTCATGTATCTTCCTCTATTTTTCCAAATATTTTAAAATTTCTCGTAATTGAGTATAACATTCTTTTGCACTGCTGATTTTTTGCAAGAAAAGTTGAGAAAAAAATTCACGCAATTGTGGGTTAATAGTATCTGGTAAAAGTTTTAATAACGTATCTAGCATATTGTGTTTAGTAAATGTTCCTGTAATAAGATATAAAAGAATTGAGCCGATTCCAAATAAATCTATTTCTACAGGGCGATAATGATGTTCTTGATTAGGTACAAAATACTGTACGTCCGATTGTAAACTGTTGCACACTAAACCATGAGAAAGAAATAAGGAATACACGCCAACATCAGAAAGTTTGACAGCTCGTGTCCCATCTTCAATGATTACATTCCAAGCAGATAAACCTCCATGATACTTTTTTTCACTATGTAGATAGTATAAACCAGCTGCAATATTAATGGCGATTTTCACTGCTTTTCGATCTGAAAGTCGTTTTTTAGATTCAATTATTTTTACAAGGTTTCTACCTTGTATAAAATCATACACTAGCGTAAGTTGATGATCATCATTCCAATAAAAATCAAAAAGTGATAGAATACATTGATTTTGTAAATTTTTCAGTCTTTTTAAGCCCAAATTTAAAGACTGCTTATTCTCAGGAGAAATATCTGGGAATGTATATGTTTTTAAAAGTACAACATTTTCATGGATTTTATGAACACCTTTTGCAATGACTAGATTTTCTTTTTCTTCTAACGTTTCTGTAATTTCATAGATACTATCGCTTATTTTATTATAATCTTCTACATCAGAATCCTCTATAGCTTGTGTCATTTCTGTATCTTGAAACCTAGGAGGTACGTTTACAGAATCTTGAATAATATCAACATTCAAAATATGTAAACCAATTCCTATTTGGTCGCCGTTTTTTAATTCTTTAATATTTTTAAGCTTATGTCCATTGAGAAGAAGACCATTTGTACTATCTAAATCTGTAAGCCACAGTTTTTTTTCTTCATAGAAAATTTTACAGTGTTTCCCAGAAACTTTACTATCTTCTAGGCGCAATCCACAATTTTTGCCTCTACCAATAATAACAGGCAAATTTTTTTCATGGAGAGTCATAGAAAAGCCTTCATTTTCTCCACTGATAATAGTAAGTTTACATTGCATAATTATCATCCTCATATAACGAGAAATAAAATTTGGTTGCTTTTGTCTACAAAGATAACAAAAAATATAAGGAAAAACTATCATTTTTTTTGTTTTTTTTTATTATGTTTTTTTTCATTTATTTTGATTCTTAGTTATTGCTTTTATTTTTCTTTTTGCTTTTATTTTTCTTTTTAAGTACAATATAGTATAGATGCAAAAATTTGATTTATTTTATCAATATTGGGAGAATTCTTTTGAAAAAAATATTTCTAATATCCATGATTGTAATAGTATGTTGTGGGAGCATATTTTTCTTTTCCCATCAAAATGTAAAATATAATCTTGTTTTGATTACTATAGATACATTACGTGCAGACTACGTGGGTTATTGTAACAAAGAAAAGCAAATCACACCAAATATAGATCAACTGGCTCAAAAGAGCGTTGTATTTCAACACGCTTACTCGCATAGTCCCTTAACATTGCCATCCCACACTTCGCTTTTAACAGGCATGTCGCCCCATGAACATGGTGTCAAAGACAATGCATTTTTCTGTTTATCGTCAGATGTACCCACATTAGCCACGATTCTTTTACAACAAGGCTACCAGACAGCTGCAGTGGTGAGTGGTGCTACATTAGCACGTAAAAAAGGCTTAGCTCGTGGCTTTCAAGAATATAATGATGTGCCAGATAAGTATGATGACTATTTAGATGGACCCCATGTTGGCGAACGAATTGCCTCTCAAAGCATAGACATTGCCTTAAAAATTACCCAACGATTTCAAAAAAATTCGCCCTATTTTCTGTGGCTTCATTTATTTGATCCCCATGCAGAATATGCTCCGCCTCTGCCTTATGAGCAAACATATGAAGGCGAAATTGCTTACACTGACAACTGCCTAGGTAAATTTTTACAAGCTATCCAAGATAATAACACCATCATTGTCTTTACAGCCGATCATGGCGAAGGGTTAGGAGAACATGGTGAAGCAAGCCATGGCTACTTTCTATATCAAACTACACTCCACGTACCTTGTTTTATATATGCTCCTAATATATTGCAACCACGCATAGAAAAAATTCCGATTCGCTCTATGGATATAATGCCTACAGCACTCGGACTCCTTCGCATTAAAGACCATGGAAATGCTACTGGGCAAGACATATCCTTGCACTTACGTCAACAAACACCTTGGCAGGAACAACCAAGCTATGCTGAAACATACTATACACACCATGCTTTTGGTTGGGCTCCTTTATATAGTTGGACCAACGAGTACAAAAAATATATTACTACCAACAAAGGCGAATTTTACGACTTACAAAACGATCCGCAGGAATTATGCAATCTTTCCATAAAAAAACAAGAAAACATGTTGCAATTTCAACAACAATTGACCAACATGAAACATAAAAATACAAACATACAAATCCAAGAAGAAGATTTAAAACAACTGCAATCTCTTTCCTACGTCAGTTTCCCAAGCAATCAACAAGAGACAAAGACATTTCCTGATCCTGTTACCATGACGCCATATATTACACTATTTTTGCAAGCACAAACAGCATTGAACAACAACCAAAACGAAAAAGCCATTCAACTTTTTCAACAAATATTGCAAGTAGACCCTAAAAATGTAGCAAGTTGGTCGCTTTTAGGAAAAGCATATGCTAAACAACAACTATTTGACAAAGCCCTAGACGCATACAAACAATTTGAAAAACTTCGTCCACAACTTTTAATAGCAAAAAAAGCAATCCTAGACATATATTTTCAACAAGGCAACTATGAACAAGCACGCCAACTTGCTCATGAAATTATACGTAGAGAAGGCAATCAAGATTCCATGGTTCTATCACGACTAGCCTATCTTTTCTTACTAGAAAAACAGTATGAAAATGCACAAAAATACGCCCAGCAAGCCACACTACGAGATCCTAACTCGCCTAGTGCTTGGTTTTATCTAGCTCAATCTTTTCAAGAACAAAATAAATGGCAACAAGCCATTTCATCTTGGGAAAAAGCAATCCAAATTCGTTCCCATTGGACAGAAGCTTATTACCATTATGGTACATGCTATGAAAAATTAGGCAACATAGACAAAGCACATTATATTTTTCAAAAAGGTCTACAAAACGCCCCAAAAAAAGATAACTGGTACTATACCATACAACAACAACTACAAAAAATCAAACATTCCTAGCTAAATTTGTCAAAGAAATAACCATGTTTGTCAAAGGAATAAAATATGCAAAAACTGTTGATCATTGGTGGAACAATGGATCCTAGGAAACAAGAAGTCACACAAGAAGACAAAATCATGCAACGCTATCTTGCACAATTCCCAGAATCCTATAAGTTACATACATCTGATGGCTATTACCCTTTTAAAAAAAAACCATCCTATCACCACCGCATTTCCCATACTACGATTATAGGACTTGCTGAACTCATCTTAGCACAAGAAGCAGAATCGATCTCTATGAGCTATGACATTACCACCATTGACAAACTCATCACTCCCAGATGGACAAATAAAAATCCACAACAATTAGAACCCTATCAACATATTGCTATTTGCACAACATATATTCCTGCACCTGTATTGCGTTATATTCTCAATATTCTTCTCATACCTGACCATGCTACCGTGTATTTAGGAGGTCCTGGATCTTTCAACTTACAAGACGAAGACTTAATCCATATGCCCTTTCACTACCTTTTAAAAGCAGAAGGGGAAGGACGATTTCGTCAACTTCTCTTACATGCTACTAACCACGACATAGACTTGACACAAATCCCCAATTTAACATGGAAACAAGGCAATACCATCCACCATTCTAAAGTGCTAAATCAACCCCTAAATATGAACGACCTCCCTTGTCCAGATTGGACTGCTATTGCACCGCAACGAGATGGTCAAGCCTTATACGAAAGCATGCGAGGTTGTCCTTTTCGATGTGCATTTTGCGATTATCCCTTTCTTATGGGAAACCAAACATTTCGTTATAAAACAGCAGACAAAATTTACAAAGACTGGACAGAACTTTGTGAAAAAATGAACGTAACAGACATACTATGCCTAGACTCTACATTTACCTATCCTCCAGAACGACTCAAAAAACTTTGCCAAAAACTCATAGACTCTCAACTTTGCCAAAAAATTCGCTGGGGATGCTATGCACGGGCAGACAACCTAGCAAAACCAGAAATTGCAGAACTCCTCAGCCGTGCTAATTGCCAATACGTATACGTAGGATTTGAAACAGGCTCTGACGCCATGCTCCAACACATGAACAAAGGGTATACTGTCCAAGACAATATTCAAGCCATTATTAATTGCAACAAGTATAACATCATGACCTTGGGCTTATTTCTCATAGGATTTCCTGGTGAAACACAGACAACATTTGAAGAAACACGACAATTCCTACGAGAACACGCACCTACTATTATCTCTGTAGTACCTTGGATGCCAGATTTTCAAAAACATACTAAAGTTCCTATTATGCAACCAGATAAACTACAAAAATATAATATACAACTTGAAAATCCCAGCAAAAAACTCGTAACACTTTGGAAATATAACACATCTCGTTCCATTACAAAAGAAGCGTGGGGATTTTATTGGAGTCACCAAGGCATGGACCTACAAGGAGCTTGGGATGCCATCAGCTACCTATTGCAAGACATAGAACAAGGAAAAATCAAAAGTTTATGCGAAGAATATTTCTTACCTCATCTTCTAGATGATCCATTACAACTCTATCGACATTTTGGCTCTCTTAAAACATATTCCTTTTACCATAGTTTTTCTCAGCAAGTTTTTCAAAATGCACAAAATTTTTCTGAATGGTATTCTCAATATGGCTTGCAAGCATAAAACTTCTTAATACTGTTGCACATCTTTAATAACAAATCATACGATACAAAAGGCAATCAACTATGTTTCGACAAAAAGCATTAGTTAAACTTAAATCACCAGAACAATTAGATGAATCCATCCAAATCATCCATCGAATGACAAAAATGGGAATTTTAAACATTATACTCCTTCTTACTATCACAATTATCTGGGCTATTTCAGGGTATATTCCAGAAACAGGGCGAGGGCAAGGAATTTTAATCACCCCTGGAACTGTAATGTCCATTGCTGCACCTACTTCAGGTCAAATTTTACAATGGAACGTTGAAGAAGGAGACTTTATCCAAGACGGAGAAATACTAGGCATCCTTAAACAAGAAACATTAGAGCAGACTATTCAACAAACAAAAGAACGACTCCAAAAAGTACAAAACAAACAAAAAATTTTAAGTGCACTTAAACACAAACTCAATCAATCAGAACGAGAACTTATCCAAAAAAAACATATACTTTTGACAAAACAAATTGACTATTTAAAAAAATATATCAAAGAAAAAGAAAAAATTTCTCATGATATATACACAAAAGACTTAGAATTTTTGCAGATTCAAAAACAAGATCTACTTACACAACAAAAACACATCCAAGAAATAACACAAGCTAAAAAACAAAGAGTAGAATCTTATGAACGACTACATAAAGCAGGGCTTGCTCTTAAAGACTCCTTTCAAAATGTAAAACAAACATACGAAGACTCTCAAATTACCTTAAAAAATTTAGATCTACAAATACAAGACATATACTTAAAAACACTACAAACACAAGAAGCACATCTTAACAATCAAAGCAATCTATCTAATCTAAAAAATAGGCTTGCCACAACACAAATCCAACTCCAAGAGCTACAAAACCTCAAAGTTCAGATCGATAAATTAGAATATGAAACTGCCTTTCAAAATAAAAACGAGCTTAAAGAATTGGAACGATACATAGAACAATCTACAAAACAACTTCAACTTCATAAAGAAATCAAAAGTGTATACAGTGGACGAGTACTGGAACTTACCACAACAGTGGGACAAATCGCTCATAATGGACAAAAAATTATTACCATTGACACAGCCCCTGATAGCGAAAAATTAGTAGCACTTGCCTACTTTCAAGACAGCATTGGAAAACAATTAAAACAGGGAATGCAAGTTCGCATCTCCCCATCTACAGTGTCACAAAAACAACATGGTAGCATGCTAGGAGAAATTATCTCTGTTTCTGAGTACCCTGTAACAAAAGAATCTGCCATTAATCATATCGGCAATTCCAATGTTGCCACACGACTCATGAATCCAGATTATAGAATTGAAGCCTTTATCAAACTATACAAAAATAAAGACTGCCCCTCTGGTTACCAATGGACATCAAAAAACGGACCAGACGTCCAAATTACAACAGGAACCACAGTAGATATTTGGGTTACAGTCGAAAACCGTTTCCCTATATCCTTTGTAATTCCTAAAATAAGAGAATGGCTAGGACTATAACATAGAGGCAAACCATGAACAAAGACAACAATGACAATAAAAATTACGAAAACAACGAACCAATTGTATCTGACAATATACAAAACAGAAATAAAAATATAGAAAATGCACAGGAAGAAAAAGATGCTGAAATTTTACAACAGCTACAAGATGACCTAGAATCTACATTTTCTACTGATGCTACAGTCGACTCTACGGTCGAATTCACAATGCCATCATCTATCATATATAACTTCAATGACTCCTTCTCTCTCCCTTTCAACGAAACATCTTATACAACATCAAAAACACAATACAAAAACGAAGAAAAAGACTTCTCAGAATCCTATAACAAATATAATGGGATTCCTTTAAAGGAGAAAGAAAGTTCATATGAGAGCCTCTATGATATATTATTAAATGAAGTCGATACAGAAAACGAAACAAAAATCACCTTAAGACAATCTAGATTAAGCAACATAAAAAAACTTCATGAATCCAACATGGAAAGAGCTTTTACTCTATCATCTATAGGACTTAGCATCTCTAATGAAAACATGGTAACAGATTTTATCAATGATTTGCCTAAAAAAACTTTAAAAAAATTCACAAAACATAAAATTTTTAAAAAAACAAGACAAGAAAAAAAGAAAAAGAAGCAAGAAGTAGGAATCTCTACACAAGCTTGGGATCAATTTGAAAAACTTCCCTTTACTTTAACAACACCTACAGAAGAACTTCGAGTTTCTATTATTAAAAGTTATCCAAAAAGTCCAGAAAATATAGAGAAGAAAGAAAATCAAAAGAATATTTTCACAGAACAAATCATCATTCCCCAAAAAAAAATGCCGAAAGCAAAATCAAGACTACGCTACCGCACAAAAACACCGCTTGTTCTACAACTAGAGGCCACAGAATGTGGTGCTGCATGCCTCAGCATCATTTTAGAATATTATGGTTGCTATGTTCCTCTTAGCGAACTTCGTGAATCTTGTGGAGTTTCTAGAGATGGAAGCAAAGCGTCCAATATTCTAAAAGCAGCTCGACAATACAACCTAGAATGTAAAGGCTATAAAAAAACACTCGATGATGTAATCCAACTTCAAGCACCCTACATTATTTTCTGGAACTTCAATCACTTCTTAGTTGTAGAAGGAATCAATACAAGAAAAAAAATCGTATATCTCAATGATCCAGCCCATGGTTATAGAAAAGTCAGTTTACAAGAATTTGACGAAAGCTTTACAGGCGTTGTTCTTACATTTAAACCTGGAGAAAATTTTAAAACATTTGGAAAACGAACCAACATCTGGCAGTCCTTAGCTAAACGTTTTGCCCCTGCAAAACATATGATTCTATACTTACTCCTAGTTGCTCTTCTTCTTACTATTCCTGGACTCCTTATTCCTACATATACAAGAATCTTTCTAGATGAAATTTTAGGTGAATCTAGAACAGACTGGATAAAACCTGTCATTGCTGCCCTAGCTGCTACAGCTCTCTTTCAAATTTGTTTAGAAAGCATTAAATACCTCTGTCTCCGACGTTTAGAAATCTTTCTATCTGCTTTCATGTCTAAAGATTTTTTTCAACATCTACTAAAACTACCTTTACAATTTTATGCACAAAGATATAGCGGGGAAATTTCTTCTAGACAAAAACTCAATGACAACATGGCAGAAATTCTCTCAGGCAAATTAGCAGACACTTGTATTAATATTCTTATGATGATCTTCTATGCGATTCTCATGTTCTATTACAACCCAAAACTCACTCTCATTGGCATCCTATTTGCCAGTTTAAGTTTTTTTATCCTTAAATTATTCAGCCAAAATCGAGTAGATGCTAACATGAAAATGCGGCAAGACTTTGGAAAAGTCGTAGGAGACTCCATCGCAGCACTACAAGCCATGGAAACTATTAAAGTTTCTGGTCAAGAATCCTATTTTTTCAGTAAATGGAGCGGACGATATGCAAAAGCCATTAATAGTATGCAAACTTTACAAATTGCATCACAAAGCATCACAGTCTTTCCTGTATTCTTCAACTCCATCACCACAATGTGTATTTATCTCATAGGTGGTCTTTCTGTCATTGAAGGACAAATGTCCATTGGAACTCTCGTTGCCTTTACAGCTCTTATGTATAACTTCCAAAATCCTATCAAAGACCTTGTTGACCTTGGTGGCGAACTACAAAATCTAGATGGCGACTTAAAACGATTAGACGATGTCTTACAAGCTAAACCAGAATCTATACTATGGACAAATCAAAATAATGCATTGCATGGTTGGCCTCTACAATTAAAAGGCAGAGTAACCCTAGAAAACATAACATATGGATATTGCCCCATTGAACCGCCTCTATTTCAAAACATCAACTTAGACATAGCCCCAGGAAAATGGGTAGCACTTGTAGGAGCTAGCGGTTCAGGCAAAACAACTCTAAGCAATATTATTTGTGGACTCTTTCAGCCTTGGGAAGGTGCAGTGCTTTTTGACAATCATCGTAGACAAGATATCCCAAGACCCGTCATCATCAACACCTTTGCAGCAGTCAGCCAAGACATCTTCCTATTTGAAGGAACTATCCGCGACAACTTAACTCTCTGGGATAGCACAGTCCCTAATGAAGTATTATATAAAGCATGCGAAGATGCAGCTATCCTAGACGTTGTCCAAGCCCTCCCTGGCGGACTAGACGGTCACCTTTTGGAAGGTGGTGTCAATCTTAGTGGCGGTCAACGACAACGATTAGAAATTGCCCGAGCTCTAGTTACTAACCCTACCATTCTTGTCCTAGACGAAGCTACTAGTGCCCTTGACGCAGAAACAGAACATATCATTATAGAACGCCTCCATTGGCGTGGTTGCACAACTATTATGGTTGCTCATCGCCTCAGCACCATCCGAGATTGCGATGAGATTATCGTCCTAGAAAAAGGCATGATCAAAGAACAAGGTACTCACACACAACTTTGGAAACAACAAGGCATCTATGCCAACCTACTTAAAATGTCCGATGGAATCTTAGAACAAGATTCTCAAAAATAAAAATCTTATTTAAAATGTTATTTATACATATGGAATCATAAAACAAAATTTTTAAAAATAAAAAACTTATCTATACATATACAAAAAAACATATATTTATATACAAAGGAAACTCCATGGAACAAGTTATCTTAGAAACACATGGCTCACCACAAGCCCGTTCCAAATACATCGTAGTTACATTATACGATGAACAAGGAACAGAACACACTCTCTTTCGTGCAGATACATCTAAATTCATGCACTACCAAATTATGAAAACATTACGTCAAAATCTAAACCACCACGTTGAATGCCAAGGTGGTGGACATCTCCAATATGATGAAATTCATAAAACTATCCAACTATTTGGCACAAGTTGCCAATACGGAAGCGAAGACAGATGGCGTACAGTACGAATATTAAAAAACCATTTTCCAGATTGGACCATTATAGAAAAATAACAATTCCCAGAGAAAGCTTGTCTCAAAACAAGTTTGCAACCGCTCAGAACAATATCATCTTCCCCAGTGCAAATGTTAAGAATAATCCTAAAGCAAGCTTTCTCTCCCCAGAGTAAATTCACCTTCTCAGAGCAACTTTTCTCCCCCGAGCAACCTCCCCCGAGCAACCTCCCCCGAGCAACTTTCAACTTTTTTCCCCCGAGCACAGAGCAAATTTGCCTCCCCTGAGCAACTTTCAACTTTTCTCCCCCGAGCAACTTTGTTTCCCCCGAGCAACTTTGTTTCCCCCGAGCAACATTGCATCCCCAGAGTAAAGTAAACCCACGTATTTCCACTCGTTTATGCATTTCTACATAATCTAACGCATTTCTACGCATTTCTACATAATCTAACGCATTTCTACGTAATATAACGCATTTCATTTCGCGTTTCTTTCTAACACGTTTTTCCCCAGAGCAAATTCCACTCCCCAGAGCAAGTTTGCCTCCCCAGAGCAACTGACACCTCCCCAGAGCAAGTTTCCATATAAAAATATATTCCTTTTTTCTCTTTTTTTTGCATTGTATTTTTGATACAATGACATGAAATTATTTTTTATGGAATAGATTATTGTGTGGAAGTTGTTTTTATTCTAAGACTTAGTTGTATTCTAAGTTGCGTTGTATTGGTTTAAAAAGGTAGGCATACGATGAAATTAGATGATTTAATTCCTATGTCTAAATTAGACAAGAAAAATGCAGCAATAGACTTTGTAAAATTGTACCAAAACAAAGGATATGAAAAAGGAAATTGTCAAATGTTTTGGTCTGTATTGTTACATCGTGTATTTGGTGTCAAACATCCTGAAAATTTCATCCAATTTGAAAAGCCTGCTAAAAATACAACGATTAAATTTATTGATGCGTACATTCCTGAAACTA
>Ga0116147_1004331_pt1 | contig 12741 bp, 10 predicted proteins | sample AD_JPNHG3_MetaG_FD_89749 | JGI IMG/M metagenome (GOLD analysis project Ga0116147, IMG submission 89749) | Active sludge microbial communities of municipal wastewater-treating anaerobic digesters from Japan - AD_JPNHG3_MetaG | ecosystem: Engineered > Bioreactor > Anaerobic > Digestate | place...
TAATATGACCTCGCGATGGGCTTTTTTTACTTCTTTGGCAGATTTTTCTTTTTTACGGAAATTCGCGCTCTTTTTTGCGTTTTTTTCACGGGGGTCTTCGCGGCGGCCATTTTTTTGCGTTTCATTTTCGCCCTATAGGCGACACCCGACCAGAAGCCGAAAAGCAGCACCTGCATGGCCAAAACAGCGGCCAATCCGATGCGTACGCCGGAACCCATTGTTTCGGCCATTTGATTGGCCACTTCTTCAATTTCCCGGTAAAGCACCAGCATATTGGTGATGGCGGTGATCAAAGTAAAGGCCGCGCCCACAAAAACTCCTTCGACAATAGCCCTGCCCCGGGAGGTATAACCGATCCAGAGGCCGGTGCCCAGACTGGTGATAAAAGCAAGAAGGGATAAATTGTAAAAGCCGGATGATCCGGTAAGCCACGGATGATCGCCCCGGATGAATTTACTGATCGTATCAATGTTTAGCACACCATAAATTTCATAAAAACTCACAGCGGAGGACTGGATGTAAAGAATCAGAAAAATTAGTTCAAAAGCGAGCTTGATGATAAAACTCAGGGCGACGGCGGCAAGGATTCTGCTGATGGTTATGTATTCAAACATCCTGGTGATGCGCGGCTTGCTGACAATTTTTTCGCTTTTTCGCGTTTTGCTTTTTTCCAGTCTGCGCCTCTCGAGTATTTCGTAAACAAGAGCGTAAAAAACCGGAACAAGGGGAAAAATATTTGTGGGATAAAACTCGAGGCGCAGCAGCCGAAGCAGACCGACCACACCCGCGGACAAGAAAAGCGCCATGAAGAAACTGAGGAAAAGGTTGTTCATGCTCGGCACTCAGGAAGCTGTATAAATTGTGGTTCTTGCCAAAAGAGACGCGTTTTGTATATGAAAAACGATATAACATGTCAAGGCAATTAAGGATGCGACTGTTTTGAAACACGCGGGCGCTACTAAAACAGTCGCAAAAATGATAATCTGAACAATATATGACCAGAAGAATCATGCACATCGACATGGACGCTTTCTTTGCCGCCGTGGAAGAAAAAAGAGACCCCTCGCTTTGCGGCAAACCGGTGGTTATCGGAGGCCGCGGCAATCCCTCGCAGAGAGGCGTAGTTTCCACCGCGAATTATGAAGCGAGAAAATACGGCATCCACTCCGCCATGCCGCTGCGCACGGCTTTCAAGCTCTGCCCCAGCGCCGTTTTTCTGCCGGTTGATTATGAAGCGTACGCGGCCGCATCACAGGAATTCAAATCCATCCTGCTTAACGTGACGCCGCTGATGGAGAACGCGGGCATTGATGAAGCATTTTTGGATATATCTGCTCTTTCCCAAAACACGGAAATTATCGCGGCGCAAATCAAAGCCGGAATAAAAGAAAAAACAGGGCTCACCTGTTCCATTGGTGTTGCCGGCAATAAGCTTCTGGCCAAAATCGCCTCGGACATGCAGAAGCCGGACGGTCTGACCATTATCGAGGAAAACGACATCGCGGAAAAATTATGGCCCCTGCCCATACGCAAGCTCTACGGCATCGGGCCGAAAACGGAAAGTCATTTAAAAAACATAGGTGTTGAAACCATCGGGCAGCTGGCGGACCTACCGCTGGAGATTCTTATTGAACATTTCGGCGAATCCTACGGCCAGTACCTTTACGAAGCTTCCCGCGGCATTGACGAAAGCGAGGTCATCACCCACTGGGAACCAAAATCCGTCAGCCGTGAAACAACTTTTCAGGAGGACGTCAGAAACTGGCAGGTAATCGCGCGGACACTGGCGGAACTGACCAAAGAAGTGGTCGCGGATTTGCAAGACGACGAATACAGGGCGAGAACCGTCACAATAAAAATCCGCTTCAGCGATTTTCAGACGCTCACCAGGGCAAAGACCATGGCCGGGCACACGGATTCCGAGGAAGAAATACGCAAAGCCGCCTTTGCCTGCCTCCGGCGCGTGGAGCTCAAAAAACGCGTGCGACTTATTGGCGTGCGCGCCACCAATCTGGAGAAAAAGTAGCCCCCCGGTATCTCACGGCAACAACTAAAGACGCCTGATTAAATCACACATAGGTTTTTCGCTCATTTATCTGTTTTCTTTCTTATAATATTATGCTAATAATTACGGCATGATATCATCGCCAAACAATAATTTTTTAAAACAAAGGAGAAGGAAAAATGAAAAAGACCCTAGCGTTTTCCGCGGTTTTACTATTTTTTTTCACTTTTGTATTTTGCGCCATCGCTGATGCTCAGCAATCCCAAAAAAAAGGCGAAGGTCCCTGGCCTGTTTACGCTATTACGTTCGGCGATGGCTTGATATACACATCTTTGGACGGAAATACGTGGACGCTGAGAAACTCTGGAACAAATATACCTCTTCATTCTCTGGTGTTTGGCCGTGATAAATTTGTCGCTGTCGGCGCGAAGGGAACGATTGTTACCGGTTCCCGGGATGGCTTGAATTGGAATACGGTTTCATCCGGCGTTGTTTTAGACCTTTGGGCGGTTATATTCGCGAAAAATATTTTTATTGCCGTCGGAGAAGACGGCGTAGTCATAACATCCCCGGATGGCGTGACATGGACAAAGAACGCGGTTTTATGCCCGGGGCAAATCGTGAAAAACATCACCTACGGATACAAAAACAGCAAATACCATCCGGGTTCAGGGTATTTTCTCGCCATCAGCAACACGGGGCAAATATTCAAATCATATGACGCTCTCACCTGGGAAAGCCAATTAATGAAATACGCGAATAATCTTTCCTGCCTGATTTATGCGAATGATTTATTCATTGCGGTCGGCACAAGAGGAAGAATCATGACATCCGCCATAGGATTCGGGGAATGGCTGACATGGTTTGACCGTTATTCCGCCACAATGGAGCATCTCCTGACCATTACCTATGGCAATGGCACTTATGTGGCTGCGGGTGATGACGGAACAATAATGATATCCCGGGACTTAACATCATGGAATGTTGTCGAATCGGGTAGGAACAGCCGGCTAGCGGCAGCCGCTTATGGACGTGGTAAATTTATTGTTGTGGGCACCGATGGCACAATATTGACATCAAATGATGCGATAAATTGGTCAGAAGCGGCAAAAAATTAAACCAGGCTAGAAAACTATTTTTAAAACGGATTTAACTTTCTGGCGCCGAAGCTTTCTTCCAATCCCAGCTTCCAGAGATTATTTTCTTTGTACATTTTCAATAAAGCGGGTCGTTCGGCGTCTTTACTTAAAACGTATATTTCCGCCGTATCTTTTTTAATTTTACCCATCCCCCATTTACATTTTTCCAATACCAGAACCGGGTCAAAATATTGCAAATAACTATCCCAGTATGCTTTGGCATTGGGTCCGCCCAAACCAAAATCCTTCTCCAGTTCGTCTTTGTTTGCGGCTATATTCATTTTTTTTGAAGCTTTATAAACATCACTGACAATAATATTTTTAGTTTTTGTGCTGAGCCCATCCCAGATAGCCCGGTAATCCTTATTTTTCATTTGCAGAAAAACATTCTCCGCCGCGAAAAGTATTTTATCTGCCTCATCTTCCGCTTGCCCGGCGAAAGCCGTCAATGCTACAGCGACAAATATGAAAATAACCAGAATATTTACGATGATTCTTTTCATTTAAATAATCATTTAACGAGAAAAGGCGAAAGCTTGAACCTTGGAAAGCAAACTTTCGCCTTTAAAATTTTTAGCGACGCAAACAATTAATGATGGACAGGGGGAGTGGAAGACCCGCCGCCACCACCGCCACCGGCCAGGGCGATGATGCCGCCCGCAAGAAGCGCGGCCAGAACAACGGCTCCGACAACAACCGTTCCTTTGCTGATGCCGCCTGACGCGCTTTCACCGGAGGAAGCTCCCGCTGCCGCCGCGCCGGAAGTTGACCCGCCCTGGCTGAAAGAAACCACGGGCGTTATAGCGCCGATGAAAAGAACAACAACTACTAGAGCGATAATTTTTTTCAACATTTTCTTTTTCCTCCCTGAAATTTTTAAAACAGGTTAATTTATTCAGTTATTCATATTGTTGTCTACAATACCCTGATTTTCCTGTTTTTGTCAATAAAAAGATTCGTCATTATAAAATACTTTTTTCCACTCTCCGTTGCTTATTTCTTAACTATTCCAACCTGGTACAGCTTTCGCACGTAAAATAGTTTTTTTCGCTCACCTCATTTTAACACACTGACTTTTGCTTTTTCTTATTGAAATTCTTCCTTATCTTTATCGATATAAATTTTGGCGTTGCGGCCGATAAAATCAAACAAAGACGTCCGGTGGTAGATATCCTGCGCCACGTCTCTGGTCCACGGAGAAACGGAAAAATCATGGACGACACGCGAATCCCGCCCCAAAAACAGGCGCAGCGGAATTGAAACAGCTATACCCTTGTCATGATAACCCCTGTTATACGGGTCACTGAATACCGAAGTGTCGGTAAAACTGTACCAGGCGGAAAGCACAACGCCATTGAAATTCTTGGAAACCGTTACCCGCGCGCCGTGATCGCCGGCTAAAAACCGCCCTGCTTTTACATCCACATACACTTCCAGTTCCGGAATGTTGAGCCGCGTGTTGACAAAAGCGGTCGTGTAATTATCACTCCAGTCACTGTTATTCAAAGCCAGCGGATTTGAAGGATCCCTTTTTTTAACAAAAGAACCGCCAACACCGGCAAAAAAGCGGCCATCGAATAAAGGCACTGCTATTTCTCCGTCGATTCCAGCGTATTGCACCTCCAGTAATCCCGCGGCCACTTTTGCGTAAATTTCGTGTTTGAATTTCGCTATCTGCTCGAACATCAGCATGCTAAGAAGCAGATTATTATCCATGTAATCCACAAAATCAGAGCGCACCGGAATGGAAAGCGGCGTATTTGATGGAGAAACATCATTGAGCGGGTACGCCGCTACTCCCGCCACCAAAGACGCCCCGCGCCAGGGATTTACGCCAACCCAGCCCGATGCGCCGGCGCGGAATTTAAGAAATCCAGATGGGTCATTAACCAGCGCGTTTATTTCCGGCTTTAAACCGTAAAATAAATATTTTTTGTAATTTAGCTTTGCCTCCGGAACCTCATAAACACCGGTCGCGATTTCCGCCAGGTAGAGAAACTCCCCGGCGGTGAAAACCTCATCATGATAATAACGGATATCTTCCCTGCGGGTGGTAAATTCGACTACCGGGATGCCTCGTTCCGTTAAAATAATACACACTTTATCGATATTTTCCGGCAGCATTTTATTTAAAACACCGAGCATAGCTGCCAGGGCGCGGGGCGTGTAAAAATAGCGGTCGTTGGCCGCGACAACCCAGATGGTAGAGCCTGCCGTTGTAACGCCGATATCATAAAATCCTGATTTATAAAGCCCGCGGCTTATTCTTTGCGCGAGTGGGCTGTCCATCAACTCTTTCTTTTCAATGTAGGGCGGGTCAAAGATGGGCAAAAGCGGCCTGCCCAGGGTAAACGCCAGAGAAACATTCACGCCTATTTGTTCGCCGCGTTGGTAGCTGATGTCTATTTCCGTCCAGTCGAAAGGCATGATGCGCACGCCGTAATTGATTTTGGAAGCGACAGGGCCGGAAAAATGCTTCGCCTGCGCCGGGTCTGTTGTCTGCTTCTCATAGCGAATCGGATTATATTCCACCATGAAAGCCACTTTCGGGTGAGGAGTAAACTGAATACCGCCGAAAATTTGCGCGTCCGAGAGCCATCCCGCCGTGTCTTCCAATATTTCAATTCCGAATTCCTTATCGCTAGCAATCGGCTTTCTACCGAAACGGCCGTTGCCGATTCCGATGGTAAAATCGAAAGGATAAATCTGTTTGCTTGCCACTATATATTGACCGGTATAGATTCTCGTGCCGTGCGGATCCATTATGCCGAAAGCCAGAGCCGGCGTATACTTGCCTTCGGGCAGAAACTGGTATTTTATATCAATGGCCTTGTCTTTATAGTTGCCGTAGTCTTTCCAGGTGGGGCTCGATGATTTTGTGTCAAAAATTTCCGTTACCCGTCCGTCTATTTCCAGCCCTTTAAAGGGGCTCACGGTCATATAATAATAGCGATAAGGCGATACCTGGCTTACACCGACGCGGTACCTGCCTTCTTCCAGCACGCGCGCCGTGGGCGTTTCCATCAAACCTGTCCCTCCCCAGTTGGCGGGATAGGTAAAGGGGCTGTCAGCGCAGAGAGCGGCTTGAACCTTTAGCATAACGATGATCAGTAATATTAGCAGAAATCTTCTCAAAATAAATGCTCTATAAAAATATTTTCTGATTGTTTAGATGATGTTAGGCGTTTTCAAATTGTTTTAAATATTTTAAACTGTCACTTTATTACTTAAAACTTAATTACTATTTTTTCTCCAAACCTCTAACCTTCCAAAGCTTCTAATCTTCTAAACTTCTCACTTTTGTGCTTAACTCTTAAATCTTAACACTGAAAACTTTTCTGCTTTTCACCATCCACAGCTCTCAGATGCGCTTAACCGAAATCTTAAAACTTAACTAGTGAAATATTAATTCTTATTTCTAGCTGGAATAAATTCTTTCGAGCGCCTCTTTCATGCACCGCTGCAGGCAATCCAGGCGACGCAGCGTAAAAGGACGCACATTTTTCAGAGAGTTATTCCTGAAGAGGACAAGCGCGGCTTTAACAGGATTTCCGGCGCCGACAAGCATTTCTATCCGCAGCATCCCGCTGTCGGTGGCGTTTTTTCTCCGCCAGGCGAACATTTGTTCCGTTCCCGGCGTATTTTCTCCTTTTGTTTCTGAGTCCGCCTTTTCCGTCACGCGCAATTCACCGCCATCAAATTCCATAAACTCAAAGGCCCGGCAGAGATTAGCCCACAGAGAATCCATATTTTCTGAACTTTTTATTTTTGACTGTAAATCAAGAAAATTGCCGCTGTAAGTAGAGTGCCTTGTTGCCTCGGTTAAATCTCTTAACCAGACGTATAGTCGGTCAAAGAAAAACTTTTCAAAATACCCCAGCTTCTTCACGGCAAATAGCGCCAAAACCAAAAGAAGCGACAGAAAGAGCGCGATCCATCCATTTCGTAAATGAATCATAATAATCGCCACGGCACAGAGCACGCAGGTAACGGCGTATAATATTAAAACTACACGTTGATAACTTAATCCTTTTTGAAATAGTTTGTGATGAATATGCTCGCTGTCCGCGCGGAAAATGGCTTTGCCGGAAAAAAAACGGCGGATGGGAGCGAAAATCGTGTCAAACATAGGCACGCCAAGCACGACCAGCGGAATGAGAAAAGCGGTGCCCAGCGTTGTTTTAACCGCGGCGATTATGGAAAAGGTGGCGATTACATAGCCGATGAAATAACTTCCCCCATCACCCAGAAAAATACTAGCCGGATTGAAATTATAATATAAAAATCCCAAGAGGATGCCGCTGAGAATGGCAAACTTCAATCCCATCAGATAATCGCCCTGAACAATGCTTATCGAAGCCATTACAGACACGGCAAAAAAAGTAATGCCCGCGGCCAGCCCGTCGAGGCCGTCAATCAGATTGATGGCGTTAATGAACAGAAGAAACCAGAATACCGTAATTGCCCAGCTCAATAGGCCAAAGTAAACTCCCGCCACGCTGAAGCCCAGGATGCTTTCGATTCTCACCCCGCCGTAAAAAGCCAGGGAAGCGGCCAATATCTGCGCCAGAAATTTAACTTTGTGTCCCAATCGTCGGAAATCGTCAAATAAACCTACCGCGAATATAAACAGGCCGCCGGCGAGATAAAAAGTTCTTTGTGGCGTCCAGCTTAAGACATTGTATATGTCGCCCAGCAGAAATTTACAAATGCCGACGGACAAAAACAGGGATATCACGATCGCCAGGCCGCCGATTCTGGGAACGGGTTCAGTATGGATTTTGCGCTGCCCGGGCTTATCAACCGCGCCCAGTTTAATTCCGACCCGACGGACAAGCGGCGTGATAAGTAATGACGAGGTAAAAGCGATCAGTAAGGCAATGAAAATCTTCAGCAAGAAATCTAATCTCCATTTTCACTGGAAGCGTTAATGGCTTGCAGTTTTAAAAGCGAAGATTTTTTAACCTTTAGCTAGGAAAATAACAACTGGCCGAAAGTATAGGTGGTTATTTATTTAATAATATTAGATATATAAAAGTGGCTTCACAGAATGCCGATTTGCTGTTTCTGCAGGTAAATGGCAACGGCATGCGCCCGGTTAACGGCATTGAATTTCTTCATTATATGATCAACGTGGAATTTCACAGTGCTTTCACTTATGTTCAGAATTCTGGCGATATCCCAGGTGCTCTTCCCATTCATAATCCATTTCAATATTTCTTTTTCACGGTCTGTCAGGCGTCGGTCCTTCAAAAGGGGGTTCGTGGAAAGAAGCTCATCATCATTGACTTGTCTGCGTCTGCTGATAACGCGTCCCCCAAGAACATTGCCGATAATATTTCCATCTTCATCAGTTAACAATCTTACTCTTATTTCCAAAGGCACATAGCGGTCTTCCTTGTGACGCACCCTTGCTTCGTAGGTAATTTCACGCCATCTTTTCCGCGTGTATTCACGAAAAAGATCTGTTACCAGATTTGCATCTTCCGGATGGGCCAAATCTATACTATTGATGCCCTTTAATTCCTCCGGTTCATATCCCAGGATTTCCCGTGAATTTGAGACATACTTAATGACGCCGTTTTTGTACAGCAAAGCGATAACATCTGTTACATTTTCCGCGATCAGGCGATATGTCTCTTCTGACCTTGCCCGTCTCTCTGCTTCGCGCTTGCGCTCGGTGATATCCCGGATGATAGCCCAGATGCTTACGGGTTTACCTTGCTTATCCCTGAGCAGAACGGCGCGCAACTCCACCGGAAATACCGTGCCGTCTTTGCGGATGTATTCTTTTTCATAAACGTCCGAGTAGCCCCTGCCGAACAACTGTTCTCTTATTACTGTGTCCTCAAACTTATGCCATTTCTCCGGCGTTATTTTACGGAATTCTACTTGCCGAAGCTCTTCCGGGGAATAACCCAGCATATCAAGGAAGCTGTCGTTAAATTCGACGTAACGGCCTTTCATATCAATATTGGAAAAGCCATCCATCATACTCTGGTGGAGTTGCCGGTACTTTTCCTCCGACCTTGCCAGATCTTCTTGAGATCGCTTGCGCTCGGTGATATCGTAGATAATTGCCCAAATACTTACGGGTTTTCCTTCCTCATTAGTGATCAGGACGGAACGCAGCTCTATGGGGAAAACCGTGCCGTCTTTGCGTATGTATTCTTTTTCGTAAGTTTCCGTGTATCCTCTGCTGAACAGCTGATTTTTTACCAGATAATCCTCCAGGGCGTGCCACCTTTCCGGGGTTAATTCGGAGTATTTGAGCTTCAGCAATTCTTCTCTGGTATAGCCGGTCATCTCCTGCAAGGCTTCATTGCAGTCGATAAAGTAACCTTCCATGTTAACCTGGGCAAAGCCGTCTATCATGCTTTCATGAAGTTGCCGGTACTTTTCCTCCGACCCCTTCAATTTTTTCTCCGCTTTTTTGCGCTCGCTTATGTCACGCACTATCGCCCAGAAACCAACGGGATCACCTTTATCATTCTTGAGCAGGGTGGTGCGCAGTTCCACCGGAATGATTCTGCCGTCTTTGCAGATATATTCCTTTTCAAAAATATCCGAGTATCCTCTTTCCAGTATCTGTTCCTTGATGATTTTATCCTCAAGGGCATGCCATTTTTCCGGAGTTATTTTTTTATAGTTAAGCTGGGGTAGTTCTTCGCGTGCATAGCCCAGCATCCTGAGAAAAGCATCGTTGGCATCTATCCCGTAGCCGCGGAAATCACCGCTGACAAAGCCATCCATCATGCTTTCATACAACTGTCGATACCGGCTCTCCGAAGACCTTAACTGCTCCTGCATTTTTTTAAGTTCGGTAATATCTTTGCATGTGCCTTCATGATACAGAATCTTGCCTTGTTCATCCTTCACAACATGCGCGCTGATTAAATGCCAGACGACATTTCCGTCTTTGCGGCGAAATTGCACTTCCATATTATCGACAAAACCGTCTTTTTTGAGGCGTGCAATCACTTCTTCGCGGTCCGCGGGGCTCACGTAGATCTGCGTTTCGATATCGTCGATATCCATTATCAGCTCTTCGGGAGTTTCATAACCTAGCTGGCGGGCGGCGGTAAGATTTGCGCTTATGAATTTTCCCTCGGGGTTTACCTGATAAATTCCTACCGCCGTGTTATTGTAAATATTGAAATATTTATCTTTGCTTTTTTTAAGCTCCTCCTCCGCGCGCACGAGTTCTGTTATATCTTTGATTGTGCCTTCATGGTATAAAACCTCGCCATTATCATCACGAACAATATAGACGCCGGCCTCAACCCAGATAACATTTCCGTTTTTCTGACGAACTTGCAGCCGGTAATCTTCAATGAATCCGTTTTTTTTTAACAACGCCAGGGCTTTCTGCCGGCTTTCGGGGCTTGTATAGATTTGATGTGTTATATCTTTAACCGTATCAAGTATATCTTGGGGAGATTCGTATCCAAGTACGCGGGCGGCGGTTTTATTAACCGTTATAATGCGACCTTCCGGTGTTACCTGATAAATCCCGATCGGCACATTATTAAACAAGGAGCGGTACTTTTGCTGGCTTTTTTTCAGCTCATCCTGAACCTGTTTAAGCCCTGTAATATCTGCCATATCTATCAGCAGGTATGCTTCGTTCTCCATTTCAATTTTAAAGGCGCCCAATAAATAATATCGGGAGTTACCGTTTTTCATCCGGAAGTTCATTTCAAAATTGTTGATACTCCCATGTTCGTTAATATGTTGGATAAACAAATCTCTTACTTCCGGCGTAATTAATCCGATCTCTATTGACGAACGGCCGATGATTTCTTCACGGGTAAGACCTATCATCCGCGCAAAAGTATCGCTTGCCTGAATAAAGATGCCTTCAGCAAGCGTAGTGATGGCCACAGGGATTGTGCCTTTTAAGAATATTTGAGAAACTTTATTTTTGTCGGCGCTTATTTTTTCGAAGATTTCTTTGTAATGCTCCGTTTTACTTTGATTTGTATCGGGCGGGTAATTTTTCTTGCTCATACTGCCTGTTTTCTCCGTTTTCCGCGCTGCTTAACCATACGAAAGAAGACCTATGTTTAGGTGGGGATATTATCATGAAAATTAGACATATCAAAGTAACTTTTCATAACGTTCAGCCGTCTCGCGCCTCCAACGCTGTTTGTCCTCGCGAGGGCGTAGCCCGTGGCGATCTCAAAAGTTCCCTCGCTTTGCTCGGGACAAGGCTTCGCTCATTACCTTCGCGCGCAAAGACATTGCGACACAGTCTCGCATGCCTGGGTGTGCTCGGGGCTGCCGCATGGCGCGCAGCGCCAGAGATGGGAATTCTCGTCATTTTACAAATTGAAGATAATTTTGGTTGTCGATGATTTCAAATAAAGCGTCAGGATAATTTTCTTTCCAGGCCTTGGATGATTTTCGCGATTTACTTTTCCATGCAAACTCATAGCCAAATAATTTGCCGTCACGTTCTTCTACCCAATCAATCTCTTTTTGATCCCAAGTGCGCCAGAAGTAGTTATTGGAGTAAATCTGAGCGTATGATTGTTTTTTTAGACGCTCTGTAACTAGAAAATTATCCCAGAGTTTTCCAATGTCATCCCGAATTTCCAAAGGATTGAAATTGGCAATAACAGCATTGCGTATTCCATTATCAAGAAAATAATATTTGCTTTTAGATGTAATTTCTTTACGACGATTACGGCTAAATCCTCTTATGTTAAAAATAACAAAAGATTTTTCAAATAAATCCAGATATCGGGCTACCGTTTTGTTGTCAATGCCAAGCTGCCTGCCCAGTTCCGAAAGAGAAACTTCACTGCCCACCTGAAAAGCCAACAGGCGTAAAAGATCTAAAAGCACCTTAGAACTTTTAACTTTTTCCAACTCCAGGATATCTTTCAGAAGGTAAGATCCGGCCAACTCTTCCAGAACCTTTTTCTTATCATGGACCGTTGCTGCAGTCAGGACTTCAGGATAGCTGCCAAATATTAAATATTCATCAAGACGTTTATTCAAGTCATAGTCATTGTAGAGTTTTCCCAGCTCGAGCTGGGAAAGAGGAAAAAGCGTAAGCGTGATTTTTCTTCCCGTGAGCGGCTCCCCCACCTGACCCGCTAATTCAAAAGATGATGATCCCGTAACCAAGACTTTTAAATCCGGCACCTGGTCAACCAGGATTTTCAGCCCCATCCCGACATTTGCAATTCTTTGTGCTTCATCTATGGCGACCAAATCATACCCTTCAGCATAAGTGGTTATTTTTTTGAAGTCAGATGAGCCGAGGACAATCTGGGTATTGACATCATCACCTGAATCCAACTTATATTTATATTTTCTTTCATTTTCAGACAAAAACTTCTTCAGAAGCGTAGTTTTGCCTGTCTGGCGCGCGCCATAAATAACCAAGACCTTGTTGGGTTTTAAAAACGAATCAAGATTATCGTAAATTCTCGGTAAAATCATGATTAATAGGTATCAAAAAAAATATTATATGTCAATTACAAAGAAATAGACTCCCTATAATTAGCATATATTAAGGAATTAATGTCTTTTTTTAGCAAAGGTCAGCTCTCTAACCTTCTATTTTTGTTGCTTAATTACTTAAAA
>Ga0116147_1004332_pt1 | contig 12739 bp, 7 predicted proteins | sample AD_JPNHG3_MetaG_FD_89749 | JGI IMG/M metagenome (GOLD analysis project Ga0116147, IMG submission 89749) | Active sludge microbial communities of municipal wastewater-treating anaerobic digesters from Japan - AD_JPNHG3_MetaG | ecosystem: Engineered > Bioreactor > Anaerobic > Digestate | place...
AAGTATGTTTTACAGTGTGTATGTGCACATACAATTGTTATCGAATGAGAAAAATAACTATGAGCTATCAAACAATGATATCACAAAGGGCAAATGAATTTACATCCTTTATAGTAATGGATGTGATGGCAAAGGCAGAAGAATTGGAGCGCAAAGGCGAACATGTTATCCATCTTGAGGTTGGTGAGCCTGATTTTCAAACACCGGAGGTGATTGAACAGGCTGCAATTGAAGCATTAAAAAAACAAAAAACAAAATATACCCATGCGCTGGGTTTGCTGGAATTGCGTGAGGCAATCAGTGAATACTATTATAATGAGTATAATGTTTCTATTTCGCCTGACCGGATACTGGTTACTACCGGAACGTCACCTGCTTTACTTTTTGTAATGTTAGCCATGCTCAATCATGGTGAAGATATTATAGTATCAAATCCGCGTTATCCCTGTTATCAAAATTTTATTAAAGCAGCCGGAGGAAGGGTAAATGAAATAGTCACTTACCCTGAAGAAGGATTTCAATACAGGCCTGAAGATATTAACAGGGCTATAACAACAAAAACAAAAGCTATCATGATAAATTCGCCATGCAATCCAACAGGGATTGTAATGGATGAGCATGCATTGAAAAATATTGCACAGTTTCAAAATCAGTTTATCATATCCGATGAGATTTATCACGGACTTGTCTATAACAATAAAGCACATTCAATATTGGAGTTTACCAATAAAGCGTTTGTTATTAATGGATTTTCCAAGCTGTATGCCATGACAGGATGGCGTTTAGGTTACTGTATATTTCCTCCAGAATTTACCATGGTTATGCAGCGCATACATCAAAACTTTATGATATCGGCAAACAACTTTATTCAATGGGCAGGAATAGCTGCATTGAAGTATGCTAAAAATGATGTTAAAGCCATGCAAACTATTTATAATGAGCGAAGGCAGTATATGATACAGGGTTTAAAAAGGCTGGGCTTTATAGTCCATGTTGAACCAACGGGCGCGTTTTATGTTTTTGCTGATGCTCGTACATTTTGCAGTGATTCATATAGTGAAGCATTTAACATAATTGAAACGGTGAAAGTTGGTGTTACTCCCGGCATTGATTTTGGTAGTGCAGGCGAGGGCTTTTTACGTTTTTCGTATGCAACATCTATCGAAAATATTGAAGAAGGATTAAAAAGGATAGAACAATATTTAAAAAACAGGTAATGCTGATCATTGATGCTGACAGTTTATTTTTTTAATTGCTCAATATATTTACAGTAACTATCGCATAGAAAATTTTTAATTATGAAATGACAGCACTGCGGTGAGATGTGATTAAAAAAAATTTTTAAGCAGGCGATACACGATATACTATACAATATATATACTGCCTCTATGTAAACAGTGCTTTAAATTCATCTATGCTGGTTTTGCCTTCCATAACATTGCGGGCAAGTTTAATGATGTTCATATCGCCAATAACAATGCTGGCAACCGGAGTTTTTTCTTTATACAAAAATTTTACATATCGTGATGTATCTCTTTGTGAAAGCACTGTGCAGTCTTTGCGGGTAAAATCACCAGCCGAATAGAGATCAATACCAGTAATTTTTAATACTACCGATAGCAGCGTGCCGTTATATTCATTGTTAACGCCAGCCATATTGAGCCCTGCTAATTTACCCTGTTCGCGTGATGCAGTCCATATCCCATAGCATATCCCGTTATGCTCGCTGGGATCACCAGCAGCAAAAATATATGGATCGGATGTTTGCAGATAGTTATTGATGATAATTCCACGGTTTACAGTAAGCCCTGCATTCTTAGCTAAATCAGTTCTTGCCTTAATACCCATTGAGAATATGACCGTGCCTGCATCAATAGTTCTTCCCGATGTACAGTGCAGTGTTAGCCCGTGTTCATTTTTATTGATTGTATTGTTTGTATTGATTGAAGCAATCGATTCTGATACAATAAATTGCAAACCTTTTTGTTCCAGTAACTGTTTGATAATAGCAGCACCTTCATGGTCCAACTGTTTGGGAAGCAATCTGTCATAAAATTCAATGACGGTGACATTACAGTTGCGTTTGCACAGGCTATGTGCTGTTTCCAATCCTAAAAGTCCGCCGCCAACTACAACAACATCTTTATTTGCGGCATTATCAATATGTGATAGTATAGCATCAGCATCTTCAATCTCACGGAGGGTAAACACACCGTTAAGGTTGTTTCCGGTAATATCAGGTATAGCAGGGTAAGCGCCGGTTGCAATACACAGCTTATCATAGTGCATGTCAGCGCCGTTGTGCAATTGAATAGTTTTTTTGTTTTTATCGATGGCTAAAACGTTAGTGGTAAATAGCAACTCTATGTGTTTTTCATCATATACCGCAGGCTTATAAATGTAAAGATTTTCAAGGTTAATAGTTCCGGACAGATATTCAATGAGGCGCGGGCGATAGTACATATAATGAGCTGATTGTGTGACAACAGTTATTTCTGATGAACTGTCCTGTGAACGTATTGCAAATGCAGCTTCAGTACCTGCAACGCCATTGCCAATAATACAGTAGTGCATGGTTTACCCCTTTCGTAACTATAGGTGACATTGTAAATAATATTCGAAGATGGTTTTCAAAGGATTCTATCCCTGCCAAATAATGAACATCAAACAATACATCTTTTTATCAGAAAAACAATACTATAGTGCAAAAATAGAATATTGTGTAATATTTTCAACCAAAAAATGATCATGGCATGGGTTAATTGATTTCACAATATAAAAAACAAAATCATATACCAAAGCAAAAACTATTGCACGAGTACTCGATGCCTGGCATGTTGCTGCCCATTGTTAATGGAAATTATACAAAAGGAAACAATGCCCCCTCGCCTTGAGAAGGAGAGGGCCGGGGGTGAGGTCAACAACATCTATTATTGAAGATATTATCCATGGCTATGATTAAAATATTTCAACCATTGCACTGCCGCTTATTTTTTCAATGTGTGTATATGATTTATACAATGATTCATCAGGAAAATCAGGTTTTTTTTCATCTTCACCGTCGTTGTTGTAGTCACGCTCATCCCATTCAATTACGCCAACACGGTAAAAGTAAATACCAGGTGATGGGAGATTGGAGTGTATAAAATGTGAAGTTGATGGATTACCAAGTGTTGCATCCTGTTGAAAATATGATGAATTGCCAATATCATAGTAAGCACCAACTACAATCATTTCAGAAAACTCATCATTTGCATCTCTGGTCATATATATCTCATAGCCTGCAAATGAATCGTAATCAGGATGAGTATCCCATGATACCATGACTGAACCGCTGTCATAATAGGCATCGATGGAAAAATTTGCGCGGTTTGTTAGCTCAGCTTCTATTGAATCTGCTATATACGAGCAACCAATGCAGCTTACTAAAAACAATACTACTATTATTTTTGATAGTATGGATTGCATATTATAACCTGAATGAAGCGCTTCCTTCAATGATATATTTATCAACTGACTCTACCAGTTTTTCAAGTTCGTAGCTGTCGTTATAGCTACCTTTAAGAGTGAATGTAAAAAGCGGTGACGCAATATCCATCATGGCAAACCAGCCTGTCACGTTGTTGTTATTATGGTTGCTGTGGAAGCTAATAGCAGGATCATACCAGTGCGTTACACCCAGCCATACAAAGAAATCCCATCCGGGTTTATGTAAAAAATCATAGCCTGCTTTCATGGACCACATTTGTAGTACTGGTATGTCTATTGTTTCCAGTGTTCGCTTATCAATGAGGGTCTGGTCAACATGCTGTAGCTGAATGCTTGCTGCCATATAAAAGTTGTCAATATTTTTCCTGACAGTGGCATAGTATGAATACAGCGTTGCACTGTCACGGGAACTATCGCCCAACAATTTTTCATTTTTTACCCAGACCGGATCATAGTCCTCGTCATTATACTTTTTAAATTGTTTATACCCTATGATGATAGCAGGCATGTACTGTGGTGTTGTTTTTACAATGGAAATAAATTGAGTAATGTTTACACTGATATCGGTTGCTTCTAATTGATTGCTGGCTGCTGTTGATTCCCATGTTATTGCATTAAAAAGGGATAAACTGGTAAGAAGGCGTTTTGCAGTCTTTGATGGATCAAAGTTGTAATCCAGCGTGCCATCATCATTGGGTTCAATTTGCTGATTGAAGATAACCCCGCAGTGGATGGTGATATGAGGAACAATGATAAGCGTCAGGGCAGCGATGTCGTCAAAGAATTGTGAAAAGACATAATCAGAAGCTGTTTCGCTGCCTGCACTTCCACGACTAATTTCAACGGTTCGTGTTAATCCATAGTGATAGCCACATACAGAAAGTCCCAGTAAAACTGAATTTTTTTTCCAGGATTTTTTAATGGGTAAAGCTCCAGTTGCATTGGTTATATCAGTTTGTGGTGATTGCTGGTAATCGTTGGTTGTAACATCGCGGGGTGTATACACTGGTAATGCCAGCAACATGCTGGAAAAGGTTCGGACAAGTTTCATGGGGACCGCTTCGGTTTCACCGGTGCCGCGATTATATGCGTTAACATCAAAATCAAAAACCCAGTTAACATTGACATACGCATCAAAGTAGCAAAAATTATTTTGCATATTGTCCCAGCGTTGATAGAAGATGTGCTGTATTGTCTGGCTGCGGGATGCAGCATTATGCAATGTAGAAGCACTGTATACCTGCTGGGCATGCAGGGGCGATAGTAACTGTAAAATGAGATGGATGCTTATAAAAAAAATAACTATCATTTTATAAGCTTGCAGTTTGCCCCCCATGACAGAAACTACCGCAGTCATAGTGTTGATTGTTTTACGATGTATCAAAGCTAACTTCATACTATTATTGAGATAGTGCACTGTATTCATGTAACTAAAATCTTTCAATTTATAGAGAACGCATTGCTTCATCTGAAAGAGCAGTTGAAGAAGTACTCTCGCTTAAAATAAAAACCTTACTCGTTCAGAAACCTCCCAATTTTCATCTCCTCCTTGTCATTGCAATGTGGCTATTGTGTAAACTATCATTATAGGTTATATGAAATAAGTTATTGCAAGTAAAATATTGATATATCATTTTCGAAATATCAAAATAAAAACTTTTTTTAAATTTCAAGATATTTCTTTTGTAACAAAGCAGGTTGGCGACTCTACTACAATAGAATAAAAAGATAAAAAAATAATAGTTAATTGCCACTTTCACAATTTTATGAAATAAAATACTTTACAAAAAACATATGCCGTTTTACTTTTCGGCAAAGCTTTTATCGTTTAGTCCTTGAAAAGAAATATTTTATTTTATTTTAGTGTATAGTAAGCTGGAGGATATGATGCTAAAAGAATATGCTACCGAGAATGTACGTACTGTTGCCATAGTAGGTCATGGAAGTACTGGAAAATCTACATTATTTGATGCAATGTTGTTTGTTGGCGGACAAATTGATAAAATTGGTAAACCCGACGATGGTACACTTACATCGGATTATGATGATGAAGAAAAATCTCGTAAAATGTCAATACGCAGTGCATTGGGTTTTGTAGAGTTAGATGATACAAAGATAAATATTATTGATACGCCCGGAATGTCAGATTTTGTTGGCGAAGCACGTGCAGCATTGCAGGTAGCCGAAGCAGCTATTGTTGTGGTTGATGCCGTTGATGGTGTACAGATAGAAACAGAAAAAGTATGGCGTTACCTTGAATCAAAAAAAATTCCTCGAATTATATTTATTAATAAAATGGACAAAGAACGTGCAAACTTCAATACAATACTTGAAAATCTTAAATCGCATTTTAATGCTAAGTTTGCACCGCTTTGTATTCCTCTTGGTGAAGCAGATAAACACAGTGGTGTTGTTGATTTAATTGAAATGAAAGCTTTTGTGCCTAAACCTGATGGTAAATTTCAGGTATCTGATGTGCCGGCAGATTTAAAAAAAGCAGTAGATGATGCACGAACCAATGTAATGGAACTATCAGCAGAAGGTGATGATGCACTTATTGAAAAGTATCTTGAAGGTGAAGCATTAACCGAAGAAGAAATGGCAAGGGGGTTAAAAACTCTGGTGGCAAAAGCTCTGGTGTTTCCGGTAGTTTGTGGTTCTTCGCTCAAAGCTATTGGAGTTAAAAATCTTCTTAATGTAATAAAAAATTATGTACCAGCATGGGAATTAAATAAAAAAATTGAAGGCATCAATCCAAATAATAAAGAAGAAAAAGTAATTATTACTTCACATCCCGATGCTCCGTTTGCAGCAGTGGTGTGGAAAACATACATTGATCAGTATGCAGGGCGGTTTAATTATTGTAAAGTGATATCCGGTAAGTTATTGCCTGAAACTGAAGTATTGAATAGTACAAAAAATTATAAAGAACGTATTAATAAAATTTACACGATGATTGGCAATAAAACTGTTGATGTGTCAAAGGTGTTGCCGGGAGATATAGGCGTGGTGGTAAAACTGGATAGAACTGCTACCCTTGATACATTATGTGATCCAAAACAGGCGGTTATATTGCCTATCATACAGTTGCCTCATCCAGTGTTCTCGTATGCTGTACAGGCAGCCAAAAAGGGTGATGAAGATAAGATTGGTCAGATATTTTCCAGAATAACTGATGAAAATCCAACAATAACCTATGAGTATAACCCTGAAACACATCAGACCGTTTTATCGGGGATGGGCGAGATGCAGCTTGATATTATATTAAAATCTATCAAAGAAAAGAATAAAATAGATTTAATTACTTCTGAACCACGTATTGCTTACCGGGAAACAATCACAAAGAAAGCCGAAGCACAGTACAAACATAAAAAGCAAACGGGTGGACATGGGCAGTATGGCGAGGTATTTATCCGCGTTGCACCTTTAGAGCGGGGTAAAGGTTTTGAATTTATAGACAGTATTGTTGGCGGAGTCATTCCAAGAAATTTTATACCCGCTGTAGAAAAAGGATTGCGTGAGGGTATGGAACGAGGTGTGTTAGCACGATATCCTGTTGTTGATATATCAGTTGAATTATATTATGGCTCGTACCATGATGTTGATTCTTCTGAAATGTCATTTAAAATTGCTGCTATCCAGGCATTAAGAAAAGGACTTGAAGCAGCCGGACCAATTTTACTTGAACCAGTAATGGAAGTAGAGATATTTGTGGATAAAGAATACATGGGGGATATCCTTAATGATATCACCAGCCGCAGAGGCAGGGTCCTTGGTATGGGAAGTGCTGATGAAGATGGTAATTCGCCAATCTCGGTGGTTAAGGCTACTGTACCATTAGCTGAAATGTTGCGATATTCCATTGATCTGCGAGCAATGACCAGTGGCAAAGCTACATTTGAAATGCGCTTTTCGCACTATGATCCTATATCCGGAAAAATTGCTGAAAAAGTAATTGAAGAACGCAAAAAAGAGTTTGCTGAGGAAGAAGCAAACAAATAAAGAATGATTTACATAACTATTATAATCAAGCCACTGGTAGCAGGTGGCTTGTTTTATATTGACAGTCATTATCAATTACACTATATTGTAACTACATGAGTTATACTATATGTATGTAATGTCAAAAAGAACATTCCGTGACATGCATGGAAAAGTAAGTAGTTGTTGTCATTTAAAAGTAAAGCTGATAGTCATTTTACACCAATGGAACCTGTGCTGATTGAAGGTAAAGCAAAGAATCTCTTTAAGTCGTCAAGTTGAAGGTTACCATGAAAATTATAGTTTTTGAAGATTCTCGCTATAATGATTTTTATCCCTTTACCATGACTCGTCCTGTATGGGATTTGCGATGTGGCTTATTTACTATATGGCAGCGTTATTGCCGTTTCTATTCATCGGATACGTTCTATTTTTATACACGGCACTATCTACGCGATACTGCTGCTCATAATTATCCTGAGCTTGTTATCAACAGCCCGGCTGCTATTGCAAAATCTGAGACGGTGGTCTTTATCAATGCAAGGATTATATATCCGGAACTATCGCACATAAACAATAATACTGTTTATTATCATGGCGGCATACCTGTTCTGGCTAAGCTTACTAATATAGCTATCCCACAGTTTGCCACAACCGAAGATGTACAAATATTTTTACAGGATTTTCCTCATCAACATGAATACAGTGGATTATGTATCTCTTCAATATGGGAATTGGTTTCCAAAAATACAGAAATAATAAAACATGATTTTACATACGTTAAAGGTAATCAAACAACAAAATATGATGTAACAACTATTGGCGATAGTTCTCAATTAATTATAGAAGATGGTGTAACGATTGAACCGTATGTAGTTGTTGACTGTACTGAAGGTCCTGTGTATATTAAGAAAGGGTGCAGTATTAAAGCGTTGAGCCGCATTGAAGGTCCCTGCGCAATTGATGAGCATACAACGCTATTGCAGGCGAAGGTGCGACCAGGATGCAGCATTGGGCCATGGTGCCGTATTGGTGGTGAGGTTGAAGAAAGCATTTTTAGTGGATATGACAATAAATATCATGAAGGTTTTATTGGACATTCGTACATAGGTGAATGGGTAAATTTAGGTGCACTGACAACCAATAGCGATTTAAAAAACAACTATACCACGGTGATGATAAACAGGGGGGATGAAAAAATAGATACGGGTTTACTCAAAGTGGGATGTTTTATTGGTGATTTTACCATGACAGGAATAGGTACTTTAATCAATACCGGCAGCACAATGGGCCCGTGCTGTATGATTGTACAGAGCAGTGGGCTTACACCAAAGTTTATTCCACCATTTTGCTGGTATATTGATGGCAAATTGGTTGATTTACCGTCTATGAACAGGCTATTTGAAACATGCAAAACAATGATGTCACGGAGAAATCACGATTTTGTTATCTACCATCAAAAGCTGTTGGAAAAGGTATATGAGCAAACAAAAGTTTTCAGGAAGGGGATTGGTAGATGGATCGCGCCGAAGTAAGATTTGATTTAATTGTACTGATATCATTTTTTATGCATATAATAATAATGATATCGTTTTTACTATTGCAGATGCGTTCGGGGGTGCTTTCAAAAAGTGCTGCAGACTCGTTGTTTAAAGGCAGGGATATTATTGTCAATATAAATCAAGATGATATTAAGGATGTAAATAAAAATACATTTTTGTCAGATAAAACATCAAAAGCGAAAGGTTACATTACAAAAGATAAAGGTGACAGATGGTTAAATAATTCATTAGATTTTAAGATGCAAAAAGGTGTGCGAAGGTTAGGGAAGGGTGGCATTGCCAGTGATGCTCAGACTAAAGATAAAGTTATGGTATCAACTGAAAATACAGAATACACTATAACTATTTTTAAAGAAGCTATGGGTGGAATACCTGAGTTTGAAGGTGACAGCGATTTTACAAGAATACCGGATAAATACAGTATTACACCAAAAAATGCATTGTTCTTTAGTAGTGATGGTTTTTTTTCATTTAATACACTAAAATTTAAACCTTTTGAATACTTTAAAAATATGAAAGATAAAGTAGCGGCTAACTGGCATCCGCCCCTTTTAGCCAATGCTGTTATTTATGGATATGACCCCATGACAGGGAGTTTTGCCCCTGGCAGAATGCGTATAATGGCAGTACCAACACAGGATGTAAAGCTATACTTTACTATGGATAGGAGTGGCAATGTGCTGGATATTGTACTGGTTGATTCATTAGGAAATAAAGCTATTGATGAATCATGTGTAGATGCTATACGGTTATCGCGCAATTTTGGTAAAGTACCGGAAGAAATAAAAGGCAGGATTATAGTCATCCCCTTTTTATTTAGAATAGTTTCACAATAAGTAAATATTAAAAATAGTGCACTTTAAATGTAAACGTGCATCTTATCGTATCATGTCGATTCTGTTGCATTAATTATATCTGATAGTGTTCTATCCTTAACAATTAAATCAATAGATTGTTTCATGTCTTTAAACAGGTCAAAAAGATATGATTTAAGCTTATCCTGTTTAATTGGTGGAATCTCTAATGAAATGCTGTATACTGTGTCAATGATCTTTGCAATTGTAATATTTTTGCTGGCATTGGCGGGAATTATTGCATTATTGCCTGTTCGGATTATAAATTTTTCTTTTTCAAATAGCTCAAGCATCATATCAAGTAAATCAACATCATTGAGTGCTATGGGTAATAATTCATGAAATGTACTGGCTCCCTTCCCTGATTCAAACTTTTTATAGATATGATGTAGTAATGCAACAGCAGTATAAACATGAATACTTTTTTTATCTTTTAAAGTTTTATTTAAAAATTTATAGCTTAATGGATTCATCAAAACATATGAAATTTCTGCTCCATAGAGTATTATAACTGCTGAAAAATATACAACCAGTAAAAATAGTGGAAATGCAGCCAGAGCACCATAGATAGCAAATGTGCTCTTTGCAAAAGCTTTAATATAGATTATGAAAAGTAATATGAAGATAACCCAGACAGCGCTGGTGAATGATGCGCCTATTGCAGCAGGTTTTAATGGTACTTTTGTATTGGGTAAAATCATGTAGCACATTAAAAATAAAATCCATATAAAAAAGAACGGAGCAAAGAAGTTAAGTAAATAAATGGAGATGCCAGTCCCTTCAGTTCCCTGCCATGATTTTCCATTATCTTTTGATAACATGAATAAACTATTGTTACCTATAGCCCATAGCAAATTGTTGTTAAATGATAATTTATTGATTCTTGTCCCTTTTAATTTTTTGAAACTCCATTGTTCGCCACCATTTTCGGTTAAATAGATATCAGCTTTTTCACCTGCCATTAATCCTTTTTTTGAATTGAAAAAATATAAAGCATATAAATTGTTATCTTTAAATTTATTTGGTGTCCACAAATTAAAATTTTTATTACCCTTTAAATAAAATCCATCATCAGCAATTATAATAACAGTATTTTCATCTACTATCTGAACATTATTGAAATTAAGGAAATTCTTTTTATATTTACCCTGCGGTAATTGTTGCATTTGCCATATTTTCCCCTTATCAAAAGTTGTTATAATATAGGATCTATCGCCAACAATAATTCCTTTGTCGTTATAAAAGTCTATTGCATTAAAATTTGATGTTATATTTTCCCATTCCATGGTTTGCCATGTTTTACCGCCATCTACAGTCTTTAGTATATAACCGTTATCTGCTGCAATGAATCCTGTATTTTCATCTAACATTTTGATATCATTAAAGGTAAAAGCACCCCATTTTTCAATAGTCCATGAATTACCGGAATCATTTGATTTTAGTAAAATCCCGTTATCACCTACGATAAAACCTTTGTTGCCAGCAAATTCAATATCATAAAAATTAGTACGCTGGTATTCTATTAACTCTATTCTGTATTCTTCTGCATTAAACTTTTTTTCATTTTCATTATATGTATAAATATGTTGATTATCAAAATCAATTTTTTCTTGTGGCAATTTTGAAAATTTCATGTTGTCGTTATAATTAAAAAGAATTGTTGCTTTGCTACCGGTAATATAGTTCTTATTATTATAATGAGCTATTGAATAAAAATGAGGAGCCGAAAGTGTATTGGAAATCTGTGTTGCGACAGCAGTTGCAGCAACAAGCATTATAGGTCCTAATGTTAGAGCAGCCCAATAGTAGATTACTTTCAAAAACATTGATCGTTGTTTTGAAATTTTAAAAATATCATTAAGAGATTTCTCAAGAGTACGCAAAACTGCAGTAGCAGAAAAAGCTAAAACGACAGCACCAACACCACCAATTTTTGCTGCATTGTCAATTAATGAACTGATTGTTTGAAAAAAAGGATCAACGTTAATTTTAATATTATGTTCAACAAGAAAAATTGTAATCTGATTGAACAGTTCATCCTTTTTATCACCCATTCCTGAAAATATTGAATAGATTGTAAGCAATACTGCCAACGTAGGTATAAGTGAAACAATAGTTGTATAAGCAATAGACGATGATTTTGTAAGGCAGTCATCTTTTATGAATTTACGGGTTGCAACAATAAATATTTTTATGGTGTTAACTAATTTAGTGAGCAGCCAGTTAAAAGCTTCATCTCCACGATATATCTGATTTATAATCTGGATAATAAAATTTATAATCTCATTGATTCTAATTTTTAATCGTTTTATTAGCTTTTTCATAAGAATAATCCTTTGATTTGAAATTCCTGAACAGAAAATTGTAGTAAAAAATAATATAAGTCAAACATAATTTATAGTGCAATATCTAAAAAATCAATTTTTGATATTATTAATTGTATTAGATTCAACAATTAAGTGCAACCCTTTTCTGTAAAAAATAATTCATTAGGAGTAAAAAACCCCAATCTTTTTCGTGGTCTATTGTTTAAACTCTCCATGGCATATATAACATCAGTTGTGGAATATGTATCAAAGTCAGATCCTTTTGGAAAATACTGACGGATTAACCCGTTTGTATTTTCATTTGTTCCTCTTTGCCAGGAACTATATGGTTGGGCAAAATATATGGTACAATCCAAAGCTTTTGCTATTGCTTCATGCTCTGCAAATTCCAACCCATTATCAAATGTTAACGTCTTGACCTTTTCTTTATATTTTGACATAGCCTCTATTATTTTTGCTGCCACATGCTCAGAATTCTTTGATTCAACTTTTTCGATTATACTAAAACCATATTTTCGCTCAACAA
>Ga0116147_1004339_pt1 | contig 12732 bp, 1 predicted proteins | sample AD_JPNHG3_MetaG_FD_89749 | JGI IMG/M metagenome (GOLD analysis project Ga0116147, IMG submission 89749) | Active sludge microbial communities of municipal wastewater-treating anaerobic digesters from Japan - AD_JPNHG3_MetaG | ecosystem: Engineered > Bioreactor > Anaerobic > Digestate | place...
GACATTTCTTGTTACATTCCCTGAACCAGAATTATAATTTGATGTCGCATCAAGATAAATACCTATTTCCTTGGCATTATTATTTGTTAAATTAAATAAATTATTGGAAATGATAGAGTAACAAGCCGCTGTATTCAAATAAATCCCGTAAGTATAACTTGTGTGATCACTTTGATTTATAAAAATACTGTTACTCGCTATATTACTATTGTAACAAGCTGTTACTATTATTCCGTAAGCAGAATTTGTTGAACTTGTGGTTATGCTTATTTGATTTCCAAATAAACTAAAAGCAAAGGAATAACCTCCTGCTTGTATTGCTATTCCGTATGGGTATACTGTGGAATGAGTCGAACTATGATAAATTTTATTATTACTGATAACACATTCGGAATAAGATGAATTAATATAAATTCCGTACCAATTGGAAGCGACACCTGTGCCTGATGCAGAACTAATATGATTGCCATTTACATGTGTAGTGGCATCGTAACTTGAATAAGAAGGAATGAGATAAATACCGGAATATTCCTGACCAACCAATCTGTTATTTTGAATTGTAGAAGCGTCAGAATCAATATCTAAACCTGCATATTGTTGACCAACCAATTGACAACCCTCAATTATTATTTTGGCATAATGAGTGGCATATACTCCCCTGGCACCATTATAAAAATAACAATTATAAATATAAGTTCGTGCTGTAGTAAAGACCCCATGCCCATTTTCACATTTGATGCCTATATCACCAGTTGATGACCCAGCTGTAGCGTTATCAGTTAAATTGAATTTAATATTTTCAAAATCGACAACGGCAAGTTGCGCGGCGTCTGTGGATGCGTAAATGTAGAACATAGATGTGTAGGTGCTGGTATTCGTGCTGGTCATTGTGAAATTGGAGAAATGGTATGCTTTACTGCTCCCATTAATATAGAAACCATTGTATCCGGTGGCATTCTGAATAATAACAGAGTCCCTGTTTTCTCCGATTATATCAACCGGGTAATTGGGAATGGTTGTAGCCGCCCCTGCTGTCAGATTATAAGTGCCAGGTTTAACAAATAAGATTGCTCCGTTTGACCCTACCGCAGAAAGAGCGGCATTGATTGTCGTGTATTCACATGTTTCACCTGCCGTTCCGTTTGCATCGACAACAATATACGGTCTTCCTTGAATGATCCCCCAAAATGCTTGAGCGCCGTTCGTGGTGTCCACACGGAAGACCCTCTTCCCTGCGCTTGTGAGAACATCAATTCCATAATTGCTCGAACCAAGATAACCGATTTTGACTCTATCGTATGACCCGTCGTTAATTGTCAATAGGCCGTTCGATACGAAAGTGAGGTTAAGGTTCGTTCCATCCCAGGTCAACCTATTGCCGGAAGCATTGCCGATAGAAAATCTCCATGCAGAACTGGAATATCCTAACCAGAATCCTGTACCTGTATTGTATGCAGTCTGACCACCCTTGATATAACCGGAATCGGCAGTGCCGAGGGTTATATTGCCTGCGGTGATTGTTCCTAAGTTGGCGCTGATGGCTGATAATGATGTAGTCGTAATCTTATCTGCGGTTACTGAACCAGTATATATGTCACCGCCGTCAATTTTTGTAACGTCAGATGAATGACACCAATCACTGCATTGGTTGTCGAGAACGTCAACAACCATAGAATCTACATCAGTAGTTCCCGCCGCCCCACTGTAATTTACGAGGATCATCGGCCGGATATACCGCACGTTTTCGTGCATCTTAGCCGGACTTGTAAGAGTACCTTGAGTACCAGTGCCAGTAGCCGCAGTGCCACAAGTGTAGCCTACATAGGTTGTCCATGACGAGCTGGGAGATACACCGGCACCACCATGGTAATGTTGACTGCTCATACTGTTTGCGCCAGACACGTTACATAACGTGGTACCGTTCGCCAGGTATCCTACCCAACCGGCATATGCCGTTCCGCTCCCTGCCGTTCTTCTCAATCTTGTAGTAATTTTATAAACTTTCGATGGATCAAACGGTATTTTTATCGGAGCAAGTAACCATGATTGATCATTTCCGCTGTTATCACCTACTGTAATGTAAGCTGAACCGACAACACCGTCACCGCCTACAGCAACCCTTGTCGGAGTTATACCAGAATATACAGTCCAAGAACTTAAACTGTCCGAATCGTTCCAATCTTCTGTAAACGTACTTGACTTGCTGATATTTCTTAATGCCGCAAAAGTGAGGTTTGAAGTTCCGCCAATTGTAGCACTGCCGGATATATAAAGATTCCCGGAAGTATCCCACATCATCCCGCCAGTAGAAGAACCAACCCATCCAGAACCATCCGCTCTCCATTGTGCGCGAACAGTGGCATTTTGAATCATGCGGATACCGTTTGTGGCATCTATATGAATATAATCTCCATCCGTATAATCTCCTACATAAATTCCGGATGATGTAATATTTATCCGGTCTAATCCATCAGCATCATATAGGCATACTTGAGCTGATCCAAAGAAGGCACGCAACGAAGTGCCATTTCTCATGTAAACCCCGCCCGAAGTAATATAAGCATGTTCCCCTGTAGAATCACCAAGAGAAATAACCCCGGCATTTGTAATCTGTGCGTAAAGAGCACCACCCGCATACAACCTTATCCCGTTTGTGGAATCTATGTTGACGTATTCTCCTTCAGTCTGATCTCCAACCACAACACCCGACGTACTGAGAACAAGTCTGTCAGCTCCGCCGGAATCGTATAAAGTGGTTGACGTACCATATTCCGCCATTAGCGAAGAACCATTATAAATGGATAGGGCACTGGAGGTTAATCTTGAATGCCAGCCGGACGATGTACCCATAATTCCGACTGTAGTCGGTGTATTCCCTGCCGGATATAAGTATAGTGCCTTCATTTCATTGGCAGTTAGAGCCGTATTGTAAATTCTCAGTTCATCAATACTGCCGTTTAAAAAATTAACACCGGAATAAGCAACTCCAATATAGAAATACGTCGGATCATATCCTAAATCAGATAAAGAACCTGCCGAACCGGAAGGTTCGCCGTTAATATACATCCGAACAGTATTTGCAGAGGTATCAAAGACAAATCCGACATGAGTCCAAGTTGCTTCCGGAACGGCAATTGACGAAATTGCCCTTTGCGCCCAAGTGGAGCCGTCATACGCAAACATTGCCAGGTAATATGTCGTAGGAGCAATTACAAAGGCAATCTGTCTTGTAGAACCTGTCCCGACAGAAGTTGTCCAGATACCTTGATAAGTTGCAGAAGTGCCACGATATACCCAGCAAGAGGATGATACAGACACTCCAGTAAAATCGAAGGCTGTGGTAGCAATATAACCGGATTGGTTAGTGCCGTTCAAATTAATCGCGGATCCGGATACTCCGTTTGTCCATGTAGGTGAATTGGTAAGAGTTAAATTATTTCCCTTCCCTGAGTTATCTATGGCAATTGTACCGACTCCCTCATCGAACTTCCAATACCCTACTAAATTCACATCAGAAGGCAGATGGGTCGTATTTGTCGAATAAACATTTACCGCAGAATCCGTTATCTGAATATAATTCCCCGAAGTGGAATCCCCGATAGTGATACCCGAAGAACTAAGAACGAGTCTGTCAGCACCACCAGAATCGTATAATGTAGTCGTTGCCCCATATGTGGCGTATAACGTAGCGCCGTCATATATCTGTGTTCCAGAGGTGCTGACCTTAACATATTCATTACTTGTATCACCGAGAGTCAGAACACCGGCGGCCAAATCCGTATAAACAGTGGAACTGTTCTTTAACTGAACGTGTCCTGAAGTTATGCTAATATGATTTCCCGATGTTACTCCTAATGTAGTCGTTGCGGCAAATTGACCATATAAAGTAGCTCCATCATACAGTAAAACACCTGTTGTATTGACTGTGACATGCTCATTAGAAGCATCACCAAGAGTCAATACACCGGCATTCGTCAATTGTGTATAAAGAACAGCGTTTCCGTACATCCGGATACCGTTCGTGGAGTCGATGGTCATATACTCCCCGCTTGAAGTAAGGCCGAGAGTAAGAACACCGGCAGTCAAATCGGTGTAAACGGAAGAACCGTCTTTCATTTGTACTGAAGTAGAAGTTATGCAGACATGTTCAGAAGTGGTGAGTCCTATTGTTGTCGTTGCGGCGAATCTTGCATACATGGACGTTGCGTCATATAAAGAAACCCCATTTGTATCAATGGTCGCATGTTCATTAGAAGCATCGCCGAGAGTAAGGACACCAGCGGTCAATTCAGTATAAACAGTGGTGTTATCCAAAAATTTAACGGACGTTGACGTGATTTCTATATGTTCTGTAGTTGTGACACCAAGAGTAGTGGTTGCGGCGAACCTGCCATAAAGGGTAGAACTGTCATAAAGACTTACTCCGTTTGTATCAATAACAGCGTGTTCGGCAGAAGACAATCCCAACGTCAAGACACCGGCAGTCAAGTCAGTATAAACAGTTGAACCGTCTTTAAACTGAACAGAAGTTGATGTTATGCAAACGTGTTCGGAAGTAGTGATTCCCAAAGTGGTAGTTGCGGCGAACTGGCCATACAGAGTGGCTCCGTCATACAGAAGTACGCCGGAAGTGTTGACGGTGACATGCTCATTAGAAACATCACCAAGAACAAGGACTCCATCGGTCAAATCAGTATAAACGGTGGAACCGTTTTTGATCTGAACCGCACCGGAAGTTATATTGACATGCTCTGAAGAAGTATAACCGAGAGTCCATGTCGTGCCGGTCAGTTGCGCTCGAATGACGTTACTGGAATCATAGAAACGGATGCCATTTGTGGCGTCAATGGTCATGTAGTTTCCGGCAGAATATTTACCGAAAGCGACACCGTATATGTCTAAGCCATATCCGTATAGACCATTCAAGTTTCCGATTGCCCAGTGTTCTGTCCAGTCATTGAATGTCGATGAATTTCGGATATTTCCTACAATCGTCGGGCCGTACTGGACGGTTCCTGTAGAAATATACCTATTGGTTACAGGGTTTGTGCCGAATGACGTGAAAGCGGAAATTCGGCAACGTACCCAGTAACGGGTTATAGAATTAACGGAATTTGTCGCCCATCCGCTAAGTGTAGACCATGTAAACAGCCATGTCCCGGCAGTTTTCCACCAATTGCTGTCTGCACTGCCGTCCCGTGTCACTGTCGGCGAGAAACTTGTCCAGGCCGATCCGTTCCAGTATTCCCACACAAGGGTTGCTGTATAAACACCCGCTGTTTTTATTTGGAAATTCAGAGTCGTGAAGGTAGCGGCATCACCGAAATACATACAATCATTGACTTCAGTATTCGCTCCGTCACCGAATAAGGTTACTGAAGCAATACCGGCATAATTACTGCTGAAGGCTCCACCAGTATTGTTATAATTGTATATATTGTCAACGGAACGTCCTTTCATCGAACGGAAAGAATATAAGTCCATAAATCCGTTGCCGGTAGTCCCTGTATTAAATACAGCGTCCCCTGCATACCATTGATTTGCGCCTGTTCCATCAAGGTTTCGTGTAACTGTATACGAATATGGGCCTGTGCCGCTATAATTTGAAGTGACGGCTATAAATTCGATTTTACCGTCCGCTTCCATATAAATCCTGTCACCGCTGGACAGGTTGTTATATTTTACATAAATAGTCGTACCGCCAGAAGCGAGATCACTTGTCAGGGTATTCGTCGGGCCAACAAGCACCCTGCCACCTATTGTAGCAATTGTGTCCTGCGCAACGAGGGTTTCCACACATAATTCAGCACAGTGGAGCGTGAGGTATTTTTTGTTAATCAACCCTAAGTTCAGATCGTAGTTTGTATTCGGCAGAATGTCGTTTCCTGCGGGATCGAAAATCCAGTCCCCTGTCGGGGCAACGGTGAGATTGCCGCCAGAACCCACTGTGAATGATGCATAGTTTGAGGTATTGTATCCAAGGCGGAGCTGTTCCGTTGTTTTTACGACATGTACCCTTGCTGAAATATCAGCATAAGCAACGCCGAATCCAGTATCACCCATAAGATAATTTTTCGGGGTAGTCGATGGCTGATAAATGGCATAGAATATATCAGGGGCAGAACCGCCAGTAGAAGGAGAAGCTAAATTTAACTGGTATATATTTGATATTTTACCAGTTATATAATATGGAGCAATCGTCAATCCATAGGCGTTTGTTGTTTGTGGTGTTGCACTTGTATTAGTATTATAATGTCCAAAAGATATCAAATGCCCATATATATTTGTAAGAGTCCCGTAATCATCCGAATCGGACGCCGAAGCATTTCTCAAGATATTCGATATACCACCATAAATACTTTCTGTATTCGTGACTCCGTCATTCACAATAGGACGGACAAGACTACCAAAACCTATAAACGACTTTGCATCGGAAGTCGTATAGGTTGGATATGCCATATTCATGATTTGGTACATGCTATTTACTGGGTCGGTATGCGTTTTATACACATATATCGGATAAGTAGCAGAAGGAGCATTACCGAGGAGAGCAATACATGTTCCATTCGTTCTGATAGGACTATCGACAAGACCGGCACTGTCGGATGAGTGATACGGTACATAACCGTTTGTTAAATCAGTGCATTTTACAGTTGCAAAAGTCGGTGAAGATGTCGTGAAAAGATTCTGCCAAGCTCCCGGAATCGCCGTCGGGCCGGAATCTACCGTATCGAAAGCGGATGCCTCCATGCTGATAGTCCAACCGGATTTTAAATTGTTGAATGTGCCTGCCGAATAACCAGTCACCACTTCAGTAATGGCAACTTTCGGGTATGCCCACGTTGTCGTCAATTCGCCAATCCATATCTTCCAACTTGAAGCATCCCTGCCGAAACGGATATTCAAATCATTTTGACGGTGACCTGTCTGTACAGCGGAACAATTATACCAAACAGGTGTGGTCGAATAGGTATATCCTTGAAGGTCGATTACGGTAGTTAGTGCAGTTGTCGATGTGCGGTAATCATAAATCACTACCCGCATCTTAATCATTGCCGCTTGCGCTAATGTAAGCGGCAAGGTTATTTCAATCGCTCCTGTAACAGACGAAGAGTTATTAGTGTAGGAACCGCCGCCAGGATATAAAATTCTATGGGCACTGGTTGGACTGCCGAGTCCACTGGATATAGCGACACTGTTATCAAAAACCACGTTATGAGAAGCTGTCGCTTCAGCGATGTGATCGATATATAAATTACCGACTCTTGATAAGTCATTATCGAAAACTACTTTATGAGAAGAAGTAGCCTCACCAATATTGTCGATGTATAGTTTGCCTATTCTCGATAAGTCGTTATCGAAAATAATCTTATGAGAAGCTGTCGCTTCAGCGATGTGATCGATATATAAATTACCGACTCTTGATAAGTCATTATCGAAAACTACTTTATGAGAAGCCGCATGTTCACCGATGTGATCAGCTAATAAAGTGGTTGTGTGTACTGTTGTAAAATTCCCCTGGTTGAAGGTCGGACTTGCATCGGTTGTCAGGTCTTGATTTACATAGGATGCTGATTCAACTGTCAAGTTCGCATTAACGTCAAGAGTCGCTCCTGCCGCAACATCAAAAACAGCCGTGCCATTTGTAATGTTGAAAGTATTTGTACCACCAGTAATTATCCCTGCGCCACCGTCTTTTAGCGTCCAACTGTCCAAGCATACTCCGTGCGCTGAAGTATATTCATTGATATGGTCTATGGAAAGTGTCTTGTCTAAACTTACTACAGTACCATTCCATCTCAATGTGGCATTGCCGCCAGTCGTTCTGCCAAGAACAAGGTCTACATTTACATCATCAAGGTCGCTGTTTATAGTAAAGGAATTGGAAACAGTAGAGCCTATATCACTGCCACCGGAAATGATAGCACCAGTAATCGTTAAATCTGTTCCGTCCCATTTAATATATTTACTCGCAGGATTGCCGAAATGGAATTTGTAAGTCCCACCATCATTTCCAAGAAAAGCTCCTGTACCAGACATATATCCAGTAGCAGAACCCATCAGGATGGCTGGCGTTGCGGAGTTAAAAGTTAAACTGCCACTTGATAAAGTTGATGCCCCAAAAGACCAACCACCTATTGTCTGAGCGGAGTCAGAAAGCTCAAAGATTTTTTGTGCCGATGCGTTGTATCCCGCAATCCCATATGTGGAACCTGTTATGTTTCCAATTATAAGCCGATTAACTCCACTTTTCTCCACTCGTAACTTCGGCGCAGAAGAAAGTAGGTCTGTGATAAGCAACTCCCCAGATATGATTTCATGTGCGGTTATATATGTACTCGGATGCCATTCGTAAAGTTGCACGTTTGAACCAGTTTCAATATATACACGAGCGTACTTCGCTTGGAAGTTACTCGGTAAAATAGCAAGAAACTTTCCATCAGCATCCCTCGTAGTTGTTAAATAATTCGCTTGTGCACTCGCTTCCGAGCTATAGGGGGAGAGTATTTTCCCAGACAACAAAGCATGAGAAGCATTTCCAGCCCAATAGGACCATTGATCGGTGTCATTGAGCTTAAATGCAAAGTAAAGATTACAATCTTTACTTAACCAAAGAAGCTCCTTATGAAATAAATGCGGCTGTGGAAATTCATATTCTATATAGCAGTATGCCATTTACAAGCCCTCTTTCAAATAAATCTCCCTATACTTTACAGAGAGCGGATCATTATAGCTATTTCTTTTAGGATCCTCAAAATACAACTTAGACCATAACTTATTTGCATGTCTTCTTTTTTCTGGAGGAGCACAAAAGTGGAAGTGATCCATCTTTATACTAGAATTAAATAATTTAGTATAATTGCAAGGAATTACACGAATCTTCCTTATATAACGAACGGGACTTTCTAACTTGGTCATTCTACCATGGTAAACAACAAAACTCAACGCCTTTTCTGTTTTCTCTTTATTGTACCACTCCACACGGGGGAAGGCAATCACATCCACATTATTGTCAACCATATTCTTCAGTCTTCCCAATGCTTCTGCGTCTTCTATTCTCTCATCTCCATCAAGGAAAAGCAACCAATATGAAGAAGGAAAGAACCTTTTGGTAGCAGATCGAAGATAATTTCTGGAAAAACCACACCCTTCTCGTACAATCATATCATCCACAATCACCACAGCTCCTTCCCGTAGACAATATTCAATAGTACCATCAGTAGAACCAGAATCAACAATCAAGATAGGTGTGTCAGAGATTGCTTTGGCCATAGGAAACCATTCTGGCAAGTTATCTATCTCATTATAAAAGTTAGCGGCCACTGTTATTTTTCTCATGCAATATTCACCCCACCACTTGAGTACACCCCATCATATAAAGAAGAAAGAGAGCCTGTTGCCCCATCTGTGGAAGAGACCAACTGAAATATATTATCGGCTATTTGTCCAGCTTTGGCACTGCATGTTGCCACTATTGGTGACAAATTACCGAACACATCTTTACATTGCACTTCAATATATATCATAGCCTTATTTGTTGAGCTCGTCACCTCTAAGGCCGTTAACCTTCTCGTATAAGAATTATCCTCATAATCAATATACTCACTCCAAGGTCCAGTCTCCCCAACCTTTGTCCTTAAATAATAGCAATAAAAATCAGTGTCTTCAGTATTCTTTCCCCATGTAAACTTAACCCCATCCACAGTAGAAACAGCCATTTGATTTCTAATGTTTGCAGGAACCCCATTGCTAACAGTCAGAACAGCGGCTTTCTCTGATACATTACCAAATCCATCCATGGCCTTTACCTTTATTGTGAAAGAACCAACAGGGATTCCATTACCATCTTCACAATTGTTCTCATATGTGTATGTATATCTGGAATTCTTTGTATACTCAATTCTCAAGCGAATTCCATCTATATTTAATATCTCTACTTCATAGCATTTGAACCACGAAGGCGGTACATAATCCCCTGCCCCTGAAGGTTCCTCTCCCGCTCCTGTTTCCGTATCAGTAACAACAACAACATCATTCCAATCAAATTTGCAATCCCTATCATAAAACACAGTTCCATTTCCCTGTCCAGAAATACACAATCCAGTAATCCTTGACCCCAAAGCTGTTAGTGTATGATTGGTAACATCCGTAGTAGTTATACCAACAGGTGTAAATTGACCTATAGTAGTGCGTGTCCCATCAAACGCCACACTGACAATTGCAAAATAATAAGTAGTGGATGGCAAAACATCATCCAATTCAAAATAAGTTTCCGTTATCATACTGGCTAACTTTATCCAACTAGTCTCCCCAGACACCCGATAAAAAACATCCGCACCTGCATAGAGGAAACTATTAACAGGTTTTGTAAAAGACCCCTTAATCGACCTCCTTAGATTACCAGAATCGTCTATACGAGAAACTTCCAAAAGCCCAAGATTAGTCACAACTTCCACACTTTCCAAATAGGAATAATCTATAACTGGCTTTACAGAATCCTCGGTATCTACAGTATAAATATTCTCATCATATTCTATCGCCGTTATCTTAAAAGTAATATCTTGAGTACCCTCAATAGCAATTATACGAAATGGCTTGGCCTCTACATCCGTTTCCCCTAATGCGTACGGACTATCTGCATCTGGTATAGTAGTAAACGTACCAGATATTGATAAAGTAGTATATGTACCAGCAGGACTCGTTATAGCCTTTGTCGCCAAAGTATCGTCCTGCACTCGAATAAGAATGGAATAACTTTTACCAGACTCCAAAGTAACAGACTGATCCAAAGTTACCGTATTTGCCGTAGCCGATACAATGTTACCATCACAAAGTCCCCAACGAGGCACATCATGAGAAAATTTAATGATAGTGCCTATTCTAACTCTCATCGCATCCCAAGACACCTCAAATTCAATGGTTCTCCTTTGATAACGATTGCAAAGAGTCATATACTTCGCAAGCCTCCACGCTTGAGAGGCACGAGTAATACCTATTCCGTCAATCGTTATCTTATTTGCATCATTGTCTGTCATATTTGGATCATAATAGGCAACCGTTCTCTTCTCATATTCATTATCTTCATCAAGAAAGCTGACTTCAACCTCCCCAGCACGGTCCGTCAAAGACAAAAAAGTTTCCCTAAACGAATCCCTCTCAACATTCCCAGAGGAGAAAAAGGCTTCTACACTGCCTGCCTGATCTATAACTACAGAGTAATCTGTACCACTTCTCACGAGCATCGCTCGTGCCATACCACATATCAATAAGGCAGACTCCCACACACTCTTCTGGGTATCAAAACAACCATTAAATACAATCCTCCTCTCAAGTGTGCCAAGTCCAGTACCATCATCAACAAGAACATCACAAAAATCTGCCCACTCCATAAAAGTAGGAATGTCCAAAACAGAAACACTCACCCCTTCATATCGGTCTATAGTATTATCATCTTTAATTACAGGCTGAGTAAGTACGTCCACACACACCCAAGCGGGGTTGTTAGAATATTCTACTCTCCAGGATGGGGTGGCAGAATAACTTCTTCCAACAGCAAATAACCTTGTATTATCCCTTGCTATCGTACCTGTTTGACTCCAAAACCAATTCCACGCAAAACCAGAAATAGGTTTAGTGTTATTAATATCCCCATCTGCGTAAGTGCCAAGGTCTCCACCAGAAGTTTTTCTAATACAAGTATAATTTTCACCATTAGTACCAATAATCTGCTCCCCAACAGAATACACCTTATCCCCCCACTCATAAGGATCCTCCCTACACACAGCACTACCGCCAACTTGCTCCCAATAATTACTCCAATCCCCACCATCTATAGGACGGGTGGAACTGCTGCTTGTATGAGAAGAAGTACACCGATAATTTTTACCATCCGTCCCTTTAACTTCGTCCGCTCGATATACACGCACCTTTCTTCCTTCAACCAAAGTAGAGAAATCCAAGGAACCAGATAGCTGATCTGTGGCCAATGCCTTCAAACCAACCAACGCCATTCTCGGATAAGTAAATTCATCATAAACAATCTCTCGAACTTCTGCTAGGTAAAAGGAATCCGTATATTTAAGATCATTTCTATCCCCTATACACCTAACCACCTTTATATCATATTGGCCATGTGGAAGATTGTCTATCCGAAAAACACAATTAAAGCCACTTGTCTCCTCCTTCCATAAAGTTACATAATCCAAAATAGCAGAGGTCAAAAAGTATTTATTACCATATGTAGCTTCAGTCCATCTCCAAAAAAGACCATCCTGCGTATAATAATCTGTGTTGCTAGCCTTACACCACCGCCAAAAGGCATTATGAGCATAATAGGAGAATTCCTCACCCCACGCATCACCACAAATAATTAAATCCCCAGCATAAGGATCCCCTTCATGATGGTCCGCATAATTTGTAGAACCTACCTCCATCTCCATCCATGCGTATGAAGCAGGCGTATTTGTTTCCCAATCCCCAGAAGAAGTCATAATCCAATAACCAGCAGACCAATAATTACCAGTCAGATTTTTCCTTTTCTCATAAGTAATACCTAAATATTTCTCCCCCTCCACATGATCCGTATAAACCGCACTGCCAACATCCACCTCAGTCCAGGAAGTTTCTCCTTCATAGTACTCCCAACGACCAGCAGACCAATAGTACGGCTGAGGAATCCCAAAGTCCTTATTAAACCAATACAAAGTCTTTGTCAAACAAGTCCAATCAGTA
>Ga0116147_1004341_pt1 | contig 12723 bp, 13 predicted proteins | sample AD_JPNHG3_MetaG_FD_89749 | JGI IMG/M metagenome (GOLD analysis project Ga0116147, IMG submission 89749) | Active sludge microbial communities of municipal wastewater-treating anaerobic digesters from Japan - AD_JPNHG3_MetaG | ecosystem: Engineered > Bioreactor > Anaerobic > Digestate | place...
ATTGCATTATGCGGATTCGGATTTCTGATCATAGATCATAATCGGTTTTTCCTGGTTGAGAACCACTTCTTCACTGATGACGCATTCCTTGATGTCCCGCTGCGACGGAATATCGTACATCACTTCCAGCATGGTGTTTTCCAGAATGGATCGCAGCCCCCGTGCCCCGGATTTCCTCTCCATGGACAGCTGGGCCACACGCCGCAAAGCTCCGTCCGTAAACTTGAGATTGACGTTTTCCAGCTCAAACAGCTTCTTGTACTGCTTGATGATGGCATCCTTGGGCTCCACCAGAATGCGGACCAGCGCCGCTTCTTCCAAATCATCCAGCGTGGCGATCACCGGCAGGCGTCCGATAAATTCGGGAATCAAACCGAATTTGAGAAGGTCTTCGGACCGCACTTCGGCCAGAACGTCCCCGACTCTTTTTTCCTTCTTGCTTTTGATTTCCGCGCCGAAACCCATGGTGTTGGTGCCGATTCTTCTGGAAATGATCGTTTCGAGGTCATTGAAGGCGCCTCCGCAGATGAACAGGATATTGGTCGTATCGACCTGGATAAATTCCTGCTGCGGGTGCTTCCGGCCTCCCTTCGGCGGGATGTTGGCCAAGGTTCCTTCCATGATTTTCAGCAGAGCCTGCTGAACGCCTTCACCGGATACGTCCCTCGTGATGGAGGGATTTCCGGACTTTTTCGCTATTTTATCTATTTCGTCAATATAAACAATGCCTTTCGAGGCACGGGCCACGTCATAATCGGCATTTTGCAGGAGACTGAGGATGATGTTTTCCACGTCCTCTCCCACATAGCCCGCTTCCGTCAGCGTGGTGGCATCCGCGATGGTAAAGGGAACGTTAAGGAATTTGGCCAGCGTTTTCGCGAGCAACGTTTTCCCCGAACCGGTGGGCCCGATGAGCAGGACGTTGCTTTTCTGAATTTCGACGCCGTCGCTCGAACCGGTGTTGGAGAAAAGCCTTTTGTAATGATTATATACCGCGACGGAGAGGATTTTTTTGGTCTTTTCCTGCCCGATCACATAGGAATCCAGAAACCGCTTGATTTCCTTCGGTTCCGGCAGAACATTTTTATGGCCTTTTTCTACCGTTTTCTCGTCCTCCTCGACGATGCACCGGCACAGTTCGATGCACTCATCGCAGATATAGGCCGTCGGGCCTGCTACCAGCTTGCGTACTTCGCTTTGCATTTTCCCGCAAAATGAGCAAAAAAGCATACCCTGTCCCCGATTGTCCTTGTTTCTCTTGATCACTGAAGTTCTCCTTTATTTGACGCCGGACTCCAACGGTTTCCGGATGACTATTTCGTCAATGATTCCATAATCTTTCGCCTGCTGGCTGGTCATGAAGTAATCCCGTTCCGTGTCGTTCATTACTTTTTCCAGCGGCTGGCCGGTTAATTCCGCCAGAATTTTGTTGAGGTCTTCCTTCAGGCGCAGGATTTCCCTCGCCTGAATATCGATATCCGTTGCCTGCCCCTGAAATCCTCCCAGCGGCTGATGGATCAGAATCCGTGAATGCGGCAGCGCAAACCTTTTCCCTTTTTCTCCGGCCGCCAGCAAAAGCGCCGCCATGCTGGCCGCCTGACCCATGCACACCGTGGAAATATGGGGCTTGATGTACTGCATCGTATCGTAAATCGCCATTCCTGAGCTGACATGCCCGCCGGGCGAGTTCAGGTAGAAAAAAATCTCCTTGTCCGGATCTTCGGCCTCAAGATAAAGCATCTGGGCGACCACCACGTTGGCCACATTGTCGTCGATCGCCGTTCCCAGAAAGATAATCCGGTCCTTTAAAAGCCGGGAATAGATATCAAACGCTCTTTCACCCCGTCCATCCTGCTCCACCACCATGGGGATCAAATTCATTCAGCAGCCTCCTCACCCATTCCGACCTTTTCAATGACCTTAATATTGGCCCTCTGTTCGATAAAGTCAAATACCTTTTTCTGGAGAATATCCGCTTTCAGGGATTCTTTTTTCTCCCCGTCTTCGTAAATTTTTTGGACGGATTCAGGATTCATATGATGGATATCCGCTAATTCTTTGATATGATTTTCAATATCTTCATCGGTTACCGTGATGGCTTCTTTTTCGGCTATTTTTTTGAACAAAAGAAAGGATTTGACCGTTTTTTCCGCGTCGGTTTTGAACTGATCATGCATCCGGAAGCTCAGTTCCATCGAATTTTTCTCGTCCATACCGGCCGCCCTCATCCTTTTTTGGGTGTCGGCCATCATGTAGAAAATCTGCCTCTCCACCAGGGAAGGCGGCGCTTCAAATTCATTGGCTTTGAGCACAATCTCGGTCATCAATTCTTTCAATTTTACGTCGCTTTGCCTCCTGCACTGCTCTTCCATAGACTTTCGGACATCATTTTTCAAATCATCCAGTGTATTGTACTTATCGAAATTCTTTATGAAATTCTCATCGATTTCGGGCAGTTTCTGCTGTTTGAGCTCCTTGAGGGTAACCGTGAACGTTACATCTTTTCCGGCCATCTTCTGTTCGGAATAATCGTCGGGGAACTTGACCTGAATATCCAGGGTTTCGCCCTTTTTCATTCCCGTTATCTGTTCTTCAAAACCCGGGACCAATCTTTTGGAACCCAGCTCCAGAAGATAGTCGTCCGCTTTTAATTCAGGCAGCGCTTCACCGCCCAGCGTTCCCGCAAAATCGATCGTGACAAAATCCCCCATCACCGCCTGCCGGTCTTCCGGGACGTCCTCAAGGCTGGCAAACATTTTGCGGATTTCCTGAAGACGCTTCTCCATGTCTGCATCCGAAACCTTGATTTCGGTTTTTGTGAGCTCGATTCCCTGATACCCCTGCGGATCAATGTCGGGCTCCGTTTCAAAGGATGCGCTGAAGGCAAAATCCGTGTCTTCCTTCAACCCGTTCTGTTCGATTTCGGGGCGGGAAAGTGTCACGATTTTTCGTTCATCCAGCTCCTGCCAGTAGTAGCGGTTGACGATGTTGGTGATGGCTTCCCCTTCCGCGTCGCTTTTGAAATAGGTTTCCAGCACCTTCCGTGGTACTTTACCCGGACGAAAACCCTTGATTTTCGCTTTCTTGCCGATGGACCGATAAACGCCGTCCAGTTCGTCTTTTACATAGGCCCAGGGGATCTCGAAAGATATTTTCTTCTTTACCTGGCTCAGGTCCTCTACTTTAACGGAAAGCTCGCTCACGCCTTGATTCTCCTTCTTTAGGTATTATCCTTCATGTTCATTCTGGTGCGAGAGAGGAGACTTGAACTCCTAAGGTTTTACCCGCTGGATCCTAAGTCCAGTGCGTCTGCCAATTCCGCCACTCTCGCCCGTGATGGCTTCGGGATTATATATTCATTGGTCAAAATGTCAACGCGGATTATTGTTCGGCACACGTTTGCTAAACCGGTCCGATTGCAATGCCGGCGGCCTTCTGTAAAGTATAATTCCCCTGAATGCAAGAGAAAGATGTGGGAGAAATGGTCGGGGCGAGTGGATTTGAACCACCGGCCCTCTGAACCCCATTCAGATACGCTACCAGACTGCGCCACGCCCCGACATGATGTGCTGTTAATGGCTGAGGCAATTACCACCTTCGGCCGAACCTGTCAAGAACAAACACAAATTCAACAGGCGGTCCTAAGGCCGATGAAGTCCATCGGTGAATCGACGCCCATTTTCCGCTTGAACAAAAAGCATCCTTCCGGTATGATAACGCCATGATTCGCAAGACAAATATAAAAATTTACCCATTGGCGGCAGGACTGATCGCCCTGTTTTTCTTCCTGGTTTTTCTGCAGGCCGCCCCCTCCCATGCGGATATTTACAAATACGAGGACCCTGACGGCGTCATTCATTTGACCAATGTGCCGTCCAATCCCAAAGTCAAGTACGTGATGCTGGTCCGGGAAAAGAGAGTCATCTTCTCCCCCAACATCAACGTAAAAGAATATGACAAGATCATCACCCAAGCCGCCAGCAAATTTCAACTGGACGCCTCCCTGATCAAGGCCGTCATCAAAGCGGAATCCAATTTCAACCACAAGGCCGTATCGCCCGCCGGCGCCAAAGGCCTCATGCAGCTCATGCCGCAAACCGCTTCCGCTCTGAATGTGGAGAATGTTTTCCACCCGGAAAACAACATCGAAGGAGGCGCGCGATACCTGCGCTATCTTCTCAATCTCTATAAGGGAAACCTGCCGCTTGCGCTGGCGGCCTACAACGCCGGGGAAGGAGCGGTGGCCAAGTACAATTACGACGTGCCGCCCTACCGGGAAACACAAAATTACGTCCGAAGGGTTCTTGACCTGTATCAATCCTACAGCAAATTATAAGACCGGTTGCTCCTCGACATAGAGATAGAGTCTTAATTTCGCAAGTGTTTTCTCTTTAATTCCCTTGACCTGCATAAGCTCTTCCAGCCTTTTGAAACGGCCTTTTTTCTCCCGCAGGGCCATGATATCTGAAGCCCGCCTCTCCCCCACCCCTGGAATCATCTGCAATTCTTCGAAGCTCGCCCGGTTGACGTCCACCGGCAAGCCCAGGGCCAGTCTTTTTACGGCGTCCATGCTTTCAATCCTGACGGTGGAGTCCGATGTCCAGTTCACCCGCATGCCGTTTTGCAGGACAACATCCCCTCCTTCCGGCACGGGAATGTCCAGGCGGACGCATAGGGAATGAAGCCTGGTGTCCGGCTCAACAAAAAAAATGCCTGAAATCCCCTCGGGGTCGGCAAATTCAACAGCGAAGCGATGAGGGACGGATTCGGAAAACGGGGGGGATTTCGGGCGAATCAGCGCGGGGGCGAAAAAAAGAATCAGGGGAATCAGCGCCAGTAAAACACCCAGCGCAATCAATCCCCTGATCTGATGTTCATACCCTTTCACGTCTTATTTCTTCTTTTCCAGATGAAAAGCATCGTGCAGCACCATAACGGCCAGCTCCGTGTATTTTCTCTGAATCACGCAGGAGATCTTGATTTCCGACGTGCTGATCATCATAATGTTGATGCCTTCATCCGCCATGGTTTTGAACATCTTGGCCGCGACGCCGGAATGGCTGACCATGCCCACGCCGATGATGGAAACCTTGGCGACGTCGTCATCGACTTCCACCTTTTTGGCGCCGATTTCTTTGGCCGTCGCTTCCACGATTTTCTGGGCGGCCTTCATGTCTTTTTTCGCCACCGTGAAGGTCAGATCCGTAAAGCCCTGAGAACTGGCGTTTTGAATGATCATATCCACGCTGATGTGGCGCTCCGACAGAGGCGAAAACAGACTCGCGGCGATGCCCGGCCGGTCCGGGATGTGAACAACCGTAATCTTCGCCTGATCGCGATCATAGGTGATTCCCGACAGCACTTCCTTCTCCATCTCTTTATCCTCCTTCGTAACCAATGTTCCGCCTTTATCGGAAAAAGTTGATTTCACATAAACGGGCACGTTGTATTTTTTGGCCATTTCCACCGAACGGGGCTGAAGAACCTTTGCGCCGGTCATCGCCATTTCCAGCATTTCATCATAGGAAATCCTGTCCAGTCTTCTGGCTTTGGCGCAGATGTTGGGATCCGTCGTGTAAACGCCATCCACATCCGTGTAGATGTCGCACCGGTCCGCCTTCAGGGCCGCCGCCAGCGCGACCGCGCTGGTGTCGGAGCCTCCACGGCCCAGCGTGGTGATGTTGTTTTCTTCATCCACGCCCTGAAACCCCGCCACGACCACAATGACGCCTTTCTTGAGCTCCTTTTGGATCACCTCCGTGTCTATGGAGGATATTCTCGCCTTCTGATATGCCTGGTCCGTCAGGATCGGGACCTGAAAACCGAGAAAGGAACGAGCGGGATAACCCATGGAATTCAAGACGATGGAAAGCAGCGAAATCGTCACCTGCTCCCCGGTGGAAATCAACGAGTCATACTCCCTCTCATCCGGATTTTCGGCCGCGCTCTGGGCAAGGTCGATGAGCCGGTTCGTTTCCCCAGCCATCGCCGAGAGAACAACAATCACGTCGTGTCCCGCCTGCTTTTCGCGAATCGCCTTGCCCGCCACATTTTTGATTTTTTCAACATTCGCCACGGATGTTCCGCCGAATTTCTGAACCACCAGCCCCATAAATTTAAACCTCCCTCGAAATGTCTTGCAATAAATCCCGGACCCTTTGTGCGGGTCCGCTGATCCTTATTTTTCTTCTGTTTTCATCCTCGTAGGTGAAAGAAACCCAGATGGCGTCCGGCGGCAGGGCATCCGGAATCTTCTCCGCCCATTCGACGGCCGTCACGCCCTTTCCCGACAGGTATTCGTCAAATCCCAGATCCTCCAGTTCCGCCGCCTGGTTCAACCGGTAAACATCGCAGTGAAAAAGCCTGCATCTTCCCGGATACTCGTTGATCAGGGTGAAGGTCGGACTGGTGACCGCGTAGTCTTCCCCGACGCCCAGCCCCCTTGCGAGCCCGCCTGTAAAACAGGTTTTGCCGGTCCCCAACTCCCCGGACAGAGCGAAAACGTCACCGTTTGCCGCTCGTTTCCCGATCGAAAAACCAAGGTCGAAGGTTTGCCCGGCATTTTCCGATTCCATTTCAAGGATGACTCTGTTCATATTTTATCCGCAAACCCGTCATCCGGCAATTCTTTTTCCAGCACGACCGTCGCGATAGCGTAATGTTTCGTGTGGGTGATGCTGAGATGGATATTGGTTATCCCGGCCCGCTCCACAAACGACCGCGCGCCTCCGCACAGGCGGAGCCGGGGCTTTCCGCTTTGCTCGTTGGCCACCTCGATGTCCGCCAGCTTCACGCCGGCGCCGAGGCCCGTGCCGATCGCCTTGAGAAAAGACTCCTTGACGGCAAACCGCGCTCCGTAATGAACCGCAGCCTGTGCGTGCCGTCCGCAGTAATCGATTTCCGATTCCGTAAACACCCGGGACAAAAATTTCGGCCCCCACTTCCGGATGATTTTTTCAATGCGCTCGTTTTCCACCAGATCGATGCCGATTCCGTATATCATGAGTCCATCCCGGCGCGGACGATCGCATCCGTCATGGCCGCTACTTTCTTCATGGCCGCGACATCATGGACGCGAACGATGTGACAGCCGTTCATCACCGCCGCGGCCACCGTCGCCGCCGTGCCTTCCAATCTCCTATCCGCGGCGTCCCCCGTCACGCTGCCGATAAACGCTTTGCGGGAGGTTCCGACCAGCAGGGGAAGCCCCAGCGATTTGAACTCGTCGAGCCGGTTGAGAATCCTGCAATTGTCCTCATAGGTCTTGCCGAATCCGATTCCCGGATCGACCACCAGCCTCTCAAGGCCGATGCCGGCCGCCAGCGCTTTCCCGACGGCCCTTTCGAGAAACGAAAGGATTTCTCCCGTCAGGTCGTCATAGTGCAAATTGCCGCTTTGCATATCGGCCGGAGTCCCCCGCATGTGCATCAGGACGAGAGCCGCGTCGGCTTTCCGGATGACGGAGGCCATCTTCCGGTCGCCCGCCAGTGCGCTGACATCGTTGATGATTTCCGCTCCCGCTTCGAGTGCTTTCTCGGCGACCCGGGCCTTCATGGTGTCCACAGAAACAGGGACGGTCAGCTTCGCGGCCAATTCTTCCACTACGGGAAGCACCCTGGCGATTTCTTCCTTCAGGAGAACCGTCTGCGCCCCGGGCCGGGTGGATTCACCGCCGATGTCGATGATGTCCGCTCCTTCCTCCGCCATTTGCCGTCCCCGTTCGACGGCCCGGATGCGGTCCAGATAACGGTTGCCGTCCGAAAAGGAATCGGGGGTTACGTTCAATACGCCCATAATCAGCGTTCTTTCTCCGAGGACGATTTCCCGCCGCGGCGTTTTCAGGACCAACCGTCGGTTTTCCAGGCGATCCAGAAGAGAGCGAAGATCCCGGGCTATCCCGCCCAGCCCGAAAGGCTGCTTTTCAATTTTTCCGGACAAAGCGCCGATCTGCTTGAGGGTTCCCATGAGCAAAACGTCCGTGGCGTCCACCGTGCAGGAAACGCTGCCGCGCGCAACCGCCGCGTCGGCGCCCAGTGACAGCATTTCCTGCTTGAGAATGTTGGCGATTTTGCAGGGCTGTGAGGACAGAAGAATGTTTACGTGCCGTGTTTTGGGCGTCATAGCGCGGACCCCGTATGGATCCACGCCGATCCGCTGAAACAGGGCGACCGCTTCGCCGTCATGCTGGATTTTAACGATCTTCAAGGTTCGCCATCTACCGTTCAGGGATTCTCCGCAGCATGCTCGGTCGGCAGGGCGCTGCCGATAATCTGGTCGATTTCCGAGGCGTTGAGAACTTCCTTCTCCAGAAGCTCTTTGGACATTCTGTGCAGGATTTCGATGTGCTCGTTGAGCAGGGATGCGGCTTTATCATAGTTTCGCTTGACGATCGAGACGACTTCCTCGTCGATTTTTCTGGCCGTTTCTTCGCTGTAATCCTTGTGGGTCGCAAACTCCCTTCCCAGAAAGATCTGCTCTTCCTTCTTGCCGTAGCTCAACGGCCCCATGGTTTTGCTCATGCCCCACTCACAGACCATCTTCCGGGCCAGGTTGGTCGCCCGTTCGATGTCGTTGCCCGCTCCGGTCGTGAAATCCTTCAGGATCAGCTCTTCAGCCGCGCGTCCGCCCAGAAGGACGGCGATATTGTTTTCCAGATACTGGCTTGGATACGTGTGTTTTTCGTCCACCGGGAGCTGCTGCGTCAAGCCCAGAGCCCGGCCGCGGGGAATGATCGTCACCTTGTGGATCGGATCGGTGCCGGGGATCAGACGGGCCACCAGCGTGTGGCCGGCTTCGTGGTAGGCCGTGTTGCGTTTTTCCAGGTCGCTGATGACCATGCTCTTTCGTTCGGTGCCCATCAGGATTTTGTCCTTGGCGAATTCAAAGTCCGCCATGTTGACCTTTTCCTTATTCAGCCTCGCGGCGTTCAACGCACCCTCATTGACCAGGTTCTCGATGTCGGCCCCGGATGCGCCGGGCGTCCCTCTGGCCAGCACCGCGTAATTCACGTCGTCCGCAACCGGAAGCTTGCGCGCGTGCACTTCAAAGATTTTCTCCCTCCCCTTCACGTCCGGCAGGGGCACTACCACCTGGCGGTCAAACCGCCCCGGCCTCAAGAGCGCCGGATCCAGGACGTCGGGACGGTTGGTCGCCGAAACCAGAATCACGCCTTCATTGGATTCAAAGCCGTCCATTTCCACCAGCAGTTGATTCAGAGTCTGCTCCCGTTCATCATGGCCGCCTCCCAGTCCCGCCCCGCGGTGCCTGCCGACCGCGTCGATTTCATCGATAAAAATGATGCAGGGAGCGTTCTTCTTGGCCTGACTGAACAGATCCCGGACACGCGACGCCCCCACGCCGACGAACATTTCCACGAAATCGGAGCCGCTGATGCTCAAAAAAGGCACGTCGGCTTCCCCCGCAATCGCCCGGGCCAGAAGGGTCTTGCCGGTTCCGGGAGGCCCCACCAGCAGGAGCCCCTTGGGAATGCGGCCGCCCAGCCTGGTATATTTCTTCGGGTCCTTTAAAAAATCGATGACCTCCTCCAGCTCCGCCTTGGCTTCATTCACGCCGGCCACATCGGCAAAGGTCACCTTCTTGGACTTGTCGGTAATCAGGCGCGCCCGGCTTTTTCCGAAAGACATCGCCTTTCCGCCTCCCGCCTGCATCTGCCGCATGAAGAAAATCCAGACGCCGATCAGCAGCAGCATCGGAAACCAGGACACGAAAATCATGTACCAGGGATTTTCTTCCATCGGCTTGGCGGTGATCTTGACGTTTTTCTCACGGAACATCCCGATCAAGCCGTCGTCTTTCGGGGCATAGGTTTTAAAGGTATTGCCGTTGGCCAGTTTGCCGGATACGGCATCCCCCTGAATGGTGACTTCCGTAATTTCACTGTTCGCCAGATGCGTCAGCATGTCCGTATAGGTGATTTCCTTGGCGGTGGTTTTTTGCTGATTGAACAACTGCCACACCAGGAGGAATACCAGAAGCACGGTCAGGACAAGCGCTATATTTTTTTGAGCCGGATTCAATACCTTTCTCCTTGAAATTAAATATGTTTAAAAGCCTTTATAATAATATCCGTCTTAACTCAAATATTTTCTTGCGTGCCGCCGTTTTTGGACCGGATTTCCAAAACCAGCATGTTTTTCGTTTCGGGCGTCACCTTCACCCGCTCGCTCATATGCAGGTTTTCGACCCAGATCACGGATTCCCGATCCGCCAAAAGCGCGATGCGGTCCCGTTCCGGCCTGGGGATCTTGCGGTCGATGAACAGCTTTTTGATCTTCTGTGACCCCTTTGTGCCCAACGGTTCAAACCGGTCGCCTTCCCGGCGGTTCCGGACCACCAGGGGCTTGCGGACCTTGTCTTCGTCAAAGCAAAACGCGGAGCAGTTTTTAAAATTTACGCGGGCTTCCTTTTCCCGGTGGATGGAAAAGACCATCCCCCTTTCCCGTACCTCAACTTCTCCGGGAATCTCCAGCGGATATTCATAACGCTGAAGGCTTCCTTCAGGTTCGGCGGTGATGAACACGCGATCATATTCTCTGCGGGCGGCAAGGCCGTACGGCAGGCTGAGTCTTTTCCCCGTCTTTTGCTCCTTCAGCAGGCCGGCCAGCGCCTGAAGATGGCCGGAAGAAAAACCGCCCGTCTCCGGCGCCAGACGCTCCAGTAAAGACTTGAGAACCCGGTAGATGAGCGCGTCGTGAAGGGAAAGAACGTACGAGGCGGAAAAGGAAATCTCCCGGTCCGTTTTCCGAATCGTCGGCGAGCGGAGAATCTCTTGAACGCAATCATCGATAAACGAATCGTCCCGCCGGATAATTTCCGCCGTCCGGGCCAGCGTTTGCTCGATTCGGGGATTGTACTTTTCCCGAAGAAACGCAATCAGCTCCCGGCGGACTCGGTTGCGCAGGTAAATCCCGCTCTCGTTGGATTCGTCTTCTCGGTAGTCCGCGCCCTGCTCTTCCAGAAATTCGAGAATTTCCTTTCGGGACACCTCGATGAGCGGGCGAATGTATCGGCTGTCCCGAACGGGCAAAAAGCCCTTCAATCCGTCCAGACCGCTGCCGCGGATCAAGTTGAGCAAAACAGTCTCCGCCTGATCGTTTAAGTGATGGCCGAGTGCGATTTTATCGGCTTTGTGCCGCCCGGCCGTCCGGTCCAGAAAGCGAAACCTTTCCCGCCTCAGATAATCTTCAGTCGACAAGCCCGAGGGAATCGCGGTTTCGGCCAGCTTTTGCGTCACAAACACCAGCCCTGACTTCGCGGCCAGCGAACGGCAAAACGCCTCGTCCCCGTCGGACGGGGCGCCGCGCAGACCGTGGTTGAAATGGGCGGCAATCAATTCCAGACGCCAATGCGGTGCAAGAGCCGCAAGCGCCAGCAGCAACGCACAGGAATCCGCGCCGCCGGACAGGGCAACCACCACCCGGTCGCCCTTCTCCAGCATGGAGTATTTTCGAAGGGTCTGTTCTATTTTCCGGATCATCGTCGCTGAAAAATGGATTGGATCTCCGTCAGCTGTTCAACATACACGTCGGCTCCCATCCCGAGCATCTTTTCCCGGTTGCCCAGTCCGTTCAGATGTACGCAGGACAAGACCCCGGCATTCCTGGCGGCCGCCACATCATTATAGCCGTCTCCGATCATCACGGCCTTTCTGGGCGCAACCCCGTACTTTTCCAGAAGATACGCAATGACGCGCCCGTCCGGTTTTTGAAAAGGCGTCGAATCCGCTCCGACAATTTCCAGAAAATGCCGGTCGATCTTCAGCCCCTTGGCGATAGCCATCGTCAGGTAATAACGCTTGTTGGTCAGGATCACCTTCTTCTTCGAACCAAAATGGTTCAGCACTTCTTCGGCTGCCGGGTAGAGCTTCGTATGATCCAGCAGGTGCTTTTCGTAATGGCGCAGGAAAAACTCCATCGCCTCATCCAGCCTTGCCCGATGGTCTTCGCCAAGCGCTCTTTCCACCAATCGCCGCACGCCGTCTCCGACAAAACCGAGGATTTCATTGACCGGCCGCGAAGCCAGGCCTATAGACGTCAGGGCATGATTGACGGAAGCGGCAATGTCCTCGCCTGTGTCCGCCAGCGTCCCGTCGAAATCAAATATCATCAGATCGACCGCTTTCATTTTGTTCCCCCGTCGGTTGTTTAGCCGGAAAAACAAGCAAAAACAAGATATTTCGGCAAAGAAATTTTGTTTGACGACACCGGTGCCTTGTGTTAGGAACATGCAACCGCTTGGATCACTTGTTGCCGACTGAGACGGGAGTCAATAAAACTGTCAATACGGGTCTTCCTTACGCAGGGGAAGACCTTTTTTTATGGGACGGAACATGAAAAGAAAAACACCGTCGCTTACATTCGCCGTGGTCGGGGCCGGCATGGTCGGCACGGCCATCGGATTTCTACTGCAGAAATCAGGTCACTCCATCACGGCCGTCGCAGATCTTTCCGACGCCCATCTGAAACGGGCATCCTCCTATATCCGGTCGCCCGGTTTTCGTCATCCGTCGGAAGCAGCCGCCCGCGCCGACTGCGTGCTGATCACGACTCCGGACGACCGCATCTTGTCCGCCTGCGGCGAAATCGCCGCAGGTTCAAACGTGAAAGGGAAAAAAGTTTTTCATATGAGCGGCGCGGGGGGACTGGATCTGCTGGCTCCCGCGGCCCGTGCCGGCGCTCTGACCGCCAGCATTCATCCGCTGCA
>Ga0116147_1004350_pt1 | contig 12706 bp, 9 predicted proteins | sample AD_JPNHG3_MetaG_FD_89749 | JGI IMG/M metagenome (GOLD analysis project Ga0116147, IMG submission 89749) | Active sludge microbial communities of municipal wastewater-treating anaerobic digesters from Japan - AD_JPNHG3_MetaG | ecosystem: Engineered > Bioreactor > Anaerobic > Digestate | place...
ATGCCAGGCAACCTCACTCGCCGGAACCCGGAAGATCGATGTTTATAAAGTCCCGGTCGCCAATGCCGGGCCCGATGCCTCTGTCTGCGGCCCCCGTTACACACTTGGTGCAGTGCCCAGCGTTGGCACGGGCGTATGGTCATACCCGGGAGATGTTGTATCAGTAACTGCACCGGGTCCGGTAATGACGGTCGCAATAGACTCGCTAACCATGCCTGCATCCGTAATAAAGAGATTTTTCTGGGAAGAAACCAACTGGACATGCAAGTCGAAAGACTCGGTTGATATCACATTCTATAAGCGAACGGGCATTGTCAACGCGGGCCCCGACCGTGACCTTTACACGTTTGATTATGTTGACACTCTTCATGCAGCCAAACCTCTGGTAGGAACAGGCTCGTGGTCGGTTCTGGGAGGAGGGGCAGTGATTGTAAATGATTCCATCGCCACACAGCTGTCGCCCGGGCAAAACAGGTTTGAATGGAAAGTGGTGAACGGAAGCTGTGAATCGAAGGATGAAATTATCATAAATGTTTACGGGCTGATCGTTCCTGAAGGATTCTCGCCTAACGGCGACGGGATAAATGATGAGTTTGTCATACAGGGTCTTGACCTGAATTTCAATGAATGCACCCTTAATATACTGAACAGCGCAGGCTCTGAAGTTTACCGGACAACAAACACCGGAGGAAAAACATGGCAGAACTGGAACGGCGAAAGTAACGGGAAAACGGTGCCCGAAGGTACATATTATTACCTGCTTACAATAAAATCGCTGAGAAACGGAACGATATTCAGGAAAAGCGGATTTATTTTACTTAAAAGATATAATCTGGATTAAATAAGGAGAATGGGCTAAAGACTGACGAGAGAATGGGAAGAAAGCTGGTACTGTTATTTATTATGAATTTTGCCTTGTTTAACCTGCGGGCGCAGAACGGCAGCGGCGATCCCACACGCCTGAGCCTTGTTTACCCTGTTTACAGCCAGTACCTGCATAACGGGCTCCTTATCAACCCTGCCTATGCCGGCACGCGCGAAGCACTGAGCTTCTTCGCCTCCGGAAGGATGCAGTGGTGGGGAATAAAAGGGGCTCCGGTATCCGAAACAGTGTCGCTTCACACTCTGCTTAAAAACAACAAGGTCGGGCTTGGAGCTTCGGGCCAGTTTTTCAGGTATGGCTTTTCGAAGGCAACAAGCGTTTACACCGACTATGCTTACCACATAATGCTCGGCAAAGGCAGACTCTCAATGGGGCTGAGGGCGGGGTTCGATATGTCCAATACCGACTATGCCGGCATTATTCTTATTGATCCAAACGATCCGGCTTTTATGTCAAACGATAAACCTTATATCCTGCCCAACGTCGGATCAGGCATTTATTATTCATCAAAAAGGTTTTTTGCGGGCGTGGCAGTGCCTTCATTTCTCAGTTATCTGAAGAGCAGCTCAGGGGAAGTAACCTTCGACACTTTCACCGATTTCGACCTGCTGGCGACCGCCGGTGCCCTTATCTCTTTTTCAAAAGCCTTCAGATTCAAACCTTCGGTATTTATTGATTATCCTCTTAACAGTCCGGGAGGCATGAGGCTGGATGTTAACGGCAATTTCATTTTCTATGACTTCCTTTGGCTGGGCGCCTCGTGGAGAACATACGAAGAGGTGGCTGTGGGAATACTGCAGTTACAGATAACTACCCAGTTGATGCTGGGTTATTCGTACGACTATCCCACCGGCAAACTAAGCACCTACTCAAAAGGTTCTCATGAGATAATATTAAGATATGAATTCGGCTACAAGGTGTCAGCCGCTAACCCTCGATATTTCTGAGTATGAGAGTGACAGGCCGACATATCGCAATACTGGCAATGGCATTTATATGGCAGATCTCACCTGTCCCGGCTCAGCCGTCGGTATACCAGACTAAAAGGATGCCATTCAACAGTCCCGTTTTTAACGACATTGCCCCGGTAATTGTTAAGAATGGTGTTCTGTTCTGTTCCGACCGCCGCAACAACAGTGCTGCAAACGTTACCACCTTTGAAGATGAACGTCTCTACAACCTCTATTTTGCCGAGCGGAGAGATTCATCACGGTGGAAACAGCCTGTTGCCGTTAAAACAGCCGGTTCCGATCTGCTTTTATACGGCCCTGTTACGGTTGCAGCCGACGGGAAAACGATTTATTTTACAAGCAATGTCATTTCGGGGAAAGCTGCAAAAAAAAGAAATGTTAAAAACCGCCTTGGCATTTTCTCCGGTACTCTCGAAGGAAATATTTTAAGCAATGTGAAACCGTTTGACTATAACAGCACCGAATACAGCGTTGCACATCCTTCAGTAAGCAGAGACGGTAAATACCTGTTCTTCGCATCCGATATGCCTGGCGGACAGGGGGGATCCGACATCTATTACTGTGAATTTGTTAACAATGCATGGAGCTCACCAAAAAATCTTGGCAGCAAGGTAAATTCTCCGGCAAAGGAAAATTATCCTTTTATCCATCCTTCGGGCAGACTCTATTTTTCATCAGACCGTCCTGCAGAAGTGCCGGGTCTCGGAGGAATGAATATTTATTACACTTCACTTGTCTTTGGAGAGTGGGATGATCCGTTACTGATGCCCGAACCTGTCAATTCCGCTTCGGATGATTTTGCCTTTGTAATAGCAGACGACCTCAGGGAGGGTTTTTTCACAAGGAAATCCGGCAGGTATGACGATATCTGGATGATGTCGTCGGCTATCATAAGAAAACAGGAATGCCCTCCTTCAGTACGTGAAACTTTCTGTTATGAGTTTTTTGATGAAAATGCGGTAAAATTTGATACAATGCCTGTGCCATTCAAATTCAGATGGAGCTTCGGGGATGGTGAGACAGGCGAGGGGGTTACCGTTCAGCACTGCTTTAAAAGCCCGGGGACCTATGTTGTCAGGCTTGATATTATTAACCTTCTGACCAATGAGGTTGAACAGAACCAGAAGAGCTATACTCTTGAGATAGAAAGGACTGAACAGGCATACATATCGGGCCCCGATAAATGTTTTGAGGGAGAAAAAGTGGTGTTTGACGCCGACAGTACATGGCTCCCGGGATGGTCAATAAATCAGTTCTACTGGAACTTTGACGATGAGACGATAGCAATAGGCACGAAAGTTGAGAAGATGTTTGCAAGACCGGGCAGTTATAACATACAGCTCATTGTAAATTCCGCTCCTGATGCCAGCGGCAGAACCAAAGAGATATGTGTTTCGAAAAATGTGGCAGTTATCCGGAAGCAGTAAATGAATTTAAGTATTTTTGAATGATGATATTTCTGAAAAAAATAATATATACCTGTCTGATAACGATACTGTTCCTGATGTCAGGAAGGGATGTGATCTATTCACAGGCCGTGCCGGGGCAGGATGAGAATATACAATTTCTGGTTACCTTCGGAAAACAGGGCGAAACATCGTGGGGGGATGATGATTTTTCCCAGACATGGTTTTTTGCCGTCCCGAAAGATTTCAAGGGACGTTTCTATATCAGGGTTTTTGATCCGGATGCCGGAGGGGAGAACGATGAACAGAAGGGCGAATGGGATTCACGGACTCTCTTCTCGGTCTATGGGGGCAAAGGTGTCGACCCTGAGGTGAATGACGATTCGAGGGGAATTCAGCCAACCGGACAATATAAAAGCGGTACTCTTCTGGCTTCAAGAACTTTCGGCAGTGAAAGACAATACGACAACAAGTATTACTCATTCGGACCCTTCAACCCTGCCGAAGGAGATTACAGCGAAAAATGGGGCTATATATTTAAGGTTATCGCCGACGGTGTGAGCGGGGATGACGGAAACCTTTACAGATATTTCCTTTCCCGCGAACCAAATGCAGACGTACCCATCGAGGGAGCCAATGCTTTCACTTATGAGTATACTTTCAGAATGTGGAATAATACGAAAAGCATATCTCATATATACCCTTTCATTGATGAAGGCGTGGTTTACGTTAAGCAGAAAAACTTCGACTGGGACGATGATGGAACAATACTGGTTGTCTCAAGGGTGAGAAAAGGTATCACGGTGCCGATTTCATCTGAAAATGACTGGGCTGAATCGCGCATACGGGTCGAACCTGCAGAGATAAACTCTTCCCTCGATTTCCAGTTTCATAAAAAACAGGAATTCCTCGTGCGGAATAACAATGTGGTTATTTCACTGGAAAACCAGAGAGGTGATAACCTGAAGTTCTTCAGTGCACCCATAGGCGGGGTGCCTGTTTATGATCCCAAAATCGGCGTCCGTCAGATAGGCAAGTGATAAAGAAGATCTATAACATAAAGAATCATGCAGGCAGGAAAGGAGCATTGCTCCTCCTGGTACTCTTATCTTCCGTTATTAATGCCCAGACATTCAACTTCAGAAATTTCGGAACAGGGAGCGGCATCCCCGATACTTACATTTATTCAATCAGTCAGGATGCAAAAGGGTTCCTCTGGATATCTACAGGGAACGGACTTGCCAGATTTGACGGATTCAGTTTTCATCCCGTACCTTTCCCCGACAATATTGATACAAGATATTCCACCACCCTGTTTCGTGACAGTCACGGCCGGATATGGAGCGGCTGCAACGACGGCTCTCTTTTCTATTCAAATGGCAATGAACTGTTAAAAGTCAGGGATCTAGGAGTACAGAGCATTAACCAGATTTTTGAATCGGATAACGGATATATTTTCATAATACCACAGGAAAAGTACATTATAAGGATAAACCCCGAACGACCTGATGATGTGGTTTGGTACCCCACTAAACAGGGAATAATTCTGACATCGGCAGCATTTACGGATAATAACGATCTGCTTGTTGGTACCATGGAAAATCTTCTGCTTTGCAGGCTGGAGGATGATTCCCTTAAAGTTACAGAGCAGGTTAAGGGTATTGAATATACAAAAGTCCAGTCGATACTCCGTTTACAAAACAGTAACAGATATCTGGTTGGAACAGAAGGATCAGGATTGTACATTCTTGAATTCAGGGGCAAGGCCCCGGTGCTGCAAAGGATAAGTTCGGGCATGCTGCCTGAAGACCTTGATATAAGGGCAATGATGGAATCAAAAGACGGTTCTGTCTGGCTCTCGACGATGGGAAAAGGAATGATAAAGTTGTCATTAAGGGATGGCTCACCGGTGCCGGAATCAGTTATTAAGTTTGACACGGAGGGTGGTTTGCAGGGAAATGATGTCAGATGCTCATTCCAGGATGATGAAGGTAATTTATGGGCAGGGCTCTATGGTGAAGGCATATCACTTCTCGTTTCAGAAGCTACATGGTTTGTGGCTCCCGGAGTCCGTCCCGAAAGTAACAATATAATCTATATACGCCCGTCAGGCAAAGAATACTTTATCGGTACTCCGACGGGATATTTCAACTATTCTCCTTATGATTCAAAGTCGGATAAATTCAATGATCTGAGCCGGAAAATTAACAGCGAAGTCTCGGCGTACCTTTACGAAAACGGTGAAATCTACGCTGGAACAAAAGGGAAAGGAATCTACCTCGTAAACAGGTTCGGTCAGGTCAGGCAATTTTTCATTTCAGAAAATTCAGGCAGAAATTACATCAGGCACATTAATTCGGATAAGGAGTTACTGTGGGTTTCAACTCTTGAGGGGGTTGTTGTACTAAACAGAAAGGATGGCCGTCTGGCAGCAAAATTCAATATTGATGAAAGGCTTCCCCATAACAGTATAAACCAGGTAATTATTCTGAATGATGGCAGTGCGCTTGTGGCCACAGAGTGTGACCGGCTTTACAGAATTTCCCTGGAAAGCGGCGTTTCCTTAGGCAGAAGGGTTATGTCGGGAACCAACAGGAATAAGGTGCTTTGCTATGCCCAGGACGAAAAAGGCGATATATGGGCCGGTACGGAAGGTAATGGAATATTTTGGTTCACAGGTGATTCACTGCTGAGGTTTACAGTCGCCAACGGACTTTTTTCAAATTACTGCTACAGCATCTTTGCCGACAGCAGGGGAAAAATTTGGATCGGCCACGAAAGGGGATATTCAATGGTTGATCCGGTAAACGGACGGGTAAGGTCATTCTCTACAGGCTTTGCCCGCAACGGAAACTGCAACCCCTTTGCCATTGCCGAAGACCCGGAAGGCAGGGTTATCATCGGAACCACAGAGGGTTTTGTAATTTACGACAGGTCGAAGGATTACGAAAAAGATATAATTCCCCGGACTTCGATAACAGGGGTTACCATAAATAATGTTAAGTACCCCCTTCGCGACGAATATAATCTGCCGTTCGGCAGGTATACAATAAAAATAGACTATGTGGGGATATGTTTATCTGATCCCGGAAGTGTATTGTATTCGACGAAGATGGAAAACTGGGATGAAAGATGGTCAGAACCCGGCAGTGAAAGGCAGATACCTTATACCCTGAGCGACGGCAGTTACAGGTTTCTGGTTAAGTCATTTAACAGCAGGGGCCAGACAGATAATGTGGCTTCGGCAATTGAATTCAAAATAAGGACTCCGTTCTGGAGAACCTGGTGGTTCATACTTGCAGGTGTGCTGACAATATCGGCAATAGTATATTTAATCCTGAAACAAAGGGAAAGAGCTCAGGCCCGGCAGAAGAAATATCTTGAAGATGAACTTGACAAACGAACAAGTGAGGTTGTAAGGCAGAAGGAAGAGATAGAACAGCAGAACCTCGAAATTACCGACAGTATCAACTATGCGAAAAGAATTCAGGCAAGCATTCTTCCCGATACCCACAGACTCAAAGAGGTTTTCTCGGATGCGTTTGTAATATTTCACCCAAGAGACATTGTAAGCGGCGACTTTTACTGGTTCGACAGACTGGATGAAAAGAGATTCATGGTCGTGTGCGCGGACTCCACAGGGCACGGCGTTCCCGGGGCATTTATGTCAATGATAGGTTCAACCCTGCTACAGGATATAATCTCAAGAAAAGGTATTACAAAACCGTCACAGATACTCACTCTTCTCGACAAACAGATCATCTCAACACTTAACCAGAATGTAGATATAGGTGTTTCAAATGACGGTATGGATATGGTGGTTTGTGAAATAAACATCCCCGACCGTCATTTGAGGTTTGCTTCGGCTATGAGACCGGTTATTATCGTAATGGGAGGAGAATCATACTATATAAAAGGCAACAGGTGCTCTGTCGGAGGCGAGTCGGTAATTGAAAAGTTTTTTGACGACCAGGAGTACTACCTCGGGAAGGGTGACAGCATTTATATGTTTTCCGACGGATTTCCGGACCAGTTTGGCGGAGTGGACGGTAAAAAGATGAAAATAGCCAGGCTGAAAACACTTATTGAAGACGTTCAGCACCTCCCGATGGAACAGCAGAAAGAAATCATAGATAAATTCTTCTTCGAGTGGAAAGGGACCTATGAACAGGTGGATGATGTTCTTATGATGGGTCTGAAGTTCTAACTGCCGTCTTTACTGCACCGGCCGTTGCTGCCGAGCACAATTTCACAGGTTCTTTCCGTGTTGCTCTCGTTTCCGGCCCTGTCTTTTACATAAAAATCATAATAAATGGTATCGGCAGGTGTAGCAAAGAAATAAATAAAAGTCAGCTTTACCGTTCCCCTCAGTATCTTGTTCTGCCCGCTTCGTTCCATATACGGAATCCTGTAACCTGAAGGACGGAGAGGATCGTCGGCAGGAGCCGGCACAATGTCACCCCCCGATTTTCTTAACAACGTAAGGAAAAGGTTTACGCTATCACCTCCCGCAAGAGTGCCTGAAGGACTCAGTCCAAGGTCGCCGTCGCCATCCTCAAAGTAGAAAAAAAGCCGGCCTCCCTTTGAAAGATTACCGAGTATGTCCACCGTATCAAATACCTCGAAGCTCCTGAACTCTATTGAAGGCTCTGGCGGAAGCTTCTCTATTTTTTTACATGAACCTGCTATCAACAGAGCGAACAGAAATATCGTGATTTGTCTGATGGTCATATCCGTGTTTTAGTTTCCTGCCTCAAAAACCAAACCAAAGTAATTATTTTTTTCTGAAAAATATTTTGACGGGAACACCTTTCAGGTCAAAGTTTTCTCTAAGCCTGTTCTCGAGGTAACGCTTATACGGCTCCCTTATATACTGCGGCAGGTTGCAGAAGAAGGCAAAAGAGGGTGCCAGGGTGGGCAACTGGGTTACATATTTTATTTTTATATGTTTTCCTTTAACGGCAGGAGGAGGATAAGAATTTATTGCTTCAAGCATCACCTCGTTCAGTCTGGATGTTGCTATCTTCCTTTTCCTGTTTTCATTGACACTGTAAACAAGGTCGAGTATCCTGTGTATTCTCTGTTTGCTTAAAGCGGAGATGAACAGAATATCGTAGTCGGTAAATGGCAAGGTGCGTCTCCTGATCTCTTCGCTGAAAATTTTCACCGAATGAGTGTCCTTTTCGACAAGGTCCCATTTGTTTACAAGTACAATTACCCCCTTGCTGTTGCGCTGTATGAGAGAAAAAATATTTATATCCTGGGCTTCAATGCCTCTGGTGGCATCAATCATAAGCAGACACACGTCGGAGTGCTCGATTGCCTTTATGGCCCTCATCACCGAGTAAAACTCAATGCTGTCATCTATCCTGGCTTTTTTTCTTATACCTGCAGTGTCAACAAGAAGAAAACTGTGATTATACTTTTTATATAATGTATAAATCGAATCTCTTGTAGTACCTGCCAGAGGTGTCACAATGTTTCTCTCCTCGCCAAGCAGAGAATTTAAAAGTGATGATTTTCCGACGTTCGGCCGTCCGACAATGGCAACTCTTGGCAAATCGTCATTTTCCTCTTCCGCGGATGGAGGAAGCGATTTTACGATATCGTCAAGAAGGTCGCCGGTGCCCGAACCGTTTATGCTGCTAATTGGGAAAGGATCACCAAGTCCAAGGGTATAAAATTCATGAATCCCTGCAAGGCGCTCGTTATTGTCAACTTTGTTTACTGTCAGAAACACCTTTTTGGATGATCTCCGCAGCAGGTTGGCCACCTCCTTATCAAGTTCGTGCACTCCTGTGGTGACATCGGTAAGAAAAATAATTGCATCAGCCTCATCTATGGCAAGAGCAACCTGCCTGTTGATCTCCTCTTCAAATATGTCTTCGGAATCTTCCACGTAACCCCCGGTATCGATTACAGAAAAGGTTACGCCGTTCCATTCAGATTTTCCGTAATTTCTGTCTCTTGTTACGCCGCTTACTTCATCAACAATGGCTTCTCTTGTACCGGTTAACCTGTTAAACAGGGTTGATTTACCGACATTCGGCCGTCCGACAATTGCTATAATACTCACTTACTGAAAATTAATAACCGAATTTCTTTAAGATGTAAGGATTATTCCTCCAGTCTTTTGTTACCTTAACCTGAAGTTCCAGAAATACTTTACGCCCGAAAAACTCTTCCATCTCTTTTCTGGCGGCTGTACCTGTTTTCTTAAGCATTTCCCCTTTGTGGCCTATAATAATCCCTTTCTGACTCTCCCTGGCCACATGAATAATTGCCCTGATTTTGCTCAATCCTTCAAGATCCCGGAAACTCTCGATTTCAACCTCGGTTGAATAGGGAATCTCCTTGCTGTAAAAGAGAAAAATCTTTTCCCTTATTATCTCTGACGCATAGAACCTCTCGAGCCTGTCAGTCAACTGGTCTTTAGGGAAATATGGCTGAGCTTCGGGAAGCAATTCAATAATTTTTTTAAGAAGGACATCGAGGTTAAAATTGTTTATTGCAGAGACCGGAATTATCTCTGACGCCGGGAAAAGTGATCTCCATGTCTGAACCAATGCCTCCACGGCTGCCTGGTCTGAAAGGTCGATCTTATTGATTGCAATAATAACGGGAACGTTTGTTTTCTGAAGTTTGGGAATTATGTTGCTTTCACCGGCGGTTTTCTCAACAACATCGGTGACATAAAGGATTATATCGGCATCCTTCATGGCACTCTGAACCGATTTCATCATCGACTCGTGCAGTTTGTAACCTGGCTTTATTATGCCGGGGGTGTCGGAGTAAACAATCTGGTAATCTTCGCCGTTTAAAATTCCCATTATTCTGTGCCTGGTTGTCTGGGCTTTGGGAGATGTAATAGAAATCTTCTCACCCACCATGGCATTCATTAGTGTTGATTTTCCGACATTGGGATTGCCCAGGATATTTACAAAACCGGCTTTGTGCATGATTTCAGGTATCTAAAAGGCTCCTCTTTTAAGCATTGAAATTTCCTTATCGGTGAGGTATCTCCATCTCCCCCTTGGAAGGTTTCGTTTTGTAAGACCTGCGAAATAGACCCTGTCGAGCTTTTTCACCTTATAACCAAGGCTCTCGAACATTCTCTTTATTACGTGGTTCTGACCGGAATGAATTTCTATGCCCACCTGTGATTTGTCATCACCTGCAGCGTAGGCGGCTGAATCGGCAGCCACCAACTCTCCTTCAAGATCGATACCGGTGACCAGAGTTTCCAGGTCTGTTCGTGTAACATCCCTGTCGAGGAATACATGATAGACTTTTTTTCTCTGATATCTGGGATGTGTTAGTTTTTTTGCAAGTTCCCCGTCATTGGTAAGAAGAAGAACACCTGTGGTGTTCTTGTCAAGCCTTCCGACCGGATAAAGCCTTACCCCCGCCTTATCGCCGATGAGATCCATCACGGTCTTTTCCGCATGGGGATCGGAGGTGGTGGTCACAAAGTCTTTGGGCTTGTTCATAAGTATGTATACTTTTTTCTCGGGTGACAGTTTTCTGTTTCTGAATTTAATTTCATCATTACTGCTTATTCTGTATCCAAGTTCTTTGACTACCTTTCCGTTAACTGAAATCAGACCCTTTAGAATAAGCTCGTCGGCTTCCCGGCGCGAACATACGCCGCTTGAGGCAATAAACCTGTTCAGTCTTATTCCTGAACCGGGCGCCTCTCCTTTCTTAACATTCATTTTCCCGGGCTTGTTCTTTCTTTCCATAACATCATCTATCTCCTTTCTGTCAGTCCTTTGAAAGGCAGCCTGCAAATTTACTATTAATTGGCGAGATTACCCGAAAGGATTTTTTTGCATTTTTACAGGCTGTAATTTCAGCATAAGTGACACTTATAAAATCAATTTCGGGTATCCGGGGAACAATAGGAGGCAGGCCCGGAGAGAATCTCACGCCTGACGATATTGTGAAGTTTACCTCTGCCTTCGGATTCTGGCTTCAGCAAAAGAACCAGGGCAGGAGAATTTCCGTTGTTACCGGGCGCGACAGCCGTACCTCCGGGCCTGTGGTTTCTTGCCTGGTCAACAACACTCTTGTTGCCATGGGAATAGATGTTATTGATACCGGACTGGCTACAACGCCAACAGTCGAAGTTGCGGTAACAGGTTCGGGATCGGCAGGCGGCATTATAATTACCGCCAGTCATAACCCGGCCGAATGGAACGCTCTGAAGCTGCTCAACGACAAGGGTGAATTCCTGTCATCCTCAGAAGGTGAAGAACTCCTTTCACTTGCATCATCAGGTATTATTTCCTATGCTATACATAAAGACCAGGGTAATATTTTCACCGACCTCAGCTGGAGCGAGCGGCATATTGATATGATTCTCTCGCTTGATGCCGTTAACAGGGATGCTGTTGCCCGCAGGAATTTCCGGATTGTTGCAGACTGCATTAATTCAGTCGGAGCCCTTGTTATTCCGCCGCTGCTCTATAAAATGGGAGTAAGCGATGTTATTCTGATTAATGCAACCCCCGACGGCAATTTTGCACATAACCCTGAACCGCTTCCTGAAAATCTTTCGGAGATTTCAGAAAAAGTGGTTACTGAGAAGGCCGACCTTGGAATAGTTGTTGATCCCGATGTTGACAGGCTGGCAATTATCTGCGAAGACGGAACAATGTTTGGCGAGGAATACACACTTGTTGCAGTGGCTGATTATATCCTTTCAAAAAATCCGGGCAATACGGTTTCAAACATGTCATCCACCCGTGCATTGAAGGTCGTTGCCGAAAAATACGGAGGCAGGCATTTTACTTCACCGGTAGGCGAAATAAACGTCGTTGAAGAGATGAAAAGACGAAATGCAGTCATTGGCGGAGAGGGCAACGGTGGGGTCATTTATCCCGAAGCACATTACGGAAGGGATGCACTTGCAGGAATAGCACTGTTCCTATCACTGCTGGCAGGTAAGGGCACAGGTTGCAGAGAGCTTAGAAAAAGCTATCCTGAATTTTTTATATCCAAAAATAAAATTCAGATTGAAAAATCCATTGACTTCGATAAACTGTCGGAAATTGCCCGCAGGGAGTTCATTAATGCCGTTACCGACCGGCGCGACGGCCTTCTCATCGAAGGATCAGACTGGTGGATTCATGCAAGGTCGTCAAATACCGAACCGATTATAAGAGTTTATGCAGAAGCAGCCACATCCGAAAAGGCAGAAATACTAAGCCGGAGGATGATTCAAATCGTTAAAAATATTTAATTAAACTGCTGCGTTTTTAATGGCCGGGAATAAAAAGGTCATTTTAAGTGTCTAAATGGCTGATGAAATATTTAAACCGTTGTTAATTATTGTTAAACAATCACTAGTGTCCGACTAAAATAAAAAAAAGAGGGGTACTCCCCAAAGGTTTCCCCCAATGTTGTAAATTGGTTTTTGCGAAAACTAAGTACAACATGGGTAA
>Ga0116147_1004353_pt1 | contig 12698 bp, 9 predicted proteins | sample AD_JPNHG3_MetaG_FD_89749 | JGI IMG/M metagenome (GOLD analysis project Ga0116147, IMG submission 89749) | Active sludge microbial communities of municipal wastewater-treating anaerobic digesters from Japan - AD_JPNHG3_MetaG | ecosystem: Engineered > Bioreactor > Anaerobic > Digestate | place...
GAAACATTTTAACCTGAAAAATAGTGAATCTATTTTATCTAATGCTGATTTTAAAAAATTCCACAAAAATTGTAAAGACCTCAATTTATGGCTTAGCTTTCATTTTTTAAAAGATGATGACGAAATTGCCGAAGAAATTAAAGAGTTTGAATCACAAACAAATATTGACGTAGCAAATAATTATAACCACATGCACTTAGAATGTAAAAAAGGGCAAATTAATTTCACCTCAACGCTAAAATATAATAAAACAATTCAAGAATTGGACGTAGAGAAACTTTATAAAAATTCTGAAAAATTCAGAGAGATTATAGATGAAATGTGTATGGGTATTTTGGAACTTCTCTTCCCTGATGAATATAACGATTACGGATATGACGATTATGAATGGGAGGATTACGAGTGGGGGGATTATGAAGACGATTCAACCTCTGTACTGTACGAATATACAGACGAAGAATGGTAGAAACTTAAAAACAATTAGAAGAACTTAAATAATCAGTTTGATATTTATATGGAAATAAGGTTTTCCAAGATAATCCCTATTCCGATTCCTGAAAGCAATATCGCTAATTCCGAAGTTTGGAATAGGGATTTAATTTTCAAACAAAAGAATAATTATTTAATCTATGCCGACTCCGGCAAGGGTAAAACAACCTTTGTAAATATTATTTTGGGTTTACGAAAAGACTACACCGGTAATGTTTATATTGATGAGAAAAATATCTCCAATTTTAGCATCAATCAATTTTCTAAACTAAGAAAAAATCATCTTAGCATTGTTCCGCAAGGTCTTCAGCTGTTTTCGGAATTAACCGTTTTGGAAAATATTAATATCAAGAATAGAATCCAAAATTTCAAAACCCCAAAGCAAATATCGGAAATGATTTATAAATTAGGTTTAAACGGTTTTGAAAATAAAAAAACTGCGAAAATATCGTTCGGACAAAAGCAAAGAGTGGCAATAATCAGAGCACTTTGCCAGCGGTTCGATTATATTTTACTTGACGAACCTTTTAGCCATTTAGACACAAAAAATAGCGAAATTGCATGGGATTTAATTAAAACAGAAACTGAAGAACAAAATGCAAGCATCATTATAACTTCATTGAAAAACGATTTTGAAACAAACATAATAAAGTTAAGGATGTAATGATTTGGAAAGTTTTAAAAAATAATATTAAACCGGCTCAGCTAATAGGTATATTTTTGGGTATAACGCTCGGATTGAGCATTTTAATGGTTGCCGTGTCGTTCTACCTCGATGTTAAACCGATATTTGAAGATAAGGAGAGTTTTTGGCGTGATGAGTATATCATTATCAATAAAAAAATAAAACTTGAAGACTCGTTTCTGCAAATTAAAAAAGCGGACAGAAAGAAACCCTATTTCACGGACAAAGAAATAGAAGATATTAAAAATCAAGATTTTGTGAAAGATGTTGCAGAATTTACAAGTTGCTCATTTGCCATAAATGCTTCGCTTGCCATTGATGGTCCTTTAAGCGGATTTTCTACGGATTTATTTTTCGAAGCAGTACCCGACCACTACGTCGATGTAAATTATGAAAACTGGAATTGGAGTGAAAATAGCGCCTATATCCCGGTTATTTTGCCAAAAACTTACCTTAATTTGTATAATTTCGGTTTTGCCCAAAGTCAAAATCTGCCGCAAATTGCAGAAAGTGTGGCTCCGTTGGCAAAATTTAATGTTTATATCTACGGACAAAGAAAACAGCAAAAATTCAACGCTCGAATTATTGGTTTTTCCGAAAGAATAAATACAATCTTAGCACCTAAATCATTTGTCGATTGGGGAAATAAAAACTTTGGCGAGTCGGAAAATACAAATCCCGGCAGAATTATTATCATTGCAAAAGACCCTGCGAGCCAAGAACTAACCGAATATATCGACAAGCACAACTACGACATTAACAAGTCCGAACTGAGCAACAGCAAAGCCCTTGCATTCCTAAAAATAATAATAGGAATAGTCGTAACAATCGGCACCATCATCATTGGCTTAACATTCGCACTAATAATTTTATCAATACAACTACTGCTACAAAGAAACAACGAAAACATCGTTAAACTCAGCACTCTCGGCTATTCCCTCAAAGAAATATCACTCCCGTACAAAATAATGTTAGCTATATTATTCATTACCAGCTTCTTAACCTCAATCATTCCATTATATTTTTTAAGAAATTATTACAGTAGCCACTTAGTTTTATTCGGGTACGGAAGTTCCACGCAAATGTTTAGCCACATCATCTTGCCGTGTTTCATAGTTATTATCATTTTCATATTCTTGATTATCAATATATTAAAGTCGACAATCAAGAAAATCATTTGCGCCAATTAAACTATTTTCAACAACTTATTACGCAAGATTTTTAGAATAACAATCATATTTTTCTTTTGGGCGTGCCCCCTCGCTGCGCTCGGGGTCGGTCTTCGGCTGCAAGTACGCGGGCACAAGCCGTGGGGTCGCAAGGCGGCAAAAAGAGCTTACAAGCTCGCTTTTTTGCCGCCGCGTCCCTAGCGGCTTCCGCCCTTGCGGGCTTTCCGCCTACGCCCTCACGCCGCCCAACTTGCTCGTACAGAGATATTTGCACGAAAATTGAAAAGTGAAAAGCAAAAAAAGGTAAACGGCTGATTATTTCTTATTTTTGCACTGTAATAAAAACCGTTACCATGAACGATATTTCAATCACCGGTTATTTTGATAAGTCGGAAATATCCTACTGCCTGCCATTAGTAGAAGACCGCATCGCAAATCAAAAAGTTGATAAATTCTTATGGCACCGCGAAGAGCTAGAAGAGTGCGTCTTGCACGATTTCGACCACGAAAAGTTAGAAAACACTTTGTCGTCGTTAATTGAATACAAATTTCTGCCCTACACGCTATATCGAGTCATCACAAATAGAGAGGAAAACTACATGATGACCATATTTTATAACGATATAACATCGGCAAATCACGTAAATGTTAAATTTCCCGACCTCAATAAATCGATTGAGGAGATGAAAACAGATGTAAAGGGATTTAAGTTTGACTCCGAAACCAAAGATAATAAAACCGAAATCATTCTGAAAAGTATCAACTCGGCACGGAATACGGTTTTGAACAATGTGGTAGAGACATTTCAAAAGCACAATATTTTCCCACAGTACATGGAGATATGGTACACGAAATCGCAAGACGCATCGGTTAAATCACTCTATTTTATTAAAACCGTTTTTGATAGCATCATTGATAAGGCTGAAATAGAGTCCCTTAAGGACGATTTTGAACGCTATCTTCACCGCTATATCAAAGCGATGAGCGTTTTTGATATTGTCGGTCCTTCCATGGTCGGACCTTCAAGTTCACACACGGCGGGCGGTAACAAAATAGGTCAAATAGCACGAAATATAATTATTGCTCGAGCTAAATTTGATAACGACCCCGTGAAATCAGTTACCGTGAAACTGCTCGCTTCGTTTCGTGATACGGGACCCGGACACTATACGCCATCAGCTATCGGCGGAGGACTTTGGGGATTAGCACCCGACCACCCGCAAATGCTACAACAGGGCGACCCCATTTTCATGAAAGAACACGGCATCGATTTTGGCGAATTTAAAGCGGATTTCGGGGGATATAAACGGGGAACAGTCGAGGAGGAGCTTAAATATAAAAACGAAAACAATAACAATATCGCCGAAATCATTGTAGAAACATCGCAAACCACTTATACCATTACCGGATTCTCTATCGGCGGAAGTAACGTCGAGGTTCGGTACATGGATAAACGTCTACTGTCGCCAATTAACGGTAAGGAGAATTTTTACTACTACAAACAGGAAATCATCTCTGAAAACGAAGCAAGGAAACATGTTAACGCCGTTTTAATTCCGGCAATAGCTGAAAATGAAGGAGTTGGGGAAAAGGACTATCGCATGCCCTTTAATACGTTTGAGGAGTTGAGTGACTATATTCGCACAGAAAAGAAAGAGCTTATTGATGTTATTATTGAGGTTGAGAACAATTTACAGGGAACGGCACCCGAGGATATTTTGCGTAGGGCGGCAGAATATTGGGCTATTATGAAAGCATCGGCGAAAAAGGGTGTTCAAAGTAGCGAATTGTCGCTATTGAAGCTCACGGGGAAAGATGCTTCCCGTATGCACAACTACGTTCATAAAAATCCGCTGTTCGACAATATTTATGGGCATGCTGCCGCTTACGCCGTTGCCGTTAACGAAGTGAATGCCAAATGCGGCGTCATAGTTGCTTGTCCTACGGCAGGTTCGTGCGGCATATTACCGGGCGTATTGCAAGCCTACTCCGAAATAGCCAACCCTGAACCGCAAAAAATTTATGAAGCTATCTTAGTTTCAGGATTTTTAGGTATGATTTTATTTGACGATGTTACAACTGCCGGAGCCGATTACGGCTGTCAGGCAGAGGTGGGCGTAGGCGCCGCCATGGCAGCAGCGGCACTGACTTACCTTGAAAACGGCTCGCCCAATGAAATTATCCAAAGTTTTATTTTGGCAATAAAAAATTCCTTGGGTCTAATTTGCGACCCGGTTGCAGGCTTAGTTGAAATCCCTTGTGTTAAACGAAACGGCATTTTCACCTCCGTTGCTATTACAGCTTCAATAATGGCACTAAGCGGCGTGCGTTCGTTTATATCACCGGACGAAGTCGTTCTTACCATGCGCGAAGTCGGCGATAAACTGAATCGTGACTACAAAGAGACAGCCTTAGGAGGATTGGCAAAAACACGTGACGGCAAAGCAGTCGACAGAGCTTTTGCTTCAAAAGTTAGAAGTTTTTTCGAAGAGGGATAAAATTACAAGAATTTTATCGGACAGCCAATTCCCCCCCCATTTTCACCCCAAACATAATAAGAGGTTTCTGCATATATAGTTTTCCGCTAATTTTTCGTACCTTTGCACGCAAATTGCTGACCAAACTTTTTTTTAAGTGAAAGAGAATCAATATCTTGAAAATCGTCTGACTATTAGTGGTGCGAAGGAGCATAATCTTAAAAACATCTCTTTGGAAATTCCACATTACAAGTTGGTTGTAATTACCGGATTGAGCGGTAGCGGGAAATCTTCGCTCGCTTTCGATACGATTTACGCCGAAGGACAAAGACGTTATTTAGAGACTTTTTCTGCGTACGCACGGCACTTTATCGGAGATTTGAAACATCCGGAAGTGGATAAAATTTCCGGACTAAATCCCGTAATTTCAATTGAGCAGAAAACCGTTAACAAAAATCCACGTTCAACGGTCGGGACAATTACGGAAATTTACGACTTTTTGCGGCTTTTATACGCCCGCATCTCTGACGCCTACTCGTATATTACAGGCGAAAAAATGGTGAAATATAGTGAAAATGAGCTTCTTAATCTTATAACAGAGAAGTATCGCAATAAAAGTATTACACTCCTCGCCCCTGTCGTTAGAGGTAGAAAAGGGAAATACAAAGAACTCTTTGAAAATATTAGAAAACAAGGGTTTACGAGAGCCAGAGTGGACGGTGAAATAAAATTATTAACATTAAATCTGCAAGTTGACAGGTATAAGATTCACGATATTGAAACGGTTATTGATTCTCTAACCATAACTGAAGGGGCTAATAAACGTTTAACGAACAGCGTTCGCCTTGCCTTAAAACACGGGAAAGGTATTTTGATGATTTTAGACAATGAAACGGAAGAAGTTCGAAATTATAGTAAATTTTTAATGTGTCCCACCTCCGGCATTTCTTACCCTGAGCCCGAACCGAACACCTTTTCTTTTAACTCTCCCTACGGAGCATGCGAAACGTGTAGCGGTTTGGGAAAAATTACGCAAGTAGGCATTGAGAAGATAATTCCCGACCCTTCAAAATCAATTGAAGATGGTGGTATTGAAGTTATCGGAAAGAAGAAAAACAGCATGATATTCCGACAATTGGAAGCTCTCGGCGAAAAGTACGGGTTCTCCCTCTCCGACCCTATCAACGCCTTGCCCGATAATGTTATTAATATCATCTTGTACGGTTGCGACGAACCTTTGCGGGTAAAACGCGAAATTAGCGGACTATCCCCTATCGTTGTGGATTATGAAGGAATTATCAATTTCCTCGAAAACTTTGACGTGGAATCTATTCCGGCTTCACTACGAAAGTGGATTTCTCAATTTATGGAGCAAAAAACATGTCCTGACTGCAACGGAGCAAGGCTAAAAAAGGAGTCGCTATTTTTTAAAATTGACGATAAAACTATTTTCGACCTCGCATCAATGGATATTTCCGAGTTATTGAATTGGGTTATCACCTTACCCGAAAAATTGGACGAACGAAAACGAACCATTGCTGCCGAAATTTTGAAAGAGATTAAAGCCAGATTGGAATTTTTATGCAACGTAGGCATTCAATATCTTTCATTAAGTCGCTCTGCTAAAAGTCTTTCCGGCGGCGAAGCTCAGCGCATTCGTCTGGCTACACAAATTGGCTCTCAATTGGTTAATGTTCTCTACATCCTTGATGAACCGAGCATCGGCTTGCATCAACGTGATAACCGCCGACTGATAAATTCGCTTAAGGAGTTGCGTGACGCGGGCAACTCCGTTATTGTGGTGGAACATGACGAAGATATGATGCGGGCAGCCGATTATATTGTAGATATTGGACCCGGCGCCGGAGAACACGGAGGAGATATAGTCGCTATCGGAACTTATGACGAAATTATTCATCTTGACACACTTACAGCCGACTATCTAAGCGGACGAAAATCAATTGCAGTTCCCTCAACAAGACGCCAGGGAACCGGTAAAAAACTCACCCTTGAAGGAGCAAGGGGTAATAATTTAAAAGATATTTCCGTCTCGTTTCCTCTCGGCGTTTTTATCTGCGTTACGGGCGTGTCAGGAAGCGGCAAATCTTCGCTCATCAACGAAACACTATTCCCTATTTTACAACAACATTTTTATCGCTCCGACAAAAAGCCTCTCCCTTATAGTGTAATAAACGGGTTGAACTATATTGATAAAGTCATCAGCATTGACCAGCACCCGATTGGGAAGACGCCGCGCTCGAACCCCGCAACTTACATTGGCGTTTTTGACGATATTAGACAGCTCTTCGCCGGCTTGCCCGAAGCCAAAATTAGAGGTTATAAACCCGGACGTTTCTCCTTCAATGTCAAAGGCGGACGTTGCGAAACGTGCAAGGGCGGCGGAATGAGAAATATCGAAATGAATTTCCTTCCTGACGTCTATGTTACTTGTGAAACCTGTAACGGACAGCGCTATAATGCTGAAACGTTGGAAATTAGATACAAGGGAAAGTCTATAAATGACATACTCGAAATGACTATCGAAACCGCCTTAGATTTTTTTGAAAATATTCCTTCCATTTATCAAAAATTGCAAACAATGGTTGATGTGGGGTTGGGCTATATTCATTTAGGACAATCTTCCACGACTCTTTCCGGCGGAGAAGCACAACGAGTAAAATTAGCCGCCGAATTGTCGAAAAAAGAGACCGGCAACACTTTTTATATTTTAGATGAACCTACCACAGGATTACATTTTGACGACATCGCCATTTTATTAAACGTTCTCAATCAATTGGTAAACCGCGGGAACACCGTTTTAGTGATAGAACACAATATGGAAGTTATTAAAGTGGCGGATTGGCTTATTGATTTAGGACCCGAAGGAGGAAAACAGGGAGGAGAAGTTATGGCAGAGGGCACACCCGAAAAGGTCGTTGAAATGAATAAAGGCTATACTGCGAGCTATTTAAAAAATCATCTTCGCTAAAAAAAATAAACCTTAGATTTTCAAACAGTTATAATTTCAATTTAGTACTTTTACCAAGCTAAGGGTATTAATTCAAATGTTTTTGCTAACTTTGTATTTTAAAAATTTTGATTTATGAAAGTTGGGGAATTTGAAATAAATAACATTTACAATATTGATTGTTTGTTAGGAATGCAAAAACTACCGAATGATTGTATTGATTTAGTTGTTACTTCGCCCCCTTATGATGATTTACGAGATTATAATGGGTATTCATTTGATTTTGAGAATATTGCCATAGAGCTATTTCGTGTAGTGAAAAAAGGCGGAGTTGTGGTTTGGGTTGTCGGTGATAGAATAAAAAATGGAAATCGAAGTTTGACAAGTTTTAGACAATGCCTTTATTTCCAAGAAATTGGATTTAATGTTCACGATATAATGATTTATCAAAAAAAGAACACGCCATTTATGCGTTCTAATGCTTACACCAATTGTTACGAATTTATGTTTGTTTTCTCTAAAGAAAAAGTTGCTACCTTTAACCCATTGAAAACTAAAACGGCACGAAGCGGATTTGAAAAATTGGTTTCAAACAAAAAAGCAGATGGAGTTAATAATAAGGTAATTGCAGAATTAAAAGAAGAAAAAACATTAACAAATATTTGGAGTTACGCCGTGGGACTCGGCGGTTCAACTAAAGACAAAATTGCATTTCAACATACGGCTATCTTTCCGGAGAAACTCGCACTTGACCACATCTTATCTTGGACAAATGAGGGAGATTTAGTTTTTGACCCGATGAGTGGCTCAGGAACTACCTGCAAAATGGCAAAATTGAGCAAGCGAAATTATTTAGGAATGGAAATCTCGAAAGAATATACGGACTTGTCATTAAAAAGATTGGAAATGGTGCATCCTCAGCTTTGTTGATTTTTTAATTAATGTCCCCTTCACTTTTCACTTTTCAACCCCCACCACCATTTCCTAAAATGCTCTGCACGAGCAAGTTGGCGGCGTGAGGGCGTAGGTGGAAAGCCCGCAAGGGCGGAAGACGCTGGGGACGCGGCGGCAAAAAAGCGAGCTTGTAAGCTCTTTTTGCCGCCTTGCGTCCCCACGACTGCCGACCGCGGACTTGCAACCGAAGACCGACCCCGAGCGTAGCGAGGGGGCACGCCCTGATAAAAATTAAAAAGAAAATTATTACAAATTGTGGGATAAAACCCCTGTCTCTAAATAAAAAAATAAAGCAAATAACGCAATTGGGTAATAAAAAAAGTAACTTCTCGTTATCTTCATTGAAAAATTGTATCTTTAACTTTTGATAAATTTAAAATTTTAAAAAATGAAAAAGAGAACCTACGTTAAATTTTTAGTTCTTTTAGTTCTTACTTCTGCTCTCTTTTCTTGCAAAAAAGATGTAGCCCCCGTAGAGGAAAAGGGGAAATTGAAATTGCAGTTTACTTTTGCGGTTGATGAGAATCCGTTTCAAGTTGACGAAATGATTTATACCAATGCCGCCGGAAATCTTTATGAGGTGAATGAAATTCAATTTTTTATTTCCGATATTATTTTGTACAAAAAAGATGGAGATTCGGTAATTATTAAAGATAATAATTCCATTCATTATGTCGATTATGCTATTCCTTCTACGCTTACTTGGAATATTGCAGACGAACTGCCTCAAGGAGATTATAACTCGATAGCTTTTACCTTTGGCTTATCTCCTGAGAAAAATGTCTCAAACACTTTTGTCAATCCTCCTGAAAGTAATATGGCTTGGCCCCTCGTATTAGGCGGCGGTTACCACTATATGATGATAAACGGAAAATGGAGAACCGACGAAACAAATTCCGTTTTCCACTTCCATACCGGCATCGGACAAATTTATGAAGACGATGAAATTGTTGAGTTTGTGCATAACCACTTTAAAGTTCGTGTACCTAACTCCGCGTTTACTATTGGCGAAAATCCTACGACTCTAAATCTCGTCATGAACATAAACAGCTGGTTTACAACACCTCACGATTATGATTTAGACTATTTTGGAGGAGCTATTATGCAAAATCAAGAAGCTCAAGAGGTAATTAAAGCAAATGGGTGGGACGTTTTCACAATAAAAAAATAAAAAAGAGAGAGCACGTCATTTTAATTAGAAAAAATTGTATCTTTGCACCTCGAAAATATTAAGTTTTTTTACAATGAAAAAAGATATCCATCCAAAAGAATACAGACCTGTTGTTTTTAAAGATATGTCAAACGATTATGCTTTTCTATCCAAATCAACGGTAAAAAGTAAAGATACTATCGTGTGGGAAGACGGGAAAGAGTACCCGCTTGTTAAGCTTGAGATTTCTAACACGTCTCATCCTTTCTTTACCGGAAAGATGAAATTAGTTGACACAGCAGGGCGTGTGGATAAATTCCGCAATAAATACAATAAATATTTAGAGAAGAAAAATTAATACAAAAAATAATTTTGTATTTTTGCTGAGATTCTTTTTTACGGAGGAATCTCAGTTTTTTTTATAAAAAAATCAGCATGATGAATCTTATATTTTTTGATGACGAAAATCGTAATAATCTGCAACCTTTTACGCTCACGCGTACGGTAGCCGATATTCGTGTGGGCATTTTAACCATTAGAGAAAAATGGGAAAATCATTTATCGTTATCAAATTCCTTTTCTCTTACGCAAGATTATTTAAGTCAGAAATATCCTTTCTTTGCGGCAGCGGATAATCTGTTCATCGCAGGCTCGCTATTACCAAACAAAACTATTTTGGAGGCAATTACGCAACTGCAAGATAGCGAAGCTATTACATATAACGGAGAAATCGTTGCTGCCCGCTTGAACGAAGAAGGGGCGAAGAACTTCCCCAATATTACTCCAAAAAGAACATTTAAGGTTGAAAATTGTGAAAAAATCGAGGCTATTTGGAATATTTTTCAAAAAAATGAGCAAGAAATCAAGGCTGATTTTAAACTATTGGTGAGAAACAGAAAAAGTGCCCCTCTCTCCCCTACTAATCTATTAATTGGAAATTCGGAAAATCTTTTCATTGAAAAAGGGGCAAAAATTGAAGGTAGCACATTAAACTGCGAAGCAGGTCCGATTTATGTTGGGAGCAACGCCGAAATTATGGAAGGGACGCTCATTCGTGGAGCTTTTGCCCTTTTGGAAGGAGCTCAAACAAAATTGGGCTGTAAGATTTACGGCGCCACGACCATAGGACCTCACTGCAAAGTCGGCGGCGAATTAAACAACGTAGTTCTGTTCGGTTATTCAAACAAGGCTCACGACGGCTTTCTCGGCAATTCCGTCATTGGCGAATGGTGTAATTTAGGCGCCGACACGAACAGCTCCAACCTCAAAAACAATTACGATTTTATAAAAATATTTGATTTCGCAACCCGTAAAGTGCGAGTTACAAATACGCAATTTTGCGGACTTTTCATGGGCGACCACTCAAAATGCGGTATCAACAGCATGTTTAACAGCGGAACCGTGGTAGGCGTGGCTTGTAATCTTTTTGGCACAAACTACATGCGAAACTTCATCGAATCTTTCTCTTACGGCGGACCTCAACACGGTTATGAAGTTAATAATTTGAAGAAAGTTTTGGAAACGGCACAACTTGTTTACCAACGTAGAGGAATCGAACTTACAACTATTGACAAACAGATTATCGAACATCTGTTTTCCTTATCACATCCAACGCTTGTGTCTGAAAAGAAATAACAAAGCAAAAACGATTAAAAAGCAGGCTCCCAGCAACATCCAAAACGCTGCAGGATGCTCTGCCATAGGCAGATAGACGTTCATTCCGTACAAACCCGTAATAAAGGTTAGCGGCAAAACAATCGTAGAGATAATCGTAAGTACACGCATAATTTCGTTCGTCTTATTCGCTTGCAAAGAATCGAACGTACGGTTTAGCCCAATCACCAACTCCCCATAATCTTCAATCATATCCCACATTTTCTGGTAAAAGTCCAGAATATTTCCCCAATAGTCTTCCATATCCTCCGCAAAACCTTTCACTTCGCCGGACTCAAATTTATGGAACAGACGCAATTGCGGTCTAAAAATAGTGTTGACGTGGATAATATTTTTTCTAAAAAGTGAAATCTGTTTAATAATTTTCTCGGTCTTTCGACTAAAAAGGTCTCTACTAATAAGGTCAATTTCATTCCCAAGTCGCTCAATCAGCAGGAAAGTCTCCTTCATCATACGATAGAGGACGTGGTATAGAATCGCGTCGCTGGTGCCGGACAACTTTTCATTTTCAAATTCCTGCGGATTCAATTTCGTCAAATTAAAGAGGTCTTGAACAACATAGTGTGAATTTCCCACGGTAATAAGAAAATCCTTTCCCCAAAAAATCTTAGTCTCCTCTGTTTTAATCATATTTGTACGCTTATCCATTAACGGAAAATGGAGCACCAAAAAGAAATAATCGTCATAAACGTCAATTTTCGGACGTTGCACAAAACTTGAACAATCTTCGATGTCAAGGGGGTGAAAATGAAAGTTCTCTCGCAAATAATCTAAATCGTCAACCGTTGGATTGGTTATATGATGCCATTTAAGCACTCCGAAACTGATGGTGTCAACCATGAAAACCTCCTTTCTTTAATGCGGAGAATCTAAATTCTACATTCCTTATTGATATTTTTTTGCGGCTACAAAGGTAATAAAAAAAGATTAAAAGTAGGGATTTTAATTTAAAACTTTCTGTTCCGGGAGAAAATTATAGAGAGAAGATTATTGGTTTACATACATTTTATAATTTTAATTAGGGCGTGTCCCCTCGCTACGCTCGGGGTCGGCGCCCGGTTCCAAGTCCGCGGGCACAAGCCGTGGGGACGCAAGGCGGCAAAAAGAGCTTCTAAAGTCGCTTTTTTGCCGC